>Ga0209021_1003696_pt1 | contig 11974 bp, 10 predicted proteins | sample PinacodermFT_FD_187299 | JGI IMG/M metagenome (GOLD analysis project Ga0209021, IMG submission 187299) | Host-associated microbial community of the marine sponge Aplysina aerophoba from Gulf of Piran - sponge pinacoderm, lysed by freeze-thaw... | ecosystem: Host-associated > Porifera > Sponge >... | reverse complement strand
GTGGAGGCGGACTTGAGGCAGCTGAAGGTGCTGTTCTCCCTCTATCACCGGTACGACAGGGCGATCGATCCGAGCCGGGTTTACGAGGAGATATCCGAGCGCCTGAGGGAAGAGCTCGACTATCGCCTGGAGGTACGCCACCAGCGTCTCTACCGCTCCATCCTGGCGCAGCAGTCCAGGGTCAATGTCCCGGCAGTCATCGACGAGCTTTCCAGTGACCGCCTGATCACCATGGACTGGGTCGAGGGAGTGCCGCTGATGTCGATGACCGAGGCCGATGCCGGGTCAAGAAACGAGATCGCAATGTCGATGTTTCTGGCCTGGTACGAGCCGTTCTATGGCTATGGCGTCATCCATGGGGATCCTCACCCGGGCAACTACAAGGTGCGGCCCGACATGGGCATACACCTGCTCGACTTCGGCTGTATCCGCGTCTTTCCGCCACGCTTCGTGACCGGAGTGATCGATCTCTATCACGCGCTCGGCAACGACGACCGCGACCTTGCCGTTCACGCCTACGAGACCTGGGGGTTCACTGGCCTCAGTGACGAGGTGATCGACACCCTCAACATGTGGGCCGCCTTCGTCTATGCCCCTCTTCTCGAGAACCGTCCGCGGATCATCCAGGACGAGGGGTCGCGCTACGGGGCCCGGGTGGCATCGAAGGTCCATGCACGCCTGAGGGAGTTGGGTGGGGTCACCGTGCCGCGGGAGTTCGTGTTCATGGACCGTGCCGCTCTCGGACTGGGAAGCATCTTTCTTCATCTCAAGGCCGAGGTGAACTGGCACCGTGTCTTCCACAGCCTCATCGATGGTTACCGGGAGGAGGATCTCGCCCGTCGCCAGGACCAGGCACTGGCCTCGGTCGGTCTGGGTGGGGTTGGAACCCCGGCATCCCCCGAGGCAGCGGGAAGCACTGCCGGCCGGCAAGTGCCTCCCTGATTTGCCCGCCGTCTTCACCGGCGGCGGCAGACCGACACATCGAGCATGACGGCCCCGATGTGGCCAACGCCTCACCGGGTGGCGCGAAGGTCATGCCGTGGGCGGCAAGCCGGAGAGATCGCGTGCCCGGGCCGCCCACTTCGGAGGGTTTCGTCCCTGGTCATCGAGTCTTCATGAAGGCGTCGGCAGGCAAGAGAAGTGCGTCATCTCGTCAGGTGCCGTGGCAGGCCGCTTGATCAGGCAATCCATTCGCTCACCGGTGCGGCACTCTCTTCGAGCGGCTGTGTGATGATATCCAGGAGAGCCGGTCCATTGTGATTCAGCAGATCCTTCAGGGCGCCTTCGAGGTCGCGCGACTCCGACACCCGTCGTGCCTTGACGCCGAAGGCCGCGGCAACGGCCGCGTGATCGGTTGCCAGGAAGTCGACACCGAAGTAGCGGCCGTCGAAGGAGGCCTTCTGGCCCGCCTTGATCCAGCCGAAGCCGGCATTGGAGAGAACGATGAAGAGGATAGGCAGGTCGAGGCGCACAACGGTCTCGAGTTCACCGGCGCTCATGGCAAAGCTGCCGTCTCCCATCACGGCCACGACCCGTCGCCGGGGCTGGGCGATGGCGGCGCCGATCGCTGCGGCGAGGGCATATCCGAGCGCGCCATGGGCGCGGTTGGTGATGATGGAGCGCCCCGCCCTGCGCACCTCGAAGTACGCCGAAACGTAGGGACAGGGCGTTCCGGCATCGGCACACACGATGACATCGTCAGGCAGGGCCCGCCGCATTTCGATCATGATCCGCTCGGGCGGGATCGGTGGTCCTTCGCCCGGGCGGGCGAGGCGATGTGCCCGGGTTTCCCGCACCGCGCGGGCGAGGCGGGCGCCGTGGCTGCGGACCGGTCCGTCGATGGACTCCAGCAACGCATCCAGCGCGAGGCGGGCATCGCCGTGAAGCGCCGCGTCGCAGGTATAGTTGGCCCCGATCACACCGGCATCGACGTCGATGTGGATGATCCGGGTTCCGGGACGCGGAAACCGCCATCGTTCCGTGGTGACCGACCCGGCGCGACAGCCGATGAAGAGGATGCAGTCGGCCTCGACGACCGCGTCCCGTGTGGCCGGTATGCCGCCATTGGATCCGACAACGCCGAGTGACAGGGGATGGGTTTCAGCAAGGCTGCCCTTGCCGCTCACCGTGGTGGCCACCGCCATGCCGGACCGCTCCGCCAGCTTGCGCAGGGAGTCCATGGCTCCGGAGAGCAGAACCCCGCCACCGCAGATCGCCACGGGACGCTCGGCCCCGGCGAGGATTCCGGCGGCACGCTCCGTCTCTTCGCTCGCCGGTGCGCCAGGGACGTGGGCGAACCGGGAATCCGCCCGGATCTCGTCGGGTGGAACCGGCGCCTGCTGGACATCGAAGGGAAGCGACAGGTGAACGGCGCCAGGACGTCCGCTCGCTGCCTCGCGAAACGCCCGCCGCACGCCTCGCGGCAGGGCGGCGCCCTCATCGAGGACCGCATTCCACTTGGTGACGGGCCGGAAGAGAGCTTCCTGATCGAGTTCCGTGAGGGTGAAACGGCCGCGTGACGAACGCGCGACATCGCTTGTGATGGCGACAAGCGGGATCGCGCTCTCCTGGGCCTCGACCACTCCGGGAAGAATGTAGGTGGCGCCGCCGCCGGACGGCCCTTCGCAGACACCGACACGACCTGTGAGCTTGGCGTAGGCGTCGGCCATGTAGGCGGCATGGCGCTCGTCACGAACGAGAATGTGCTCAATTCCGTGACCGAGGCGGGCGAGGGCATCGTAGAAGGGAAGGGAGGTGTCGCCGACGAGGCCGAAGATGTGCCTGACACCATGGAGTTCGAGCAGGCGCACCAGCGCTTCGGCGCCGTTGGGTTCGTTGCCTGATCCCTCGATCCCCTGCATCCTTGCCACGGTCGCGAAAAATCCGACAACGTCAAGCGCCGGAGGAAGGCAATGATCGTCCAGGGGGGCAAGGCAGTCTACGGAGCGGCTCTCGGCATTCTCATGCTCGACGCCAGGTTTCCCCGCATTCCGGGCGACATGGGCCATGCCGGCACCTGGCCCTTTCCGGTACTCTACCGGGTCGTGCGCGGCGCCTCACCGGACCAGGTGGTGCGCCACGGCGCCGACGGTCTTTTCGACGCCTTCCTTGAAGCAGGAAGGGAGCTGGTGACTGAAGGAGCGGATGCCATCACCACCAACTGCGGCTTCCTCTCCATCTTCCAGGAGAGTCTGGCGCGCCATCTCGACGTTCCGGTCGCCACCTCATCCCTGATGCAGGTGCCGCTCGTGGCCGCCACCCTGCCGCCGCAAAGGACCGTTGGTATCGTCACCGTCTCGAAGGAATCGCTGACGCCTGCGCACCTTGTCGCAGCCGGCGTGCCGGCGGGAACACCGATTGCCGGTGTCCCCGCAGACGGCGCCCTTGCCGGAACCCTGCTCGACAATCGCCCGCTGCTCGATGTCACGGCAGCCCGGACGGAGGTGGTGGAGGCAGCGATGGAACTCAAGCGCACCGTGCCCAGTCTTGGCGCCGTGGTGCTGGAGTGCACGAACATGGATCCCTATGCCGCCGACGTCCGCGCCGCCACCGGCGTGCCGGTTCACTCGATCAGGACCTTCATGTTGTGGTTTCACGCGTCTCTGGAACCAGCCCGTTTCCCGCCGGCATGAATGGGCCGGAAACAACGACACCGGGACGCCCTTCACCGCCGCCGGATTCCGGTCCTCCCGAGACCCGTCAACTGCCGGGGGAGGGGTTGGGCGATGCATCAGCCAGTCGCCCAATCCTCCGAGATCGTGTTGTCCTTGGCGGTCCCGTCCCGTCGCCCGCAACAGTCGTGTGCAGCCGGTGATCAGTCGTCCTGCACCCGCTCCTTGACTTGGCGGCGGGGTTTCTCGAAGACCCGATTGAGCGCAGGCATGAACGCCTCGAGGGGCATGGTGTCGTAGGCCGGGTCGAAGGCAGTCTGGTCATAGTCGTCGCAGAACTGTCTGCAGGTCTCGAAGTGGGGGTGCCCCCGAAGCGCTTCCCTCGCATTCCTGTTCCCGCCGAGATGGTGGAAGAAGTGATAGCCCTGGAACATCTCGTGGTGCTTGACGATCCAGTAGACTTGAGGCCGCACGTAGGGCTTGAGGATGGCGGCACAGAATTCGCCGTGATTGTCGGGGGCGAAGAAGTCGCCGATATCGTGAAGCAGGGCGGCGGCGATGATCTCGTCGTCGTCATCGCGTCCGTCACGCCAGGCGCGGCTGGCGGTCTGCAGGCTGTGTTCGTAGCGGTCGACGGGATAGACGTGATCGGGCGCCCGCAGCATGTCGAGATGTTCAAGACAAAGTTTCAGAACCCGGGAGGGTTCGTCGACACCATACTTGGTGATCGCCGCCCAGTCCTCGACCGTCGACTCCTCGATATTGGTGAATGTCGCCTTCTTCCTGATTGGCGCGCCCTCCGCAATGAGGTCGTGGGCGGTCCTGGACCGTTCCGCAACAAGAGTCATGGAGTGGTCTCCCAGTGTTCGCGTGAGCGCCCATCATGAAGCGTCACGGTATTGTCTGTCCACCCGGTTCGCCGGCCCCTCTTGCGGGCACACGATCGGTCAAGGATACGTTGACTCCACCAGCCCATCCTGCGGCTCCTGACTGGGCCGTCTGGCTCATAACCTGAAGGTCGTCGGTTCAAATCCTACCCCCGCAACCACTGAAACCCTTGCAAACCTTGATGTTTGCAAGGGTTTTTTCATTTCCCGACAAGCAGATTCGGCAGTTTGGCAAACTATTGGCAAACAATTTGATTCGCACCTCAGCTGTCAGGAGACGCAGTATCCCCGTTAGGTTCTCGACCTAAAGGTGGACGGAGAAGTTCCCGTTTCCGGATGGTCCGAGGCACAGGCGAAGATGAGAGGCTGGTGAGCGCGGGCGCGTCATCGACGGCGGCGTGTCCCCAACTTTGCCGAAGGCTCGTCATCGGGCCCCCGGTTCGGCCATGCGGTATCCGACGCCGCGCTCGTTGAATATGTACGCGGGGCATGCCGCGTCGTCGCCGAGCTTGCGCCGGAGGTTGCGCACGAAGATGCGCACTAGGTTGGCGTCGGCGCCGTTGCGCGAACTCCAGACCCGGCGCAGCAGCGTGTCGTAGGTCATCGCCCGTCCGGCGTTGAGCGCGAGGACGCGCAGGAGCTCGTACTCGGTGGCAGTGAGCTCGACCGCCTCGCCGGACTACCCGAACCCGTGCGCGAGGAACTGGTCGGAGGCAGCGCGGCGTGGTGGGACGACTATGTCGTGGTGAAGGGCTGGTCGGAGGGGACGGTGGTCCTGCAGGAAGCCATGGACGAGGCCGGCGACGGAGACGGTGTAAAGGCCGGGTTCTTCGCCCGGCTGGAGCCGCGGCGCGAAGACTGGGCGCTGCGCATGCTGCGCAGCGCGCATGTGCTGAAGGGCGCCGGAAAGGTCGACTGGAAAACCTTTGCGGGCACGGCGAAGGCCGTGCTGGACGGCCGGGCGCTGGAGACGATTCCAATCATGGAGTATGTCTGGGAGCGGACCAACAGGGACCTGGCGAAAGAGGAGCTGCTACGAGGACGTGAATGACCGGAGCGACAGCATGACCCGGACGAAAATAGCGGCTCGTCTGGTGCGTTCGAGACACCGCGCCTTCATGGCCGGATGGCTCATGTCATGGACAGATGGCGTCAGGCGACACCTGGATGTTGAAACCGGCCGGTTCCTATTCGATGACGGATGTCCGCCACGGCGGCGGCCAACCCCGGGGGAAACGCAAGGCCACCACCGGGTTCGGGGCTCGACCGCTTCCGGTCAGGACGCCGGATCGCATATGAGGCAAGAAGGTCGTGGAACGGTTTAAACTGAAGCAATTGAAGGATGATGGATCATAGATGACTGACGAAAACGAGAAACTCCCTTCCATTCAGGATCAAGCAATTGATCAAGTAATCGTTGAAACGGTTCGTGATAGTCGTGCTCTCTTAGGCAAACTATTTGGATCGGCGGTTGCTGAACTTGGAGGAATGCTGGGAGACCAGATGCGTTACTGGCGTTTTCGAAACCTAAACCGTATCCTATCAAGAGTGGAGGAGATCACAAGAAGTCGGGGACATGACGTGGACCGACTGTTGTCTTTAGGATTTGGTGATGCTTTCCAAACAATCGAAGCTGCCTCGTTTGAGGAAGAGGAAGAAGTTCAGGAACTATGGGCGAGGCTAATCGCGAACGCCGTATCTCCTAATTCAACAATCACAATCAAGAAAGTCTATATTGAGTTACTCAAATCGCTATCGTCAGCAGAAGCAACATTCTTGGAGTTACTTGGAGAATGTGAGAGTAAGGGGCGGTGGTCTAATCCGGGAGAACTGAAGACGTTTAATGAAGAAATGAACAAATTGGCGGATCTGAGATGGCGAAGATACGATTCTGATGCTCAGAAAACGGCGATACAGAATCTAGTGAGGATAAGATGTATTGCATTTCGTCCCCGGCCCTTAAGTGCTGATAGATTGTTGGCAGAATTACCGCGAGAACTAATTCAAGGAAACAGTAATCGATGGTCTCTCGTAGATCCACGAAGATTTCAAGAGTTCATTACAGAGCTAGCGAACATGATGCTTACAGCAGTCGGCGTAAGGGAATTCGACACGTCGAAGTCTATTCCATTGCAAGGGGGAATAGGATTCGGATTCGGGAGGGCGTTGAGTGTTGAAGTTCCAGAGATGAACTTCATGTTGACTGCGTTAGGAAGCGATCTCTTGAGTGCCTGTAAATCGGGTCAGGAGGCTGCCGATGCGGCAAATTGAAGTTGCAAGCTCCTCGATGGTGGTGAAGGTAATTGATGGATTGCTACCGGACTGGATGCTGCATCACCTTTGAGGGACGAAAGTTTCAGAATAGATTGGACTTGTTCGCAAGAGAGACGTGTTCTCCTGAGGTCGTGAGGCAACGCTCGGCCACGAGGTACCACGAGCAAAGCCCAATAGTGGTTACCCAATCCAAATCGTTGATCTTCAGTCTTCCTGCTCGTCCGGATATTCTAGGGGTGTTACTGTTGTCCAGCCTGCGCGGTCAGGTGCTCCATTTGTACGTACACGCAGAGTCCCATCAGTTTGGATTACCCGCCGTCCTCGGTGGATCAAGGCTCGCACCACCGCCTTCTTGGGGTGTTCAGCGTCTTTCTGATTCGCCGATATTATGGCAGGCATCGAAGGGGAGTCCGCGGGCGCGTTTAGCTTCGCTTCTAGCCATAGGTCCAGCACATCTGACGACAGATTTCTACGAGACCCATGGTGTGGGACCTGAAACCAATCCAGTTCGGAGGTCGACTTGTCCAAGGCCACGGCGGCTTGGTGGGCTTCTGTTAAAGCTCGCACGCCGGCGTCACCGGTGAGTAACACCTTTCTCTCACACACGTCAGCAAATTGGACGATGCTCGTCTCGTTTTCTTCGCTTGTGCCGTCGGTGTTCCCCTTCAGGTTCTCTTCGCCCCATGCTGCAGCGCTAAGCGTCCCTTCAAGTCTTGCTACCATCCTGGCCGCTGGTACAGGTGTTTTGTCTGACTCCACTATTAGGTCCAAGTAGGTGCTTTTACTGGGTGATAAGACAGTGAACTCCCCGATGCGGGTGCCGCGGAACGCATCCTTGATTTCTATATTCTTTTGGTTCGCAATTTGCTCGAGTTCGGCAGCTTTGGAAAAGTCGCGTTTCAGACGAGATACAAGACGATCACGATCTTGATAGCGTTCGAACCTGGGCATCAGTTCGTCGACGTGTTCCCACGGTCGGTTCATCCACAGTCGTTCGACAGAATACTCCTCCAAAAGAATCAGGAGCCCTGAGGCGTGGTCGGCGTCAGGATGTGTCAAGACTACATGGTCGATGTAAGCGGGTGCACTATAGTAGTCACGAATGTGTTGTACCAGCTTCTGCCCATCGTTAGTATAGCCGCCGTCTACGACGTATATCCAGTCGAGGCTGTTTCGGTGATGTCGAATTGTGATTGCATCGCCACTGTTCTTGTCGCCGGCTTCGATAAAGTCTACTTCGATAAAGTCTGTCATTTCACCCGTTCGGATCATTTCTCTTGGCGCGTCGGTGAGTTGAAAGAAGTACCCTTGCACGACATGACGGACATGACTAGCTGCTCGCCTTGTACGCGGGCGACCCATGCCGCAAAGACGTACTGCAGCAGCAAGAACCCAGCGTAGGCTAAGGCCTGAATGGTGTCGTCTGAGACCAAAAGAGCCAATGGAGTGGCAATTGCAAGCGTTGTCGCAGCGATTGTTGTCCAGTCGCGCGTGAAGAGGTACATCCCGTAAGTTGGCGCAACGCGTATGTCGTTGCTAAATTCGTTGAGCCACTTTACCCAGAGTGCATTTTGCTCATCAGGATCAGTTGGCAAAGGACCAAAGTGCTCGCTCAGGGCGTTCCTGTCAATGGTTGAGTCCTTGAGCATGAGTTCGCTAAATGCACGGCTGCCCGGTCGAGGTTTGGTCCAGAACACTAATCGCTCCTTTACGGGGCGGGGCACAGACCCGTTGAAGATGCTGACGACTGTCACGAGACCGACGTACGGCCATCCGGCCCCGGGGTCCTGTGCGAGTCCGGCGGCCAGGTTCCGCAATGCCGCAACGTCCCAAACATCAAGGGCACCTGTCATTACGCCTGAAAACACCGCAATATTGGCCACCCACACGATCAGCAGTTTCGGGAGGTTCTTCGTTTTCAGGCTGATCTTCATGACCTCTCCATACTGAAATGCATCAGTGGTCGGGCGTTTTGGTCATGGGGATCGGACAGGCAATTCAGCATATCCGTCATGAGGCCTTACCCGTCATCCCGCGACTATGTGCCGGCTGCGTGTGCGTGAAAGCCCGTTGGAGTCACGATCAGGAACATCGAAGGCGTCAAACGAGCCAATGCGACCGTTCTTGCCGTGGCCCTATCCTTGCCGGACGGTCCTCCCGGAGAAAGGTGGCTGTGCCATGTCCCGAGGCAGTAAAGCGACCAATCGACTGTCTCCGAATACGCCTGCATCTGCTGCCGTAGTCCCGTCGTGCCGAGAACAAATTCGTGGCTCTCGCGACGGCTGTCCTCCGGAGCGTCGATCACGTCGACGACATGGGCCACTCGCGCGACCTCGGATAGTCTGCCCATGAGCACGCCGCCGGTTTCTACGTTTGGCCAGCGGGACATGTCTTCCTGGATTTTAAAAAGCGCCCGAGGGTGAACATGAACGCACCAAGGCTCTCCGTTGGTCGTCGGAACCACGATTGCCGAAGGAATTCGATGGGCACACCAGGCGAGACCAAGCCCGTCCTCGCACAATCGGCCGATCAAGACTTCACCGTGCTCTTTCGGCAATCCCTCTCGCTGCCTGACCAGGAGATGCTCCGACATGCCGGCGCCGAAGAGCGATATCCGGCCGTCCGACATTGTCATCGTCAAGGAACCGCAACCTTGTCCGGTGGCCTGGTGGGATACAGATGCATCGCGACTGAAGACAATCGACGCGAGGTCTGGCTGCTCTCTCAGGATCGCGTAAAACTCCGCCATCAAATCGGACGTGGACGGATTTCGGTCCGGTCCTTCGATGGTGATTAGTCCCACGCTGCCGCTGGCGAATAGTGACGTCTCGACGACACGCGCGGGCATGGCGTTGCTCGCTCCGAAGGCCTCACGAACCACGGGAGATGCTGTCGCGTTCACTACCGCCCATGACTTCTTGGACCAGGCGTGCGGGGTATCCTCTCCCGACATCAGCATTCGCGCCGCATCTGCCTGCATTGGAGTGGCTGTTTGGTTCAGACCTTGCAGAGCCTGCACCAACATCCTCGCCTTGGAATCGGTCCAGAATATCTGCAGTTCACCTGTAGCCGGCACAAGTGCGTGACGAGCCGCGTTGCGCGGTGCCATTCCGGACTTATCGATGATCGCGCTTGGACCGTTCCCAGCCCGCGCGAGATGAAGAGCGAGCTTCGAGCCGAGACTACCCGCGCCGACCAGCGTCCAAGAAGGAACCTTTGCTCCTGGCTCCAGTCCCGCCATTCGAGTCAGCAATTCGCGGGAAATCGCGCTGTGGTGGGCGGCGGCGCGAACGATAGTTGCTTCGCCGTCAGGGAGCAGATGCGGAGAGGCGACTTCCAAGACGTAGGGACACAGTTCGATCGGGCTCGTGCTTCCGATAAGGGTAAAGGGCCGGCGCGCCAGGAGGATCACCGCCATCGGGTACGGGCTCGAGGGCAGCCAACTGGACGTGCATGTTCTCAGCCAGTTCAAACCGGAATCGAGCTCTCCCCTGCAACCGTAGAGAGCGGCCCGCTCTTTGAGGCTAGCTACACTTTCGACCGTTTCTGGGAGGTAGGTGTCGTTGACGATCAGATCTTCCGAAGGCTGCTTTCCTGGCCACACAACCAGTGCCAGCGACTTGCCCCGCCACAAGGGCGACTCGCCGGCGACCGCTCCCTCGGCAAACAAGTCGCCGACGGATCGACGATTGACTGGGACAGTGGCGCTTGAGATTTGTCCATGCACGATCGGTGAGCCGTCGATGCCGATCCACCTCAGATACTCCATCTCAAGGAAGCGGCGGCCGCCACGCCGGTCCACCAGTTCTCGCAAGAAATCGGCATTCGCGACCAGAGCATCATGAAAGGAGTCACGGCGTACCGGCTCCCACCCGTGGTCCGGGTCGATCAGAGTGCCGAGAGCCGCGTTTTCAAGCCAAACCGCAGTCTGATTGACAATGCCGGCCAGCCCCTCCCGGTGAAGGAGCTCGGCCAGATCTCCGTCGTAGATACAGGGAACCGGCCTCCCATCGGACAGCCAGGGTTGCATGTGGGGGAGATTCCGGTTGAAGTCCGCGCGCAACGCTACTTCCGGCGGATCCAAAGGAAATCCGCCGGGAAACGCGCAACGCACTTCCTCCCGGAGCCCGACGCCCGAGGGGCTCACGCCCTGTTGCCGCCATTCGCTGGGCAGATTGACAGCGAACGTCACGTCGACTGAGACAATACCGTTCGCCTCGTCGATTTGTGCTGCTCCAACCGCTTCAACGGCCGGATGTTCGGAGATCAAAGCCAGGGCGCGCCGAACCGCATACCCGACTTCGGCGCGGGCCATCGTCAGTGTTACCCATGCGAATGGGGTTGCTTGCCGATCGTCCCCGGCGTCAATACGGCGGGGGCTGCCATCTGCGCCGTCAACAGACGCAACCCGTGGGCGCCAACCTCGAATTCCATGACGTCAGGAGACTTCTCAGATGGACGCTCTCCGACGCACTTGAAGGTTCCCGCCACTTCCTCGGTGATCGCTTCGTACTCGCGCTTGGCCCGGATACAGGGCGGGTCGTTGTCGTCGTCCTTGATCGGATTGCTGCTGGCGACGATGGTCGCTCCGCTGCGGGCCTGCGAGAGCGCACTGCGCGCGGCGTCCGAAACCTCCGCGTCTTCGCGCATCTCGCTCCAGCTGTTGTAGGACAGACTGTGCCACGAGCAGTGATGGGGCGAGAGCAGAATGTCGTACGACAGCCAGTCTGAACGGGACGAATGGCGATTCCAGAGTTTCTCCCAGATCGCAACCTCGGCATCCCCTCCGGTCAGAAAGCGGCACTTGTCTGCGTTCCCGTCGCCCATGAGCGAGAACCGCAAGATGGTGCTGGAGTTGTTCTTCGAGAGGATTTCTTCGTCGTCATCATCGTCGGTTGGCAGCGGTGCCAGCAGAAGGGCGGCCATCGAATGATCGTGCTTCCCGTTGACCTGTGAGAACTGGTGGTCCACGCGGACCAGTATGGCTTGCAGGTCATCCGTCTTGCCGTCTTCGTCCTCGCCGAGGATGAGGATGCGGTCGCCGTCGTCAACTTTCCAGGGCGTATCCCGAAAGACGCGTACGCGACGCCGCGCCTCGGCGTTGAACGCTCTCGCGTCGTCACAGAGGACATGCCGACGGGAGGCACGCCGGAACACCATCGGTGACGACCAGATCTCGCGGACCAATATCTTGTCGGCCGG
>Ga0209021_1003681_pt1 | contig 11997 bp, 10 predicted proteins | sample PinacodermFT_FD_187299 | JGI IMG/M metagenome (GOLD analysis project Ga0209021, IMG submission 187299) | Host-associated microbial community of the marine sponge Aplysina aerophoba from Gulf of Piran - sponge pinacoderm, lysed by freeze-thaw... | ecosystem: Host-associated > Porifera > Sponge >... | reverse complement strand
ATTGGTCCCCCAAAAAACCGCTCAATTATAGCCAGTAGCTCGGGCGTGGGAACTGGATTCGCTTGCGGGCCGATCCCGTTCCGGGGCTCTGAAGGCCCTGAAGATAGCAGCGCCGAGGCTACCAGTCGGCGCTCTAAGGAGGCGACCTGTGCTCCGGCCGCCTTAGCTCCTCTGCGATGCCTAGGTGCTCCCGGGCTCGGTCCGGGCGGCCCGTCTTGTAGTAGATGCGGCTCTGAAGGAAGTGAGCTTCAGAGCTCTGGGGGTCGACCTGAATCACACGGCGAACGGTGTCTTCCGCCAGTTCCATCAGATTCTGATCGATGTAGATCTTAGCGAGGAGAATGTAGGACCGCGATGAGCGCGTATTGAGCCAGATGGCCCGCTTCAACGCTTCCACCGACTCTGCCTGCCTGCCCAAGCCTAGGAGAGCCTCACCCAGCGAATGCCATGCGGCTGCGTGCTGCGGGCTTTTCTCCAGATCCTTTCGAAACAGCGCCGTGGCGTTTGCGTAGTCTCCCCGGCGGAGCTCGATAACTCCAAGCGCGTAATTCACGCCGGACAGGCCCGGCTGTAGTTCGCGAGCCTTCAAAAGCAACGCCTCGGCATCGCTCAGGCGGTTCTCCTGTAGAAACAACTCGGCGGTCAGGGCGAAGGCCTGCGGGCTGGCGGGATCGACCTGGAAGATCTTCGAAAATGGAACTCTGGCTTGGTTCCCTCGGCCCGACTGCACGTACGTCATTGCGAGCGTGTACAGGAGTTCGGAGTCATGAGGCTTCCAACCCGCCGCTTGCTCAAGCAACGGTTCCGCTTCTTGCCAGCGCCCCTGGAAGAAGTAGGCCACGCCGAGAATCTCCACCGTTTGCTCCCACGGGGCCGATCCCGGTTCCTCCCGTTCCAAGGCGGCCGTCAAGTGCTGGATCGCCTCGCTAAAGTTGCGCAATCGATAGTGGGCAAGGCCGAGGAAGTGATGCGCTTCCGGACGGTCCGGCAATCTCTCTGGCCAAGGCCGGAGTGTTTCGATCACTCCGTTGAAGTCGCCTTGGGAGAGGAGCGTATCGGCGCCCCGCAGATCACTGGCGTACTGGGAGATATCCGGTGACTGGCCGGGGACCGCAACGACAATGCAAGCCACGAGCGCCGCAAGCCTTGCACTAGCCGTCATCGCTCTCAACTGCCCTTGCCTTGCTCGATGACAAGTATTCGATCGACCGACGAAGGTGTGTGGTACTCGCGCTGCCCGCTCGGCCAGATGACTTCGAGCCGTTCGATCTCTTCCGCTTTGCCCAAGCCGAAGTGGACCCGGAGGTCGCTCTGGGACAGATAGCCGCGGCCGGAAGCCACTTCCCCGCGCTGTCGGACCCCTCCCGCTTGGCAGAACACCACGGCGCCGATCGCGTCACGCGGCGTTCCCAGTGCAGTATTGCCGATGAGCTTGACGGCGATCCAATGCCCCCCGGAATCCGCTCGCCGGTTTCGCAATACCGTGGGACGGCCGTCCAGATTGTTCAGGACGATATCCAGGCTGCCATCGTTGAAGAGATCGCCGACCGCGGCTCCGCGAGAGTTCTTCGGACGGTTGAACCCGGCGCCCAAGCTGCCGGACACATCGACGAACCTCCGGCCTTGGAGATTGCGGAAAAGAAGTGTCCTCTGCAAGTACGACGTCCCCCAACTGGCAGGGTTGGCTTGAGGGAAGATGTGGCCGTTTGCAGCGAGGATGTCGAGCCATCCATCGTTGTCGTAGTCGAAGAACTCGGCCCCCCAGCCGAGGAAAGGGAGCGTTGCCGCCAGCAGCCCGGACTGCAGCGTGACATCGCTGAAGTCCAAGTTTCCGTTGCTGCGATGCAGCGTGTAGTTGTCGCCCGCGAACGTAGTGAAGAAGAAGTCGTTGCTGCCGTCACGGGTGTAATCACCTACCGCGATTCCCATGTAAGCCTGCTCGAGGCCATCTCCATTTGTGCCCAGGCCACTGAGCATGCCAACCTCTTCGAACGTGCCGTCGCCCAGGTTGTGAAAGAGGTAGTTGGGCATCGAGTCGTTGGCCACCACGATATCGGGGCTTCCGTCTTCGTCGACATCAACCCACGCGACAGACAGGCCGTAGCTGTCCCTAGCCTGTCGCAATCCCGCTCCCTGCGTTATGTCTCGGAACCGCCCGTCACCTAGGTTGCGGAAAAGAAAATCATGGGCGGGATCCAAGCCCTTCGGCCCGCACGCAACCGTGACGCCGTAGTAGACGCAGGCGTCCTGGCCGGAACTGTATGCGGCGCCAGTGGCAGGCATGCTCCCAGCGGGTGCTTTTCTCCCCGCTGCCTCTGCGGTCGGTCTAGAGGGGGCACCGCCCGCCGGTGGCGGGTCGTCCCAATCGAAGTCGACGTAGCCAGCCACGTAGAGGTCGAGCAGGCCGTCATCGTTGTAGTCGCCGAATGCGCATCCGGTTGACCAAGCATCGACGTGGACGCCAGCTTCTTCGGCAGCGTCCGTAAAGGTTCCGTCCCCGGAGTTCACGTAGAGACGGCTCGTGCCGAAGTTGGTGACAAATAGGTCCTCCCACCCGTCGTTGTTGATGTCTCCGGCGCAGACGCCTACGCCCCAGCGGTTGTTTCCGACTCCGGCCGCAGCAGTCACGTCCGTAAACGTTCCGTCTTGGTTGTTGCGGAACAGCGCCGAGGAACCCAGGGGAACTCGTCCCATCCGCGCATCGTCAGAGAGGGCGTTCACCAAGTAGATGTCTAGCCAGCCATCGTTGTTGTAGTCGAACAGCGCGACACCAGAACCGATCGTCTCGGGGAGATACGGTTTCTGGAGGGACCCGGCGCGGTGTTGAAACGAGCCCAAGCCAGAGTCTGCGGTGACATCCTCGAACGAGACCCCTTTCGCGGCCATCGAGGACGGCATCGGAGCGGCCAGAGTCGAGACCTGCGGAAGACTCGGTGCAGTCACGGTCAGCCACAGCGCAATGAGAGCGTGGTGGCCCCTCAGCATGCCCCTAAAGTATAGCCAGCGGGCTCCTCTTGCCGTGCTCCGTGGAAAGTCGCCGATTCCCAGCGGTAGCGAATCTATCCCGGCAACCCGCCAACAAAACGGGGCAGGCCGCCAGCGACCCGGAGGCGACCAGCGCCAGCACCGTTCGGTTCCGCCGGGGTACTGACGGGGGCACATGTGCAGGAGTAGACAGCTGCAACACGGGAAGCCCTGGCGCTGGCGTGCACGCGCACAACCGGAATCTCGCAAGAGACAGGCTGGGTCGGGTGGCGGCGAGATGTGTAGCACCGAAGGGGCCGGGCAGCGCTGGCGGAGGGAACCCAGATGAAGTGGGGTGTGGGCATACGAGAGGGACCCCGGGAATGACAGTGCCTACGATCCCCGGATGGTGTTCGGAAGAGTGGGAACCACCACATGCGAAAGCGAAGGGAGGCGAATGCAGCAGGAGCGAGCGACAGCCGCGTCCGCAGGCTCTGGCGGCAGGGCGTGACCAAGCCTGCTGCCGGGTGCGGCGAGCGGGGAGCAGAACCGCAGCCATGCCGGTTGGCCAGCGCGACACCTACAGATGGCGAAAGCCGCAGGAAAACCCCAAAGCGCATACTGCGCCTAGGCTGAGGCCGACGCGTCACTCCCCGACTTTACAGCGATGAGCTCAATGTCGGTCCGAGAGAGGGAGTTGCGGGTAGGTTGAGTTGACGGAACTGCGGTTTCGTGACCCCAGCGCTGAGAGTTCGAGTGCTCAGGCTAGGCGAGGACGCTTGGCCTAGCCCCGGTTTCAAGTGCGTCAAGCGTTGTCTCAATGCAAGCGCTGTCGGAACGTTGGGGGATGGATCTTGAGCAACGCTTCCAGGCTTGCGAGGGCATCGTCCTCTTCACCCGACGCCTAGTTGGCCCCGGCGGCATCGAGGTACAGGGGCGGGTGGGTCGGGGCTGTAGCTAGCAGTTACGATAGACTTACCTGAAAGTTCTTTCGGAGTTTCTGTGGAAGCACTCTCCAAGACATCAGAGAAAGGCTCGCACAGGATTCTCGTTGTAGACGACGAACCCACCCTCGAGCGGCTCATCCGAATACGGATGCGCCGGGAGATTCGCTCAGGGCACTTCACATTCGGATTCGCAAGAAACGGGGTCGAGGCGTTGGCACGGCTCTCGTCGGACAAGCCCTACGACATGGTTCTGTCCGATATCAACATGCCTCAGATGGATGGCCTCACACTGCTCGAGCAGATCCCAAGCGTTGACCCCGATGTCCGTGCTGTCATCGTTTCCGCATACGGCGACATGAAGAACATCCGCACTGCGATGAATCGAGGGGCGTTCGATTTCGTCACTAAGCCGATCGATTTTGCTGACTTGCGGATCACCATTGACAGGACGTTGCGGAACCTCGCGGTTTGGCGCGATGCCCTGAGGTCGCGAGACCAATTGGTGACACTTGAACACGAGCTCGCACTGGCTCGCAACATGCAGCAATCGATCTTGCCGACGGACTTCCCCGACAGCGCAGGCCACCAGATCTTCGCAAGAATGAATCCCGCGAAAGCGGTAGGTGGGGACTTTTTCGACTTCACGAACCTCGGGGGCGGCCGCGTCGGTCTGGCGATTGCGGACGTGTCAGGGAAAGGGGTGCCTGCGGCGCTGGTCATGATGTCGAGCCGAACCGTGCTCAAGGGTGCAGCGATCGGGTATGACAATCCCGGGGAAGTCTTGAGTCACGTGAACTCGGCGCTCGAGATGGAAAACTCGGCCCTGATGTTTGTGACGATGTTCTACGGGATCTTCGATTCCAACAGCGGCAAGTTCACTTACGCGAGTGGCGGACACGAGCCGCCGCTGATACTACGAAGGGATGGGTCGACGGCCTTGCTGCCCCTTACAGGCGGGATCGCCTTGGGAGTCGTTCCCAATGCTGACTACGACTTCAACACGGTGCACTTGGCACCGGGCGAAACAATCCTGCTATATACCGACGGGGTGCCCGACGCCCAGAATATTCGTGGTGAACGCTTCGGAATGGACCGTTTCTGCCGGATTTTCGGCGACGCACCTCCGGAGGGTGCCGAAGAGGCGACAGAAGTGGTGTTTCGGGCTGTCAGCGAATTTGCTCAAGACGCCCCCCAGTTTGACGACCTCACTTGCTTGGCCCTTCGGAGGCTGGGACCGGGCTCGTGACAAGATCGCTGCGATTGCGACTTGGAGGCCGAGCACGATTCTCCGCCGCATCCGGAATCGACCCTTGAGGAATGCGGCCGAGAAGAGGACCGGCTGCCCAGACTGCTGCGCCAGACCGAATTCGCTTTGGACGAGTTCGCGATCTAGTCTTGGGCCGGGGTCCTCGCGCTTGAGTTCTCCGACGATTCGTGGATATTCAACCCGCCCAGCAACCCGCCCTGCAACGCGCCCCGACCGGACTTGATTGCTCGGCTGAAAGACCGCCGTGTGGGGGCTGGGCGTTCAGCTGGTGCCGTTACGCTCGCAGGGACGGCTGAAACCTGCTGGCACTGATCCAGCGGTGGGCGTGAGCCGTGGGCCGGTTCTGGAAGGCACAGCCCTGCCCAACACATTCGCCCCGCTCGCGGTTACGCGCACGAGTGGTTCGGGGGCGCCAAAGACTGGTTCGCGTTTGGCCAGCCGGCTGCGCTTACGGACCCCGTCGGCGAGCGGGGCCCGACATTCTGCCTCGGCGGTCAAGCGGCCTTTCGGGAAGAAAGCGGGCACGGTCGAGGGCAGCTCGAACTGTGGTCGCCTCATGAATCTTGTGGCTTAGCGGCACGGATTTGGTCGGAGAGGGGACTTGGCAAGTTCGGACTCCAGCCCGTGGCGGTTCGTTTCTATGTCAATTCGACCGAGGCTGTCTGGCTGGGAGGCTGACCATCGGCAGCAGCTCGAATGGTGCGGCGAATCTGTGATCCGCGTCCGCGGTCTCGACAGCCAGCTGCTTGGGAGATTGATACGCCTGCAGGGCTGCAATCTTCGCTTCGAGGAAGGCCAGAACCAAGGCTCGGACCGAGTGTTCTTCACGGTGAGCGGGAGGAACGGACGATACAATCCCTGTTCAGAACCTGGTTCCGCGATCAAACCACAACCATGCTACGTCGAAGCTATTGGCGGGTCCGCAAGAGTATCGCGACGCAATTGTACGCGGGCATAGGCGGTGCCGTCGCGCTGACCATGGGGGCTAGCATTGTCGCCTGGATCATATTCGGTCGTATCGGCGACACACAGGACCAGATCAATGAAGGGAGCATGTCCGATATGGCGGGAGCCTTCAGGGTCGCCCAGCGCGTCAGCGCGCTAGCAGACTCCGCCCCGCGCCTGGCGCTAGCCCAGTCTCCCCCAGAGTTCGAAGCCGTACAGGCGGAAGTCCATCTGGCCCGCACCAGTTTCGAGGCCAGCCTTGCAGCGCTTGCCGAGAGCGGAGGCGAAAGCGAAGGTATTCGCCGGGTTCGAGTTTGGGAACGCACAATGACCTCCAACATCGAATTGATCGAGGAATTAGTGGCTAGGCGGCTGGAACTTTCTGAAACCAGCGCCACTGTGCGCGACGAATTGCAGGCCGTGGATGCGAAGCTGGCTATGGTTTTCGAGACTGTGCTCGACGGCCAGTCCTTCGGCACGATCGCTGACCGCAGGGAACTCGACGAGCCCTCCTCGCCCGGTGCGCTGAATTGTTCGGGCGACGAGGTTGACCGATGCCGCCAAATTGGCGAACTGAAGGAAAGCGTCGCCATCGTAGGTCATCTGCTAGCAAGCGCATTTTCCGTCTCAGGTCCCGCCTTCCTTGAACCGTTGCGCGAGGGCTACGAGGCCGCTTCGAGCCAGATCGAGCGCAAGGTAGCGCCACTAAGCGCGGAAGAGTTCGGCTCGCAAGTCGTCCCGCTTCTTGAGCGCCTAGCCACGCTAAGCGTCGGTGCGGGCGGCGTTTTCGAAGTCCGCGCACGTGAACTCGAAGTTGCCCAGCGGCAGGGCGAGATGCTCGCGCGGAACCGCGAGATCACGAACAGGCTCGTGTCCGAGGTCGAGGTTCTGGTCGAAGGATTCCGCACCAGCACGCAGTTTGCCGCTCGCACGACGGCGAACACGATTCGCACCGGCCAGCGCCTGCTGCTCGCTCTAAACCTCATCAGTGTGGCAGGCGCTGTGATGATCGCATGGCTCTTCGTGGGACGATTCCTGATTCGACGTTTGAAAACGCTGTCGTCCCGAATGCGGTACATGGCTAGCGGCGACCTCGAGGGTGCGGTTGCAATCAGGGGCCACGACGAAGTTGCGGACATGGCCGCGGCTCTAGAGGTGTTCCGGCGGCACGCATTCGAGGTACAGCGCTTGAACCTAGTCGAGAAGCTGGCCGCCGACCTGCAATCCAAGAATAGCGAGCTTGAATTAGTGCTGAATGACCTGCGCAAGGCTCAAGGCCAGATCGTCATGCGTGAGAAGCTAGCCGCGCTCGGGGAGCTTACCGCGGGGGTTGCCCATGAGATCAAGAATCCGCTGAATTTTGTAAAGAACTTCGCAGAAGTCGCGGAAGAACTGTTGGAGGAACTACAGGAAATACTGGCCAGCTCAAGCAAGTCAATGAGCGCTGAAGAGATGGAAGAGGTCCAGGATGTCTGTAAGAACCTCACCGAGAGCTTGGAATCCATCCTCCAGCACGGTGACCGTGCCAATCGAATCGTCCACGACATGCTGCAGATGGGGCGCGCGTCCAGCGAGCGGCTCTGCGTGGACATCAACAGCCTTGTAAGGGAGCATGCGAAACTGGCATACCATAGCGCCCGCGCCACCGATCCGAACTTCCAAGTCCATTTCGAGCAGACCTTTGATGAAGATCTGGGAGAGATCGAATGCGTCCCGCAAGCTCTCGGGCGAGTTGTCTTGAACATCGTCACAAACGCCTGTCACGCGACCGACGAGAAGCGGCGGGCAGCCGATGGATCGTACAATCCCACGCTGTGGATTCAAACGAAGCAGGTGCAAGACCGGGCCAGAATCTCCATTCGCGACAACGGCATCGGGATCCCAGATGGAATCAGGGAGAAGATCTTCAATCCGTTCTTCACGACCAAGGAGGCACACAAAGGCACGGGCCTAGGCTTGGCATTGTCGAACGACATCGTCCGGGAGCATGGGGGAGAAATCCGGGTCGATAGCGCGCCGGGCGAATTCACGGAGATGATTGTCGACCTGCCCCTGGCACAGGGTGCTCATTAGATTCTCGGATCTAGGCACCTCAGCTTGATCCATGCGTCGCAAGGGGTGAACTGCCTCGTACCGGGCGTACCAGTTGTTCCGATCCAATTCCCACGCCATCATCGATCGATGGATGCAGTGTGACAGCGCATGCATGAGGGACGGAACGCCTTGGCATCCTCACGCCCCATGCGCGCCTCCCCTCGGCTCGACAACGGGACCGACCTGCCCCGCCAATCGTACCGCTCGCCCGATCCGCGGCGCGGTGTTCTCGCCAAGCGCTTCGACCTCTTCCCCCTTGCAGCAACGGATTGGTCCGAAGCACATCGCGCTGGCAGCGCCGGAATCAGCGGCGAACCCCCGCCGGCGACGGACACAGCCCGTGCCGGAAAGGCAGCCGCCACTGTGATAACGTTTCTCTCAAGGATCTGTTCCCGCTCCGGTGCCTCGATGGCTTGCAGGTTCAATCTCCACCATCCAGCAGAGAGTGGACTCGTTTCCACGCGACCCAGCGCCTCAACGTCCTGCCGTAGCGATCTTGCAAATGTCTCAATGAAGAAATCGGAGGATGATAGAGTGCCTGCCGCCTAGGAGCCTGGGGCAAGGGACGGGCTCCGTGAATCAGAGGTCAACGAGCTGAGAGGGCTAGGTTATGGATTGGCTATTCCGACTCAACGAGTCCCTCAATTCACTTGTTTGGGGGCCTTTGATGATGATCCTGCTGATAGGCTCCGGCGTACTTCTGACTGTAGTAACCAAGGGAGTGCAGTTTCGCCGGTTCGGCTTCGCGGTTCGCCAGGTTCTCCAAGGCGGTCGGAGCCTTCGCGGGGAAGGCACGATCTCTCCGTTCCAGGCTCTCGCGACATCGCTGTCAGCGACGGTCGGCGTCGGTAACATTGCCGGAGTTTCCATCGCAATCGCCACCGGGGGGCCGGGAGCAGTTTTCTGGATGGTGGTCTCCGGTGTCGTCGGCATGGCCACCAAGTTTGCCGAGATCGCGATCGCGATCGAGTACCGCCAGAAGCAGGGCGGCACGCCCATGCGCGGGGGGGCCAAGTGGGTGCGCAATAAGTTCGTGCGCGTTGACCTGAGCGAAGGCGGCGTGATGCGGGGCGGAGCGATGTACGTGCTGGCCGAGCGATTTGGCATGAAGTGGCTGGGCTCTTTGTTTGCGACGTTCTGTGCGTTCGCCGCGTTCGGGATTGGGAACATGACGCAGGCCAACACCGTGGTCACAGGCCTGGCCGATTCGTACGGCATTCCCCCATGGCTGTCCGGTGTCGTGCTCGCCACGCTGACGGCGCTCGTCGTAGTGGGTGGCATTCGGCGCATCGCCGCGGTTGTGTCGATCCTAGTGCCCGCAATGTGCGGGCTCTACATGGCTTGCGCACTAGCTGTGCTCTTCACAAACCTCGACGCAATGGGAAGCGTCCTTGGCCAGATCCTAGGCTCGGCCTTTACCGGTCACGCGGCGATGGGAGGCTTTGCCGGTGCCACGGTGCGGGGCATGATGCAGACTGGCGTGGCGCGCGGCCTTTTCTCGAACGAGGCGGGCATGGGCAGCTCGCCGATCGTACATGCGGCGGCCGTAACGGACCATCCAGTGCGCCAGGCGTCCTACGGCATTTTCGGGGTATTCGTCGACACAATCGTCGTCTGCAACCTCACCGCGTTCAGCGTTCTCGCCACGGGTGTTTGGACGTCTGGGAGCACTGGTGCAGTTCTGATTGGCGAAGCATTCTCAAAAGGGCTTCCGGGAGAGTGGGGCGGCCAAGTCGTGACGCTCGTTATCTGCTTATTCGGCTTCAGCACGATCATCGGTTGGGCGTTCTACGGGGAGACCGGCTTCATCTACCTCTTCGGCGCTGGAACCACGATGCCGTACCGCGCCGCGTGGGTGGGCGCCGTGCTGGTTGGATCGTTCGGAGGGCTGGAGGCGGTTTGGAGAATCTCCGACACGATGAACGCCCTGATGGCTGTCCTCAACTTGGTCGCGGTCATAGGCTCGATTGGAGTGCTTCGAAGGCTGATGAGGGACTTCTTCAATGACCGCGGCTGAGCAGTGAGGCATCGCGTAGGCAACCTTCGCTCCATGGGCCTGCGAGTCCGGAACCGGTGCAGTTTGAGCCCGGCCTGTGCGGCCGCTTCCTAGCCCGGGCGGGTGTGCTGGCAGCACTCGAGGCGATCCCCGACGACCATCAGCAGCATCGTCGTCTGGTGCATCCAGTCGGTCAGCTTGCGGCGGATTGTCTCCCAGCTGTCGTGCAGACCGGGTGCGCCGAAACCGTGCCACAGCCGTCCGCGAACCGTGCGTACCACCGCCCAGTGTTGGTCGCACAAGACGAGATGATGCGGACTTGATCTGCCTACTGGATTCGAACAGATCGTAGGGAGCGGCCCACTGCTATTGGGCTTCGGAGAAGGCGGTGCCGAGCTTGAGGACGGTGAACAGGCGGACGGAGGCAGAGGGTTGTTGGGAGCCGACGCTGGGGGGCGGCTCTGAATACGGCGGATCTCTCGGAAATGCACTTTGCCGCTTGCTAGTGAAGCATTTGCAGTGCCGTTCGCAGCCCAAGGTGGGCAGCCTTGCTCTGCTATTCTGTCGTTGAATTGGCTAGGCAACTTAGGCGGAGGTTGGACTAGATGAAGCTGTTGGTTATCGGGGGCGATGGCAGAGCCCATGCCATTGCATGGCGGCTCGCGACCGATTCCAGCACGAACAGCGTCTTCTGCGTTCCGGGGAATGCCGGTGCCGTCGAGGACGCCCTTTGCATCCCGGGAAACATATCGAAAGTTGGCGACATGTCGGCTGTTGCCGACCTCTTCAAAGTGGATTGCGCGGTGGTAGGGCCGTCGAAGGCGATTTTCGCAGGGGTCGTGGACGAGTTCAGGGCAAAGGGCATTTCGATCGTGGGACCGACCGCGGAGGCTGCGCAGCTCGGGTCGAGCCGCGTGTTCGCGAAGGAATTCATGGTCCGCCACGGCATTCCAACCTCGAGATTCGCCGTTCTGGAGCGGCTCGATGACATCCAGGAGATCGTCGGTAGGTTTGGATATCCAGTTGTCCTGAAGGCTGACGGACCGCCTGGCCCGAACGATATCGTGATCGCCATTGACGGGGCCACCGCACGTGCGGAAGCGACGCGGATGCTGGGGGGCGAAGAGGCACGTGAAGCCAGCAACAGGATCGTCGTCGAGGAGTATGCCGAAGGCGAGCAGCTGCTGTTCACCGTCCTCAGCGATGGCGGGAGCTACTGCTTATTCCCTCCTGTGCGCACTCAAAGGCATGCTCGCGACGGTTCCCAAGGGCCGAGGACCGCCGGCATGGGGGCTTACTGCGACGATTCCATTCTCGACAGTTCGGACTACGGCACGATTCTCGACCTCATCGTAGAGCCTACTTTGTCTGCGATGATTCGCCAAGGGACGCCGTTCACCGGATTCTTGGTGTGCGAATTGACAATGGCACCAACCGGGCCCAAGGTCCTCGAGTTCAAGGTTCGGCTCGGCGACCCGGAGACACAGGCGCTGCTCTACCGCCTGGAGGCGGGCTTTGCGGAACTGGTCGTCGGTGCCGCGAAGGGGTCCATGGACCTGTCCTTGGTGAGAACGGCGGCCAAGTCAAGCGCGTGTGTAGTCATGGCTTCCGAGGGATATCCAGGGTCGTACTCGACGGGGTTCGTGGTCGAAGGAATCCGAAGGGCAGAGCATCGCAACGTCAAGGTCTTCCATGCCGGAACAAAGCTGTCCGGCGGAAAGCCCGTGACTACCGGCGGTCGCGTGGTTGGGGTCACGGCGCGGGGCAAGCACCTCTCTAGCGCC
>Ga0209021_1003677_pt1 | contig 12002 bp, 7 predicted proteins | sample PinacodermFT_FD_187299 | JGI IMG/M metagenome (GOLD analysis project Ga0209021, IMG submission 187299) | Host-associated microbial community of the marine sponge Aplysina aerophoba from Gulf of Piran - sponge pinacoderm, lysed by freeze-thaw... | ecosystem: Host-associated > Porifera > Sponge >... | reverse complement strand
GTCGATCGCGTCATCGCCCTCGAAAATCTGCCGGTGGACTTCCCGCTGATCGTCGTACCAGACCCGTCCGCCCGGGCGAGGAAACACCGTCCTGATCGATAGCAGGTAATGCATGCTCCTCGGCTTGAAGATCCCGCGCTGCGGGTTCACGAGGGGGACGCGGTGGTTGTTGAACTCGAACCCGGAGCGCAACTCCTTTTGCGTGAGGTGATCATGCATTCTGCTCAGAAGCCTGACGCGCTCGAAGGCGGCGAGGCGCATCAGGATGTCGGTGTCACTGGAGCTCACGCGTTAGTTTTGATTTCGGGGGAGGATTCCTGGGGCGCAAGCTTACAGGCAATGGCGGTTTTCGAGTTGTCAAGAAGGAAAATGCTTGCGTTTCGCGACATTTGGGTGTCGATGGCCTATTTCGGGCCGTTTAGGCGGCAATTTTCCAGACGAATTCCAACGTCACGCCATTCAGATCCGCCCCTCAGATCCAGCGCCTTACACCTAGGTGTCGTTATGGGCGAAGTAGAATTATCCAAAACTCCCCGTTCGGCGCCCGGGCATTTGTTTGTCTTTGCCGTCTATGGAAAGGATTCCCGCGTGCCGACTCTAATGAAATTTACGGCAGCCAGCCGCCCTACCGAGGTAATCACATGCGGAACTTATCCATCGCCGTTGGCATTGCCTTCTTTTGCGTAATCATCACTCAAAACAGCGTTTACGGGGCGAATGAGGATCTGCGCCCCGACATTTCTGCGGACGAGTATTCACAGGGCTTGAGCGCGCGACAAACCGACTTGCAGCAGCGTGAAGAAAATACTTCCTCGGCACGCGCCGCGCTGAATCAGACATTGGCGAATGTTGCGAACGCCGAGGTACAGTTCGAAAATGCAATTGCCTCGTTTGCCGAAGCCGAGAAAAATCCCAATGATCCCGAAGAATTGGACGAAGCATGGCGGGCGGTCGCATCCGCGTACACCACGCTGGAGGAATTAACTCAAACCAGAAACCAGCAAGAGGTCGAATTGCTGGAGGCGGAACAGGAAGAGGTAAAGAGCCGGATTTGGATGGAGAAATACAAGAATGACTACGAAGCGCAATCGGATCCGTTCACCGTAAGGGACTCGATTGCCCGCTGCGCTTCGGAGTCCTGTTCCGCTTCAGAATTTTTGGCTGACGAGAGAATGGCTGTCTTTCAGCCGCATGCGCTCGAAATGATCGGGGCCCACCACGCATACGCTCGTGGCCTAACGGGTACGGGAGTTCGGATCGGCATTGACGACGACATCGTAAGTTATCGGCTGCCCGAGTTTGAGGGCCGTATTTCATTCGAGGGAGCCAATTTGCTATACCCATTGTTCCCCAGCGATGATCGCTATTCGGATGCCAAGGCATGCGATCAGGCTACAGAGGGTGGGGAGGAAGAACTCAAGTGCAAAGTGTTTTTCTATACCAATCCTGGCGGCGACACCCTGTTCGAAACGCTGGCCGTCCGCTGGATTGTTGCTCGCAACGGATGGCCGGGCGAGGGCGAATCCTGGTATCTCCGAAATGATGCCTACGAAGAAGGGGAAGACTGGCGATGGGCCATTGTGCCGCACGGGGGTTATGGGACGAACGCAGAAGGACGTGCATCTGCTCATGGAACGGCTGTGGCCTCGGTCGCGGCAGGGCGCGATTTCGGAGTGGCTCCCGGTGCCACAATCGTGCCGATCGCCAAAGACTACAGTTGGCACGGTCAGAGTGCGGAAGCCAGAAGGGAACGGTCATTGCTTCGGAACATTCGGGGGATGCCTGCGGGGGAACGAATAGACCTCGACGCCCGGTGGGCCAAAGAAATTGAAGACGCCTATTCGCACTACGACATCATTAATCGGAGCTTCGGGATCGACGTGTTCGATCCTGCCGTGATCGCGGATTTTCTGGATGACGAGACGCAATGGTGGGGCGAAGGATTGAGAAAGACTCTGCCACAAACCTGGCGAGCGATCATGCAAACCGGCGTGGATCCAGATGATCGCACTGTGGTTGTTTACGCAGCTGGCAACAACACTGAAGAATTCAGTGGCTTAGGCGCTGATATTCCACGCTACGAAACCCATGTCCGCGGATCTCAGTTGTCCGTAATGGCCGTTGATAATGACGGCTATCACGCCAGCTACACCAATTTCTGTGGCCCGCTGCCGACCGATTGGGACGCTGATCGCTGGGGAAGACATTTCTGCGTTGCGGCCCCAGGGACAGCAAATGCGGCCTCAAGCTGGGGTTGGAACTGGCTTCAATTCGGCATTAAGGGCACATCGTTCGCCGCGCCGGTAGTCAGCGGGGCGATTGCGCTGCTCATGGAGCACTTTCGCGGGCAACTCGGCAATGTCGAAATCGTAAAACGATTGGTGAACACGGCGGACAACACCGGCCACTACGCTCAGCTTGAGGTTTACGGAGCGGGGTTGATCGACCTCAATGCCGCTTTGCAACCCGTCGGGGGCACGACGACAGGAACCTCATCGTGGCGCAGCGATACCGAAATGACGATGCTAAGCCTTCCTCCCGCAATCGGTGGTTTGGGTCTGCGCCTGGCAGCCCAGGGTGTCGAGGTAGCCAGCCTGGATAACTGGGGCGCACCATTCTGGTCATCGCCAGTTCGGTACATGTCCGTGCAGCCGTGGAGTCAGCCGCGCCTGACCCCGACCTTTGCCGATCCTGCGGGACACAGCGGCGAATTGCATCTCGGATTCACTCCCAGGACTGTCGCGATACCAGCACGCGCCGTCGCCCGTATTGACGGGGCCGGGGCAGATACCCTTCGGCTATTGAAGGGAGATGGTCGAATCGGGATTGAGCAGGCCCCCAGCGCCGGCTTTCGGTGGGGTGTGTTAAGAGACAATTCATCTTGGCTAGGAGGCTTCCCGTCAGGCGCGTTTGGCAACAATGTGCACTCGTCGACGACTTGGTTCGGCAGGATCGCCCGATTCGAATTCGATCGTTCGTGGGCGATCACCTTTTCGGGGACATTGGCGCTCACACAAGTGGATCTTCCCTCCGGCGCAATGCTGGACGTGGAACCGCACCTGATGTCCACTTGGGATATTGCCGTGGAACGGGGCGTTCGAGGTGTCGGCAAATGGTCGCGGTTGTCGCTTACGCAGCCGCTACGAGCCGAAACGGGCAATGGAACGCTTACCTATCTTGCCGGGCTGAAAAACGGAGCCCCGGCCTACGATCGCGCCTCAGCCCCCTTGGCGCCGCAAGGCCGCGAAGTTGAATTGGCCTTTACCCACGAAACGCCGATCGGTCCGGGACGGGCCGTGCTACGGATCGCACATTCATTCAACTTTCTTCACCAACCTGGAAGATCCGATTCCAGTATTGGTTTCGCGTATCGCGTAAATCTGCGGTAGTTCAACTGGGCTGGCGCACGTTATTGGGACCTTGGGGCGCCGGCGGAGGCGCTAGAACAGTGCTGAAGCCCCGCGCCGTTTTTGGGGAGACTTTCAATTGCGAAATCTTACGCAGCGAGCTTCTTGATTCATGAATATTGAAATCCGCGACTTGCTCTTGGGCCCGTATGACAAGCCGATCATGAACAACACGCATCGTGCCCATTTCGTGGAGTGCTTGATTGCGCTGGCGCTGGGGGATCAATGGCAACTTACGTGGCAACAAGGCTGGGATTGGGCGGCGTGGGATCTAGAGTCAAAGGCAGGTGTGCGGTTGGAAGTGAAGCAGGCTGCAGCGAGGCAGTCATGGGATCCACCAGAAACGCCCCAACGTATCCCTCGTTTTGACATTGCACCTCGCGACGGCTATTGGACGGGCGAAGGCAGCCAATGGAAGCAACTCCGAGGACGTCATGCCGACATCTACGTGTTCGCGTGGCATGGAGAGCCCAAGGCTGAATTGTGCGATCAGAGAAACGCCGAGCAATGGGTTTTCTACGTTGTACCCGAGAAGCACTTGCCCGAAGAGCAAAAGTCGATCGGATTGACGGCATTGGAAACTCTACTTACACCGTGCCGGATCAGCGAATTGAAGAGAGCTGTTATCGCTGCGTGCCCCTTACCGAAAGAACGAAAGGCGTTTCTCGACACTTGATAGAAAAGCCGTCGCTCTATATAGCGATATTGCAGACTAAGCGAGAATATGGGCCGGCCATAGTCCAAGACGGTCACGGTCCACAAGAGCAACTCTTTTTTCACGCGCCAGATTCTGGGCGTCGAGTGAAAAACCTCTGGCATTGGTAACAACTGCAAGCTGTGGATTGCTTACGTCATATCGGCCGCTCGCATGCATGATTTCAAAGACCGCAGCCCTATCCAATAAGCGTTCGCGGTTCTCCGTGTACTTCACCTGAACAAGGGCGGCGTCATGACGCCGGCGGCGATGGTGCAACACTGCATCAGCGCCGCCATCACCGGAGGCAGGGGTCCTGGCAACCTCCCAATCGCCGCTATCCCGGGCACGCGTCATGACCCAGTCCTCAAACCGCGCCCAGTCAAGACCGTCGATGTCAGCCAGGTCGATAGGTTCACCGCCGCTGAGTCCCGCCATCAACATGCCGATGTCATAGTCCTTATCGGATGGAGGCCATAGAGCCGCATGCGCCAGCGAGGATTTGCGTTTCATCAGCTTGTTCAGCACGCAATCAAAGGAACGCTCGCGGTGGATGGGATGCACGGCAAGCGGCAGGTGCACGGTAACGTCTTTCTTCTGTCCGATCCGATAGATGCGATCGTTGCATTGTTCTTCGACAGCGGAGTTCCACCACCGGCTGAGATGAATCACATGGGTTGCAGCAGTCAGCGTCAATCCGACGCCTGCGACCCTTGGAGAGAGGATCATCACGCTGAACCCACGATCGCTTTCAAGATGCTGTTGAAATCGTTGGATGTAAAGCTGGCGTTTGGCGATTGATGTGGCGCCATTGACGATTGGCGTCTCGTCAAGACGAAATTCCGATCTGAGCCATTGCGCCAGGAACTGCTGCATTTGCCGATGCTCTGTAAATATCAGCGCCCGCTCGCCCCGTTCCTGGATGCGTGCAAGAACATCGTGCATACCCGCAAAGCGCGCCGAGCAGGTGAAATAATCTTCCATGTCCATATCCGCCGTCTCCGGCGGGTGTGGATGCAGGGATACGCTCCGAAGATGGTGCAGCATCTTGAGCGCCGCCCCCTTTTCTCCGGCAGCAAGAAACTCACGTGCCTTTTCGTAGGCAGTTGCTTGAACATCGGGCATTGTGGAGGGATAGAGGCGGTAATCCTTACGTGGTAGCCCCGTAATCTCGTTCTCTTTCAAGTTTCGCTGGGCGACCGGCGGGTAAGACCTGCCGCCATTGCGCCTTTTCTTGAACAGCCTGGCATGTAATTCCTCCATCCCGTGCTGGGTTATGTGCCTGTAACGTTCGGCAAAGTCCTCCAGAGTCCCCAGGCTGCGGGGCGCAACCGCGTCCATGATCGCCCACAGGTCGGCAACCTGGTTTTCAATCGGGGTTCCCGTCAGACCAATCCGGAAGTCGCCTTTCACGGAGCGTGCCGCGAGCGCAATCAGCGTTTGCACGTTTTTTATTTTTTGTATCTCGTCGAACACAATCACCGAAAAACTGATCTGCCGAAAGCTGTGCTGATAGTTACTCAGGGTTTCGTAAGTCGTCAGGAGCCAGAACCTATGGCCATTTCCTTTGCGTATGGCCGATTGAACGTCCCTAAAGTCGAGCCGCGGACGACCGTCATCCGTATCCCGGCCAGCCATGTCCGGGATACGGCGTGCTTTCAAATCAGGTCCGTACACCCTGACGCGTGCACCGAGACCGATCCCGGTCAAATGGTGGGACACCTCATTTTCCCAAGTGCGGAGCAAACCGCGCGGCGCAACGACCAGGAAGGGATTGCGCCGCGGTCGCTGAGCCCGGTCCATATCCGCTTGTAGCCAGGCCAGAAATGCCAAGGTTTGAAGGGTCTTGCCGAGACCTTGATCGTCGGCGTTCAAAATTCCCGGGAGACCGGATCGCCAGGCTTCTATTTGCCATTGCAACGCCTCACTCTGATGAGAAAGCAGTGGTGTGTGAACCCCTGGAGGCTGATCGGTTGGTGTTCGAATCTTGCGTGTTGGAATTTCCGGCGGCCAGTTCTCTTCCACGAAATTCTCGTGAACCCGGACCACGATGGGTTCTTTGGTTTCCCGTGTCTCGCGGCCAGGCCCGGTTTCCTGCCGGTCCCGAGGTTGCTCCACCCCAATAACCTCAGCCAGTTTCTGACGCACCTCGGCAGTGGCCGGAATCTGCTGTCCCTCGTATTCGACCGATGCACGCCCGACTTCAATTGCGTCGTCAACCTTTCCCCTGAGCACCGCAACCGTGTCCCGCTCCAACCGAACCCACACGCCGCCAAGATTCAGAGAGAAAGTTTCCGGTAGCCAGACTTCGGGTTGCGGTGTGAAGAACGCAAATTCGGGCTTCTCCCATAGCCCAATCCCGATCGCGCGGTCTGCATACTCCGGAGTTTCAACAAGTATCGCCTCCGCCATCGCCTCGCTCTCTTCTTCGCTGATCTCTTTCTCTTCCTGGATCCGTTCCGCTATCGCCGCGCGAGGATTGGTGGCGAAAGCCTTGCGCTCTTTCGCTTCGGCCTGCTGTTTCTCGCGTACGATCTGCAACACCGCTTCAAGGTCTTCGTCGATGATCAGATACGTGTTGTGGTCCAGCAAGTAACTTCGCTTGGCCGTGTCAAAAGCACGAAAACCGGTCCTTGAGTCATTCTGGAACCTATTTAGCCGGTGACTTTCAAGCAATCCATCCTGTTCGGTAAGAGGCCGTTTTTCTTCCTGCGCCTCCCGGACGGTGTCCGGGTTGAAGAGCACCGGATCAAATGTCACGCTCTCGCCGTCTTTTCGCAGGGCCAGTGAAAGAGCCGTCCCCGTGTAAATGCGCAATCCTTCCAGGAAGGCACTCATTTCCATTTGCTCGGTCTCGCTTGTCGCGTCACGGTCGAGCAGACTTCGAAACTCCGAGAGCGCGGCCCAATGCCCCGGAAGATCATGGGCGCCGGATTCAAAGCCATCCGCCAGCTCAAGGGCGGAAAACAGTGGCTCAGGAATCAGGAAAGTCCCGTCGCCGGTATGCAGGAAGGCTCCGTCGCGCTGTGTCACAAGCGGGGTGCTACCGGCAAGCCATCGCGTCGTTAGTTTGAAATTGGGCGATCCAATAACCCCGCTCGCGTCTGCGGCAAGAACATAAGGTGGGCGGTCCGGCAGGCTCATTGCTCGAGCCTGGCTCACCGAAAGCGAAGCTATCGCTGCATGACCGGCAATAATGCGGTCAGGCTCGAATGTGACGGCTCCGGGATATTCATCAGCAAACACGCGCAACGCCGCCAAGGCACCGCAGCGTGCCGCGCTTCCTGCTACCCAGTCATCGACGCGTTGGCTCGCGTTGGTGAAGACTACTTGTTTGCCGTCGCGGTCGTATTTGATGGGCATCACGTCATCAGGGCGCTCAAAACCCTATACCGCCAGTTGGCATGATGAACAAAGCGTTCAGGTTCGCCTGGTCCGGTCATTTCCCTGAATTGCTCGCAAGTATAGGAATCCTGGTAAGGCGTGACGCGTGATTCGCCCGCCCTCGGAAAGACATGAGTCTTGAAGCTGTGTGACCCCTCCACTACCCACCGCCCGTCGACCTTCATGATAAGCAGGCATTTTTGACGATCCTGGCTACTACGGGATTCGTTTCTTGCGTATGCTCGCAAGGCGTGTTGCAGTTCGTTGTTGTTCGGTTCCCGCGCGAGGCGATTGGCGTAATCCACACCCACAACGCTCAGCGCAAACCATCCTTCGGTAATTCGGCCCTGCCCGTGCAAATCAAGCCATAGATGCCTGCGATCCGCCCACATATGCGATTCGACCGCGTATGAAATGACCTTGAAAAACGCTTTGATTGTGTCGCCAATAAGCCACCTGAAAATAACATTCCTGGCCTTACCTGAAATTCTTGACCAGACCCCGGCCCGCGTCAGACGCGGGTCGCCGTAGCCTGCAACCAGGCGCCCCGTAATGAGTTCCTTGATTACCGGATTGGGGTCTTTACGTTCCCAGGGCTCCAGGAGCGCGTCAATTGCAAGTTCTGCGCCTTTTTCAAGCGATTTTTCGTGCTCTGGCGGGCTGATCCAGTCCAGTAATTTCATGACGCCTGTGTCATTGCCCAGCCTCATTTCCTTTTTGAGCAAACCCACATAATTTCTGTGGGCCTCTTGCATGAGTCCGGCACCATGAGGCGCTTCCATACCGGCGTTTCGCAGCGCGGCAAAGGGAGACTTGTGCTCCCTCATACAATTCGCGATCCACCTGGGGGCGTCCTTTACATCGAAGACATGCCAATCACTTACCAGCGATTCAATCGGCAAACCGGTTTCGCGCCAATTTTCTTCACTCTGCAATTTTTCGGCCAATCTGACCGTCAGCTTGCTGGAACCCTGAAATGTCGCCAGGTACTTTCGATACAGGGCGCGGATGTACGCGCGATTGCCTCTCGTGCCATTGGGTCCGATCTGATCCAAAAGCAGGCTCAGCAGATTCCGAAACCTGCGCTTTTTCCATAAATCGCTTCCGGCAACGGCCAGTGCTGTTTGTGTCGCATCTTTCCAATAGAAATCCGACCAATCGCCACTCTTGTGCCGCCCGTCCATTTCCTTCGCCAACTTCTCGGGGTCGCTGTCAGACTCATCGGATTCCGCGTGTGGCCAACGGCGCCGAATGCGGGCCGCGGCGTCCACGACCCGCCGCGGATTTTCTGGCAGCCTCGGCAACAGGAAGGAGCGAGATTTGCCTAGTAGTTCAGACAAGGAATTCACAGCGTTTGTCCATCCTGCAAAGGCGGTAACCGCTGGCGATTCCTGATCAACCGCTCCCTGATTTCTTCGACCTCGCTCACGTTCTGCGGCGTTTCCAGTATGAAACGAATGTCGATGCGCCGGTTGAACGCACGCGCCTCCACGCTATCCCCGGGCTCGATAGGCCGCATCTCCCCGTAGCCGGCGAAAGACAAGACAGGCTGTCCCTTGCGGTTGCGGTAGGACATCAGGTCCGGCCGGTAGCGGTCAGTTACCGCCCTGAGGGTTTCCGCTCCTCGTCGCGCCGAAAGATCGCGGTTGTCGAGCAGCCCTGTTTGTGTTCGCCGCCTGTCGCTGATCGGTACATCGTCCGTGTGACCCTCAATCTGTATGGTCTCGATGGCGGCGACCACGTCTGGACAATCCACGACCTGAACGTCGGCAGGCGGTGTCAGCGTATAGCAGGGCAGCGTGTCGGCAAGCGCGTCCCCAACGGCAAGCGACATCCTGTAAGCAAGGCTTTCAGGTCTGATTTCCCATTGCCCAGAGGCGAAAAGCTCCTCGGCACGGAATCGAATGACCCCGTGCTTTTCGTCCACTGTTACCTGAATGCCCGGCAGGTTCCGGCTGAGTTCGTCCTTCAGCTTATCGAGTAATTCCACGCGTTCAGACGCGATGCGCTCAAGGTATGTCGCGAGCGTGGTTTCCTCTATTTCCACCTTCTTGGCAAAGAAAGCCAGGAGAAGAAGAATGATGAAAAGAAACGAAACAGTCAGATCCGTCATCGAAACGAAAACCGATTCGCCTTCTTCTGAGTGCGCGCGGATTCTCCTGGAGCGGATGGCCATTGCTCTCAAGTCTCTTGCCGAGGCTCAAAAGGTTCCGCCTGCGCAATGACCGTCTCCAATTGTCTCAGGGCGCGACCGAATTCGTCATTCAACTTCCTGTTGAAATTGCCGATTTCTTCAATATTGGAGCGTACGGTGTCTTCGATTGACTTAAAGGCGTTGCCAAGTTGCCCGTCGATCTTGTCGTAATTTTCCAGAACGCGCTGAAATTCCCGTACGGCAGCATGGAGAGAATCGAGCGATTCTTTCGCCGCGGTCTGCGAAGCAGCGATGGCGTTTCTTGTCTCCCGCAGAACGGCTTCGGTCTGCCGGCTCGTTTCGCGCGCGCTGCTTAGCATCGTGCTGGCGGTTGTCTTGACGTCTTGCGTCATGGAGCGGGTTGCCGATTCGATCCGATCCGCCGCGCCGCGCACCGGACGCGCCGCCGCCGCCAGATGTTGCGCGGATTGGCCCAACTCTTCGCTGGCCGTACGCGCCACGCCGATTCCGCCTTGCAGAGCTTCGGCGTATTGTCCGTATCGTTCGGCCGCAGCTTCTACCTGAGAGGTGAGCGTGTGCACCTGCTCAAGCAGTAGATTCATGGGCTGCAGCAGGTTCTGCTGCGTAGTGGAAGCGGCGTTGCCAATGGCCTCGGCCATTCGGGTGCTTGCCAGGTCAATTCCCTGCGCGCCTGCTGTCGTTTCGGACCGGATTGCCTGCAGCGCCTCATTCATTTGTTCAATCAGCGCCTTTGACCCATCATTCAGAGTTTGCGTGGCGGCTTCCGAAGACGCCGCCATGGCAGCCCCAAGGGTGTTGATCTGGCTGGACAGAGCCTCGACGGCGGCGCCAACCTGCCCGCCCATTTCGCTCGACGAATCGTCCAGCCGCTGAGCGACCGACTGGAGTTGGGACGCAACTTGGCCAACCGCCTCATTCATTTCCGTGACTGCATCACGAACACCGCCTGCCAACTGGCCGCTTACATTTCCAGCCAGTGACTCAATGCCTTGGCCAGTGCTTTGCGCGATTCGTTCCATCGCCGGCGTTATGGCTTCTCCAATGGACTCGCGGATGGCTTTCGGCAGCTCTTCCCTTAAGGGACGTGCAAATTGAGCCACAAGTTCTGTGCTCAGTGTCTGCAGATGCGCCGTTTGTTCCTTGGCTTGGACGAGTCTCTCGTGGCCCAGCCACTGTTCGCTGACGTACTGGCAACCCCCCTCTAACTCCGCGCAGAGATTGTGCAGCGCTTTATTGGTTGCGTTCGCCCTCGACCTCAAGACCAGCGTAAAGAGGATGGAGCAAAGCAATCCGGTCAGTGACATGATGAACTTGGCGCTGGCCACGTTAAGCAGGGTTCTAAGTCCATCGCTAGCGGCGGCGCCGGATGTGCGAAGGATTTCGCTGGTTTGATCCAGCGCCGCAACCAGGCCGAGAAAAGTCAGGAATAATCCTACGGACACGAACAAGGCGGGAATCTGCCTCCAAATCCCGTGTTCCAGGCCAAGTTCTTCGCGCGCGAAGAACACCGATGGCCTTTCCGTGTTTCGCAATTGCGAATGATCGTCATCCGGATTGATCGTTGTTTCCCTGAATTCCTCCCAAGCCGTTTGCAGTCGTTGGTAATGGACACTGCGCTGAGGGGCGCGAATCCTTTTTGTTATATCTATTAGGCGTCGTGCCGTGATTCTCTCTTCGCCGAAATCATCGCCTGCAGGTTGGAGGATGTCCGCAAGCCAATTCGCGGCCCCGCAGAATTTTCGCGTTGCGAGTACGTGCCAGACCGAGAGGATTACAAGAAGGAAAAGCAGCCCCGCGGATATGATCCCTGGCGCCGCTTGTTCGCCGGTGATCAAACGTGCCGCCCAAAGAACACCGTCAACCATCCTTGCGCCGAACTGGGCTGCGATGGCGAATGCCGTGTCAAGAAAACTCATCGGCGGGTGCGCGAGTCAAAGCTGGGAGCAAGCAGGGTCAGCGTTCTAGGCACTGGTGTTTTCCTTAGTTTCCGCGGCAAAGCGGCCAATGATAGTCAATGCAGGCCGCAAAGCTAGTTCGCGTAAGATCCTGCGCAAACCTGTACGCCCAGGAAGTGAATCACCGGGACCCGGTTCTTGTATGCCGCCCGAAGCCATTGGTTGTCGGCGGCGTTCGGGTCATTCCCCATAAAGGCATAGTCGATCGCGTCGTCGCCTTCGAAAATCTGGCGGTGGACTTCCCGCTGGTCGTCGTATCAGACCCGCCCGCCCGGGCGAGGAAACACAGTCCTGATCGAGAGCAGGTAACGCATGCTCCTCGGCTAGAAGATCCCGCGCTGCGGATTCACGAGCGGGACGCGCTGGTTGCTGAATTCGAACCCGGC
>Ga0209021_1003665_pt1 | contig 12040 bp, 6 predicted proteins | sample PinacodermFT_FD_187299 | JGI IMG/M metagenome (GOLD analysis project Ga0209021, IMG submission 187299) | Host-associated microbial community of the marine sponge Aplysina aerophoba from Gulf of Piran - sponge pinacoderm, lysed by freeze-thaw... | ecosystem: Host-associated > Porifera > Sponge >... | reverse complement strand
CGGCAAGAATGCAGTTGATGTCATTCCCGCGAAGGCGGGAATCCATGGGTTTTCGGACCAAGCCTCCTCGCAAACTCGTAAACCGAACACGGATGCGCGGGTTGCCGAACCATCGCGAGGTACTGTACCGCGGCGGAATCCGGAGTTCGCTAGCGCATTGACGGGCGTTCGACATCGAGCCGGGACGACTCCCGGCGACGCATCGTGGCGGGTACGGACGCGAGGCCGCAGCGTGCTGGGACGCAACAAGTGGAGGGTCCACACGCCGATTCCGTCATCGAACCGGGTGCGGGAGGGATCCAAGTGCAGCGTCTTCCGGCGTGCCGATGACGGAACGGGCAGGCTCCGCCCATGGTGGCGACGTCTCGCGATCGCACCTGGGCGCACGCGGGCGACCTGTGGGGATCACCAGCACCGGTGGCGATTCGGAACGGCGGTTCGGTGTCTGATCGCAGGCCCCCTTGTCCCGCATCGATGCTGTTGCGGTGGCGGTAGAGCGATTGCGAGAAGTGGTTCTCCAACGGATGCGCGATCTGGCGGAAGAAGTCGATCAGCCTCGTCCGGTCCGCAGATTCCGGACCTGATCCCGCGAGCCGAATTCGCGGAGGAAGTCGGATTCGCGACGTCCACCCATGCCGTTCACGGAGTGCACGGGTCGGGCAAGACACGGGTGCTGGTGCACCGCATCGCCACCCTCATCCGCGTGCGGCGCGAGAACCCGGGAAGCATGCTGGCGCTCACCTGCAACCGCCACGCGGCGGTGGAGGCTCGGCGGCGTCTCGACGAGTTGATCGGGAAGGACGCGCGCGGCGTCAACGTGATGACCTGCCATGCGCTCGCGATGCGGATCCTCGGGATCTCCTTCGCGCAGGCCGCGGCGCATCCGAGCGACGACACGTTCAACGCCATTCTCCGCGACCCCGCCCGGCTCCTGAAGAGCGACGAGGCGAACGCCTTCGTCACCCGGGAGTAGATGCTCGGGCGCCTCAACTGGAGTCTGGTCGACGAGTATCAGGACATCGGCGCGCCCGAGTACGAGCTGATCGCCGCGCTCGCCGGGGAGACGCTCGCCGAGGACGACGCGAGGCTGAACCTGTTCGCGGTGGGAGACGACGACCAGAACATCTCGCTTGCGACGGTGCGCCCGAACCGGGTGATCCAGGCACCGGAGATGGCGTCCGTGTTGCTGATGGTCCCCGTGGCCGCCTCGTCGGCGACGGTCGCCCCGCGGGGCTCCGACAGTGTCAGCGTCATGCTCTCGCTGCCCTCATCGTGCGCATCCTCCAGCACCTTGACGCCGAGCGTCTTCACGGTCTCACCCGGGCCGAATCGAAGCGCCCCGCGCGCAAGCGGGGCAGTCTTCGCCCGCCACTGCGGTGCCGTCGCGGGTGCGGTAGCGGATTGAGACGGTGGTGTCCGGTGGCGCACCGAGCGTCACCTGGAGCTGCAGCGGCGTGCCCGCCGCCTCGTTGAGCGCTGCGTCGGCGATCGAGACACCGGGACCGGCGGTCTCTTCGGCCGCATGGCTCGTTGTCCGTGTCAGCCCGATTGCCGCTTTGTCGCCGGTGTTCCAGCGTGAATCGACGGCCTGCACCATGCCGTGCGCCGCTTGTGCGCATGCCGTCATTGCATCTGCGGGGGCCACCGTCAGCCGGCGCACGCACGGGGCAGAGATGGCCTGACGCCGGCGGAGAAAGCCGAGGAGAGGAAGCTCGCAACCACCGTGAACATCGCGCTCTCGGCACAGCCCGCGCGGTCGCGCGTGCCGAAGTGTTGCGGCGTCGACGTGCTCGTTTCAAGGACCCAGCGTGAGATCATTCTGGCGATCAATGTATCGGTATTATTAGCTCCTAATAGCGGTGTAATATTCCCCCCTATCAGTATGCACAGGAATCGACCAGGAGGCCGTCATGCACGGAATTTCATCGGGCGCCAATTGCGTCGCACGTGTAGGTCCTGACATCCGGTCTCGGATGATGACTGCGGCTCGGGATCGGTGCCTCGATTGAAGGAAATTCGAGTTTTATTAATGGATTACAGTGTTTCCTGCAGTCATTGGGTTTTTCTGGACGCGAAGGTGGGGAGCACTGCAGCCGGCGCCAGACACGGCGAAATCAGCAAGTTCACGCCCAACGACTCCGGTATCCGGGCGTCCTGCCTGCAGGCTTGGCGAGGGGAGGGATGGATGCGGTTGGGGCGCGGAGGGACGGAGTTTTGTGCCCCGAGACGATAGCCGGTCGCGACGTGAATGGGGCCGGCAGCGATTCGTCGCGGGCGTCTCGGCAGCCGGGGCGGTCCTCGTGAAGTCCCCGGGCAGGGTTGCGGAGAGACTGCGTGCGGAGTCGCCGCGGGAGATCGGCATCGCCAACGCCATGGTCGCTTTCGGCGGCCCCGGCGTACTTGGCGTGAACGCCGGCGGCAGTCGCCGATTCGCGCTGGCCGTGCGCAGCGACCAATCTGATTCGGGGCGTGTCCGACAACGACGCGCTCGCGCTCACCGACCAGACGGTGACGAACAACACGGCCGACATCACCGCGCCGACGCTCTCGAGCGCGACGCTCGACGGCACGGCGCTGGTGCTCATTCACGCTGGCCTCGCGCAGCGACGCGCGGTTGACGCACACGGTTTCGGAGGCGATTGCGGATTCGCCCACGAGCCGGTTCGGCGCGGCGGCCGGTTGCACGAGCCGCGTGCGGTTGATGCTCGAAGGCGGCGCTTTCGATGCCGGCTTTGACAACCCGCTTCGCCACCAGCGGGAAACGAATCGGCCTGGGTGACGGATGGAGCACGAAGCGAGGGAGGAGCAACAGTGAACAACTCCAGTGAACTGCTCGCGATAGACCGGGTTACTGCGTGCTATCGGGGAAGCAATGCGAAGCGCCTGGTGGGGAGTGGAACGATGGAGCCAGGGTGGCAGGGGCTCCGTTCGATAGCCGACAGGTATGTGCGGCGGGCTTGCCCTTCGGCACAGTGGGACGAAGCGCCCGGTGCCTTCGTTCCGGCGGTCATGCGGCGCCGACGAGCGTTCTCCTCCCGGCGTAGCGGACTGTTGACTGCATTATTGTGCGCCGCGGTCGGTATCGCCTTCCTGCTCGCCGCGCCGCCAGCGGTCGCGCAGGACACTACTCTGGTCACCAACTTTCATGTGGAAGCAGATACTTCCGGTTCGAGTGCCCGCTACTTTGCCCAGCGCTTTACAACCGGGGCGCACACTGGCGGCTACACCGTCACTAGTGTGCAGCTGCGTTTGTTCGAAGGAACTGTGACCGATTCAACGGCGGTGCCGGACATCACGATCAAGGCAGACAATAATGGCGAGCCGGCCTCAGGGCGGATCGCGTTGCTCGCGCTCCAGGAGGGGACGACCTTGGCGGAGGGCACCAACACGTTCACGGCTCCAGCGGACACGACCCTTGAGCCAAATACGAACTACTTCATTTTTTCGAAAGGGGCGAGTAACGCTAGCAATAGGCCAGCCTATGAATCCACTGCCAGAGGTGCCGATACATACGGAGAAACAGGGGCGAGTGGCTGGAGCATTGAAAACGAAACGAAATTCAGAAATTACGGAGGCCAAGAATGGGGCAGTGATGTTCTCGGTATTCTTTTCATCCAGATCAATGGCAGCACGAACACGGCCGACACGGCCGACATCACCGCGCCGACGCTCTCGAGCGCGGCGGTCGACGGCACGGCGCTGGTGCTGACCTATGACGAGGCGCTGGACACGGGCTCGGTGCCGGCGGCCTCGGACTTCACGGTGAAGGTGAACACCGCGGCCGTCACGCTGGCTACGGGCACCCCGGTGACGGTGGCGGGCCGGGCGGTGACGCTGACGCTCGCCAACGCGGTCACGCACGGGCAGACGGTGACGGTGTCCTACGCCCCGGGCACCAACCCGATTCAGGACGCGGCCAGCAACGACGCGCTCGCGCTCAGCGACGAGCCGGTGACCAACAACGCGCCCGTCCCCTGCAACGCTCCGACCCTGACCGACAGAACCGTCATCGCGACGGTAACGGTGAACATCGGAAACCACAGCAACAACCTGCTCTTTGGCGCTACGAGTAGCTACGGAAGCCTGTCCGGCGACACCAGCTTCACCATCGGGTCGAGAAGCTACACCATCGACGGAGTTTGGGTTCACTCGAGTAGGAGTACGCTAACTTTCAGCTTGACCAGCCTCTTGGCGGGCGTGGACGCCGCACGTCTTCAGTTGCACGCGTGCGAGGACACTTTCGACTTCCGCTCCGCCAACGTTTGGACGGGGGTACTCTATGGCCATTCCACTTGGAGTGGTGTCGACCTCGACTGGCGGAACGTCACCACGCGCACGCTACGCCTGAGCGTGCCCACGGCGGCCGTCCCGTCGTCGGCCCTCGTCAGCAACTTCGAACAGGCGTTTGCAGACAGTGCCCTGCGCGGTCACCCGGGTGCGATAGATTTCGTCACGGGTTCCCACCCGGAAGGCTACGAGTTGAGCGGCATCAGCGTGATGAACGCCGACGCTGCCAACCCCCAATTTTCGGCGTGGGTGTGCCCGGACGAAATCCACCAATTTCCTCCGGTGCGTTCCCACATCGATGATGACCCCTGCGTGGCGCTCACCCCTCCGTCAAGCTTTGCCGCCGGGATGATCGACTTTACCGCTCCGCGCGACACCATCCTTGCGCCGAACACCAGCTACAAGGCGGTATTCTCAAGGCGGTCGTTCGGGCTGACGGCAAGCACTTCGGAGGATGGCAGTTCCGAATCGGGGTGGACGATTCGTGACTTCTATTGGACGTACGTCAACAGTGATTGGGTGGTGCACTCAGCAAGTCAATCGTTTTTCCTGGCCGTGCGGGCGACGCAGGTAGTCTCTGCCGGCTCCAAGGCGACGGTGGCCGCGCCGCGGAAATTGAAGGTCGAGTCGGGCCGGAAGCGGGCGCGGCTGCGCTGGGATCTGCCGCCGGACATTGCCCAGTCCGAGATCGACCACTGGGAGTACCGCAGCACGACCACGATGTTCTCGGACGGGCCGGTACCGCCGATGCGGGGAGGAGTGAAGTATGCGTGGGCCTGGACGCGTGTCAACCTTGAGGACGATGACCCGCTCACGGCCCTGCTGACGGGGCTGGAGAACACGTCCACCCACTTCCAGGTCAGGGCGGTGACCGGCGCAGGCCCGGGTGCGCGCGCCACGGTGTGGGGCCACGTCGTGGGCGGCGGGTTCTGTGACCAGGTGGAAGGCTATTTCAATAACAGTGATCGACGTAAGTTGTGGTGGGCGAGGTTCCCCCATGACGTGGATGATCAGACCGGGACCGTGGCAGGATTCATCAAGAACGATCCTGAGCTGAGCAATCTCGGCACAACGCCATCTTGGACTATGGCAGGAGATGGCTTTACGCTCGGCGGCGTCCGCTACACGGTCACGGGGGTCTATACGACAGCGTCGAACGACGGTACTCACCTTCAACTTCGGATCAAACCGCAGGTGCCCACCGGGTCGCAAGCCGCGCTCAAGGCCGCGCTCAGGCTGAGCTACTGCAGCTGGTCTCTGGATGGCAGCGACGCGCAGATGGTGTCGGCTCGGGGCGTGACGACGTTCACGTGGAACTCCGGTGCGGTGCAGGACTTCACCCTGGTGAACGGCAGTCCTGGCAGAGGCACCATCGGAGCCATACTCTCGGTGCCGCGGAACTTTACGGCGCCGCAGGTCGAGGCCGACCCGGGCTGCAGCGGGTCCAACGACATCTGGTGCGCCACCATGACCGTAGGCAGTGACGGGCTCGGCTACCACTCGTCGGACGGATCGCTTTCAGATTCAACCTTCACCTACAACGGAGAGAATTATGAGGTGGAGAGATTGGAGATCGAGAGCAGCGTGTTGACATTTGAGCATAGCACCGACAGCGGTGCGTTCGATGTCGCCGGTTTCGCCCTTCAGGTGGGTGGCGTGACCTACCCCACACCAGCGGATACTGTGAGCAGCGGAGGGAACCATGTGTGGGACCCCGCCGTCGACCCCGGCTGGGAGGGGGGCGAGCAGGTGACGGTGCGGCTCTACACGGTGTCCACCGCCAAGCAGGTGGCGGTCGACCCGCCGAGCGTCGACGGCACGCCCCGCGTGAGTGGGGCGGGGAGCGACGCGCAGTGGCGTGACGGCGAGACGGTGGGCGTGACCCTGACCTTCACCGAAGCCGTGGACGTGGACACCACGGACGGGACCCCGTCGATCGGCATCGACCTGAGCGGGGCCGGGACGGCGCGGCGCGCGGCCTACGCCAGCGGGACCGGGACCACGGAGCTGGTCTTCGAGTACACGCTCGTCACCGGAGACGGTACACACGGCTCGATGGCGGTGACGCCCGACAGCCTCGCGCTGAACGGCGGGAGCATCCAGAGCACCGAACACGGCGTGGACGCGCTGCTTGCGCACAACGGCACCGTCGTACTCGGCACCAGCGCGCGCAACATCGAGATACCGACCCGCTTCCAGAACGTCCCGGAGCGCCATGACGGGCAAAGCCCGATCACCGTGGACGTCAGATTCAGCGGAGCACCGACGGGGCTCTCGGCCACACGCGACGGGCCGTCCATCTTCGAGGCGAGCGCGGGGACCGTGACCGGCGCGACGGTCAAGACCAAGGGCGCACAGCCGGTGTGGACGGTGACGGTCAATCCCGATGGTGTGGGGGAGGTGACGGTGCGCCTGCCGGCACGGGCCTGCAGCGAAGCATACGCGGTGTGCATCGGCGGGGAGCCGCTGGCGAACGCACTTGAGGCGACGGTGGCAGGACCGCCCATGACGGCCGAACTCTCGCGGGTCCCGGCGACGCATGACGGAAGAACCCGCTTCAAGATACACCTCGAGTTCAGCCATGCACCCAGGGGACTCGGCTACCGCACCGTGCGCGATCACCTGTTCGACGTGTCGGGAGGCCAGATCCTGAAGGCCCGACGCCTGGTAAGAGGCAAGAGCCAGCGCTGGGAGCTCACCATCCAGCCCACCGAGAGAGGTGCGCTGACGCTCACCGCGCGGGCCACCACCGATTGCAGCGCGCAGCACAAGGTCTGCGACAGGGAGGGACGAAGGTTCGACGGAGAGCTGTCCCTTATGGTGAGAGGCCCCGAGACACGGGCACCCGCCATCGACAGCGCCACGACCATCGAAGTGGCGGAGGGCGAGACCGCCGTCGCAACGCTCACCGCGACCGATGCCGACACCGAAATCGCCGACCTGTCGTGGTCGATTCCCACAGGCAGTACCGGAGGCGACGACGCCGCGCACTTCGCGCTGGCCTCGAACGGGACACTGACGTTCGTGCAGGCGAAGGACTTCGACGCACCGGACGACGCCGACACCGACGGCGACTATGAAGTGACCGTCGAAGTGAACGACGGGGTCGGACCCGTGAAGGCATCGCTCGTCGTGCGGCTCGTCGAAGCCGACGACACCGCCCCGGCGCTCGAGAGCGCAGCGGTCGACGCAGCGGCGCTGACGCTCACGTACGACGAGACGCTCGATGCCGACTCGGTCCCGGCCGCATCCGCATTCTCGGTGACGGTCGGCGAAGCGGCACGGGCAGTGGAGAGCGTCGAAGTGGCCGACACGGCAGTGACCCTGACGCTCGGCTCGGCCGCCGCATCCGGAGAGACCGTGACGGTCGACTACACGGTCCCGACCGGAGAGGGTGCGGCCCCGCTCGCCGACGAAGCGGGGAACCAGGTGGCGGCCTTCACCGGACAGACGGTCACGAACGAGACGGGGAGCGGCGTGCCGACGATATCGATCGCAGCGGCCTCGACACCGGTGACCGAGGGCGCCGCAGTGGCATTCACGCTCGCGAGAACGGGCGCAACGGACGACGCGCTGACGGTCACCGTCTCGGTGACGCAGGCGGGAAGCGTGCTGGACGGCACGCCGGCGACGACCGTGACCTTCGCCGAAGAGGCGGCCACCGCAACGCTCAGCGTTGCCACCGAGGACGACACCGTGGACGAGGCGGATGCGCAAGTGCAGGCCGCCATCGCGAGCGCGGAGGGCTACCAGGTCGACACCGAAGGCAGCAGCGCGCGGGTGGACGTGTTCGACAACGACGAGGCCGAGGCAAGCGACGGTGTCGAAGCGCTGTGGTCGACGACGCTCACCTGGACCGACGTCGGAGGCGGCTGGGCGGGCGGCTACGCCGATGCCTTCGCGCAATCGTCGTGGACCGAAGACGAGGCAACGTTCCGGATCTGGTACATCGCGCTCAACACCAGCACGGGCGCGCTGTTCATGGCGCACGACGGGAGCGGCGGGGCCATCCCGGATGCCGATCAGCTGACCCTGCACATCGGCGACGTGGAAGTCAGTGCAACGACTGTCATGCAGCTCTTCGCCGAAGCGTCCGTCGCGATCATGCACGACGTCGGCTCGCAATGGACGCTCGGCGACACAGTGCCGGTCCGTCTCACGAGGACGACGCAGGATGCGGGAGAAACGGCGACGAAGCCGACGGCGTCGGTCGCCGACGCGCAAGTGAGGGAGGCGGCGGGGACGCCGCTGCGGTTCCAGGTGACGCTCGACACCGCGCCGACGTCGACCGTATCAATCCGGTACCGAAGCTCCGACGGTACCGCCACGGCGGGCCAGGACTACACGGCGGTGCACGGGGCGGTGCGCTTCGCCCCCGGCCAGACGACGAGGACAGTCAGCGTCGACGTCATCGAGGACGCCCACGACGAGGGCTCGGAGACCATGACGCTCACCCTGTCGGAGCCCTACGGGGCGACGGTGCTCGACGGCTCAGCGACGGGAACGATCAACAACAGCGACGTCATCCCCGGGGCCTGGATCACCCGGTTCGGGCGCACCGTCGCAAGCCAGGCGATCGATGCCCTCACCGGGCGCTTCGACAGCGGCGGGGGCTCCCACGTCACCATCGCGGGAGTGAGCCTCACCGGCGATGCAATGCCGGAGGACGAAGAGGAAGCGACCCCCGGGCGCACACTGGGGCTCCCGGCGTTCGACGAGGAGGAGATCACCGAAGAGAACCTCCAGACGATGACCGCCAGGGAGCTGATCGCGGGCTCGTCGTTTCAGCTGTCGAGCACGAGGGAGCACCCGGGCCAGGCAGCGTTCACCGCATGGGGCCGGTTCGCGACATCGAGCTTCGACGGGGTCGAGGACGGCGTCGCCGTGCAAGGGGACGTGCACAGCGGACTCGTCGGCGCCGATGCCGAGTGGGGTCGGTGGCTGGCCGGCATGATGCTCTCGCAGTCGGAGGGTGACGGCTCCTACGGTGCGAGCCTCGGCCAGGACGACGACGGCGGCACCATCGAGAGCTCGATGACCGCGGCCTACCCCTACGCGCGCTGGCAGCTGAACCATCGGGTATCCACCTGGGGAATGGTCGGTGTCGGTGCGGGAGACCTCACGGTGACCCGCAGCAGCGGAGAGACGTTCAGGACCGATCTGGGCATGCGCATGGGCGCGCTCGGGATGAAGGGCCAGTTGCTCGACGGCTCGGGCCCGAGCCGGATGCTGGTCAACGTGAAATCCGATGCGATGTGGGTGCGGACCGAGTCCGACCGGACGACGGGGATGGAGGCCGCCGAGGGCGACGCAACGCGACTGCGGCTCACGCTCCAGGCGGAGCGGCCGTTCACGACGGAGAGCGGCGGAAGCTTCGTGCCGTCGGCCGAAGTGGGCGTTCGACTCGACGGCGGGGATGCGGAGACCGGCGCAGGCCTCGAAGTCGGCACCGGGATGCGCTACGTCCACGGCCGAATCAGCATCGAAGGCCAGGTGCGGACACTCGTCGCCCACGAAGACTCCGGATACGAGGAGTGGGGCGCAAGCGGTGCGATCCGCGTGAACCCGAGCCCGTCGGGTCGAGGACTCACCCTGGGCGTCACCCCGGTGTGGGGGAATGCATGGAGCCAGACCGAACGCCTGTGGGGCGCGCACACCGCGAGGGAGCTCGCGCCGGAGGCGGAGTTCGACGCAGCCGCAGGGCTTGAGGCGGAACTCGGCTACGGCTTCGACGCGCCGGGCAACCGAGGGACCATCACCCCATATACGGGTCTCTCGCTGTCGGATGGCTCGGGCCGCACCGTGCGGGCAGGGACCCAGTGGGACATCACGCCACGCACGACGCTCGGGCTCGAGGCCAACCGGCAGGAGAGCACGGACGGGGCGCCGGCGGCACAGACAGTCCGGTTCAGGACGCAGTGGACGCTCGCACCCGGCGCCGTCGTCGGCTTCGAGGCAAGCCGGCACAGCGCGACGGTCGATTCGCCAAGCACGCGCGGAATCGGCGTTCAGGCGGAGCTGCGCTGGTAGGACAGACACAAGCGCGGGGAGCGACCTCGCTCCGCGTGCCTTGCCTCCGGCAACCGAAGGTCAAGGGCGAGCAAGGGACTCGCCCATGGCCTTCGCCCAAGGCCCCGCAAGAGGAAGGAGACGTGGATACGTCGAGCGCACCGCAGCCGGCAGCGAGGATCCCGCGAGCAACGTTGTCCTTCGCGCGTCGGTCCGTTTCCGACGCACACGCCGCAGCAGCAGGCGCAGTCCCGGCGATGGTCGCTGTCCGCGGTCTGCCCGTCCCCGCCTCGGGGACGGCGCGCGCGTCACTCGGTACGGGATCCCGGGCCGCTCGGACCCGAGGCTTTCCGGATCGACGATTGGGACCTCGACAGCGGCTCCCCGAGACGACGTTCCCCATCGGAGTTGGGTACGGATTCCTGACCACCGGCAATCGCTCAACGGAGACTTGGTGACGAACGCCCGCAATCTGCGCAGGTCGGGTCACTCCGCTGTGTCGAAGTCGGACGGCAGCAGACACCCGGGCGACAGAGGCGATCGGCTCAAGCAGCTTCGCACGTTCTGCCACACGGCGCGTCTCGGCAGCATCTCGCGCGCGGCCGAGCACATCATGTCGAGCCAGCCGGCGGTGTCGGTCCACGTACGCGTCCTCGAAGAGAATCTTGGGGTGGCGCTCTTTGAGCGGCGCGGACCGCGCATCTCGCTCACGCGCGAGGGCAAGGGCCTCTACGAGCGCGCGATGCCGCTGGTGGTCGGGATGGACCGTCTTCCCGACACCTTTGCCGAGCAGCACTTCGGCGTCGTGGAGGACGTGCTCACCATCGGGGCCGGACAGACCTCCGCCGCGTACCTGCTGCCCGAGTACGTCGCGCGGTTCCGCGAGCGCTGGCCCGAAATCGGAATCGAGATCCGCAGCGCGAGCGGAGAGCAGCGCCTGCGCTGGCTTCGGGACTACGAGATGGACCTGGTCGTCGGCAGTGTGGACGTCGCCCCACCCGACGTGGAGTTCCACCCGGTGCGCGCGTCGCAGTTCCTGCTCGTCACCGCCGCCGACCATGCACTCGCCGGACGCACCTCGGTCGACATCGAGGAGGCGGCGGCCTACCCCTTCGTCGGGCACAGCCGCACGCGCTACATGGGACAGCTCGCCGAGACCCTGTTTCGCCTTCACGGTGTCGCGCCCGAGATCGTGGTCGAGGTCGACGGCTGGGGCGCGATCACGAACTACGTATCGGCGGGGGTGGGGATCGCGTTCGTGCCCGATCTGTGCCTGACCGAGCGCGACCGACTGTGGCGGATCCCGTTCGAGGGTGCCGTTCCCCCACGCCGCTACGGAGCGATGACGCGCCGCGATGCCCGGCTGCCGTTGCTCGCGCGGCGATTCCTGAGCGTGATGGTGCCGGAGCGTTCGGGGGCGCGCTGACGATGGCCCTGGATCGACGGCGGATCGTCCACAAGCGGGATCGGCTCCGGCAGCTGCGCGCTTCTGCGGTGCGGCACGGCTCGGGAGCATGGCGCGGGCGGCGGAGCACCTGGGGCTGAGCCCGCCGGCGGTGGCGCTTGCAGTGCGCGAGCTTGAGCAGGAGCTCGACGCCGTGCTGTTCGACCGTGGGGGCGGGGGCGTCACGCTGACCGCGGCGGGCGAGCGGCTCCACGCGCTCGCCGGGCCACTCGTGGACGCGATGGACGCGCTGCTGGAGGACTTCGCCGAACACGTCGAGGACGACGTGACGGGACGTGT
>Ga0209021_1003659_pt1 | contig 12058 bp, 1 predicted proteins | sample PinacodermFT_FD_187299 | JGI IMG/M metagenome (GOLD analysis project Ga0209021, IMG submission 187299) | Host-associated microbial community of the marine sponge Aplysina aerophoba from Gulf of Piran - sponge pinacoderm, lysed by freeze-thaw... | ecosystem: Host-associated > Porifera > Sponge >... | reverse complement strand
CCGTCAACGATCAGAGCCGCGTACTTTGCCGGGGGCTCCGCCACCTCCGGCGCGGTGCAACTCCAAGTGCAGGCCGCGAGAAGTCCAGTGGCGAGCGGTTTGAATCTCATGGTGGCGGTTCAAAGCTACCACGGGGACACGAACTGAGCAACAGGTACTGCAACGAATGATCCGATGGCAAATGCGTCCAGCCCATTTGGGCCCGTCGGGATCGCCGGATGTGTAACGGGAACGCCTGTGATCCACTTACCTGCGCGAGAATGCACGCCCAGTCGCGTGGCCTCAGATGCCGAGGCCGGGACGGGCCTTCGGCCGCAGGACGAAAGAGTTGAAGTCCTCTCGAATTGCGGGGAATCGGTACTCAAGCCTAGGCTGCAAATGAACTACGCCATGTATTCGCGGGGCTGCGCCTCAGGCCGGCGAGAGCAACACTTCGGTCCGAAACTTGACTCAACTGCCAACCTGGCACCGCGACAAGGAACATGGAGTGGCTCGACCCAGATGTTGATGGAGAGTCGAACCGTGGCCACCCACCCTTCGAGGGTCTCCCACCGACCTGCGAGTGTGCATCCGCTTCGTGTTCACGTCACTCTCGATCTGCTGTACATTCCATGAGCCCGCGCAGGGTTTGTCCAGCTCTCGATGGCACTTTTTCGGCGCTCGGCACCGCGAACACAACACTCGACGATGCCTACACTGAACAAAGGCAATTCTCGTGGCATCGAGGGCATCGAATCCGTCCGCTCTGACAGTCCCCAACCCCTCTACTGACCCAGGAGCGTCTGCAGACGCGCGGGCCGGACGAGTATCCCGCGAGTCGAGCAAGGACCGAGTCGCGGGCGAATTCGGGCTCGAAATCGCGATCGTCGGGATGGCGTGCCGGTTTCCGGGCGCGGACTCGATCAATGCCTTTTGGCACCTGTTGGAATCCGGGACGGATGCGGTTACCGAGGGCGTCCCGGGAACCGGTCAAGGCCGGGTGGGGGTGCTGTTTCCCGACTCCGTACAGAGCCAAGCCTGCAGGTTCGGCGCCTACCTAGAGGACCTTGACCAGTTCGACGCCGCTTTCTTCCGCATCTCCCCAGTCGAAGCGGAAATGATGGACCCGCAGCAGCGCCTGATGCTGGAAACGAGCTGGCGGGCTCTCGAAGATGCGGGTATCGATCCCGAACGATTGAGGGGTACCCGCACAGGGGTATATGCGGGAATTAGCAACAACGAATACCGGGGCCTGATATTGAATGCGAGCGAAACGGCAGAGCCCGCAGAAAGCCTCTACGCGGTGACCGGCACGTCGTTCAATACGGCTATCGGAAGGGTTTCTTTTGCGTTGGGCCTAGAGGGGCCAGCAATTGCACTGGACACTGCCTGTTCATCGTCTCTGGTGGCCATCCACCAAGCCGTGTCTGGCCTGCAGCGGGGAGAAGCTGATCTCGCGCTGGCGGGAGGCGTGCATACGATCTTGTCCGGCCGCCTATTGGAACTTCGTGCAAATGCCGGGATGCTCTCACCCGACGGTCGCTGCGCCACCTTCGACGCTGCTGCCAACGGCTACGTCAGGGGCGAGGGATGCGGCATCGTGGTCCTCAAGCCGCTCGCCGCAGCGGAGGCCGACGGCGACCGCATCTGGGGAGTGATCCGGGGCACGGCGCTGAACCAAGACGGGGCGAGCCCCGGTCTGACCGTTCCGAGCGCTCCGGCGCAGGAGCGAGTCATAAAGGAGGCGCTTCGCCGAGCAGGACTTGGCCCGTCCGAAGTGGACTATGTGGAGGCCCACGGAACGGGGACCGAGGTAGGCGATCCTATCGAGATCAGCGCGGCGGCCGCAGCTTACGGAATCGGACGCCCTGCGGATCGACCGTTGCTGATCGGCTCGGTCAAGACCAACATCGGCCACTTGGAAGCCGCCGCCGGTGTTGCTGGCGTGATCAAAGCCGTGCTCGCCATGAAGCACGGGCTCATCCCGAAACACCTGCACTTCCAGACACCGAGCCCGCAAATGGACTGGGAACGGATGCCGCTCCGGGTCACAGCGACGCCGACTGAGTGGCCCTCTAGTGCTGACCGTCCGCCAAGGGCTGGCGTCAGCGGGTTCGGCTGGTCCGGCACGAACGCCCACGTTGTATTGGAGGGATACGGCACTGCATCTGGTTCCAACGGCGGGCACTTGGCGGTCGGCGCGGCACAGCCGATTGCCGCGTCCCTCCCTGATGTCGTCGAAGAACCCCCGCTGGCCGAGGACGGGCTTGTCCCTCGCGGAACACGCGTGCTGATGCTCTCGGGTAAGACGAATGCAGCGCTCCGGGAACTGGCCGTCCGTTACCTCACGTGGCTCGACGGGCATAGCTCCGAACCTTCGACTTCGGGCACGGCGTCCGATCCGCTGCTTGCGGACATGGCTTGGACGGCCGCCTCAGGCAGGAGCCATTTCGGCCATCGCGCGGGCGTAGTCTTTCAAGACGCGGACACGCTGCGACAAGGCCTGACAGCGCTCGCCGAAGAGGACGGGCGGGCACGGCCGATCACGGCGACGACGGTGGCCTTCGTGTACACCGGGCAGGCCAGCCAATGGGTCGGCATGGGGGAAGCACTCTATGCTAGCGAGCCGGTAGTGCGGGCGGTGCTCGACCGCTGCGACGCACTGCTCGTCGCCGAGCGCGGCGATTCGCTGCTGGATGTGATGTTCGGCCGCCCCGGTGCAGCAGGCGAGCTAGACGACCCGCGGTGGAAGCAGCCGGCAATCTATGCCCTCGAATGCGCCCTCAGCGCACTCTGGTCAGCCATCGGCATCCGCCCGGATGTGGTCTTGGGCCACAGCCTAGGCGAGATTGCAGCAGCGCACACCGCAGGGATGTTGGACCTAGAGGACGGTCTGCGTATGGCGGCGGTGCGCGGCGAGCTGTTCGGGGCGGTTCCCGGCGAGGGCGCGATGGGGGCCGTATTCGCGCCCGCATCGCACGTGGCGGCGACGCTGGCCAAACATAACGAGGACTCCCCGGGCATCGGCCTGTGCATCGCAGCTGACAACGGCGCACATCAGGCCATCAGCGGTCCGGCCGGAGAGGTTGGTACGGTCCTGGCGCACTTTGAAGCCCAGGGAGTCCGGGTCGCGCGGCTAAGGAAAAGCCCGGCCTACCACAGCGCGATGATCGAACCGGCGCTCGGTGAGCTGGAAGCGGCTCTATCGTCGATTGCCTTCAAGCCGTCATCGCTGACGTTCGTTAGCAACCCCGCCGGCCAAGCGTTGGAGCCCGGTACGATCCTCGAGGCGGGCTATTGGTGCCAACAGGCGCGCCAGCCGGTAAAGTTTCGCGACTGCGCCGAGAGACTGGCTGATCTGGGAGTGGACGCAGTGATCGAGATCGGCCCGCACGGCGTGCTAGGGCCGATGACGACCCTCGCCTGGCCGGAAGCAGCCGCGAAGGTAGAACCGGTGGTGCTAGCGAGCCTCAGGCGACCGGCAAGGGACGAGGAGCCACCAAAGGCGGGTTCGGGCGGCGGGTTCGCGGACGCGGTTGCAGGTGCCTACGAGGCGGGCCTCCCGCTACACTTCCCCGGCCTCTTCGCGGGGGAGGCAAGGCGCCGGATTTCGCTGCCAGGCTATCCGTTCCAGCGCGAACGCCATTGGATCGAGGCACCGAAGAGGCGGCAGCGCGGCAGCGGGCATCCGTTACTGGGGGACCGGCACGACTCCGCGAGCGGCCAAGTCGCGTTCGACACCGACATCTTCCCTTCGGACCCTGCATGGCTGAGCGACCACCGGGTCTTCGGCCGACTGGTAGCCCCGGGCGCACTCTACGGTGCCATGGCGGCCACAGCAATCGTCGTCGATGGGAGCGGGCCGGTAGTTCTGGAGGACTTCCAACTGCACAACGCTCTGGTCTTCCCGCCAGAGGATTCTCAAGACGAGTCCGATTCGGGGGGGCGTGCCCTACAGGTTCTGCTTGACGGCAGCGGTGAAGAGCCATCGAGCCGCATCCAAGTCCTAAGCAAGGGTGCAAGCGACGAGACGTGGACGCTTCACGCAGAGGGGCGGATCTCCTCTCCATCGGGACTCGGGTCGCCCGACAACGCAGCCGCAGTTGACTTAGAGAGCGTGAGGTCCGCCCTCGCGCCGGTCGACCTGCCTGCCTACTACCGATCCAAGGCCAGCGTGGGGATCGATCTCGGTCAATCGTTCCGCACGCTCGACGCGCTCTGGTCCCGGCCAGCTGAGGCGTTGGGAGAGGTTACGTTCCCTGCCCAACTCGGCCCTAACGGGCTGGATATCCATCCGCTCCTGCTGGACGGTTGCTTCCAGGTCATGGGCGCGGCCCGCCCGTCTACCGTCGAAAATGACGGCACCACCTACTTGCCGTTCGGGTGGGACCGGCTGTGGCTGAGGGACGGCCTGCCGAACCGGGTGCTCTGCCACGTGCGCCTCAAAGGGGAATCTTCCGACCGGCAGGCCGCTGCCGAAGGTGATCCGCCGCCGGAAGTCGTGAGCGCAGATTTCGACCTGTACGACCCGAGTGGTAACCCGATTGGCGGGCTAAGCGGATTCACGGTCAAGCGGGCTACGAGGGCAGCGTTGCTGTCGGCCGTTGAAGGGTTGCAGGATCTTCTGTACGAAGTTGTGTGGCGCAGCAGCGAGCTACCGCCCGGCAGGCCGCCTGCCGACTTCCTCACCGCTCCCACGGCAATCGCAGCAGAAACTGGCCTACTGACAGCCTACTTGGCGAACGAGAATGTTGGCGCAGTCGAACGCGCCGCACTGCTGGCGGACTTGGAGATTCTTGCGCGCGCATACGCCCTTGTCACCTTCGACAGGCTTGGATGGGAGCGCGCGACAGGCCAAGCCGTCAAGCCCGCTGCGCTGCAGGAACGCCTCTCGGTCGGAGCGGAGCACAAGCGCCTGTTCCGTCGAATGCTGGAGATGCTTGCTCAGGCCGGGGTCTTGGACGAGAAGGGCGACGGCTTCGTTGTCAAGGTCGGATCCGGGGAGAAGTTGCCGGACGACTTGCCAGCCGATCCGGAAGTGCTGGCCGCAGACATGGCCGCAAGATTCGCCCACGGCTCCAACGAGATCGGGCTCTTCCGGCGTAGCGCCCACGCCTTGCCGCAAGTGCTACGTGGCGAAGCGGATGCACTGACACTGCTCTTCAGCAGCGGCGAGCCGACCGCGGCCGATCTGTATCGCAAGGCACCGGTGGCGAGGGCGTTGAACCGGCTGCTAGCGGACGCCGTTGCCTCACTGCTGCGCGACATCCCGGCCGGGCGGCGCCTAAGGGTGATCGAAATCGGCGCCGGAACCGGCTCGGCGACGGCATCGGTTCTGCCCGAGCTTCCAAACGGGCTTTACGACTATGTATACACAGATATCTCAGCGGGATTCTTCTCGGAGGCCGAGTCACACTTTGGAGGAAAGGAAGCCTCGATCGACTACCGCGTGCTGGATATCGAAGTCGATCCAGAAGAACAGGGATTCGAAAGCCACGGATATGACCTGTTGATCGCATCCAACGTGCTGCATGCCACGCGGCATTTGGGCGAGACGCTGAACCATTGCCGGACACTGCTAGCACCATCGGGCCAGCTCGTTGCCATCGAGAACTTGCGCAGCCAGAGGTGGCTTGATTTGACCTTTGGACAATTGGACGGCTGGTGGCGATTCTCTGACGACTATCGGCCTCATCACGCGCTTGCCGGCCCGGCCGTGTGGCGGCGAGCGCTTGGCGATGCTGGCTTCGGAGACATCGCGATCCTAGGGTTCGACGAGTCCGACCCCAACGCTAACCCGGATCGTGGCGTGATCGTGGCGCGTGGACCGGAACAGATCACCGAGCCGCACGGCATCTGGATCTTTGCGGCGGACCACAGCGGGGCGGCCGCAATGCTGGCCGGTCAATTGGCGGCGCAGAATCAGGCTGTGGTCTTGGCGGGTGCGGACGCCTCCAGGGATGAGTCGATTGATCTGGCCCAGCCGGGAGTCGCACCTGTGTGCGTCGAGATTGAGAGTCGCGAGGCGTGGCAATCGCTCTTCGAAGGGCTGCCGCAGAGCGCACCGCTCGCCGGCGTGGTTCACTTCGTCTCGCAGGACGGCCATGGGTTGCAAGCAACCACCGACCAGATGGCATCCGACACGAAGCGGGTGGCGGCGAGCGCGCTGGCTCTGGCACAAGGGATGTCGGACGCCGACGCCGTACCAACGAATGGTGTTTGGCTTGTCACCAGAGGCGCACAGGTCCTCGAGACCGAGCGCAGCGGGCAACTTGCCGGGGCCGCGCTCTGGGGCTTCGGCAAGGTGATGGCCCGCGAAGCCTCCCATTTGCAACCAAGGATGATTGACTTGGATCCCGACGCGTCCCCGGCACTGGCGGATCTCGTGTCAGAACTGCTACACCCCGACCGCGAGACCCACATTGCGTACCGCGCGGGCCGCCGCTATGCGGCCCGCTTGGTGCGGTTTGCAGACGGGACCGACCGGATCACGCCGCCGGAAGACTCCGAGTGGCTGTTGGAGCCCGATTCGGGCGGCTCACTGGACGCCCTGGGTGCAATGTCTTTGCCGACACGCCTTCTGGGGCCGCACGATGTGCGGGTCGTGACGCTTGCCACGGGGCTTAATTTCTGGGACATTTTCCGGTCTATTGGCCTGATTGACGAAGGCCTGCTGGGCGGGGAGTTCTGCGGCCGGGTCCTTGAGACTGGCTCTGAAGTCTCAACGGTTGCCGAGGGCGACCTCATCGTGGGTCTGGCCTTCGGAACGTTCGGATCGGAGATCGTTACCCGTGAAGAGATGGTCGCGGCTGCGCCGGCAGGTTTCCCCGTTGCGGACCTAGCGACGATACCAACGGCATTCGTCTCGGCCATGCTGTCGTTCGATTTCTCGGGCCTCCGAGCTGGCGAGCGGGTACTGATTCACGCCGGTGCCGGTGGCGTGGGACTCGCGGCCATTCAGTTGGCCCAAGCTGCCAGTGCGGAGGTGTTCGCCACGGCCAGCGTGCGGAAGCGCGACTACCTACGTTCCCTAGGCGTGAAGCACGTTTACGACAGCCGCACGACGGCCTTTGGCGCGGCCATCCTGCGTGACACCGGCGGCGCCGGTGTCGACGTGGTTCTGAACAGCCTGACCAGCGAGGGCTTCATCGAGGCTAGTCTGTCGTGCCTCGCTCAGGGCGGCCGCTTCGTCGAGATGGCGCGCGTGGACATCCTGAGCGAAGAGGAGATGGCTGCCGTCCGCCCGGACGTGGCCTACCACATTCTGAAGCTAGACGTGCTCAAGGAGCACTACCCTCAAGAGCCGGGGGACGCGCTGCGGCGCGTGATGAAGCGCCTCGAGGCTGGCGAGATCGGGCCTATTGTCTACAGCCGATGGCCACTCTTCGAGGCTGGCTCGGCAATGAAATTCATGCGCGATGCCCGGCATATCGGCAAGATCGTGCTCGCGGCATCGCCGCTGATGCGGGGAAGCCTGCGACAGGATCGAACCTATCTCGTGACCGGCGGTCTCGGCGGAATCGGTTGCGTCGTGGCAGGCTGGCTCGCGGACCGAGGCGCAGGAACGATCGTGCTGAACGGTCGGCGGGCACCTGACTCGGAAGCTCAGGAGACTATCGCCGCGGTGCAAAAACAGGGTGTCGCGGTGCGGGTCGAACTAGCGGATGTTGCAGACACCGCCGCTCTGGACGCGATGCTGGCGCGGATTGACCGGGAATTGCCGCCACTCGGCGGAGTGATCCACAGCGTGGGCGTGCTCTCGGACGCCTCGATCGGGAATCAAAGCTGGGAGAGCTTCGAGACCGTGCTGTGGCCAAAGGTCCTAGGGGCATGGCACCTCCACAAGGCGACCGCGGGCCTTGACCTCGACTTCTTCATCCTCTTCTCGAGTGTCGCTGGCATCTGGGGGAACCCGGGCCAGACGAACCACTCGGCGGCTAACGCATTCCTAGATCAGCTCGCCGCTCACCGGCGGGCCATAGGGCTGCCGGGCCAAGCCATCGCCTGGGGAGCATGGTCCGGGCTGGGCGAGGCGGAAGAACAGCGCGAGCGAATCGCCCGTCAACTGGCTGCGTCGGGAACGGGCTGGATCAGCCCTCAGCAGGGTCTGAGAGTGTTTGATCGCTTGGTGCGTCAGGATCCTGCTACGGCTGTGGCGGCAGCAGTGGACTGGCCATCTTTCGGAGAGGCAGTCGAAGGCCGTCCACCGCTGCTCGAAGACCTACTCGCTGACGCATCTGATCTCGAAGACGACGGCGCGGTTTCGTCGGACGACCTGCTGCCTCGCCTGCAAGTGGCAACTGCGACAGAGCGAGAGGATCTGCTGCTTGCGTTCCTGCAGCAGGAGGTCCAAGCCGTGCTACGGATGCCGTCGGCGCCATCGCCGACGGTGGGATTCTTCGACCTGGGTATGGACTCTTTGATGGCCGTGGAGTTACGCAACCGGCTCAACAGGACATTCTCGGAGACACTCGTACTCCCAAACACGCTGGTGTTCGACTACCCGAGCATTGCCGACCTCGCCGCGCACCTAGCCGGGGACCTCGACGACGCCGGCGGTGCGCCGCCTCCAATGCCGGCGCCTGAACAAGTCCAGGCGACGGAGACGCGGCGCAGCGCTGGCGGCAGTGAAACCGGGATTGCGATCGTGGGCATGGCTTGCCGTTTCCCGGGCGCGCCGGATTTGTCCACATTCTGGAATCAGCTCTCGTCTGCTGCGGACGCGGTGGCGGACGAACGGCGGGAAGCCGAACTGTGGGAGGAATTCATCCAGAATCTGCCAACTCAGTACAGCAGATATGGACAAGCCGGATTCGTGGAAGGGATCGATCAATTCGATGCCAAGTTCTTCCGGATCTCGCCGCTGAATGCGCGGCTGCTCGATCCTCAGCAGAGAATGCTGCTCGAGACGACTTGGGAGGCGATCGAGGATGCCGGGATCGATGCGGACCGGCTGAAGGGAAGCTGCACCGGCGTGTATGCCGGCGTTTCCAGCAGCGAGTATCGAGACCTGATGACGAGTGGCGGCCATGGGATTGGCTACTTGAACACGGCCGCGAGCATGGCTGTCGGACGGGTCGCCTTCCAGTTCGGGCTCGAGGGGCCGACGATGCCGGTCCAGCTGAACTGCGCTTCGTCACTAATTGCGCTGCATCATGCAGTCGCTGGCTTGCGTCTGGGCGAGACGGACTTGGCTCTAGTTGGCGGTGTGAACGCCGTGCTCTCGGCGGGAGTATCTCGGGAGATGGCGGACTTGCGACTTCTTTCGCCTACGGGCCGCTGCAGGGCCTTCGACGCCTCTGCCGATGGATTCGTGCGGGGAGAGGGCTGCGGCATGATTGTGCTCAAGCGCCTGAGCGAAGCGGAGGCCGATGGTGACCGCATCTGGGCAGTGATCCGCGGCTCGGCGTTCAACCAGAACGGGGCTGCTGCAGCCGCGACGGTCCCCAACGGCCCGGCACAGGAGCGGCTAATCCAGAGCGCACTTGCTCAGACCGACCTCGCGCCGTCCGACGTTGACTACGTCGAAGCTCACGGGGCCGGGTCCGCGTTTGGCGATTCCATCGAGGTGCAGGCGGCGGCGGCTGTATACGGCAAGGGACGCCAACCTGACCGGCCACTGCTGATGGGCTCAGTGAAGACCAACATTGGCCACTTGGAGCCGGCGGCGGGGGTCGCAGGCTTGATCAAGACCGTCCTTGCCATGCAGCATGGCGTGATTCCGCCGCAATTGCACTTCCGGAATCCGAGCACACTCGTCGATTGGCAGCAGCTGCCCGTGCGAGTCCTGACCGAGGCCACCGACTGGCCGTCTGCGCCAGGCCGACCGCCCCGGGCGGGTGTCAGCGCATTCGGGATTTCTGGAGTGAATGCGCACGTGGTTCTGGAAGGGTACCCTCCGTCGAACGGCACCAGCCGCGAACGCCGCCAAGCGGAGTTGCCCGAAGGTTCCTCGCAAACGGTCGCTGTGTCGATGCCTGCCTCTCTGGCAGACATGTCCGGGGCCGTGCGGACTGTGTCCGCACCAGCCGCACGTCTCCTGCCGCTGTCCGCGAAGTCGGGTCAGGCATTGCGGGCACTGGCAGGTCGCTATCTCCGATGGTTAAGCCAGCACAACGACCAACTGTCGGCAGCTGATGCAGCATCCGATTCGCTGCTTGCGGACATGGCGTGGACGGCCGCCGTTGGCCGCAGTCACATGGGTTGCCGCGCGGGCGTGGTGTTCCGAGACGTGGACTCGCTACGGGATGGGCTCAGGATGCTCACGGAATCCGAGGATGATCTAGAGCCGCAGTCGGCGAAGAAGGTGGCGTTCGCGTACAGCGACGACGTCCGCCCATGGAAGGGGATGTTGGAGACCCTGTATGAAACCGAGCCTGTCTTCCGGGCAGTGCTCGACAGGTGCGAGCAGATTCTCGCAGACGAGCGGGGCTCCTCGCTGCTGGACGTCATGTTCGAAAGACCCGAGGCGAAGGGTACGCTGGACGATCCGGCTTGGGCGCAGCCTGCGGCAGTGGCGGTAGGCTGCGCGCTCACCGCGCTTTGGTCCAGTGCCGGGATCAGGCCCAGCGCGGTGATGGGCCAAGGTTCCGGTTCCGGGGAGATCGCAGCCGCTCAGGCAGCAGGGGTATTTGAGATCGAAACCGCAATGCGGCTGGGCGCCGCACGGGGGGCGACGTTTGGGAGACTCGCGGAAGATACGTCAGAATTGGCCACTCCGGGTGATTTGGAGGCTGTGATTGAGAACGTCGAAAGAGGCCAGCCATCAGCGAGTTTCGTTAGCGGAGTGACCGGCCGCCGAATGGCAGCTGGCGAGGTGCTCGATCCAGCCTACTGGCTGCGTCATGCTGTGAGCGACTCGCGAGAGTCGAACGCCGACATCGGGGACTTGTCGGATCTCGGGATCGACGTGATCATCGAGATCGGGCCGGATCCGGATTCGGAGCGCAGTGTGGAATCGACCTGGCCAAAGCCGACCAGCAGCGCCTCGGCGCCTGGGGTCCTTCTGACCTTCACACAGCCGACGGATTCGTCCAGCGGTGGCTTTGTGAACGCAGTCGCGCGGGCGTACGAAGCAGGGCTCGCCGTCTCCTTCGAGGGGCTGTTCGCAGGCGAGGCGAGATGCCGGATCGCTTTGCCGGGCTACCCGTTTCAGCGAAGGCGCTTCTGGATCCCTCCAGCGACGCGATAGCCGCAAGCAGACGGTGCCTGTCTCGGCGCGGGGGCAAGCTGTGCAAGTGCTTGCCGCACGAGAGCATCGAGCACTGTCGGCGAACGGCGCCATTTCCAATCGGAAATCACAGTACGGTCAGCACTCAATCGGGAATCGAGCCAGTCGGGGCAGCGACTGCGACATGCGCGGAATTGGTGGACGCTGTGGGGATCCGGTGTGACATCGGATGCGTGTAGCCGCGAGGTGCCGGATTCGGCCATGACGCTAACCTAGATCCGGAGACCGGTCTGTGCTCGCGACAACCGAACGATTCCGGAGCACTCTCGGTTCACTGGTCACGTTGCGACATTGCGACCAACGCGTGCGTTCCGTGCGGGTCGCGCAAGTTCGGCACAATACCGTCTCCACGCGCGGCACGAGGCCGCCCTCGAAACACTCGATCTGACTCCTTCATGTCACCGGTCAATAGGTTCGTATCAGAACTGGTTGCCAACGCACGTCAAGCGAACGTCGTCGCGGCACTCTTTGTGGGATTTATTACCGGCACGAACATGATCATCATCGGGAACGCGCTGGGGACGATCGTTTTTTCCGTCCGCTTGGAGCCATACCGGGGCGCCGGTATCGGCCTGTTCTTGTTCTCCATCTGCGTCGTTTGCTTTGTGATCGCCGTGACCAGCGGCTACCGAGGGGCCATCTCCTCGCCGCCGACCGCGACAGCGATGGCGATGATCGCAGTCACTTCAACGATGGAAGCGCGTGATGACGCGCTCTTGGTCACCACGATTGCGGCCCTAGCCATCGGCGCTATTGCGACCGGCCTTTGCTTCTTGGCAATCGGTCATTTCCGACTCGCCAACATGATGCAGTTCATTCCCTATCCCGTGGCAGGCGGGTTCCTGGCCG
>Ga0209021_1003658_pt1 | contig 12061 bp, 10 predicted proteins | sample PinacodermFT_FD_187299 | JGI IMG/M metagenome (GOLD analysis project Ga0209021, IMG submission 187299) | Host-associated microbial community of the marine sponge Aplysina aerophoba from Gulf of Piran - sponge pinacoderm, lysed by freeze-thaw... | ecosystem: Host-associated > Porifera > Sponge >... | reverse complement strand
CCCGCCTCGAGAATTTGCCCGAGCCGCTCGGCGCCGCCGGGCGACCGGAGAGTTCTCGAAATGCAGTTTTGATTCGTCATGGCCGAATCAATACAGGAACGAATCAGACTTGTTCAGTGGCTATCGAGCTAATAGGCAGGGCGCGACAGCTGGGGAAAGTCGTGACTGCTGGACGCTCCGGCCATCTTGCCCAGGCCAAGATTGAGGCCTTCGGCAAGAATCACGTTCAGCAGGCCAAGCCTGTCCTTGCATGGTGCGCCCGTGCGCAGATGCGTGAAGGCGTCGGCAAACCCCGTGGCCTGCCCACGTCCAGCAGCAGATCCGTGATCCGTATCTCGGGCAGGCGACGGTAAAGGTCCATCACCAGATCGCCGGCCTCGTCCGGAACATCGGACTTGAGTCGCTCAAGACGCAGTCCTCCATTCTCGATCGCTCCGCTTGGAAGGGCTCCGCTCCTGGCTGCCTTCGCGAGCCTGTTCAGCCCGTCCTCCATGCGTCGCCTGCGATCGGCGATCCAGTCCTCCGGTTCAAACGGAACCGCGAGTTGCGGTGTCGCCCTTGCCGCCTCGATCGGCACGAGGGCCTGTTTCAGGTCGGCATAGCGCCGGGAATGTCTCAGCCAGACATCTCCGGACCGGAACGCGTCGCGCAGATGAAACAGCACCGCAACGATCCAGAGACGTTTCCCGTCGACCTGTTCGTTCCGGAGACGCCTGCGCCTGTTTGACCGGGGCCGCAGGAACGAAATCGTGCCGGCCGGGATGTTCCGCCCATCCCGGATCACGGCGGCAGCCTCAAGCAATGGCCTGGCGACGGAAGCACAGTCGATCTCCAGGGCCTTCAGCATGCGCGGCGCATACAGCCGAAACCGATGCCAGCCCTTGACGACATGATCCAGGGGATCGGCCTTGACGGTTTCGGTCAACCGGCCGGCATTGACGGCGAGCGTCTCCAGAACGCCCCATCCGCAGGAAGCCTCGACTGCGCCCTCGAGTGGAAGACTCGCCGCCTTCGCTTCCATCAAGGCATCAGCGAGTGTCCGGAATGAACCGAGGGTGTTCCGGATGTCGGCTTGCGCCTCCTCGACCCGCAGGTCCGCAAGTCGCTTTGCCTCGCGCCAGGTCCTGCCGGTGATCCGGTCATGGGTCTCCACCACTGCATCGGCGATGGCGGCACGCCATTCCACGACACAGACGGCTAGGATGGCCAGACGGCGATCGCTTGAGATGTCGCGAAGGCCATCCGAGAAATACCACTCTCCCTAGCGGCGCAGACGCGTGATCCGGTGGGGCGGAACACCGCCGAGCGCGGTGGCTGGCAGATCGATCGCCCGCAGGAATTCAAGCCGGTCAAGCAGGCGGTCGGCGTCGGCCGTGTTGTTCCCGACCTCGTACTGTCGCAGCCAGACGAACCAGCTTGTGCGCCCATCCGTGCTTTCTCTCAGCAGGCTGTCGAGGCGTGCATGCATCCTGCTGTCGAGGCGCGCGGCGATCCGGGCCTCGATCCGGCGCTCCGCCGCGACCAGAGCGTCGGCGCAGAGCCGCTCGATCACTGAAGGTCCGGGCAGAATGATCTGCCTGCGGCGGCACTCTTCCACGAAGCATCGTGCGAGTTCCTCGTTTGACTGCGCCGCTTCAGCCTGCTCGTCCAGCCAGGACTTCATCCGGCTTGCGCGTCTGCCCGCGAACATCCGGTAGCCGTAGATCTCGCGCAGCGCGACAAGGTGTTCCTGCCGGGTTTGTCGTCGGGCGGCATAGGTGAGCATAGCATCGCCGGTCATTCCCAATTGGGCGCCTATGAACTTGATCACGCTCTCGGGAATGATCTCTCCGGCTCCCAGAAGGCGCCCTGGATAACGCAAGGCGCAGAGCTGAAGCGCAAAGCCCATCTGGTTTTCCGGGCGCCTTCGCTCCCGGACATGCTCGATGTCATCATCTGCCAGTGTGTAGTGCTGCAGCAGGGATGCCTCGCCAGTGGGCAGATTGAAAAGTTCGGCGCGCTGACGCGCGGTAAAGATACCTCTATGAGCCATGCCGGAATCTCCGTGTTCACGATGGCAGCTGTCCGGAAGACCATCGGCCAGCGGACGGCTTCAGGCCGGATTCCCGGCCCCGCGAAACAAGGCCGAAACGCGTCTCAATTGCCTGGTACGATGAAAGTTGCAATGACGGGGCCCTTTTCGTACGGTCCGGCCATGGCGATCAGGATCGGATACGCTCGCTGCTCGACCCACGCCCAGGATCTCGAAGCGCAGCGCAAAGCCCTGCTCGAGCTGGGTGTGGCCGAGGATCGGATCTACACGGACCATGGTCTGACCGGAACCAGCCGGGACCGACCCGGCCTCGATCAGGCGCTTGCCGCGCTCCGCGAGGGCGACACGCTGATCGTGTCGAAACTGGATCGCCTGGCCCGCTCCGTTCCGGATGCGCGCGACATTGCCGAGGAGCTGGAGCGGAAGGGCGCAAAGCTCGCTCTCGGCGCGGCAGTCCATGATCCCACTGACCCAATGGGGAAAATGTTCTTCAACATCGTTGCCACCTTCGCCGAGTTCGAGGCCGACCTCATCAGGATGCGCACCCGCGAGGGCATGGCGATCGCAAAGGCGAAAGGAAAGTTGCGAGGGAAACGACCAAAACTGTCGGAAAAACAACAAAAAGAGCTCTGGCGAATGCATGACACCGGGGAATACTCGATCAGCGATCTTGCCGAGGTCTTCTCCGTGTCACGGCCAACGGTCTATCGAACGCTGAAGCGGCGAAAAATTCCTTAGAGTGTCATTCTGCACTCAGCCGGAGTCGACCCGAGCTGGAGGGGCGCGGCCGGGTCTTGCTCCAGCAGCGTCTCGGCGCGTCGAGCACCGGGCCGGGCAGATGGGCCATGCGCTCGTGGCCGCCCTTGCCGCTGCGGATCCGGAGCAGTCCCTCCTCGTCCCTGACGTCACCGACCTGAAGCGCCGCCACCTCCGCGATCCGCAGGCCGGCGCCGTAGGCGGTCAATGCCTTGGATCAGGCGCTCGACGTCGGCCTCCGGGATGGAACGGGGAAGACTGTCCGGAATTCGGCGGCTGCGCAGGCCCGCGACCTTGTCGGGCTGTCCCATCGCGTCCGCGAAGAACAGGCGCAGGGCCGATATCTCGGCGTTGGTCGTGCGCGGGGACAGGCCCCGCTCGACCCGCCCGACCACCCGGGGCCGGACCTCGTCGGCCGACAGCGCTTGCGGTGCGCGACCCCAGTGCCTTGCGAGACTGCAGATGCCGGCCAGGCAATTCGCCTGCGTCCGCGGCGCCAGTCCCTTCATGGCCATCACCTCGATCATCCTCGTGCGAGCCGGAGACTTGCCGGATACGTTCTTCTTCGATGTCATGACTAACTCCCTTGGTTGCGATCGCCCCGACCTCCGGAACGCCAAGGGAGCAGAGCATCGTCAGCCCGGCACGCAACAGCCTCGATGAAGAAAACGATGCCGGTCAGTCAGCACGGACTGAACGCATGGCCCAACTGGCCGCGAAGCGGCCTTCGTTCAAAATTGCACGGTCATTGCGCATCAGGTCCACCAGAGATGGGAGTACGCAGCATGGTTCGCTGATTGTTCTCCCTTAGCGTGGTTCTACGAAGAAACCTTCCGATGAGGCCCTCTACCGGAATCGACCCCTCGTCAACACCGGCAAGTCAATCTCTGCAGTCGCAAGGACATTCAATGTCCATCCCGCGACAATCTATCGGTGTATCAACGAATATCGGTCCTAATGACGGTCTACCGTTCCTCTCAGCCCTGAGACCCAAGACTAGCGCTCGCCCCTTCGATAGGGGGTCATCAACGCCTCCGGCACCCGAGCACGGCGGGCCACCAGGATCAGTGCGACGATGGACAAGAGATAGGGCGCCATGAGGAACAGTTGGTAGGGCACGCCTTCCACGACAGCTTGCAGGCGCAATTGGTAGGCGTCAAGAAACGCAAAGAGAAGCGCGCCCAGAAGCGCCTTGCCCGGCCGCCAGGATGAGAAGACCACGAGGGCGATGCAGATCCAGCCTCGCCCCTGTACCATCTCCGGGAAGAAACTGTTGAAAGCCGCGGTTGTCAGGAACGCGCCGCCCAACGCCATGAGCGCGGAACCCGCCATGACGCAACCGATGCGGATGAGCGTCGGATCAAGCCCCTGCGACTCCACCGTGTGGGGGTTCTCCCCTGTCATCCGGATCGCAAGGCCAAGCGGCGTTCGGGCCAGCACGTATGCGATGACCGCCACGGATATGAGCGCAAGGTAGGTTGGCGCAGCCTGCGCGAAGAGGACGGGTCCCAGGAACGGGACGTCCGATAGGATCGGGATATCGAGCGGACGGAAGGGTTCGATCGTTGGAGGGGATTCCCCTACGGTCACGATCAGACGGTAAAGGTAATAGGCCAGCGCCGCAGCAAAGAGCGTAATGCCCAGGCCGGACACATGCTGCGACAAGCCCAGTGGCACCGTCAGGAGCGCATGCAACAGCCCGATGAGTGCCCCCGCCGCCGCTGCAACCAGAAGTCCTGTCCACAGATCCGCACCGAGGAAGACCGAGAGCCAGCCGATCATCGCGCCCATGGTCATGATCCCCTCGATCCCTAGGTTCAGGACACCTGCCCGCTCACACAGGAGAGCGCCTAGCACTCCGAAGATTAGCGGAGTGGCGATACGAAGAACCGCCGCCCAAAGGCTCGCACTGAACAGAAGGTCGAGCGATTCTATCATCGGCGGATCCTGTAGGTGCTGAAGAGGAGCGCGACCAGCATCGTCAGGAGCGCCAGCGCCACGATGACGTCGGCGATAAAGGACGGCACGCCTGTGGCCCGACTCATCGCATCCGCCCCAACGAAGATCGTGGCCACAAAGACGGCAGCGGCAACAACTCCAGCCGGATGCAACGCGGCCAGCATTGCCACGACAATGCCCGCGTAGCCGAAGCCGGGTGACATGGTGGTTGTCACGCCGCGCGTCACTCCCATGACCTCGATGCCTCCGGCCAGCCCTGCCAAGCCGCCTGACAGAAGGGCCACGCCGATGATCGTTCGTGGCAGGGACACACCTGCGAATTCCGCCGCGCGCGCGTTGAAGCCCGCCGCCCGCGCCTCCGTCCCGAAGACGGTTCGCGCGACAATCAGCCAGACGATGCCTGCCGCGGCCAAGGCGATCAGGAGGCCTATATGGAGCCGCGTGTTCGGGATCAGGTCTGGCAGGTGGTAGGCCCCGTCCACCGGCACAGATTGCGGCCAGCCGAACGCCAGCGGGTCGCGCAGCGGCCCCTCTATCATCAAACCCACAAACAGGATCACGACGAAGTTCATCAGAAGCGTCGTGACCACTTCGTCCACGCCGAACCGCAACCGCAAGTAGGCAGGTCCGCTCAGCAGGAGCGCACCTGCCATCATGCCGACGAACGTAAGGACGGCGATCCCTGCTGCCGGAGGTAGACCCGAGATCAGGTCATGGCCCACCCAGGCCACGGCTAGTGCACCGAGGTAGAACTGACCTTCCCCCCCGATGTTCCAGAGACGCGCACGGAAGGCGACAGCGACGGCCAGCCCGGTCAGCACAAGGGGCACAGCGCGGGTCAGCATCTCCGTGACCGCGAGACGGGAGCCCAGCGCGCCGCGCAGCATCTCGACGTAGGCCAAAAGCGGGTTCACCCCGGCTGCAAGGATCAGCACGGCAGACAAAGCCAGGGCCGCTGCGATGGCGGCGAACGGCGCGGAGACCGCCAATGACCACGGCACCCTTGCGCGTCGTTCAATCCGCATTGCCCGGCTCTTCCCAGACACCGGCCATCATCAGGCCGAGGCGGCGGGAGTCGGCCTCCCCTGCTGCCACCGGTTGCGACAGGCGTCCCCCGACGATGGCCTGCAACCGGTCGGACAGTCCCACGGCCTCTTCAAGGTCCTCCGAGATGAGGATTGTCGCCGCGCCCGCCTCCCGCGCGCGCAGGAGTTCGGCATGCACAGCGGCGATGGCACCTTCATCCAGGCCGCGCGTGGGCTGATTGGCGATGATGACCTTCGGCGCGACCGCCAGCACGCGGCCGAGGATCAGCTTTTGTATGTTCCCGCCCGAGAGCAGACGGATACGCATCTCGGGCGTGGCGCCGCGAACGTCGAACCGCTTGATGAGGCCCGCCGCATGGCTCCGCGCCGCACCGCGCCGAACGAAGCCGTGGCTGGAAAACCGGGGCGTGGCCAGACGTTCCAGAACGCCGTTTTCCCAGACCGGCAACTCTCCCACTATCCCCTCGGCATGGCGGTCCTCCGGGATGCGACCGACTCCCTCCGCGACTAGGGCGCGCGGCCCCAGCCCGCCGATCTCGCGCCCCTCCAGCGTTAGCCGGCCGGTCTCTGGTGCCGCGACACCCGAAAGCAGGGACCCAAGCGCCACCTGCCCGTTGCCGGAAACGCCGATAATGCCGAGGATCTCGCCGGCGTGCGCCGTGAAGGACACGCCTTTCAGCGAAGGCTTGCTGTCGAGATGAACCGTCACGTCCTCGGCCACCAGCCGCGGTGCACCAATCGCGTGAGCTTCCCGCTTGGGTCGCGTCACTCGGGATCCGACCATGAGTTCGGCCAGTTCCTCGGGCGAGGTCTCGGCATTCGTGCGTTCGGCCACCTTCCGGCCTCCCCGCAGGACTGCGATCCGGTTGGCGGCGGCCATGACTTCATTCAGCTTGTGACTGATGAAAATGATCGAAAGGCCCTGTCGGGTCATGCTTTGCAAGGTGTCGAACAGGCGCAGCGCCTCGGGTCGGGCAAGAACGGCGGTGGGCTCGTCCAGGATCAGGATCCGCGCGTCGCGGTAGAGCGCCTTGAGGATTTCGACACGCTGGCGTTCTCCAACCGACAGACCGGACACGCGGGCATCGGGGTCGACCGACAGGCCAAATCGCTCCGACAGGGCAAGCAGCCGGGCGCGGCCCTCCGCGCGACGGCTCCGGACGCGGAACAGCGGTTCCGATCCCAGCATGACGTTGTCTAGGACGCTCAGGTTGCCTGCGAGCGTGAAGTGCTGGTGCACCATGCCGACGCCGGCCCTTATGGCAGCGCGGGGGCGACCCGACGGCAGCGACTTCCCAAAGACCTTCACCGTGCCCTCGTCGGCAGCGTAGTGGCCAAAAAGGATGTTCATCAACGTTGTCTTGCCCGCGCCGTTTTCGCCCAGAAGCGCGAGAATCTCACCCTCTTTCAGCTCAAGCGTCACGTGGTCATTTGCGGTCACGCTGCCGAAGCTCTTGGTGATGCGTTCGAGACGCAGAACCGTGCTCATTCCGGCATCCCCGCGACGGGAAATGGATAAGATATCTGCGGCAGCGCCGGGACGACCCGCGAGGCAAGCGCCAGGAGTGCGCGGTCGGACTGCGGCGGGCCCATGATGTGCACGCCGCGCGGGAGGCCGCCCGACACGGCCGCCGGGATGGCCAGCGCCGGCAGGCCTGCCAGATTGGCGAGCGCCGCGCAGGGCGCCATGGCCTCCATCCGTTCCAAGTGCCTGTCAAGGTCGGCATGGTCGGTGGGAAAGTGCCCGGTACGGGGCGGAGGACCGGACAGGACGGGCATCAGCGCCGCGTCACATCGCGACAGAAGCGCGGCGTGGGTGGCATCCGACAGTTCCGCCAGCCGGTTGGTCATCGCGAAGACCTCTGTCCCTGACATCGCGCAACCCCGCGCCCGGCTCGCGGCGGCCAGAGGGCTGATCTCCGCGTCGGGAACAGCAAGCGAATCCAGTGCGGCGGCGAGCGCTACGGCGAGAATCTCTCCGATCAGGCTGTGGACCTCCTGACCCAACGTCTCCGGCACCTTCATGTCCACGATCTTGCATCCCGCATCAGCCAGATGACCCGCAACGCGCAAGGCTGCGTCGGCCTCGTTCGGTCCGCATTCCGACGGGATCGCCAGCCCGATCACGGGCGCTTCCGGCAGTCGGGCCTCGGCGGCTGCCAAGCGTGTCAGCTCGAAAGCCGTCGCCACGTCCCGAAGCGACCGGGCCAGGACTCCTTCGGACGCGATGCCCATCAGGTGGTTTCCGAAGCTCGGTCCGGCCACTTCGGCCCCGCGCGAGGGTTTCAGCCCCCAGAGCCCGCATGCCGCGGCCGGCACACGGATGGAGCCCGCCGCGTCAGTGGCGTGGGCGATGGAAACGATCCCGCCCGCCACCGCAGCTGCGGCCCCGCCGGACGAACCGCCGGGCGTTCGACCGGTATCGAACGGATTCCGCGCAACGGGCCCTCCCGGCGGTTCGGCACTAAGCGCAAAGCCAAATTCCGGGACGGTCGAAAGACCTACGGGCGCCAAGCCACCGGCCCGAAACGCGCATGTCAGGCGACCCTCGGTCTCTCGATCCGTCGCTGGCAGTCGCCGGCGCAGCGCCTCAGACCCCAAGCCCTGCCGTAGATCGGCGACCGGGGCGCCAAGGTCCTTGGCCAGCATTGGGACGCCGGCGAAGGAGCCACCCGTGGTCGCACCCTCCTCCGCCACGCGCACGGCCTCGCATCTGGGGAGCATGGCGACGACTGCACCGAGATCCTCGCGCGCACTGGCCGCATCATATGCGGCATCCACGACCGCCTGCGGGCTGACTGCGCCCGCGGCAATCGCCTCTGCAAGCGCCGTTGCGTCCGCCACGCGCCCGGAATTTCTCAGGCAGGTTCGGCAGGATCGATCGGAACCTCGAAATCGCCCGCCTCGATCATCGCCCTCCTGGCTTCCATGACCGGAATGGCGTCTGCCGGCACCATTTCGGGCACGTAGACAAGCTCGTTGCCGCCATGCGCCATGAAGGAATACTCGGTGTAGTCGCGCCCCACCGGGTTGCCCGCTTGAACGTCGGCCACGACAGCCGCGATGGTTGGCCCGTAATTCCAGATCGCGTTGGCGAAAACCGTGTCTGGATAGCGCGGGGTGTAGTCGATCAGGCTGCCGATGGCCTTCACGCCGCGCGCCTGCGCTCCGTCCGCCGTGCCGATCCGCTCGCCGAAGAGGATGTCGGCACCGGCATCGATCTGGGCAATCGCGGCTTCCTGCGCGCGTGCCGGGTCGAACCAGGCGCCGATGAAGCCGTTGAGGAAGGTGGCGTCGGGGTTCACCTCGCTGACTCCCATTCGGAAGGCGTTGATCAACAGGTTCACCTCCGGGATCGGATAGCCGCCGACAGAGCCGTAGACGTTGCTCTCGGACATGGTCCCGGCGAGCATGCCGGCGAGATAGGCGGCCTCGTGGTTGCGGGTGCCGAACACGCCAAAATTGTCGCCCTGCGGCCCGCCGGAGGAACCCATGAGGAACGCCGTCCCGGCATAGTCGGTCGCCACTTCACGGGCCTCGCGCTCGACGGCGTAGGACTCGCCCCAGATGAGCTGCATCCCCGCTTCCGCGTATTCGCGCATGGCGCGCGGATAGTCGGTCGCCGCGACACTTTCGGAGAACTCGTACTCGATCAGGCTCGCGTTGGCGGCTTCCTGCATGGCAAGGTGAACGCGGCTGTTCCAAGCGTTTTCGACCGGGCTGGCATGCACGCCGGCAACGCGAATTGCGACCTGTGCGTTCGCGCGGCGGAGAAAGGCAGGCAGCGCCAGCGTGGCGGCTGCCCCCGCAATCAAGGTGCGGCGGGTGGCTTTGAGGGTCATGGTTATGTCCTTTCCTGTTGAGTTGGCTGGCTTGTTTCACTTTCGAGCGGCGCGTAATCCGCCGGATCCAGCGTGCCGGGCCGACCTTCGAGCGACATTTCGGCGCGGCGCGGCGGCGTTTGTGACAGCACCCGACCTTCGCGGATCACCGCAAGGCGGGTGGCGCGCAGTCGGATGGCTTCGATCCGATCACGGGCCTGTAGCACCACCATGCTGGCCGGGCCGCCCTCCCGCAGGGTCGGATCCGGCAAGCCCATGGCCGCCGCACCCCCCAGCGTCACGCTGTCGAATGCCCAGGCCATCGCCGCCCGAGAGGTCATTGGCACGGCGTGAATGCCCATGTGTGCGACTTCCAGCATGTCGGCGGAACCAAGCGAGTACCACGGGTCCATGGTGCAGTCCTGCCCGAACGCCACGTTGACGCCCGCTGCAAGGAGCTCCGGCACGCGGGTCAGGCCACGCCGCTTCGGATAGGTGTCCGACCGCCCTTGCAACGAGATGTTGATAAGCGGGTTTGAAATCACGTGCATGCCGGATTCGGCGATCAGCGGGGTCAGCTTCGTCGCGTAGTAGTTGTCGTATGAGTGCATTGCGGTGACGTGGCTCGCCACCACGCGGCCGCCGAGGCCCAGCCGCGTGGTCTCCGCCGCCAGCGTCTCGACATGACGCGACATGGGATCGTCGCTTTCGTCACAATGCAGGTCGACGGGAAGATCCCTGTCGGCCGCGATCTGACAGAGCCGTTTCACCGATCGCGCCCCATCCTCCATGGTACGTTCAAAATGCGGGATGCCGCCGACAACGTCGACGCCCAAGTCGAGCGCGCGGATCAAGTTTTCCTCCGCGCCGACGGCACGATAGAGCCCGTCCTGGGGGAAAGCGACCAATTGCAGGTCGACATAGGGGGCAACGCGCCTCTTGACCTCCAGCAACGCCTCGACACCGACCAGCGGCGTCGTCGACACGTCCACGTGGCTGCGGATCGACAAAAGCCCTTGTGCAACGGCCAGATCACAGTACCGCAAGGCCCGGTCGATAACGGCCTCGATTGTCAGGAGCGGCTTCAACTCGCCCCACAGCGAAATCCCCTCCAACAGCGTTCCTGACACGTTGAGACGCGGCTGCCCAATGCTTAGCGTCGCGTCCATGTGGAAGTGCGGATCGACAAAGGGCGGTGCGACCAGACGGTCGGTCGCGTCGATCACGGTTGTCGCGTCGGCCTCGATCCCCGGGGACATTCCAATGATGCGGCCGTCCTTGATGGCGATGTCAATCGGTCCGCGCCCATCGGGCAAATTCGCCGAACTTAGCAGCAGGTCGATCAAGCCGCATCCCCCGTCATCTTTTGACCAGATGGTAAAACGTTGTGCACGGCAGCACAATACCCACTTTCAGTCCTAGATCGGCGAGCTGGAGGTCCGGATCGGCGTTTTCGGCGATATTCGGCTCCGGTTTCGGGTTTGGTGATTCGTTTTCCGGTACTTTGAGGCCTGTTCGACTGCTGCTGGGCCGCAATGGGCCAGTCCCGGCCCCGTCGGGCGGGTTCCGGGCATTGATTTTCTTCGTTCGGACACACCTGTCCCTGCGGCTCTGCGCCGCATCGTCCGGCTGCCCCGGAGTCCGGTTTCAGCCGGCGGTTCGGGGAGGTGGATGCGGCTGGGTCGCCAACAGTTTTTCGATGTTGTGCCGGATCCGGGCGACGGTCTTCACGAAATGGCGACCGGATTCGCCGAAGATCAAACGGAACCGGCGTCCGCTGCTGACCAGCCGGGCGGCGATGTGCAGCCAGGGGGCGCGCAGCCGCTTCATCCGGATCCGTCTGGGGCCTTCCAGGCCGTCGGCCGCCAGGTTCGTCGCCGCGACGACGTTTCTCGACAGCGCCGTCAGCAGCATCCAGGCGGCGTTGGCCCCGAACCGGCCGGACGGCATGATCCCGCCGGCGAGATCGGATTTGAGGATGGAATGGATCTCCTCGCCCCTGCCGCAACGCAGGTGCGCCTGCCGGACGACCTCCGGCCCCGTCATGACGGAAAGACCGTTCGCCTTGTCCGACGGGATGGCATCCGGAGCCGGATGGTTGGTCGCATAGGCCCTGATCTCCCAGCTCGAACCGTTCCGGCTCGGCAACTGGCCCGCGTCGACGGGGAATTGGTCGGGAACAAGCCGCCGGGTCGCCACATACCGGATCACATGGCCGGGCTTGGCCCGTGCCGTCATGTTCGAGACGAATGGAAGCTCGGCGCATTCGATGATGTCCCCGTCGTCACCGGGCTTCGACCCGTCCCCGGAGCCGGGCTTGTGAAGCGGCTGCCAGGCGGCCTCCGGCAGCCGTTTGGCCTCGGCCATCAACTCCTCCGAGCGTGTGGCGCCGCAGAACAGGCCGATGACGCCGAAGCGCCGTAGATCGGCCGGACGGCCCGCCGGGT
>Ga0209021_1003650_pt1 | contig 12090 bp, 13 predicted proteins | sample PinacodermFT_FD_187299 | JGI IMG/M metagenome (GOLD analysis project Ga0209021, IMG submission 187299) | Host-associated microbial community of the marine sponge Aplysina aerophoba from Gulf of Piran - sponge pinacoderm, lysed by freeze-thaw... | ecosystem: Host-associated > Porifera > Sponge >... | reverse complement strand
GAGAATACGGAGATGATAGGAGACTGTCAAGGCAACTCAATTCGTGAACCTCAGGTATAAGATAGCCAATGCGGTGTGGAGGCCACGACCGAACCGACCACATCCTAAGGGCGCCACGAAACGTTGGATAACCTGCCCTACGAGATGCCGTCTCACCATGAGAACGGTATAGGATCATACCTTGAGATTTGGTGAATCCTCCATAGACGACTATGCTCTGGTTACGATCAGGAAGATTAATGGCCAGACAGCATGAGCCAGTAACAGAAGTATGCACATTATGAAAAGTTTAGGTAGACTTTGATTAGCAGTTATACCTTCAAGGCAAGTCAGTCACACAACTGTCTCAAGCCAGTGTTCATAGGGGGTTTAAGTCTTTAGTAGATATGGGACAGAAAAAGTATTCATGGGACGCATATCCATGTGTCAGAAAAGCATTTGCCAAAATATCCAGGAGAATTTGAATTTTAACATAACATTAGAAAAATCTCCAGAAAAGATGTTTTCTACGATAGTTAATCTTCTTCTTCGGCGCTAACTGATTTGTCATTTAATCGCCCTGAATCTGAATTTAATACTGCCGCTTTCAATAACGCTTCCAACAACGAAGCGGTGGCACTTGGGCATGAATCTCCACGTTGGTGTGGACGATGAAAGTGATCTGGTACACAGCATGTCCACCACTGCTGCCAAGATGCATGACCTGACAGCTTCGGAGGAGTTACTGCATGGGGAAGAAGACCGGGTCTGGGCTGATGCGGGATATGAAGGCATTGAGAAGAGAGAAGAGCACAGAGAACGTCAAGTCTCATGGCACATTGCCTTGAGACCATGGAAACGGAAGACCTTACCCAAAGGAGGAGTGGATGAGCTGATGGAGAGGTGCAAGGCCAGTGTGAGGGCAAAGGCGGGGCATGTCTTCTTCTATGTCAAGAGGATGTTTGGCTAGCGGAAGATGCATTACCGAGGCTTGGCCAAGAACCGGAATCACCTGGCACTGCTGCTTGGATTTGCCAACTTGATGCGAGCCAAGGCTGCTCTGGCCTAATACCGGACGAGGGCGGCAACCCTGCGACTCCGGTTCTTCAACCTTGGCAGGTTTCGAGATCGAGATCCGGTCACGGGTTGACGAAGTAGGGGAAACCTGAGGGCAGTGTCTGTAAAAAACATGGGATTTGCTGCGGAGCGTGGATTGGCCGCGGAGCAGCGGGTTGCAACCGTGCTGATGGCGCAGGGTTGGGAGGTTCTGGAACGTCGCTGGCGCTGCCGCCATGGGGAGATGGACTTGCTGCTGCACCAGGACGAACGGCTGTTGATCGTGGAGGTGAAGTGTCGCAATGGGGCCGGACTGGCCTTTGTGGACGGTCCTGGTAACTGTCTCGGTTGGCGGCAACAGCAGCGCTTGCAACGGGCTTTTGGCCTCTGGCTGCAGGCGTCGCCCCAGTGGAGCCATTGCGAAGTGGCCCTGGCCCTGGCAGTGGTAGTGGATAATCGAATCTTCTGGACCGGGCTTGGAGACTCCATGACGGAACGTCCCCACCCCCGGGGCGACTAGGCTGCCCCCAGCTTTTGTGTGCTATGGCCGTGAAGCGCACCACGGCAGGGGACATGAGCTTCCACGGACCACGGCCTCGGAAACGCCTGGGCCAGCACTGGTTGCGTGATCAGCGGGTGCTGCGACGGATTGTGGCTGCCGCCCAGGTTTACCCGGAAGATCGTCTGCTGGAGATTGGCCCCGGTCGGGGAGCGCTGACAGACCACTTGCTGGCCACCCCGGCCGCCGCCGTCGTGGCCGTGGAACTGGATCACCAGCTCATCGCCGGGTTGCAGCAGCGCTTCGGGGCAGATGGGCGGTTCTCGCTGCTCCATGGCGATGCCCTGGATCTGCTGCGCCAGCCCCTGGCCTGCAACCCCAACAAGGTGGTGGCCAATATCCCTTACAACATCACCGGTCCCCTGTTGCAGCAGCTCGTGGGCAGCTTGATCCAGCCGCGCCAGCACCGTTTTCAACGGTTGGTTCTCCTGTTGCAGAAGCAGGTGGCGGATCGCATCACGGCCCCGCCCGGTAGTCCTGCCTGTGGAGCCCTGAGTATCCGGATGCAACTCCTGGCAGAGGCGCAAATCGTATGCACTGTGCCTCCAGACTGTTTTTCCCCTCCCCCGGATGTCACTTCCGCAGTGGTGGCACTCACGCCCTATGGGCCGGACCAGCGCCGTTACGTGCCGGAGCAGGCTCCTCTGCTGGAGCGGCTGCTGCGGGTGGCCTACGGGGGGCGCCGCAAGATGCTCCGCAATACGTTAGGTGGCATCTGCTGGTCAATGCCCAGCCTGGAGCAGGCCGCCCAGCAGGCCGCCGTGGACCTGAGCCAGCGTCCCCAGGATCTCGACCCCGATCAGTGGGTAGCCTTGAGCCAAGCGCTGGCGATTCCCCTTCCATGACCTGCCTGCACCTGGAATCTCCAGCCAAAGTGAACCTGCACCTGGCCTTGCTGGGCCTGAGGGATGACGGCTTCCATGAGTTGGCCATGGTGATGCAGGCCATCGATTTCTGCGATGACCTGGTGCTGGAGCTTCACAGCGGCTTGCAGCTCCACTGTGAAGGGATCAACGATCTGGCCAACAACCACACCAACCTGGTGATGCAGGCGGCGCAGATGCTGCGGGAGGCGTTCCCTGAACGGCAACTGGGGGCACGGATTCACCTGCACAAGCGCATTCCCCTCAAGGCGGGTCTAGGCGGTGGCTCCAGCAATGCGGCAGCGACGCTCATGGGCTTGAACCAACTCTGGGCGTTGGGACTGTCCACGGAAGAACTGAAAGTGTATGGAGGCCAGTTGGGCTCCGACGTGCCCTTTTTTATTGCAGGCGGAACCCAACTGTGCTTTGGACGGGGCGAGCGGTTGGAGCCTGTGGCCAAGCCCCCGGGAGGAGCGGTGTTGCTCGGTAAACGGCTGGATGTATCCGTGCCCACGGCCTGGGCCTATGGCATCTGTCGGGAAGAGCTGGCCCAGGGTTATCTCAAGGGGGAGCAGGCCTTCTGCTGCTCTCGCCAGGCCTTGCGCCGCAGTGAAATGGTGGCGGCCCTCAATCGGGGGGACCTCACCACGGCGGGGCATCTGCTGTGCAATCAAATGGAAGACGTGGTCACTGCCCAGATCCCTGCCGTGCTACAGAACCTGGAGTTACTGCGTCAGGCCCCGGACTGTTGTGGGGTGTCGATGACAGGCTCCGGTCCCAGTGTGTTTGCTCTTTTCGCCACTATGGAAGGGGCCGAAGCGGCCCACCGCAGCCTGGCCAGCCGCCTCAAGGCCAATGAAATCGAAGCCTGGGTCTGTGGTCTCCGCGAAGATGGGGTTCGTTTCTGCTGAGGTCCTGCCATGACCAGACCCACTGCCTCCACAACGCAGCCTGCCCCTCCCCGTCCGTCACAACCCCGACACGGACCCTTCCGTTATCTGGCGGGCGTCTTGAGCAGTGGCCTGTTCGCCGTGCTCTCCTGGGGGGTGGCCCGGAGGCTGGTGGTCCACTTCACCCTCCATCCACCGCACTACAGCAAGCCCGTTGCCCAGAGCATTGCCGTAGCCCTCAAGACCATTCTCATTGGCACAAGCTTCCTGGCGGTCTTCAGCTTCAGCCTCATTGGCGTGGGGCTGTCCCTACTGCTGGTGCGCACACTGCTGCCCCGTAACGGCAGCTAAACTCCGGCAAGGATCGGATTTTGCCATGACACCCCACGACCTGGGCCTGTTGGCCTTGCTCCTGAGCCCTGGACTGATGTTGTCCGTCCTGCTGCTCACCAGCTTTGCTGCGGGCGGCTGAGCCCCGCCGGGACGTCGGCGCTCCCCAGCCTGGGTTAAGGTCTGGGGACTTTCTTTCAGCGCCTGCCGCAGGCGGGCACATCCGGGTCTGTGGCAGAAACCCTTCTTTTCAACGCTCTCCGCGAAGCCATCGACGAGGAGATGGAGCGCGATCCCCACGTGCTGGTTATCGGGGAAGACGTGGGTCACTACGGCGGCTCCTACAAGGTCACCAAAGATCTGCATAAGAAGTACGGGGAGTTGCGGCTTCTCGATACCCCCATCGCGGAGAACAGCTTCACCGGCATGGCAGTGGGTGCAGCCATGACGGGTCTACGGCCCATCGTGGAGGGCATGAACATGGGCTTTTTGCTCCTCGCCTTCAATCAGATTTCCAACAACATGGGAATGTTGCGCTATACGAGCGGCGGCAACTACACCATTCCCGTGGTGGTGCGGGGACCAGGGGGTGTGGGACGGCAACTGGGGGCAGAACACAGTCAGCGCCTGGAGGCCTATTTCCACGCCGTGCCCGGCATCAAGATCGTGGCCTGCAGCACCCCCACCAATGCAAAGGGCTTGCTCAAGGCCGCCATCCGTGACGACAATCCGGTGCTGTTTTTCGAGCATGTGCTGCTCTATAACCTGAGCGAAGAACTGCCGGAAGGGTCCTACACCTGTGCCCTGGACCAGGCAGAGCTGGTGCGGGAGGGCAAGGATGTTACCTTGCTGACCTATTCCCGCATGCGCCATCACTGTGTGCGGGCTGTGGAGCAACTCGCGTCATCGGGTCACGACCCGGAGCTCATCGACCTGATCAGCCTCAAACCCTTTGACCTGGACACCATCACCGCGTCCATCCGCAAGACCCACCGGGTGGTCATCGTGGAGGAGTGCATGAAAACCGGCGGCATCGGCGCCGAACTGGTTGCTCTGATCAGTGAGCGTTGTTTCGACGAGCTGGATGCCCGTCCGGTTCGCCTTTCCTCCCAGGACATTCCCACGCCCTACAACGGAACCTTGGAAAATCACACCATCATCCAGCCCCACCAGATTGTGGAAACCTGTCAGCAACTGATTCGAGGTCAGATCTAACAATGGTCCGTCAAGGATGGTTCCCCGTGGTCCTGGCCATGATCCTGGCCGCTGCGGTCTTGCTGAGCAATCAATCTCTCCGGTTAGGGCTGGATCTACGGGGAGGGCATCAACTCAGTGCCCGGGTGTCGAGTTCCGATCCCGAAGTGGTCATCACCGCCGCCGACCTGGATGGGGTGAAGAACGTAATCCAGCGTCGCATTGACGGCCTGGGGCTTGCCCAAACCCGGATTCACACCGTGGGATCCGATCGCGTGGTGGTGCAGTTGCCCACGGCCCAGCCCTCCCGGGAGGGCGATACAGAGGCCGAGGCTGTCGTGGACAACACCCTGCAGCAGGTGGCCAGCCAGATCACCGAAAAGGCAATTCTCCAGTTCGGTGTGTTGCGCCCCGCTGAAGTTGACCGCTACGCAACGTTGTTGCAGCAACGCCGGAATGCAAACATTGCGGTCCTCCGTGGCCAGCAGCAACTGGAGCAGTTGCTGCGAAGTCGAAGCGACTCCGAGCAGATCAGCGCTGTTCGGGAGGAGCTGGAAGTGTCTCAAGCAGCCTTTGACCAGTTGGAGCAGGACGTTGGCCAGTTGTTCGACCTGCGTCCCCTCACCGGTGACGATCTGGTGCAAGTGGTGGCCGGGCCTAACCTTGAATCTCAGGGGGAGTACTACGAGCTCAACCTCACCTTTTCTTCCGACGGCGCCCGGGCCTTTGCAGATCTCACCAAGGAGGTGGCCGCCGCTCCCGATCTGCGGTTGGCCATTCTTCTGGACGGTCGCTCCATCAGTGAAGCCACCGTGGGGTCGGAGTTTCGTGAGAACGGCATCACGGGAGGCGGCGCCCGCATTACCGGCACCTTCACCCTGGAACAGGCCCGTGAGTTGGAGGTACAGCTTCGCGGAGGCTCCTTGCCCTACGACACCGAGATTGTGGAACAGCGCAGTGTGGGCGCCACACTGGGGTCCGACAACGTGCGCCGTAGCTTGAGAGCCGCACTGGTGGGACTGGCGCTGGTGAGTGGACTGATGGTGGTGATCTATCGGCTACCCGGCCTGGTGGCGGTTGCGGCCCTGGCCATCTACGCCCTCTTCAATCTGGCCGTCTATGCCTTGGTTCCGGTGGTGTTGACCCTACCGGGTATTGCGGGCCTGGTCTTGAGTTTTGGCATGGCCGTTGATGCAAACGTGCTCATCTTCGAGCGCATCCGGGAGGAGTTGCGCTCCGGCCGCAAGCTCTACCAAGCTGTGGAGACCGGCTTCAGCCGAGCGTTCAACTCCATCTTCGATGGCAGCGTCACCACCCTGATCGGTTGTTTGGCCTTGGGCTATCTGGGTAGTGGCCTGGTGCGTGGTTTTGCCATCACCTTGGGCATTGGCGTGGGTCTCAGCCTGTTCACGAGTCTGGTCTGTAGCAAGACGCTCCTGAAAACCGGTCTCTTCCTGTATCCAACCCTTCGCCAGATCAAGTACTTCCAGCCTGTGCAATGACCTCCAGCCAGACCGTTCCCACCCCACCCGGGATCCCGCCGGCACCAGTCACTGAAGCTGCCGATCCCCAGGGGGCCTTCGCCAGGTTCCAGGCGAACCGTTACCGCAGGCTGCTGCTGCTGCTCTCGGCTGTGATGGTGGTGGTCTCCTTGTTGGGCTTCCTGGTCAATAGTCGGGACCCTCAGATTGGCGCTCCCCTTCGGGCCGGGTTGGACTTCCGTGGTGGAACCAGCATCCGGATGGAGTTGGCCTGCCATGATCCCGGACCGTGCGCAATCGACGAGCGTCTCCAGTTGCCGGTGGTGCGCTCTGTCCTGGCGGACTTGCAGTTGGAGCCGGCGGGAGACCGGCAGTCCGCACCAGCCGCCTCCAGCTTCAACCTCCAGCTTCTGGATAGCGGCGAGGGCGTTCTGCTGCGTTCCACGTCCTTAACCGTTGCCCAGGCACAAGCCATCGAGGACCGTCTGGCCATGGCCGAATCCCTCGGCCCCTTTCGAGGGGAGAGCACCCAGGTGGACACCATTGGACCATCCCTTGGAGACCAGTTGTTGAAGTCCGCCCTCCGGGCTCTGGGCGCGGCGTTTCTGGGGGTGGCTCTCTATATTGCCATCCGCTTTTCCCCCCTCAATGCCGTCCTGGCCCTGGGAGCCCTGGTGCATGACGTGGTGATTGTGGCGGGGCTCTTTGCCTGGTTGGGGCAATTGTTCGACGTGGAGGTGGGCAGCCTCTTTGCCGTGGCCCTGCTGACCCTGGCGGGCTATTCCGTCAATGACACCGTGGTGGTGTTCGACCGTATCCGGGAAGCTGATCGCCTCCAGCCGCAACTCGGCGTCATTGCCCGCATTGATCGCTCCATTGCCGCCAGCCTGGTGCGCTCCCTCAACACGTCCGTCACCACGGAACTGCCCATCCTTGCCTTGGCCCTGTTCAGTGGAGGGGAGTTGCGCTGGTTTGCCGTTGCCCTGGCCTTCGGGATCGGGGTGGGAACCTATTCTTCCCTGTTTGTGGCGCCGCTGTTGCTGGGCTTGCTCAAGAAAGACACAGAAGCACCCTCTCCCTCTCGTCCCTAACGTCACGTTGTCGTCATTCCCCTGAAATCCCCATTGCGTGGTCTGCAACGTCTGGTGCTTGTCTTGATGACCCTTCTGGCGCTGCTGCAGTTGGGGGATGAACTGGGCCTGTTGCTGGATCATTTCACCTGGACCGCCATGGGCTATAGCCTCAAGGCACAACCCTTGGCTGTACTCAATCTTCTGGCGCTTCCCTTGCTGTGGCCGCGCCAACTGCGCTGCCGAGCAGCCAGCGGTCCATCACATCGTGAATCAACACCTCACGGACCAGTACCTGCGCCACCACCACCAACGGCAAGGCCATGAGCAACCCCAGCGGACCGAGAAGGACCGCAAACACAAACTGGGACAACAGGGCCAAGCCAGGCAAAAGCTTCACCTGATTGTGCATCACAACAGGGGTAATCAGGTAACTCTCCACGTTCTGAATGCCCAGGTAAAGAACCACTACGGCCAGGGCACGCCATGGGGAATCCAGCAGTGCCACGGAACCGGGAAAAACGGTGCTGATGGTGGGGCCGATATTGGGAATCACGTTCAGCAGACCAGCCAACAGGGCATTGGCTACCACGGGCTGCACCCCCAGCACGGCCAAGCCGATCCCGGCCATTCCCGCCACACAGAAGGAACTGATCAACAGCCCCACCATCCAGTTGCCCAGGGCGCTGTCGCAGTTGCCGAGCACCACCTTCAGGCGGCGGCGGTAGAAGCTGGGCGCCAAGCGGATGGCCAACGCCTGATAAGGCTTGGGCTGGGCGGTCAGCATCACCGCCAAGACCAGGACAAACACCACCTTCAACAACCCACCGCCCAGGTTTCCCACCAGGCCCAGCAATCCTTGCAGGCTTCTCTCCAGGGCATTGCCAACGTCCGTCCTGGTGCGAAACAACTCGGCGAGGCTCTCGGGCAAGCCCGAGTCGCTACCGTAGATATTGAGGATCACAGCGCGGTAGTTGGCGTCGATGAGCTCCAGCAGGGTGTTCATCGCCTGGGGCAACTTCTCGATCAGCTCACGGAACTCCTTCACAAAGGGGGGCGCCAGCAGCACGCTGCCGATCAGCACCGCCACACTCAGGCCCAACAAAACCGCCAGAAACGCCCAGGACCGCCGCCAGCCCCAATGGCGCTCCAGGGCCCGCACGGGCAGATTCAGGGCGACGGACAGGACAATGGCGCTGAACAACACCAACAACACCCCCTTCAGGCTCCAGAGCAGCAGCAGGCCCGCCAGAAGCACCAGCAAGCCCAGCCACTGCCCGAAGCCCATGGGCATCCGTTTAGCTCTGGGTAAAGTCCAGGTTGGCGCGTTTGGCATAGCGCTGGGCAAACCGCATGAACCGCTCAAACTCCTCCGGTGTCTTCCATGTGTAGGTGGCTTCAATGGCGCTGGCCCGGCCATTGACGAAGCGTCCCCGCACCTCCCGGCTCACCAGTTCTCCCTCCTCGTCCACAAGAAACATGCCGGCAATAGCGCTGGTCATCTCCTGACCCAAGGCATCCGGTTCCTCGAAGACGAAAATGGCCTGACCCGTCGCCCCATCCCTGGAGCGGGTCATGCGGATGTCCGGAATGACGGTCTCGTCAACGCCTCGAAAAAACTGAATGGCCGCCATGACGAACCTTCCAAAAGGGGCACCCTACAAGCTGTGATCCAGAAGCGTCGGCTCCATGGCCAGAAGCTGTTGGGCAAGGGCGGCACTGGATTGGCCTTCACGCACCAGGGGCACCGGAGTGTGGGGACTTCGCGCCAGACCGTGGGCATAGGTGCGGTCATAATAGCTCAGGATCACCTGGCAGGCTAGCCGGAGATTGCCTGCCGCAATGGCATCCACCGCTTGTCGCGTCCGCTGGGGTCCCAGGCGTTTGCCAATGCGCCGAGTGGCCTCCACAAGCTCCTGCCGGGGCATGGCGCCATAGGTGGCCAACAGGTGGTCCAGACGTTCATGGTCCGGTCGCTGCAACTCCACCAACGGCGCCTGCTGCATCTGGTGGAACAACTCGGGCGGAATTCGACAACAGCCCACCTGGACACTCTCGGCCTCGATCCAGAGCACGCGATGAGGGGACACGGCCCGTAGAGCCATGGCGATCTCGTTTTCAAATTGCTCCGTGGTGGGCTGGCGCGGCTGACCAATTCCCCCGAAACTGCTGCCCCGATGATGGGCCAACCTCTCCAGATCCAGGACCTGAGCCCCGGCGGATCGAAGTGCATGGAGCACGTCCGTTTTGCCGCTGCCGGTGTGGCCGCCGAGGAGCACAACGGGTCGGGACCGGGCCAGGGCCTGACGCAGCCAGCGGCGAAAGGCCTTGTAGCCACCCTCCAGGAGGGTGCAAGACAGGTCGTAGGTCTCCAGAAGCCAGGCGGTGCTGCTACTGCGCAGGCCGCCACGCCAGCAGTGGACCCGCAGGTTGGCGTCAGCTTCTGCCAGCGCCGCAGCCTGCTCCGCCAGTACGGCCAGCCGTGGTCCCACCAGCTCCAACCCACGGCGCACCGCAGCGCGGCGGCCCTGATGCTTGTACAAGGTCCCCACCCCAGCCCGCTCCTCATCGCTGAACAGGGGCAGATTGTGGGCGCCAGGGATGTGGCCACGGGCAAACTCTCCGGGGCTACGCACGTCCAGCAAAGGACCCCCTGCCTTCAGAAAGTGGTCACAGGAAAGGGAACGTACCATGAATTGGATTGTCCCTCCTGGTAATCCCTACCATGGGGCCCCACGGCGGCGATTGACGGTATCGAACTCCTGTCAAACAGGTCTCGGGGAACCTCTGATAAAGAGCCGGAATCACGGGCCAGCAGGCTCTTGCCTGTCGGATCCGCCTGGAGATCCCGGGCTTCGACGGAGAGCACGGTCACGATCACGCTGGCCCATGCGCCAGCCACAACAGCATTGTCGCCCGGCCCAACAGGACCGACGGCGCCATGGCGACCATCCGAGGTTCCTGGCACTGCAGAGAGAAGGTGATTTCTGTCAGGCTGGGGGTCACTCCTATCGTCGGTTATCATGACTGCCACCGCTGCTGACCAGCAGGCTGCCCCCGGCACACCGGCCAATAGATTGGCCAACCCGGCAGACACCTACAGCCAGACGGACTGGAACAGTGCCTATGGCAACGTCACCACCGAGGTGGAGGGCTGGGTGGAGACCGTTGAGGGCACCATCCCCCCGGCTCTGCAGGGGACCCTCTACCGCAATGGCCCCGGTCGTCTGGAGCGGGGTGGACGGTGGGTCCAACATCCGTTCGATGGGGACGGCATGGTTCTGGCGGTGGGCTTCCGGCAGGGTCGCGCCTATCTGCGCAACCGCTTTGTGCGCACAGCGGGCTGGCTGGAGGAGGAGGCCGCCGGGCAGTGGCGTTATCGGGGTGTGTTTGGCACCCGAAAACCAGGGGGTGTCCTGGCCAACGCCCTGGATCTGCGGCTCAAGAACATTGCCAATACCAGCGTTGTTGACTGGGGTGGCCAACTGCTGGCCCTATGGGAGGCGGCCTCACCCACGGCTCTGGATCCCGTCACTCTGGCCACCCAGGGCCTCAGCACCATGGGGGGTGTGCTGGCGCCCCAGGAACCCTTCAGTGCCCATCCCCGCTTGGACCCTGGCCACCATGGAGCGCCGCGGCTGGTGAATTTCGGGCTGAAGACAGGCCCCCGCAGCACCATCCGCCTGATGGAGTTCGATCCCCAAGGACAACTGCTGTACCAGCGGCAAGATCGCTTACAGGGCTTTGCCTTTCTTCACGACTTTGCCCTTACGCCCAACTGGGCGGTGTTCCTCAAAAACGCCCTGGAGTTCAATCCCCTGCCCTATATGACGGGTTACCGGGGCGCGGCCCAGTGTCTCCGCTCCCGTCCGGGGGCGCGAGGGGAATTCTGGCTCATCCCCCGTGGCGCCGGGACGCCGGTTGTTCTGCCGGCCACGGAGGGCTTCGTTTTTCACCATGTGAATGCCTGGGAGGAGGGCACAACCCTGGTGGTGGACAGCATTCACTACGCCGACTTCCCCGTCGTGGATCCCGCGGAGGATTTTCGCCATGTGGCCTTTGAGCAATTGCCTCCTGGTCAACTGGAGCGCTGCACCGTTGACATGATCCATGGCCGTGTGGAACGTCGCCGCCTCAGTGGGCGCTGTTGTGAGTTCCCCACCGTTCACCCCCAGCGCCAGGGGCACCGCCACCGTTGTGTCTGGATGGCCGTGGCCCAGCGGGAAACAGGCAACGCCCCCCTGCAGGCCATTGAGAAACTGGATTTGGAGACAGGGCGGCGCTGGGTGTGGAGTGCCGCGCCACGAGGATTCGTGAGTGAGCCGGTGCTGGTGCCCCACCCCCAAAACCCCGCCGAGGATGCCGGCTGGATTCTCTCCCTGGTGTGGAACAGCGCGCGGCGCGCCAGTGATGTGGTGATCCTCCGGGCCGCTGACTTGCAATTGCAGGCCGTTCTACGCCTGCCCCTGGCCATTCCCCACGGCCTCCACGGCAGTTGGAGCAGGCGAGACACCATCCCCACCGCACCATGCCATGAGACCGACCCGTGACGTGTTCCCCTTCCCCCAAGCGGGACCGCGGCGCCACGATGCCGCTGCCGTGGCTGCTGTGGCCCGGGTGCTGGCGCCCCTCCAGGCCGATGGTCTTCGGCTGCTGGCGAACCCCGAG
>Ga0209021_1003648_pt1 | contig 12098 bp, 11 predicted proteins | sample PinacodermFT_FD_187299 | JGI IMG/M metagenome (GOLD analysis project Ga0209021, IMG submission 187299) | Host-associated microbial community of the marine sponge Aplysina aerophoba from Gulf of Piran - sponge pinacoderm, lysed by freeze-thaw... | ecosystem: Host-associated > Porifera > Sponge >... | reverse complement strand
TTCGTGAGGCTCGCCGAGGCAGGCAGTACGCCGGCTTCGCGGGCCCGCTCGAAGCGCCGTTCGCGCAGCGCGTCGTAACCGTCGTCGTAGCGCCCGGCGTAGCGGTCGAGCCAGTCCTCCGGTAGCTGCAACGGCCAGTGCGGCGCGGTATAGGGCATGAACGCGAACCAGGGCTGGCCCTCCTCGGTTGAGCGCAGATACTCCAGCATCTTGTCCGTATAGGCGCGCGTCGCATAGAAGTCCTCCGAGACATCCTGTGGGGTCAGGTCTCTGCCGTCTTCCCGATAACCGAAGGCGCGGTCAAGAAACATCTCCGGGAAATAGTTGGCCGATCCACCGGTCTGTACGAAGGAACGATCGAAACCGCGGACCTCGGGCGTAAAACCCTCGATATCTCCCAGGTCCCATTTTCCGGTGACGTAGGTTGCGTAACCCGCATCCTGCAGCAACTCCGCAATGGTTGCGTGGTTCAGGCCGAAGGCGCCGCCGCGGTGCGACTCCGGCATTGGCTGGTTGGCCGCAACCGCGCCTGCGCCGGTCATCAGCATCAGGCGGGCGGGCCGGCAGTAGGACGCCGCATGCAGATTGTTGAGCCGCAGCCCTTCAAGGGCCAGCCGGTCCAGATTGGGCGTGGAGATCTCGCCGCCGAATGCGCCGATGTCCGTGAACCCGAGATCGTCGGCCACGATCAACAGGATGTTCGGCGGCGCTGCATTGTCCGCCGCGCTGCCCGGCGCCTCCTGACCCGATCCCTGGTCCTGAGGCGTGCATGCCTGGAGAACAACCAGTCCCAGGACGCTCAGAGCGCATATGTATTTCATGCTCTTCATTCCGCTTAATATATCGACTTGGCGTCGATTGTGCCTTGTTGCGAGATTCCATATGCGGGTTAACGGGTTTCTCCTCGTTGCGTTCACGCTTGCGCTGGCGCTTTTCCTGTCGCTGGGCACATGGCAACTGTGGCGGGCCGATCAGCGCGCAGCGATCTTTGAAGCGTTCGCGCAGGCGGGCGGGAGCCCGGCCCTGACGGTTCCCGTCGGCGCGGAGGACTTCGAGCAATTCCGCTACCGCTGGCTCGAGCTTCGCGGACAGTACCTGTCCTCGCGGCAGGTGCTGCTCGATAGCATGACTCACGAAGGGCGCGCCGGTTATCACGTGCTGACGCCCTTCAGGTGGGCGGAATACGAGCCGTGGGCGGTGGTGAACCGCGGTTGGGTCCCGGCGGATCCGGAGCGTCGCAGCCTGCCCGGGGTGGGCGTCGATGAGTCGGTCCGCGTGATTCGGGCAAGGATCGATGTGCTGCCGCGTCCCGGTCTGGCGCTTGACGATTCGCAAGACTCAGCGGGCGGCTGGCCCCAGGTTCTGCTGTTTCCCACCTTTGCGGGCCTCGAAGCGCGCCTGGGAAACCCGGTCTTGCCGTACCAGCTATTACTCTCGCCTGACGCGGCCGACGGGTATGTTCGCGTCTGGCAGCCACGGATGATGTCGCCGGAGCGGAATATCGGTTATGCCATTCAGTGGTACTCGTTCGCCTTTGTACTCGGCGTGATCGGTGCCGTTCTTTGGTGGCGGGCAAGGAAAACTGAAAGCGTTTTGTGAGCTTTCGCGCGCAAGAATTACCGATGAACCGCGAAGTTCGCCGCAACCGCGCTCCAGATATGGACGCCGGAGCTTCATTCTGGTGGAATACGCGCCGGGAACTGAATGGAGCAAGCGATGCGCAAGGCTGTGGTGGGACTATTGTTGGCCATGTTGGCAACCGTTGGCGCAGCGAGGCTGGCATTCGAACTGACGACGAACGTGAATACCGGTCCTGTCAATGAAGCCTGGGTGCAGGGCACGGCCGAGTTCCGCGCGTGGAACAACGTGCAATGGACGACCTGGATCGTAAACGGCGAATTCGTCCAGATTCCGGTGGATGCCAGGAAGTGGCATCGTCACACCAGCCCCAGCATCGATTTTGTGGACTGGGACGGCGTGCCGGTCCAGGCCAAGGTCGACGGAGACGCCTTTTTGCTGGCCGAGCACGGAGACTGGAACGGTCATGTCGAGCACTCGGAGGCGATTCGTTACCGCGATTGGGACGGCATCCGCCAGCTCCGAACCGTGGCCCAGTTGAGCCGCTAGCGCACCCCGCAAGATTTACTTTGAACTTGATGGCGTCTTGCCCTATGCTACGGCGCGCGAGAGTCATTGCAAACCAGAGATAACGACAAGGATACGTCCCTAACCTGTGATCTTCGCAAGCACCTTGTTTCCAGTACAAACGGGCAAGCTCATGGGCATGTGTCCGTGAGGGTACGTTGCCGCATTGCCCGCGCTCTTGACGGAATCGGAGCGCTGACACGGCTCCCCGCCTGTTTGTCCCGCGGACTCCTTGCAAGCCTCATTCTCGTCCTTCCCCACAGCGTCCTTGCGCAGGGCTGGGACATGCGCGAAGGCGTCACCGATCTCAGCCAGCGCATCCAGACGCTCCACCACGTGAGCCTGTTCATCTGCCTCGCCGTCGGCATCCTTGTCTTCGGCGCCATGTTCTACACGATCTTCGCGCACCGGCGGTCCAGGCACCCGGTGCCGGCCAACTTCCACGAAAGCACCAAGGTGGAGGTGATCTGGACCCTGATCCCGACGCTGATCCTGATCGGCATGGCGGTGCCCGCGACGCTGATGCTGCGCGAAATCGAGGACAACAGCGACGCGGACGTGACCATCCTGATCACCGGCTCCCAGTGGAAGTGGCACTACCAGTACGTCGATACCGGTATCGGCTACTACAGCAATCTCGCAACGCCCCTGGAGCAGATCAACAACGAGGAAGAGAAGGGCGAGAACTACCTGCTCGAGGTGGACAATCCGCTGGTGATTCCGACCGGGCTCAAGGTCCGCTTCCTGATGAGCTCCGATGACGTGATCCACTCGTGGTGGGTGCCGGACTTCGCCGTGAAGCAGGACGCGATCCCCGGGTTCATCAATGAAGCCTGGACGCTGGTGGACGTGCCCGGCATCTATCGCGGCCAGTGCACCGAACTTTGCGGCATGAACCACGCCTACATGCCGGTGGTGGTGGAGGTGATCCCGGCGGAAGAGTTCAATACCTGGATCGAGGATCAGAGAGTCGCCATGGAGTTGGCGGGCGAGGCCGCAGTCGCCGCCCGCAGCCGCGACTGGTCCATGGAAGAACTGATGCCCATGGGCGAGGCGGTCTACCTGCAGCACTGCGCCACCTGCCATCAGCCGGATGGTTCCGGCCAGGGCATCACGTATCCGCCTCAGGCCGGCAGCCCGATCTCGACCGGACCCGTGGATGTCCATATCGACCGCGTCCTGAACGGCGTGGTCGACACCGAGATGCAGTCCTGGGCGCCGCAATTGTCGGACCTGGATATCGCCGCGGTCATCACCTACGAGCGCAACGCCTTCGGTAACGACATGGGCGACCTCGTCCAGCCGCTGACCATCTTCAATTCCCGCTAGGTTGTCGACCATGATTGCCCACGCAGACACCATACCCCCGGCAAGACATCCTCTGATCGCCTGGATCCTGCGCTGGATTCTCACCACCAACCACAAGGAAATCGGCACGCTCTACCTGTGCCTGAGCTTCGCGATGTTCATTGTCGGCGGCGCCATGGCCATGGTGTTCCGCCTGGAGCTGGCACAGCCTGGGCTGCAGTTCGTCGGCGCCGATTTCTACAACCAGATGGTGACCCTGCACGGCCTGGTCATGGTGTTCGGCGCAGTGATGCCGGCATTCGTGGGGCTTGCGAACTGGATGGTTCCCCTGATGATCGGCGCCCCGGACATGGCGCTGCCGAGGCTCAACAACTTCAGCTTCTGGATCCTGCCGTTCGCCTTCTTCATGCTGCTGTCCTCGCTATTCATGCAGGGCGGGGCGCCGAACTTCGGCTGGACGCTGTACGCGCCGCTGTCCACCACCTACGGCCCGCCGAGTACCGACTACCTGATCTTCGGCGTGCACCTGATGGGTATCTCGTCGATCCTCGGCGCCATCAACATCATCGTCACGATCTTCAACCTGCGCGCACCGGGCATGACGCTGATGAAGATGCCCCTGTTCGTGTGGACCTGGCTGATCACCGCCTTCCTGTTGATCATGGTGATGCCGGTTCTGGCCGGCGCGGTCACCATGATGCTCACCGACCGGCACTTCGGCACCAGCTTCTTCTCCGCAGCCGGCGGCGGCGACCCGGTCATGTTCCAGCACGTGTTCTGGTTCTTCGGGCACCCCGAGGTCTACATCATGATCCTGCCGGGCTTCGGTGTCGCCTCCCAGATCATCCCCACCTTTGCCCGCAAGAAACTGTTCGGCTATCACTCGATGGTCTATGCCACCGCGTCCATCGCGATCCTGTCGTTCGTCGTGTGGGGACACCACATGTTCACCACGGGCATGCCGCTGGTGGCCGAGCTGTTCTTCATGTACATGACCATGCTGATCGCCGTGCCCACCGGGGTGAAGGTCTTCAACTGGGTGGCCACCATGTGGCGGGGCTCGATGACATTCGAGACGCCCATGCTGTTCGCGCTGGGCTTTGTGGTCATGTTCACCATCGGCGGGTTGTCCGGGCTGATGCTGGCCATCGCTCCGGTGGACTTCCAGTACCATGACACCTTCTTCGTTGTCGCGCACCTGCACTACGTGCTTTACCCGGGCGCCATCTTCGCGATGATGGGGGCGGTCTACTACTGGCTGCCCAAGTGGACCGGCAACATGTACGACGAGCAGCTTGGCAAGATTCACTTCTGGGCGGCGGTCATCGGCCTGAACATGACGTTTTTCCCGATGCACTTCGTCGGCCTGGCCGGCATGCCTCGGCGCATCGTGGACTATGCGCTGCCGTATGCTGATATGAACCTTTTCTCCAGCGTCGGCGCCGGGATTCTGGGCCTGACCCAGTTCCTGTTCCTGTACATCGTCGTGGACGCGATCCGGGGCGGCTCCGGCAAGGCCACCGGCCAGGTATGGGACGGCGCCGAAGGGCTCGAATGGACACTGCCGTCACCGGCGCCCCTGCACTCTTTCCACAATCCGCCCCGGGTGGACTAGCGAATGGGAATCGGCGCCATGACAGCGTGTATTGTCGAGACCGTTGCAGGAGCGGCAGCGTGAGCGGTCGGCAGTCAGACCGGCAGGCACGGCTTCGCAAGCACACGGCGCTGCTCGCCGTCGTCGCCGTGGGCATGTTCGGATTCGCCTTCGCGCTGGTGCCCCTGTACAACATCTTTTGCGAGATCACGGGCCTGAACGGCAAGACGTCAGGTCAGGCCGCGACCAGTGTGCCGGTTGCCGCAACCGCATCCCAGTCGGCGTCGGAGTCGATCGAACGCGAGGTCACCGTTCAGTTCATTTCCCATGTAAGCCGGGGAATGCCCTGGGAATTCAGGCCGACCGAAAGCCGACTGCGCGTGCGGCTCGGGGAGGTCACCGAGACCATGTACTACGCTCGCAATTTCGCCAGTCGAATCGCTACCGGCCAGGCCGTGCCGAGCGTGACCCCGGGTTACGCCGCCCGCTACCTGCACAAGGTCGAATGCTTCTGCTTCACCCAGCAGCACCTGGAGCCCGGCGAGGAACTGGATATGCCGGTGTATTTCTACGTCGGCGAAGACCTGCCGTCGGATATCGGCACGCTCACGCTCTCGTACACGATGTACCCGGTGTCAACGGACACGAAACAATCATCGGTCTCGGCTGAAGAGCCCCCGGGGGCGCCGCCGATGGATCACTCGGAGCACTCTGTCCTATGAGCGACTCCCACGACACGAACGGCACTCCGCGCTATTACGTTCCGCACACCAGCGTCTGGCCCATCGTGGGCTCGATCGCGCTGTTCATCACCGCCTTCGGCGCGGCGACGTTCATCCAGCAGAGCACGGACAAGGTGCTGACGGCCACGGGCACCTATGGCGAGATCATCTTCTATGTCGGACTCGCCGCCATTGCCTGCATGATGATCGGCTGGTTCGGGGCGGTCATCAAGGAGTCGCTGCAGGGGCTGGTCAGCGGCCTGATGGACCAGTCGTACCGCCAGGCCATGATGTGGTTCATCGTCTCGGAGGTGATGTTCTTCGCGGCGTTCTTCGGAGCGCTGTTCTATGCCCGTCTCATCTCCGTGCCCTGGCTCGCGGGAGCCGGCGACAAGCTGGAAACACACCTCTTCCTGTGGCCCGATTTCGCCGAAACCTGGCCACTTTTCATGACACCCGGGGGTACCGCCACGGAGGCGATGGCGGCCTGGGGGCTGCCCTTCATCAATACGGTCATCCTCGTCACCAGCAGTGTCACCGTGACGTTCGCCCACTGGGCCCTGAAGAAGAATCAGCGCGGCGCGCTGCAGGCGTGGCTGGGGCTGACGGTGGCCCTGGGCTTCGTCTTCCTGGTCCTGCAGGGCGTGGAGTACGTGCATGCCTATTCCGATCTCGGCCTGAACCTGTCCGCGGGGATTTACGGCTCAACCTTCTTCATGCTGACCGGATTCCACGGCGCCCACGTCACGCTGGGCGCGACGATGCTGGCCGTCATGCTGCTCCGAATATTCCGGGGGCACTTCACACCGGAAAACCACTTTGCATTCGAAGCGGCCAGTTGGTACTGGCACTTTGTTGATGTGGTCTGGCTGTTTCTCTTTACGTTCGTTTACTGGTTCTAGGCTGCGGGGAGGACGAATCGAGTGACGAATCCGTATGCCAGCAGCACCAGCAGGGCGATGGCCAGCGCGACGCGAATGCTGAGCGACTGGACAGTGCGCCGGGTCGTGCCGCGGTCGCGCACCAGGAAGTACAGTCCGCCGCCGAGACTGACCATGATTCCGATCATCACGGCGACGATGAGGAAGTCGAGCATTTTGGAGCGCGTCCGTTAGGGGCGGGACTCCATCGAAACAAGAGCATGGGTTGATGTCAAGAACCGCAGAAATCAGGCTGACCGTCGATCTCGACAGGGACAACGTCCCCACCGCGATCGCCTGGGAGGCTTCGGAGGCGCAGTCGGACGGACCGACCGCGTGCCAATCGATGATGTTGTCGCTTTGGGATGCCGAGCACCGGACCATGGCGGCAATCGATCTCTGGGCCAAGGACACCACAATTGACGACATGAACCTCTTTTTCTATCAGTCATTTCACCAGATGGCCGAGACCTACCAGCGGGCTACCCAAAATCGCGATCTGGCGAAGCTCATACACGAGTTCGGCGAGCGCTTCGGCGGATCCGTCGGCCTGGTTAGCAACGGCGCCGCCAACGGGCGCGACCGCAAGCTGGTGGATCTGGTCGCCATGGCCGACCAGGGGAGTAACGGATAGATGGGTGTTTCACTCGTACCCACCCTGAAACTGCTTCGGCCGACGGCCATGATCGTCGGCGTCGCATTCGTCGGCCTGCTGTTCGGCTACTGGCTCAACCGGACGTTCGTGCCGGGCACGGCGCCGGTGCAGCCGATCAATTTCAGTCACCAGATTCACGCCGGGCTCTACCAGATCGACTGCCTCTATTGCCATACCAACGCGCGGCGATCGGCATCGGCCGGCGTTCCCAGCGTCAACAAGTGCGTCGGCTGCCACCAATTGGTTGTGCCGGACCGCCCGCAGATCAGGCTGGTGATGGAGTACTGGGAGAACCAGGAGCCGATCCCCTGGGTGAAGGTCCACGACCTGCCCGATTTCGTCCACTTCCCGCACAACCGTCATGTGGCCGCCGGGTTGGAATGCCAGGAGTGTCACGGCCCGGTGGAAACGATGGATGTGGTCTCAAGGGAGGCGCCTGTGGAAATGGGCTTGTGCCTGACCTGCCACAAGGACCACCAGGTCGAGTTCGGGCTTGATTGCCTGACCTGCCACAAGTGAACCGGGGACAAGGGTATCCAGATGGCCAGCATTGACCGCAGAGACTTCCTGAAACTGGTGGGCGCCGGCGGCGTGGGTACCGGCGCCGGGTTCATGCTGCGCGAGGCGATCAAGCACCCGGTGGAGAACCTGGTTCCCTATCCGACTCCGCCGGAGGATTTCAGTCCGGGTATCGCCACCTGGTACAACACCGTCTGCTCCATGTGTTCGGCGGGCTGCGGCATCACCGTGCGCACCCGGGAGGGCCGCGCCAAGAAGATCGAGGGCAATCCGAGTCACCCGGTCAGTCAGGGGCGGCTGTGCGCCAGGGGCCAGGCAGGGTTGCAGGTGCTCTATAACCCCGATCGCGTCACCACGCCGCTGCGCCAGACCGGTGAGCGCGAATCCGGCGACTGGCTGCCGCTGACCTGGACCGAGGGCCTGGCGCAATTGTCGGGACGCCTTGGCGAGCTGAGTTCCGGCGGCCAGGGCGGCGCCGTATGCCTCCTCAGCGAAGGCCAGCGCGGCCACATGCACGGGCTGTTCGAGCAGTTCGTGGCCCAGGTCGGTTCCGACCGGTTGGTCTACTACGACTACGACCACCCGCACTCGCTGCTGGCGGCGATGAACCGCCTGTTCGGGGCTTCCCAGCTTCCCTATTTCGATCTGGGCAATACGGATTACCTCGTCTCCTTCGGCGCCGACTACCTGGGTAGCTGGCTGTCGCCGGTGCACCATGGCCTGGGGTTCGGGCAGAGCCGCCAGGGCCGTGACGATCATCGGGGCCGGTTCGTGCAGATCGAACCGCGGATGACGCTGAGCGGCGCGGCGGCGGATGAATGGATTGCCGCCAATCCGGGTACCGAAGGCATCATCGCCCTGGCGATGGCCAACCGGATCGTGGGCCAGGGTGCGTATCAGGGCGACGATGCCGACGCCTGGACGGCGGCGCTGGCGCCTTATTCAGCCGATGCCGTCGCCGAACAGACCGGCGTGGCTGCGGAGACCATCACGCGCCTGGCCGACACCTTTGCCGAGACCGGGCCAAGCCTGGCTATCGGAGGCGATGGCGCCGCCCGCCACAGCAACGGCGTCGATGCGCTGACAGCCATTACCGCGCTCAACTATCTGGCCGGAAACCTCGGTATCGAGGGCGGAATGATCTTCAATCCGGAGCCCGTGGCGGGGCAGGGCGCGGCGGCGCACCATGCCAGCTACCGGTCGATGCTCCAGTTGGCCGAGGATGCCCGGGAAGGCCGGATCCAGGTGCTGATCGTCAATCAGGCCAACCCGGTGTTCACGATGCCCGAGGCTGCCGGCATCCGGGAAGCGCTGGGCGCAATCCCGCTCATCGTCAGCCTGTCGAGTTTCATGGACGAAACCACGGCCATGGCCGATCTGATTCTCCCGAGCCATACCTATCTTGAGAGCTGGGGCGACGACTTCCCCGAGCCGGGTGTGGGTTTCCGGGCCGGGGCCATCTCCCAGCCGGTGGTCTCGCCGCTCTACGACACCCGCGATACCGGCGATACGCTGCTGGCAGTTGCCGCGGCGGTAAATCCGGACGGCGGACTCACGGCCGCCTCGACGGAAGAGTACCTGCGGGAACAGTGGCGGGCGATTTACGAGCGCGATGGCGCGGCTGAAGCGGCAGACGCGCCGGAAACGATTGCGGCCGAGACCGTGGAGGCGGCCGCACAGGAAGCCCCGGAAGGCGCCGTCGTGGCAGCCACGGAGATTGTCACCGGCGATGACGCCGACGTTGCCGAAGACGCGGCGGCGGATGCTCCTGCGGATGCCGAAGTTGCCGCGGCCCAGGTCGCACCCGCAGAAGGCGCCGTGGCGACGGATCCGGATCCGGCGGGCTGGATGCCGGACGACTTCGACGCGTTCTGGGATTCGGTCTTGCGAGCGGGCGTGTGGGGCGAGAATACCCGCGCCGAGCCCGAGTCCGTGACGGTGGATGCGAGCGTGATCGAGAGCATCGGCGTGGATGCGCCCGAGTTCTCCGGATCGAGCGACGCCTATCCCTTCATTCTGCAGCCCTATCTGTCCGACACCATGCATGACGGCAGCGGGGCCAACCTGCCGTGGATGCAGGAACTGCCGGACCCCCTGACCAGCGTCGTTTACGGCTCCTGGCTTGAAATCAACCCGACAACCGCGGAGGAACTGGGCCTGCGGGACGGCGATCTCGTGGAGGTCGAGTCGCCCGAAGGTACCCTTTCGGTGCCGGTGCTGACGTTCCCGGCGATCATGCCCAACGTGGTGGCAATGCCGGTCGGCCAGGGACACCGCGAGTACGGCCGCTACGCCAGCGGCCGCGGCGCCAATCCCATCGAGATCCTGTCGTCACAGATGGATCCCGAGACCGGCAGCCTGGCCTGGAACGCGACCCGCGTCAGGCTCAATCCCACCGGCCGGCGCGCCAACCTCGTGCGTACCAGCGGCCTTTCGCGGGATCTCGGGCGCGGGATCATCCAGACCACGGCCACGGCAGCAGAAGAGCACGCGAGCACCAACCTGCGCAGTATTCCAATCACGGTGGAACCGGCATGAGCTTCATCGAAGACTTTATGGCCAGTTGGCGGGAGTACCGCCAGCCCGGCTATTACGACGAGTTCGACTATCACTGGACCATGACGGTGGACCTGGACCGCTGCACCGGTTGCGGCGCCTGCGTCACCGCCTGCCAGGCCGAGAACAATATCCCCGTCGTGGGCGAGGACGCGCTCTCCCGTGGCCGGGAAATGCAGTGGATTCGCATCGAGCGCTACTGGGAAGGCGAGTTTCCCGACGTCAAGCTGCACTTCATCCCGATGCTCTGCCAACACTGCGATGCGGCGCCGTGCGAAACAGTTTGTCCGGTAAGTGCGACCTATCACAACCAGGACGGCCTCAACGCTCAGGTCTACAACCGCTGCATCGGTACCCGCTCGTGTGCCGTGTACTGCCCCTACGAAGTCCGTTACTTCAACTACAACAACCATCATTGGGACGCACCGCTGGAACAGCAGTTGAATCCCGACGTATCGGTGCGGGAAAAGGGCGTGATGGAGAAGTGCTCGTTCTGCATCCAGCGCATCCGCCAGGCCAAGGATGTCGCCAAGGACGAGGCCCGGCGCGTACAGGATGGCGAGGTGCAGCCGGCCTGCGTGCAGACCTGCCCGACCGAGGCACTGGTGTTCGGGGATCAGAAGGATCCGGAGAGCCGGGTTTCCCAGCTCATGAACGACGAGCGGGCCTACCATGTTCTGGAAGATCTGAACACGGCGCCTTCGGTCGTCTACCTCAAGAAGGTTGCAACCGATGCCGTCTGACGCAAGGCCACAGGAACTGAGCTACGCCGACGTCAACCGGGACGTCGTTCGCTCCCTGGTAAAGACCGGGTCGAAGTACTACATCACGCTGGCGTGTTCGGTCACCGTCATGCTGGCCTGCTTCTTCTTCCCGTGGTTCTATCAGCTCTACTACGGAATCGGCGCGGCCGGCGTCAACCATCCCTCGGTGTGGGGCACGTACCTGGCAAGCTTCATCTTCTGGATCGGCCTGAGCCACTCGGGCACGCTGCTCTCGTGCGTGCTGCACATCACCAACAGCGAATGGCGCAAGGCCATGTACCGCAGCGCGGAGGCCATGACGCTGTTCTCGCTGTGCGTGGCGGCCATGATGGTGATGGTGCACGTTGGCAGGCCCTGGTTCATTCACTGGGCCGTGCCGTATCCCAACCAGATGGAGATGTGGCCGAATTTCCGTTCGCCGCTGATGTTCGACGTGATGGCGATCACCACGTACCTGACGGGCAGCTCCATCTTTATCTACATGGGTTCCATCCCGGATTTCGCCGCGGTCAGGGACCAGACCACGGGCTGGCGTCATCACATGTACGTGCTGCTGTCCCTTGGCTGGCGCGGGACGGACCTGGAATGGCACCGGCTGCGGTGGGCCTACACGTTCCTGGCGGTACTGATCATCCCGCTGGCGGTCTCGGTGCACAGCATCGTGTCCTGGGACTTCGCGCTGTCCATCGTGCCGGCACTGCACCAGACAATCTTCGCTCCGTACTTCGTCGTGGGCGCCATCTATTCGGGGACTGCCGGCATCGTGACGGTGATGTACTTCTTAAGAAAGTACATGAACTTTGAGCAGTATATTACTAAAATACATTTCGATAACCTCGGGAAACTGCTCCTGGTTCTGTCGCTCATCTGGACCTATATCAACATCGTGGAGATCTTCACGGGCTGGTACAGCGG
>Ga0209021_1003647_pt1 | contig 12103 bp, 7 predicted proteins | sample PinacodermFT_FD_187299 | JGI IMG/M metagenome (GOLD analysis project Ga0209021, IMG submission 187299) | Host-associated microbial community of the marine sponge Aplysina aerophoba from Gulf of Piran - sponge pinacoderm, lysed by freeze-thaw... | ecosystem: Host-associated > Porifera > Sponge >... | reverse complement strand
CCCGCCGCGCCGCCGGCCCGGTTGCGCGTGGGTTCAAGTATGGCGCCGCATCGCGGAGGCCCCGCGGCCATCCCGATCCGCGTGCCGGCTCCCGCGCTGCCCGAAACGAAGCAACCCACGCCCTCAGCCCCGGGTGGCGCGGCGCCGCAGCAGCTCCGCGCCGTACGCCGGCGCCGCGCCCGGCGGCCGTGTCTTGAATCGCCGGTGCACCCACAGGTACTGCTCGGGGCTGCGCTCGATCTGTGTCTCCAGCACCGCGTTCAGCCGCGCCGCGTCCGCCGCGTCGTCACCGCTCGGAAAGTCCTCCAGCGCCGGGCCGATCACCACCTCCCAGCCCGAATCGTCCGCAAGGCGATACGACGCGAACGGGACGACCCGGGCGCCGCTCGTGCGCGCGAGCCAGGCGGTCGCGGTCGTGGCCACCGCCCGCTCGGCGAAGAACCGCGCGAAGACACGGCGGCGGCCGCGCCGGCTCGAGAAGTCCTGGTCCGGCGCGTACCACAGGATGCGGTTGCCGCCCAGGTGCCGGACCATCGCCCTCGCGTCCTTGTGCGGAACCAGCGCCGCGAGGTGGCGCCCCCGGCCGTCGCGCAGGATCGCGTCCCACCGCGGATCGTCGTGCGGCCGGTAGGTGGCGCCGCACTCGAACCGCGATGCGAGAATCCGGCCGCTCAGCTCGAACGTCGTGAAGTGACCGCCGAGCAGAATCACGCCCCGCCCGCCAGCCAGCGCCGCCTCCAGATGCTCGGCACCCACGATGCGCGAGCGGGCCATGATCCGCGACTCGCTGCCCCACCAGGCAAGCGCCGTCTCCACCAGCGCGAGACCCAGGGACCGGAAGTGGCGACGCACGAGGCGTGTGCGTGCCGCATCGTCGAGGCGGGGAAAACAGAGCGCGAGGTTCGTCTCCGCGATGCGGCGCCGGCGCCCCATCAGGCGGTACATCAGCCCTCCGGCCGCGCCGCCGAACCCGCGCTGGATGCTCCACGGCATCCGCGCGACGCCACGCATGGCATGGACGAAGCACATCGACAGGACGCGGCCCACGACGGAGCCTACCTGCCGCGAGATGCGTCTGCGGTGCGCTTCGCTGTGCCGCGGGTGCCGATGAACACAGGAACAACCAGGTGTCTTGATTTCGAGAGACTACACCGAAGACATCGGGGCCGTATGATTGCCCGCCCAAACTCTCATGATCGGGCCGATCTCCCGGCAGCATGAAAGGGTTCGCGGTCGCGGAACCGCTTTTCCCGGGAACAGCGCCCATCCCGAGCGTATTTTCACAGCAAACCCTCAGCCCCGGAACCGGTCCGAGTTCCGCGGCTGTCGTCTCCCGCATTCGGGGTCCGGCAACACCGCAGCCCTCGCGAAACCGCCCCTCACTTCCCGATACAGAAGCTGGAGAAGATCTGCGCGAGGAGATCCTCGGTGGCGAACTCGCCGGTGATCGCGCCGAGCGCCCCCTGCGCGTCGCGAAGCTCCTCGGCGACGAGCTCGCCGGCATTGTCCACGGTCAGTCGGCACTGCGCCCGGTCGAGCGCGGCCAGCGCACGTTCCAGTGCATCGAGGTGGCGCCGACGTGCCATGAATGCGTCTTCGCACGCCGTCGTTCCGCGCATCACGCGTTCGACGATCGCTTCCTCGAGCTCACCGAGCCCGCTCCCCTCGAGCGCGGACACGCGCGCGGTCGGCATCCCCTCGCTGTCGGTGCCGACACCGGGTTCAGCGCCGCTGAGATCGATCTTGTTCCGCACCGCGATACGCGCGGCAGCCGCGCCGGCACGCTCCAGAAACGGATCCTGATCCGCGTCGCAGGCCGTGTCGCGATCGTCGACGACCACGAGCACCAGGTCCGCGTCGTCGATGGCGTCGGCCGCCCGTTCGACGCCGATGCGCTCGACCGGATCGGTGGTCTCGCGAAGCCCCGCGGTGTCGTGCACGTCGAACGGAATCCCCGCGATGACGACGCGCTCGCGCACCACGTCCCGGGTGGTGCCCGGAACGTCGGTGACGATGGCCGCGTCGGTGCGGGCCAGGCGGTTGAGCAGGCTCGACTTGCCGACGTTCGGTGCGCCCGCGATCACCAGCTTGACGCCGTTGCGCAGGACCGCACCGCGGCGCGACTCGGCAAGGGTCGTCGCAATCGCGGTGCGCAACGCCTCCAGCCGAGCCGCGGTCTCCGGCGTCGCGAGGAGATCGAGCTCCTCGTCCGGAAAGTCGATGGAGGCCTCGATGAACGCGCGCAGCTCGACGAGCGCGTCGCGATGGCTGTCGACGGTTCTGGAGAACTCGCCCGAGAGCGACCGGCGCGCACACCGCACCGCCGACGTGGACGCACCGTCGATGAGATCGGCGATCGCCTCGGCCTGCGCCAGATCGATGCGATCGTTGAGGAATGCGCGCAGCGTGAACTCACCGGGACCGGCCGGACGCGCCCCGAGCTCGCAGACCCGCTCCAGCACCATGCGGGCGACGACGACCCCGCCATGACCCTGGAGCTCGAGGACATCTTCCCCGGTGAACGAGCGCGGAGCGTCGAAACGCAACGCGAGACCGTCGTCGATCTCGGCCCCGGTGCGATCCGTGAACCGGACGCGGACCGCCGTGCGCAGCGCCGGTACGCGACCGAGCAGCCGGTGCGCGATATCGGCCGTCAACGGTCCTGAAACGCGCACGACCGCGATGCCGCCCCGGCCGGGCGGCGTCGCGATCGCCGCGATCGTGTCGCCGGTCCCGGGTAGGTTCATGGACCGGCACGGCCCTGCGGGCAGCGGGGGCCCGTCAGGTCTCGCCCACGATCTTCTTGGTGATCACCCATTGCTGAATGATCGACAGCACGTTGTTGACGAACCAGTAGAGCACGAGTCCCGACGGGAAGAACAGGAAGAAGAACGTGAACACGAAGGGCAGGGCCATCATGATCTTGGCCTGCATCGGGTCGGGCGGAGTGGGGTTCAGCTTCTGCTGGATCAGCATGGTGACGCCCATGGCGATCGGCAGCACGAAGTACGGATCGTGGAGGCTGAGATCGTCGAGCCAGCCGATGAACGAGGCCTGGCGCAGCTCCACGCTCTCGAGCAATACCCAGTACAGGGCGATGAATACCGGAATCTGGACCAGGATCGGCAGGCACCCGCCGAGTGGGTTGATCTTCTCCTTGCGGTAGAGCTCCATCATCGCCTGGTTCATGCGCTGCTTGTCGGCACCATAGCGCTCGCGCAACTGGGTGATGCGCGGCTGGAGCTTGCGCATCCGCGCCATCGACTTGTAGCTCGTGGCCGAGAGCTGGAAGAACGCCAGCTTGATCAGGAACGTGAGGATGATGATCGCCCAGCCCCAGTTGCCGACGAATCCGTGGATCCAGCTCAACAGCCAGAACAGGGGCTCGGCGATCAGCCACAGCCATCCGTAGTCGACGGTGCGCTCCAGGTGCGGGGCGACGTCCTGCATGCGCTCCTGAATCTTCGGACCGACGTACAGCGAAAGGGCAAATTCCCCCGTGCTCCCGGGCGAGACGGTGGCGACCGGACCCACGACCCCGATGGCGAACCGGCCGTACGGCAGGCTCTTCGAGTAGTAGTGGTTGGTGTCTTCGGACCCGGGGATCCAGGCCGCGGCGAAGTAGTGCTGGATCATCGCCACCCAGCCGCCGACGACGTCGCGGTCGACGTCCTGGCTCTCCATGTCGGAGAAGTCGACCTTCTCGTAGGGCTTCTCGGGCCCGGACAGGATGCCCCCGGTGTAGGTGTAGGTGCGGAACAATCCGCCCTCGCTCTCGGGCTCGCCGCGCTGGAGTTGCGCATATGGTGCGACGTGCCAGGCCTCGTCGCTCCCGTTCGCGACGTCGGTCCGTACTTCGACGAGATAGTCGTCGCGCTTGAACCGGTACGTGCGCACCACCTCGACACCATCATCGGAGCGCCACCGCAGGGGGACGTCGATGAAGTCGGTGCCGTCGGCAAGCTCGTAGACGTCCGCGTCGGACTCGAATCGGGTGTGGTGGTTCGGCGCGGACGGCGCGCCCGTGAGGCCGGACTGCGCGATGAAATAGCTTCGTGGATCGGTGTCGTCGAGCAGGCGGAAGGGCTCGTCGGGCGTGTCGTTGGAAACCGGGTAGGACCGAAGAGCGACACCGGCGATGGTCCCGCCCACGGTGTCGATGTCCACCCCCAGGACATCGGTGGTCACCCGAATCTTCCGGCCACGATCGGGCGCGTCCGTCTCCTCGGCCGACGAGGGGGCGGCGGTCCTTTCGGTTTGGACGGACTGGGGAGCTTGCGGAACGTCGGCGTCCGGCGGTGCCTGGCCGCTCGGTGCGGTGTCGGAGGCGGTCGGGTCGGTGGTCGTCGGGGGCGGCGGGGGCTTGGGTCCGTAGTCGCGCTGCCAGGCGTCCCACAGGAGAAACGACACCACGCAGAGCGCAACGATCAGGATCAGGCGAAGCTGTTCGGTGGCCATCATGCGCCAGCGTCCGCTCGCGCTCGGGTGCCGGAACGGCGCATCGAGGCTCCTGCGCGCGCCCATGCGCTCGCCAGCACGTTCCGGAAGCGCTTCGAGTCCATCTTCTCCGCCCCCGATCTGGCGATCACCACGACGTCGATCCCGGCCAGGTGTTCTGCGTGGTGACGGAAGCTCTCACGTATCCGGCGCTTCAGCCGGTGGCGCGCAACCGCCCCGCGCACTGCCCGGCGGGGCACCGCCAGCCCGAGTCTTGGATGGTGTATCCCGTTGGGACGCAAGACGAGTGTCATGACCTGCGCGTTGAACCGGGTGCCGCCGGAAAAGACCCTGTCGAATTCCTTCCGCCGCCGCAACCGGTGTTCCGGCCTGAGCCGCCGATCGGAGAGCTTGCGCTCAGGCAGAGAGTCTGCGTCGTCCCTTCGCACGCCGCGCGCTGAGGATTCGCCGACCTGCCTTGGTCGCCATGCGGGCCCGGAAACCGTGACGCCGCTTGCGTTTCAGGTTGCTCGGCTGAAATGTGCGTTTCATCGTACGGCTCCCACCCCGGTGAGGATCCGCCGCATGCGGCGGTCCGCGCACAGCACAAGGGGGCGGAATCTACAGGCGCTCGCGGGTGAGTGTCAATTTCGCGGGCCATGGCCGGTGTGCCCCGTTTTCGTTTGGCCGTCTCGATCAACCGCGTTACACTTCAATCCTTCCGCCTCCGAATCGCCGCAGCCGCCGTCATCATGAGGGTCGGAGCCGTGTCAGCTACCTGGGAACGCTGTCTCGATCGTCTGGAGGTCGATCTGACGCCGGAACAGTTCAACACGTGGATACGCCCCCTCCATGCCGTCGAGGACGGAACCATCCTGCGGCTGCTCGCTCCGAACCACTTCGTCAGCGACTCGGTCAACAGACACTTCCTGGACCTCATCAAGAAAATTGTCGGCCGGTCCGAATCGGACGCGAAGAACGTCACCGTCCAGGTTGGAAGTCGCAAACCGTCGTCCCCGGTCGGCGGCCTCACCGAGCCTGCGGCACGAACACCCGCGTACAGCGTCCATTCAGGCGACCGATCGGCCACCGGACTGCGAGCGGAGTTCCGGTTCGAGAATTTCGTCGAGGGCAAGTCCAACCAGATGGCCCGGGCCGCCTCGATGCAGGTGGCGGCCAACCCGCACGACACGGACAACAATCCCCTGTTCATCTACGGCGGCGTGGGGCTCGGCAAGACGCACCTGATGCACGCGATCGGCAACAGAATGCTCGAGGACAATCCACGAGCCAACGTTGTCTACCTGCACTCCGAGCAATTCGTCGCCGAAATGGTGACTTCGCTGCAGCACAACCGAATCAACGAGTTCAAGCGTCTGTACCGTTCGGTGGATGCGCTGCTCATCGACGACATTCAGTTCTTTGCCGGAAAGGAACGCTCGCAGGAAGAATTTTTCCATACATTCAACAGGTTGCTGGAACGCGAACGGCTCGTGGTGCTGACCAGCGATCGATATCCGAAGGAAATCCACGGTCTGGAGAATCGACTCAAGACCCGCTTTGGCGGTGGACTGCCGATCGCGATCGAACCTCCCGAGCTGGAGACCCGCGCGGCCATCCTGATGAACAAGGCAGCGGCCACCGACATCGAATTCCCCAACGAGGTGGCGTACTTTATCGCGCGACGGATACAATCGAACGTGCGCGAGCTCGAAGGGGCGTTGCGCCGGGTGATCGCGAATGCGAGGTTTACCGGACGGGCCGTGACGATTGATCTGGCCAAGGAGGCGCTGCGCGACCTCCTGGCGTTGCAGGAGAGGCTCGTCACGATCGAGAACATCCAGCGCACCGTCGCCCAGTATTTCAAGGTCCGCGTCATCGATCTCACGTCGAAGAAACGCAGCCGGTCCATTGCTCGGCCGCGGCATATCGCGATGGCGCTATCGAAGGACATGACGAACCACAGCCTGCCGGAGATCGGTGACGCCTTCGGCGGCCGGGACCACACGACCGTGTTGTACGCGTGCCGGAAGATCGCCAAGTTGCGCAACCAGGACGTGACGACCGCCGACGACTACACTGCCCTGGTGCGATCCCTGACCGCGTAGTGAGAAAGCTCTGTACAACCTTGTGGATAAATCTGAATTCGCGCGAACACGTGACTGAAGTCACAAACAATCCACAATCGTTTCACCGTGAAATCGGACCATTCGCATGTAGTTTCTCTCGCATATAACCCTCTGATCAAAGAACAGAAAATCCAATAATCCACAGTGCACGCACGCACTAGATCCTATAGATCTGGTAAGGATTGATCCATGAAATTCACTATTGACAGAGAGACGCTGCTTGCGCCGCTGCTCACCGTTCGCGGGGTCATCGAGCAACGGCACACGCTGCCGGTTCTCTCGAACATTCTGGTCACTGCGCGTGACGGCGTGCTGGCGTTCACCGCGACCGATTCGGAAGTGGAGTTGCAGGCACGGGTGTCGGTCGAAGATGCGGTCGATGGCGAAATCACGGTGCCGGCCCGCAAGATCATCGATATCTGCCAGGCCCTCCCGGCGCACGCCAGAGTCGAATTCGAGGTCGATGACGCGAACAGGGCCCATGTCCGTTCGGGGAGAAGCCGATTCGCGCTGACCACCCTTCCAGCCAGCGATTTTCCGACCACCGAGGAGATTGCGGATGAATCGGTGTTCGCCATTGCGCAGAACGAGCTGAAGCGCATGATCGATCTCACCCAGTTCGCGATGGCCCGCCAGGACGTTCGCTACTACCTCAACGGGTTGTTGCTGGAAATTGGCCCGGGGGGGATCAAGGCGGTCGCCACGGACGGTCACAGGCTGGCGGTTGCGCATTTCGAGTCCGAGACGGGTGTGGAGGGGTTGAAATCGATCATCGTGCCGAGAAAAGGGGTGCTGGAGCTCGCGCGGTTGCTGGCATCGGAAGATGCCGAGTTGAGGGTTCGCGTAGGAAGCAATGCGGTACAGCTTGCCGTCGGCGATGTCCGATTCACCAGCAAGCTGATCGACGGCAAGTTTCCGGACTACGGAAGGGTGATTCCCGACGAGGAGACATGCGACAAGCGGCTGTGCATCGAGCGGGAATCGCTTCGACAGTGTCTGATTCGCGCGTCGGTGTTGTCGAGCGACAAGCATCGAACGATTCGATTGACGCTGGACGCCGGCACGTTAACCGTCGCGGCCAACAACCCCGAGCAGGAGACGGCGGTGGACGAGATCGAGATCGAATATGCAGGCGAGAGTCTCGAGATCGGGTTCAACGTGTCCTATCTGATTGATGCGCTGGGCATATTGCCCTCCGAGACCGCGGACGTCTTTCTCACGGATTCCTCGAGCAGTTGCCTGATCCAGCCACATGAGCGATCGAGCTGTCAGTTCGTAGTGATGCCCATGCGGCTCTAGCCCCCGTCTGTCGACGGGTTCCGAAGCGAGGGAGCGGATTCGGTATCGGGCGACGGGATGTTCGGTCATGCGCGTCGCGTCCATCGAGATTCGATATCTTCGGATACTCGACAGTGTCAGTGTGGAGTTCTCTCCGGGCGTCAATCTGGTCGTCGGTCCGAACGGCAGCGGAAAGTCGAGCCTTCTCGAAGCGGTTCACATCCTCGGGGCCGGTCGGTCCTTCAGATCGCACCGGCTGCGCGATGTCGTCACGCACGAAAAGTCCTCCCTTCGCATCGTGGGACGGACGATCGGATCGGACGGGATATCCGAAACGACCGGGCTCGAACATACGTCCGAGGGGCTGCGAATTCGTCGCGGAGGCGTCGACATCAGGGCGGCATCCGATCTGGCATCGTTTCTGCCGACGGTCACGATAACCCCGGACTCGCATCGATTGATCACGGACGGCGCGGACCTTCGTCGACGAATCGTCGATCGGCTTCTGTTTCACGTGGAACCAACGTACCTGAATCACCATCGGAGATACCGGCGGGCGCTGCGCCAGCGCAACGCGGCGATTCGCTCCGGTGCGGGGATCAGCGTTCTGGGTGGTTGGCACCTGGAACTGGCGGAAGCGGGGGAGTTGCTGACGGAGCAACGCGTCCGTTACCTGGGCCGGGCGCTGCCGACGATGAACGAGGTCGTTGGGGCTCTGGTCGGCAAACCCGTCGATATCCAATTCTATCGGGGATGGGATTCGGAGCTGTCCCTCGCACAGGCGTGTGAGTGTTCACTGACAGACGATCGGGTGCGGGGTCATACGCTGGCTGGTCCGCATCGAGCCGATCTGCGGCTCACGATCGGCGGCAGGCCTCTGCGGCACTCGCTTTCGCGGGGTGAGGCGAAGCTGTTCGTTACGGCCGTTGCCGTCGCGCAGGTCCTCGACCTGACCTCGGTACTCGGGTATCCGCCCGTGGTGCTGGTCGATGACATCGCGTCGGAGCTCGATTCGGACAGCCGGAGCCGATGCCTGGCGGAACTGAATGCCACCGGGGCGCAGCTTTTCCTGACCGCGGTCTCGGACGTGGGGATGCAAACGAGCGACGTGGAGGGGGCACGGTTGTTTCACGTGGAACGAGGGCACGTTCGCCAAGTGGTATAATCACTCGTTTTCCACAGATCGGGTGCCTCCAGTGGACGCCCAGACCTACGACTCCACGAACATCAAGGTCCTGAAAGGGCTCGAGGCCGTGCGCAAGCGGCCCGGCATGTACATCGGCGACACCGATGACGGCACCGGGCTTCATCACATGGTGTTCGAGACCGTCGACAATTCCATTGACGAAGCGCTCGCAGGGTATTGCACCGAAGTCGCGGTGACCGTTCACGCGAACGAGTCGATCACGGTCGCGGACAACGGCCGCGGGATCCCGGTCGACAACCACGAAGAGGAGGGACGTCCTGCCGCCGAGATCATCATGACGATGCTCCATGCCGGCGGCAAGTTCGACGACAACTCCTACAAGGTCTCCGGCGGCCTTCACGGAGTGGGGGTGTCGGTCGTCAACGCCCTCTCCGAGCGCCTGGAGCTCACCATCCATCGCGATGGCAGCACCTACCGGCAGGTGTATCGCGACGGCGATCCCGAAACCGGGCTGGAGATCGTCGGCGAGTCGACCCGGCGCGGAACCATCATCCATTTCCGCCCGAGCCCCAGGACATTCACCAACATCGCGTTCCACTACGACATTCTCGCCAAGAGACTCCGAGAGCTGTCCTTCCTGAACTCCGGCGTGCGGATCAAGCTGCTCGACGAGCGTTCGGGCAAGCAGGACATCTTCCAGTACCGGGGTGGAATCCGCGCCTTTGTCAAGCACCTGAACCGCAACAAGACCCCGCTTCATCCGAGCGTCCTCTTTATCGTCGCGGAGCGCGACGGCACGGCGGTCGAGCTCGCAATGCAGTGGAACGACTCGTATCAGGAGAACATCTTCTGCTTCACCAACAACATCCCCCAGCGCGACGGGGGTACGCATCTCGCCGGATTTCGATCCGCCCTCACCCGGACGTTCAATCAGTACATGGATGCCAACGGGTTGACGCAAAAGGCGAAAGTCGAGCCGACCGGGGACGATGTGCGGGAAGGCCTGACGGCGGTGCTCTCGGTCAAGGTGCCGGACCCGAAGTTTTCGTCGCAAACCAAGGACAAGCTGGTCTCCTCCGAGGTCAAGTCCGCTGTGGAGTCGACCGTAGGCGAGAAGCTCGCCGAGTTCCTGCTCGAGACACCGGGCGAGGCGCGGTCGATCGCAGGGAAGATCATCGAGGCCGCGCGCGCTCGCGAAGCGGCGCGCAAGGCCCGGGAAATGACCCGGCGGAAGACCGCACTCGATGTCGCCGGCCTTCCCGGCAAGCTTGCCGACTGCCAGGAGAAGGATCCGCGCCTCTCGGAGCTGTTCGTGGTGGAGGGAGATTCGGCCGGAGGATCGGCCAAGCAGGGTCGCGATCGGCGCTTTCAGGCGATTCTTCCGCTCAAGGGCAAGATCCTGAACGTCGAGAGGGCCCGGTTCGACAGGATGCTGTCGTCGGCGGAGGTGGGGACGCTCATCACCGCGCTCGGTTGCGGTATCGGGCGGGAAGAGTACGACCTGGCGAAGCTGCGCTACCACCGCATCATCATCATGACCGATGCCGATATCGACGGCTCGCACATCCGCACCCTGCTGCTTACGTTCTTCTACCGGCAGATGCAGGAACTTATTGAACATAATCATGTTTTTATCGCACAGCCGCCGCTGTTCAAGGCAAGAAAGGGCAAGATGGAACGCTACCTCAAGGACGAGACCGAACTCGACGCGTACTTCATGGAGTCGGCTCTGGACGGCGCGCGGATCGTGCACGGCAACGGAACGGCCGACGAGGTGATCGAGGACTCCACCCTCCAGGACGTTGCCCGGGAGCAGCTCCTCCTGGGAGGGATCGTGAAGCGCCTGTCGCGGCGGATCCCGCCCGAAGTGCTCGGTGCGATGATGCATGCGCCGCCCCTCGACACGAACGGCTCGGACGGGATTTCGCAGGCGGGCGCATGGGCGGACGAGCTGGCGCAGCGACTTCAGGCAGCCGCGCAGGGCCAGGACCGCTTTCACCTGTTCGTCGAAGAGCGCCCCGACGACGGGTTCGCGGTCCGCATCGAGGCAATTCTCCACGGAGTGGCGTCGGAACGCCGGCTCGGCAGCGAGTTCTTCCGATCGATCGAGTACCGCGACCTTGTGCGGCTGAGCGAGCGTCTCGACGCGCCGCTCGTGAACGCGGCCGTGCACAAGGGCGAGAGACGCCATGAAGTCGCGACTCTAAGGGACGCTCTCGAGTGGCTTCTCGCCGATGCCCGACGGGGGACGCATATCCAGCGCTACAAGGGGCTTGGCGAGATGAACCCCGATCAGCTCTGGGAGACGACGATGGACCCCGAGACGCGCCGACTGCTCCGGGTTCGAATCGAGGACGTGGTGGCCGCGGACGAGCTCTTCACCACGCTGATGGGAGATCAGGTCGAGCCGCGCCGCGAATTCATCGAGGAGAACGCGCTCTCGGTGGCCAATCTCGACGCCTGAGGTCGTCACGCATCCCGTCGAAGGGATGCCATTCTAAGGTGTTCGCGCCACCGCCCACACCTCGACCCGGCCGGCGCCGGCGCCTTTCAGACATCGGGCGAGTTCGTTCACCGTCGCTCCGGTGGTGACCACGTCGTCGACAATCGCGACATTACCGCCGATCGAGGTGCGCACCCGGTAGGCGCCCGCGACGTTCGCACGCCGCGCGGCCGTGTCGCTCAGCGAAGACTGAGGAGTATCGGCGCCGCGCCGCCGCTGCACCGCCCGCGTGATCCGGACTCCGGTGCCCCTGCTCACGACGCGCGCGATCTCCAGTGCCTGGTTGAACCCGCGCCTTCGCAGGCGCGGCGCGGTGATCGGCACCGGGGCGAGCCAGTCGGCACCGCTCCCGGGGGCCACGGCGCGCAGCAGCAGCCCGGCGAGCGCCGGGGTGACCCGCAAGTCCCGGTGAAACTTCAGTCGCCCGACGAGATAGTCGACCGGCGGCAAGTACGCCAGCGCGCAGACGGTGCGATCGACCGGTGGCCGTCGGGTGGTGCAGGCAGGACACAGCCTGGTGCGGGGGACCGCGCCCGCTCCGCAGACGACGCATGGATTCGGCAGCGTCGGCAGCTCGCGCGCGCAGGCGTCGCAGAGATTGGCGATGGT
>Ga0209021_1003643_pt1 | contig 12112 bp, 11 predicted proteins | sample PinacodermFT_FD_187299 | JGI IMG/M metagenome (GOLD analysis project Ga0209021, IMG submission 187299) | Host-associated microbial community of the marine sponge Aplysina aerophoba from Gulf of Piran - sponge pinacoderm, lysed by freeze-thaw... | ecosystem: Host-associated > Porifera > Sponge >... | reverse complement strand
ACTCGGCATACCAACGCCCACGCACCACGCCCCCAAGAACAGGAACCACGATCCGACAATGCCCACACTCCAATGGCTAACCCGAGACGAGGATGTTCGCGCTGCTGAGTTGTCCTGCTACATGGAACGGCCTACGACACGGTCTGCCCGGGCAATCAACATCCTCAAAGCCAAGGTGGCCGTGGCATGACCAGTGCAATCGGTCTCGTCCGGTTATACAATTAGCGTCAGGAAGATGACAATCATCCCATAACGATGCCAATGTTCATCCCGGGAACGCTAGCTGGCCTCCTGCACAACGCTGGTTATACCAATTCCTGACGTTCCGTCTGCCCACAGGGGCAACATTCATCCCCCTGGAGGGATTTTTAACAAGCTCCTAGTGAATGCCCTGTAACTGTCCGAGTTGCAGGGTCACCAGCTTGTCCCAGTTGCCACCTTCAAACAGCACAGCGGCGCGCTGGTCGCTGATGCGCTGCACAATGCCGGTGTAGCCGTGGTAGATGGAGCAGGGATCATGGACCGTTACCGAAGAGCCCGGCAGGACGGGGGGCACTGGATCTTGGCTGGGGGAAGGCACGGGTGGCTGGCGATGGGTGCGCTCCCATCATGGCGCAACGGCTGCCTGGGGTAGTGGCGGGGCGCTGGTAGAAGCCTCCTGGATGCATCCGTCAGCAAAGTGGAGAATCTTCTCGGCCCGCGCTGCCACATCCGGCTCATGGGTCACCAGGATGACGGTCATCCCCTCCTGGTGCAATTCGCCGAACAGGTCCATCACTTCGTTGCTGGTGACGGAATCCAGGGCGCCGGTGGGTTCATCCGCCAGGAGCAGGACAGGCCGGTTGATGATGGCCCGGGCAATGGCCACCCGCTGCTGCTGGCCGCCACTCAACTGGTTGGGACGGTTGTGGAGCCGCTCTCCCAGACCCACCCGCACCAGGGCCGCTTCAGCCCGCTGGCGCTGCTGGGCACGGGTCACACCGGCATACACCATGGGCAACATGACGTTTTCCAGAGCCGTCAACTCCCGCAAGAGGTAAAACTGCTGGAACACGAATCCCAGCTTCCGGTTGCGCAACTCCGCCAGTTGGTCGTCGTTGAGGCCAGCAGTGCAGCAGTTCTGCAGCCAGTACTCTCCACCACCTGGTTGGTCCAGGCAACCCAGAACGTTCATGGCGGTGGACTTGCCGCTGCCGCTGGCCCCCATCACCGCCAGATAGTCCCCCTGATACACCTTGAGGGAAAGTCGATCCAGGGCCAACACCCGATTGTCCCCCTCGCCATAGGATTTGCTCACGTTCCTCAGTTCGGCCACGACGGAAGAGTCCTGGCCTTGGGGAACGGTGGTTGAGCCGGATGGGGCAGGGGGGGTGGTTGCCATCCCTTCAGGTGACGGGGGTGTTGTGCAGAGCAACAGCCAGGACCTGTTGCAGCATGGGGGTGCCGGCCACGGTTTGATCCGCCAGGCTGAAGAGGGGACGAGACAGAATGCCTCCCACCGCCGTCACGGCCACGCAGAACACCAGGGCAAGGCGCAGGGGAGGTAGACCAGCCAGGTCCCAGCGAATGTCCGGGTAGTTCTTGACCACGGCGGAAGCGTCCTGGGGCTCTTTCACCACCATGTTCTTGATGACGCCGATGTAGTAGTAGATGGAGACCACCGACGTCACCAAGCCCACGATCACCATGGTGTATTGGCCGCTGCCCCAGCCGGCTACGAACAAATAGATCTTTCCGAAAAAACCCAGCATGGGTGGAATGCCACCCAGGGACAGCAGGCAGAGACTCAGCCCCAGGGTGATGAGGGGATCCTTCTGGTACAGGCCGGCATAATCGCTGATGCGGTCGCTGCCTGTTCGCAAGGAGAAGAGGATCACACAGGCAAAGGCCCCCAGGTTCATGAAGAGATAGGTGGCCAGATAGAGCACCGCCGCCGCATAGCCCTCGGCGGTGCCACACACCAACCCGATCATCACGAAACCGGCCTGGGCGATGGAGCTGTAGGCCAGCATCCGCTTCATGGAGGTCTGGGCCAGGGCCACCACGTTGCCCAGAACCATACTCAGGATCGCCAGCACGGTGAACAGCAACTCCCATTGTGCGCTCAGGCTGCTGAAGCAACTCACCAGCAACCGCAACGCCAGGGCAAAACCGGCGGTTTTGGAGCCCACCGAGAGGAAGGCCACCACGGGGGTGGGGCTGCCCTCGTAGACATCCGGCGTCCACTGATGGAACGGCACTGCCGCAATTTTGAATCCCACCGTGGCCAACACGAAGATCAACGCCAGAACAGCCACCGGTGTCTGGCTGGATTGCACCGCCATCCCCACCGCTTCCAGACTGGTGTCTCCACCGGTGAGGCCATAGAGCAGGGAGGCGCCGTAGAGAAACACCGCCGCCGATGCCGAACCCACCAGCAGGTACTTGAGGGCCGCCTCTCCGGAGCGGGCGTCTCGCTTCATATAGCCGGAGAGGATGTAGCTGGCGATGGAAAGGGTTTCCAGCGCAACGAACACAGTCACCAGGTCCGTGGCGCCACAGAGGAGCATGGCCCCCAGGGTTCCGGCCATGAGAATGGTGGCGTATTCTCCCAGCGGGGTGCCACTGCGCTCCACGTAGCGCCAGGACATCCACAGGGAGAGCATGGTGGAGCCCACCACAATGGCGCGGAGGGCAACGGAGAGGTTATCGGCGATAAAGGCGCCAAGAAACGCCGGTTCCGCGAGGCCGTTCCATTGACGGGCCAACAGCGCCAGGGTGGCAACGAGACCCACACTGGTCAATGGTGGTACCCAGCGCGCGGCTGGGCGCTCACCGGCCAGATCCACCAGAAGACACAGCACCATGGTCAACAGCACTGCCCCTTCCGGCAACACCGCGGCGGCATGGAGATCAAGGCCGCTGGCGATTCCCTGCATGGAGTGACGGCTGGATGGATGATATTCAGACTCTATCCACTCAACATCCCCTCCCCGGGTTCCCAATTCCGGCATTCCTGCGCTAAATCCAAAGACGTTCCCCCTTCTCCGTTCACTGCTGTCCCCTTCTGTGTCCAAAACCCTTGTCATCGTCGAGAGCCCCACCAAGGCCAAAACCATCAGAGGCTTTTTGCCCCGTGGCTTCCAGGTGAACGCCTCCATGGGTCATGTGCGTGACCTGCCCAACAGCGCCAGTGAAATCCCCGCAAGTCACAAGGGGAAACCCTGGGCAAAGCTGGGGGTCAACACCGCAGATCGATTCCAGCGCCTTTACGTGGTGCCCAAAGAGAAGAAGAAGGTTGTGAAGGAACTGAAGGCTGCCCTCGCAACTGCCGACCAACTCCTTCTGGCCACCGATGAAGACCGGGAAGGGGAATCCATCAGTTGGCACCTGCTGGAGTTGCTCAAGCCCAAGGTTCCGGTGAAGCGTCTGGTGTTTCACGAGATCACCCAGGAGGCCATCGACCGGGCGCTGGCACACCCCCGTGATCTCGACCAGAACCTGGTGCAGGCTCAGGAAGTCCGCCGTGTGCTGGATCGCCTGGTGGGCTATACCCTCTCGCCCCTGCTGTGGAAAAAGGTGGCCTATGGCCTTTCCGCCGGACGGGTGCAATCCGTAGCGGTGCGCCTTCTGGTGCAGCGGGAGCGCTCGCGCCTGGCCTTTCACTCCGGTTCCTACTGGGACTTGAAGGCCCGATTGGAGCATCGGCAACAGGGTTTTGAAGCGCGGCTCACCCACGTGGCCGGTACACGGGTTGCCACGGGGGCAGACTTCGACCAGAACACCGGCGCCGTCAAGGCGGGGCTGGCGGTGCGGCTCCTGGAGGAGCAGGACGCTCAAGCCCTCAAAGAGGCGACGGCCCACCAGTCCTGGAGGGTGGTGCAGGTGCAGGCCAAGCCCGCGATCCGTCGCCCGGTGGCGCCATTCACCACCAGCACTCTGCAACAGGAGGCCAATCGCAAGCTGCGCCTCCCGGCCCGTCAGACCATGCGCACGGCCCAGAACCTTTACGAGAACGGCTTCATCACCTATATGCGTACGGACTCGGTCCATCTCTCGGAGCAGGCTGTTGCCGCGGCCCGCCATTGTGTGGAAGAGAAATTCGGCGCCGACTACCTTTCCCCCAAGGTGCGCCGCTACACCACCAGGAGTCGCAACGCCCAGGAAGCCCATGAGGCCATCCGCCCTGCGGGGGAACGGTTCCGCACACCCCGGGAAACGGGCCTCAGCGGTGTGGAGTTGTCCCTCTACGAATTGATCTGGATGCGCACGGTGGCCTGCCAGATGGCAGATGCCAGGCTCACCCTGCTGACGGTGCAGTTGGAGGTGGGGGAGGCCCGCTTCCGGGCAACGGGGAAACGCATTGATTTTGCCGGGTTCTTCCGCGCCTACGTGGAAGGAAGCGACGATCCAGGCGCTGCCCTGGAAAGCAAGGAGGTGCTGCTGCCAACCTTGAAGGAAGGGGATTGTCCCATCTGTCGGGCCGTGGAGGCCCTGGACCATCAAACCCAGCCACCGGCCCGCTTCTCCGAAGCGGCCCTGGTGCAACGGCTGGAGACCGAAGGCGTTGGCCGCCCCAGCACCTATGCGTCCATCATCAGCACCGTCTGTGATCGGGGGTATGCCCGGTTGGTGGCCAATACCCTGATCCCCACGTTCACGGCCTTCGCGGTGACGGACCTGTTGGAGGAACACTTTCCGGACTTGGTGGATACCGGATTCACGGCCCGTATGGAGGGAACCCTTGACGAGATTTCCCAGGGTCAGGTGCAGTGGCTCCCCTACCTGGAGCAGTTCTATCGCGGCGACAAGGGTCTGGAAGCGGAAGTTGCCCATCAGGACCAATCCATTGATTCCACCACCTTCCGGACCGTGGCGCTGGAGCAGTTGCCCTGTGTAGTGCGCATCGGCAAGTTCGGCGCCTATCTGGAGACCGACCAGGACGGGCAGAGCGTCAAGGCCAACCTGCCCTCCGACGTGACGCCCGCGGATCTGAGTCCGGAACGGGTCCAGGAGCTCTGCCAAAGCAGGCTGGCCGGCCCGGAAGCCTTGGGGGTGGATCCCGAGACCGGTGAGTCCGTCTACCTTCTCAACGGTCAATACGGCCCCTACGTGCAGCGGGGAGAAGCCACCGGTGATCAACCCAAACCCAAGCGCTCTTCCCTACCCCCCGGCGTTCAGCCGGAAAGCGTCACCATTGCGGAGGCGCTGGATCTGTTACGTTTACCCCGCCTGCTGGGGGACCACCCTCAAGGGGGGCGCGTGGAGGCCGGTCTGGGACGCTTCGGTCCCTACGTGGTGTGGCAGAAAGGGAAGGGGGAACGGGAGTACCGTTCCCTCAAAGGGGAAGACCAACTGCTGACCGTTACCGTGGAGCGGGCCTTGGAGTTGCTGGCGATTCCCAAGCTGGGGCGGGGCAAGCGGGCCCCGTTGCGGGAGTTGGGACCCCACCCTGACGATGGCGAGCCGGTAGCCGTCTTTTCTGGAGCCTATGGGGAGTACGTCAAGCACGGCAAGCTCAACTGCTCTCTGCCGGAGGGCAAGACTGCCGCAGACGTGACCATGGACGAGGCCGTCGGGCTGTTGGCGGCCAAGGCTGAAGCCAGAGGCATGGCCAGGGCTGCCAGGACTACAAGGAAAACCACGGCAAGGGCCAAAACGACAGCAACCAGGAAGACCACCGGAAAATCGGCCGCCAAAACCACAACAAAAGCCACCACAGGGACCCAAGCGACGGCAACCACCGACAAGACAAGCCGGGCCACCCGAGCGCGGCGCGCCGCCAAGCCCTTGGCCCCATGACCAAGCCCCCTGCGCGTCTCGGGCTGGTTGTCTGGCTTCTGGGATTCTGGTGTGCCGGCTGCTCCGGTACCCCCTTGGGAGAACAATTGGCGGAGCGTCTGTCCGAGCCCGCCAATCCGGTCGAGGAGACCACCCTTCCGGATTCGGCAGCCGCCGCCTCTACAGGGGAACCATTGACGGAGCAGCCGTCCGAGCCTGGTGATCCCGAGGTGGAAACGTCCCTTCCGAACCCGCCGGACGACACCGCGGTAACGGCTGACCCCCTCCCTTCTCCAGCACCCGATGAACCGCCCGCCAATGCATCTCAGGAGGCTTCGTCTCCCGGTTCCTCCATCACAACCCAATCCCCCCAACCCCTGAATCCAACCCCCTACCGTCTGCTCCTGCGCCTACCTGCGGCGGATCCCGCGGCCCCTGCCGAAGCCGTGACCCAGGCGCTGCGGGCGGCGGGAATCCTGTTCGAGGTGGAAACCATCGAGCGGCTATCCAATCCGCCCACCTCTCCGGCCCCATCCCCATGACCTGGTTACCCCCGTCGCTGCGGAGCCAGGCCCTCAAGTGGTCCGAGGCACGCCGTATCACCGATACCGCCTATCTGGCGGCGGCCACGGGGCTGCTGTTCCTTGCCCTTTACTACCTCCCGGTTGGCGGCCCCCTCCTTCGCCTGGCCCTACCCTTGCCTCTGGCCATGCTCCAACTACGCCATGGACGCCGTAGTGGCTTGATGGGGGCTGGTGTGGTCACCTTGTTGCTGAGTGCGCTCATGGGACCCATCCGTGGCCCGCTGGTGTTGTTCCCCTACGGTTTCCTGGGAATCTGGCTGGGCTGGTGCTGGAATCGTGGGCTGGGATGGGGCGTGAGCTGGAGTGTGGGGACTCTGGTGGGCAGCCTCGGCTTTGTGATTCGGGTGGCAGTGCTCTCCCTGTTGCTGGGGAGCAATCTCTGGGTGGTGTTCACCAACGCCGCGGTCCGGATGCTGGACTGGCTCCTGGGTATCCTGGAGCCGGTTCTGGGGTTGAGTCTGGCGCCCACCATCGCCCAGGTGCAGGTCATGGCCGCGGTGCTGATCCTGCTCCAGAACATCGTCTATACCCTCACCCTGCACATCGTTTCCTACTGGATCTTCCCCCGTCTGCGCAGTCCCATCAGCGAGCCTCCTGATCTGTTGCGTCCCCTGGTGGCCCTTGATCCGTTATGAAGTCCCGCGCACAATCCATCCTTCGGGATGTTTTTGGTCATCAAGCCTTCCGCCCTGGTCAGGCGGAGGTGATCGAGGCGATCCTGAGCAACCGCCATGTGCTGGCGGTAATGCCCACAGGTTCCGGCAAATCCCTCTGTTTTCAGGTGCCGGCCCTGGTGCTGGGCGGACTGACGGTGGTGGTCTCTCCCCTGGTGGCCTTGATGCAGGACCAGGTGGCGGCCCTGCGCCTCTGTGGTGTGGCGGCGGACAGCATCAATTCCGGTAGGCGCCGGGCAGAGAACGTGGCCACATGGCGGCGCGTGGTTGCCGGTGGGACCCGCCTGCTCTACATGGCGCCGGAACGGCTGATGACGGAACCCATGCTGGCCGCCCTCGCCAAATTGCCGCTCACGCTGCTGGCCATTGACGAGGCCCACTGTATTTCCCAGTGGGGTCATGGCTTCCGGCCGGAGTATGCCGACCTCTGCCGCCTCCATGACCTGTTCCCCCATGTGCCCATCCTGGCCCTGACGGCAACTGCGGATGCGGTCACACGGGACGACATTGCCCAGCAGTTGCTGGGAGGGCGGATGGAGCATGTGGTGCAGGGGTTTGACCGACCCAACATCCACCTCTCGGTGCAGATGAAGCGGAACTGGAAACAGCAACTGCTGGATATCCTGGCCCGCCACCCCAACGAGAGCGGCATTGTGTATTGCCTCTCCCGCAAAAAAACGGAAGCGGTGGCTGCGCTGCTCCAGCAGAAAGGCTTCCATGCCCTCCCCTACCACGCGGCCATGGATCAAGCAGCCCGCGAAGCCAACCAGAACGCCTTCATCACCGATCCAGTGGTGATCATGGTGGCCACCATTGCCTTTGGCATGGGCATCGACAAGGCCGACGTGCGCTTTGTGGTGCATACGGATTTACCCGGCACCATGGAGGCCTACTACCAGGAGATTGGCCGGGCCGGACGGGATGGCGCTGCCGCGGAGGCCCATATGCTCTATGGGCTGGGAGATCTCCGGATACGGCGTCAGTTTATTGAAGATGAAGCGTCGAGCCCGGAGCGCAAACGACGGGAACATAAGCGGCTGGATGCCCTGCTGGGTTATTGCGAATCCCCCTCCTGCCGCCGGATTCCGTTACTGGCTTATTTCGGGGAGGCGAGCGAGCCCTGCGGCAACTGCGACATCTGCCACCATCCGGTGTCTTGCGTGGACGGCACACCGATGGCGCGGCAAGTGCTGGCGGCTGTCCGCCAATCCGGGCAACGCTATGGCGCTGCCCATGTCATTGATATTGTTTACGGCTCCCTGACGGAAAAAGTGCGGCGAGCCGGTCATGCGCAACTGGACAGCTTCGGGGTAGGAAAAGAACGCAGTAAAAGCCAATGGCGTTCCCTCATTCGCCAGATGGTGGCCAGTGGCCTGCTCAAGCTGGATATTGCCGGCTACGGCAGCCTGATGATCACTCCAAAGGGCTGTGAGCTACAGGGGGGCGAGGAAAGGTTCTTTTACCGGGAGGACGTTGTTGCTCCATCCTCCCGATCCTCCGAGCCATCCGCCAACGGCCGCAAGACCAAAGCCGGTCAGAGTGCCCCGGCAGAGGAACCTCTCAGTGATGAGCAGGGGGATCTTCTCGCCAGACTGAAAGCTTTACGCCTACATCTGGCCAGGCAGCGTGATGTGCCGGCCTACGTTATCTTTCCTGACCGCACCCTCATCGATATGGCCCGCCGCTGTCCATGCACGAAGGAGGAGTTTGCCCAGGTGAATGGTGTCGGGACTGTAAAATTGAATGATTTCGCCGAACCCTTCCTGGAGGCAATTGCGGCAAATGCGCCCCCTTCCTCCGATCCCCGGTAGTGAACGCCATGCGTCGCCTTGTGTCGTCCGTCTTTAACGACAACCATTTCCTTGAGCTTCTGGGTCGCTTTGAACGGGTGCTGGCCCGTGTCCTGGCCGTGGCGTTGGGTCTGGTCATTGTTGTGGCCACAGTCCGCCTGCTGGTCCATATGGCCCAGGCTGTCTATCCAACAGATGCCAACCTGGTGGGGGATGGGCTGATTCACCTCCTGGGGGAGCTGCTCACCCTCCTCATTGCCGTGGAAGTACTGCAAAACATTACCGCCTATCTACGGCACCACATCATCCAACTGGAATTGGTTCTGGCCACGGCCCTGACGGCTCTGGCGCGCAAAGTGATTGTGCTCAAGCCCGATATCGAGGATCCGGCGCCCCTGATTGTGGCGCTGGGTGCCGCCATTGTCTTCCTCTCGGCAGGGTACTGGATGGTGCGCAAAGCCCATGGCCAGACCACCAAGGCCCGTGGCCCCAACGATCACCACTGACTCCCAAGCGCTGACGCCGGCAGACGATGCGTCTCGGTTCAAGATCCCTGGCCGCCAGCAGGCCCGACCGGTGATAGCGCCCGTTGGGACAAATTCAACTCAACGGAGTATCGCGGCGGCGCCAGTTGAAAACCGGATCTTGAGGGCTCCAGGAACGTGATGGCGTTGTAGAAATCGTCCAGTGGGATAAACAGGCCGTGGTCCTCTGCCCAACGGCGCATCCGCTGATTGGTGGAACGTGCCCATGAGAGAATTTCAACACGCCACCGACGTCTGTGCATACGTTCAAGCGTGCTATGAAATCCCATTCCTTCCATATAGCCAGCCCCGTCACCGGTGACCAACACAACAATCCCCGGATTACCATTATAATCCAGGGCGTCTTCCAGCATGGACAGTTGTAGAAGCCTGTCTGGAACGTCCTGTTCACCGCGCTCCCGTGAACCCCGGTCATGAAGATGTGCTTGCACGCCTGTGCCTTCCATGCGGTTCCAGAGTTGCTGCATTTCCGGTGGCACGGAACCAGCCGCAAGGGCCTTTTCTACAGGGCGGTCCGCGTGGGCGAGGCGCAGCAGATTGTCAAAGTTGATGCAAACCCGGAAGCGCGCTTCCGGACTATTCTCAATCTCCTCCGCGAGGCGCTGGGCCTCGTGGAAAATGTTTGAGTTATCCCAATAGACGAAGACCTTTTCCATTTGTGTACAAACTTAAGTGAGTTGCTGAAAAGCTGAAAACAGGATCGATAGTCCTGTCAACGGTAGCAGGTTGTTGACTCCTGACCGCCACCGGGGGGGATGCCTGGCGGGGTAAAGGCGATACAATCGAGCAGGTCATGGTTGAGGTGTTGTGCCAACTGCTCCAACGGCTCCACTGCGTTCCGACATTCAACCGGAGGCGATGCCGGTGGGCTTCCTTCAAGACTCCAGGGCCTGGATCGAGGTGGATGAAGGGGCCATTACCCACAACACCCGATTGCTGCGCCAGAGGATTGGTCCCAACGTGAAACTCATGGCGGTGGTCAAGGCCAACGGCTACGGCCATGGCGACGGCGCCACAGCTAAAGCCGCCCGTGCGGGAGGTGCCGATGCCTTTGCGGTAGCCAGCCTGGCAGAAGCCGTTGGTCTCCGCCACCAGGGGCTGCAAGAGCCCATTCTGGTGCTGGGCCACCTGAGCCGGAGTGACGAGGTCCATGCCTGTCTGCGCTGGCATGTACTGCCCACCGTCAGCACCCTGGATCAGGCGCGATTGTTCCACACCGTGGCGAGCGGTTTGGGCGCCTGTTTGCCTGTCCACGTCAACCTGGACACAGGCATGGCCCGACTGGGCGTCCCTTGGCAGGAGGGGGCGGCGTTGATCCAGGCAATTCTGCGCCTGGACGGCCTCCGGGTGGAGGGGGTCTACTCCCACCTGGCGGCTGCCGATGCTGTTGATCCCAGCCTGACGCAGCAGCAGCAGCAACGCTTTGACCGTGTGTTGGCTGCACTGGCCAACGGACAACCAGCAGGGCTTTGCCGCCACTTGGCCAATTCTGCCGCCACCATCACCGATTCGGGCCTCCACTACGACATGGTGCGGGTTGGACTGGCCCTCTATGGCCATGCTCCGGCGGAACATCTGGAGGGCATCCTGCCTCTGCAGCCGGCCATGGCGGTGCGAGCAAGGGTCACCATTCTCAAAACTGTCCCTGCTGGCACTGGCATCAGCTATGACCACCGCTACCACACAAAACGCCCCAGCCGGCTGGCGGTGGTGGCCATTGGCTATGCCGATGGTGTGCCACGGCTTCTTTCCAGCCGCATGGGTGTGCTCCATCAGGGGCAATGGCTGCCCCAGGTGGGATCCATCACCATGGACCAACTCGTGATTGACGCCACCGACCATCCCCGGTTGCACACAGGCGCAGTGGTCACCGTGCTGGGCAACGACGAAACCGCGTCCATCAGCCCGCGCCAGTGGGGGCAGGCCTGCGGCACCATCCCCTGGGATATTCTCTGTGGCTTCTCCAGCCGTCTACCCCGGTTACAGGCTGTGCATTCCGCGCAGCATGGTGGCCAACCGACCATAAGCTGATAAGCTGGAGTGCCACTGGAGAGGTGGCTGAGTGGTTGAAAGCGGCTCCCTGCTAAGGAGTTACAGGAGGCAACTTCTGTCGAGGGTTCGAATCCCTCCCTCTCCGTTCCTTCTGATCCCCGGCCTGAACTGATGTCCATGGTTCAGGAAGCTGGTGAAAAGCCCTCTGGAACGGGTCAGTCCCTCCCCCATTGGGCCGATTGAGCGCCGGGAACTGCTGTCAATGGTTGCCCGGTCACCTGTGAGCAAGTCGCGATCAGACGAGGCAGGACTGGTAGCAGTGGGCACGACCTCCGGCTTTTGGGAAAGTGGCGCTTGTCTCCTCAAGGCAAGTCAGTCTCAAATCCGTCTCATGCCGGTGTTCATGGAAGTTTCAGGCTTTGGCATTTTCACACTCAACCGTTGGGATCATTGAAACAAGTTGCTCAGGTCATCTCCGAATCAGTGTGAAATCACGCACCAGCAGGCGCCCAGTTGCCTGTCCCCACAAGACTTTTCAAAAGCTCGATGAGGGCAGGAGAGATGTGTTCGGAGGTTCCCTGATCGCCATATCCGCTATGTTCCGTCCTCACCCCATCGCCATGGGAGATCTTCTCCGAATTGCACAGCTTCAGCTCCGTCTTGCCCATGGGTTGCATGAGCACTTGAGACCAAAAAATCGTCCCGGTTTCCTGTGTCTTCCGTGCCGTCGAGCTGCCTGAGATCGCTTGTGGTCCATGTCAGCTCCC
>Ga0209021_1003632_pt1 | contig 12138 bp, 7 predicted proteins | sample PinacodermFT_FD_187299 | JGI IMG/M metagenome (GOLD analysis project Ga0209021, IMG submission 187299) | Host-associated microbial community of the marine sponge Aplysina aerophoba from Gulf of Piran - sponge pinacoderm, lysed by freeze-thaw... | ecosystem: Host-associated > Porifera > Sponge >... | reverse complement strand
CCCCGCCGGTCAGACCGTCCATGACCTGTTCGTCGTTGACAGCGACGGCGGCCTTGTAGGGACAGTTCCGTTGCACGAAGTCGTGCAGTCGAGTGCTGCCAGTTCTCTCGAGACGCTTGTTCGTCAGCCCCTGGTCGCAGTCTCGCAGTTTGCCTCACGGGCCGAGGTTGTGGAGACGATGCAGCGCCACAAGCTCGCGAGCCTGCCTGTCGTCGGGCCCCATAACGTACCGCTCGGCGTCCTCAGGCTCAGCGAGCTGATCGAGGAAGTGGGCAAGGAACTCAGCGCAGACCTGGTCAGCATGACCGGCGCCAGCGCGGAAGAGAGCGCACTCTCAGGATCCGGATTTGCCGTTCGTAAGCGCCTGCCGTGGCTGCTGGTCAATCTAGCCACTGCCTTCCTTGCGGCTACTATCGTGGGGCTGTTCGAGGATACGATCGCTCAATTCACGGCGCTCGCGGTGCTGCTTCCGGTTGTCGCAGGCCAGTCCGGCAACACCGGCAGCCAAGCGCTCGCAGTGGTGCTTCGCGGGCTTGCGGTGCGGGAGATCACTCGTCGCCAGCTGCCACGAGTGGCCTTGAAGGAGCTGATAGCCGGAGCGCTGAACGGAGTTGGCGTGGCAGTCGTCGCCTGTGCTGGCGTCTATGTCTGGAGCAAGTCGATCGGCCTCGTTGTGGTCATCGGCACGGCGATGGTCCTTGCGATGGCGATAGCCGGTGTGGCGGGGGCCGTCATTCCGATTCTCCTCGATGCCCTCGGGCAGGACCCGGCGCAGTCTTCCTCGATCGTCTTGACCACCGTGACAGATGTGTTCGGCTTCCTGAGCTTTCTGGGCCTGGCAACGGCCTTTTCGAGCATGATTTGAGGGAACGGGAAAGATGCGAGGCGTTCGATGACAGTACTCCTGATCGCGGCCGGCCTTACGGTGCTGGTCTCATGCGCTTGCTCGTTGTTCGAGTCCGTCCTGTACTGCGCGCGGATGGGCGCCCTCGAGGCCGAGAGAGCGGGGGGCGAGCATTCCGGCTTGGCAGACCGGCTGATCCGCATGAAGTCGAACATCGCCGAGCCCACTTCCGCGATTCTGGTGCTGAATACGGTCGCCAACACAGCAGGAGCGACGCTTTGCGGCATGTACGCCACGCAAGTCCTCGGGGCAGGCCTGGTGCCGGTCGTATCCGCGGCCCTCACGGTTGCGATCCTCTTTGTCGGAGAGATCCTGCCGAAGACGTACGGCGCCACGCACTGGCAGCAGCTTTGGCACTTGGTTGTCTGGCCGCTGGCAGCGCTCGCGAGGGGCCTGGCGCCTATCATCAGGGTCACTCAGGCGTTCGCACGAGTTTTCTCCGGAACTCGCGGCATGGCGTCGATCACGGAAGAGGAAATCCGAGCATCCATTCGACTGAGCCGGGACGCCGGCGAGCTAACTTCGGCGGAGCAGCAACTCTTGCATGCCGTCTTCCGCTTTGACGACATGCTGGTCCGCCAGGTGATGGTGCCTCGAACCGACGTTGCCATCCTTGACGCTGCGTGGTCGCTCGAGCGCAGTCGCGATGTGATTCGGCGCACCCGGCACACCCGGTTTCCTCTCTGCCTAGGCTCTCTGGATGACGTGATCGGCCTGATCCACGTCAAGGACCTCGTAATCGCGGACGACAATGAGCACTTCGATCTCCGGTCGATTGCGCGGCCTGTCAGGCATGTCCCGGAGACGCTGCCGACCAGCCGGCTCCTGCGAGACATGCAGCAGGCACACGAGCAGTTCGTGCTGGTGGACGACGAATACGGTGCGGTGGTCGGCATGGCCACTATGGAGAACCTGGTCGAGCAGATCGTTGGAGCGGTGCAGGACGAGTTTGACTCCGAGGCGCCGGACATCAGGCGCGAGAGCGCCGAGAGCTTTCTGGTGAAGGGTCTGGTCCCGCTCGAACGCATCAACGAGGAATGCAATCTGGATCTCTACTCGCCGGACGTCGAGACGCTTTCCGGCTTGATGATGAGCCGGCTGGGCCGGTTGCTCGTCGTCGGTGACATGCTGCACCTCGACGGTGCCACAGGCGAGGTCGTCGAGGCAGAGCGCGGTCGCGCCAACCTGGTGAGGCTCCGCACCTCCGACCCGGAAGCCGGGGCGAACGAACCTGGCCCAACTCCATGAGACGCCCGGACGCTGCTTGGCTGGAGAACCCTGAGGCGCTGGTACGGGACGCAACAGGAGGCAGTCGTGATTCCGCGGCCTAGGGCCAGTGCTCGAGCCCTCCTCGTACTGCTTCTGATTCCGGGCGCCGGGCTCACGCAGGAACTCACCGAGGCTGGTGCGATCCAGCTATTGCGCGAGAGTTCCCGGGTACGAGAACACCGCATGGCGCTCGCGTCGAGCCTTGCCGCCCGATCTTCTGACGCGGCCCGACCGGGCCCATCAGTGAACGCCTCCTTCGAGGGTGCCGGGCGCACCGAGTTCCTATTCGTCGAGCAAGAGTTCATGCTGAATGGGCGGAATGGACCGGCCGAGCGACGAGCGCGTCTGGCGACCGACTCGGAGAGAGCCCGCGCCGATTTCGACATTGGCCGAATGCAATCGCGCATGCTGTTTGAATTCTACGGGCTTGTCCACGCCCAGCAGAAGCTGCGGGTGATCGCTGCAGGCATCGCCGAGCAAGAGGGAATCGAACAAGCCGTAGGAGCCCTGGCGGCGGCTGGAGAGGCGTCGCCATATGAAGTCTTCCTGACGAAAGAGTCAGCTGCCGAACTCCGGATCGCCTCGGCAGAGACCGAAATCCACGCCGCCCGAGCCCGAGCCGCTCTCGCCGATCTGCTGGGCGACCGCGTCAGCGCAGAAACCCTGCACGCGAAAGGCACCCTGACGCCGGTGCGAGATCTCATCCCGCTTCGCGAGGCACAGGCAAGGGCGCTGGCGGACCGTGCCGACCTTCGGTCTGCCGCCGCCGCCCTAGAAGCCTCACGGCTCGAACCCTCTGCCGCCACCGGAGGTTGGCAGCCAAGCATCAAAGTCCAAGGCGGCGTCAAGCGGTCTGATGTAGGAAACCGCCTCGCTATTGGTCCGTATGTCGCCTTGTCAATGCCGCTGCCTCTGTGGCGTGGACGACACCTTCGCGAGAGGGCCGCCAGCGCGACGGAAAGCCTCCTTCGCGAACAACTGCGGGTGCTTCGCAACCAAATACTGGCCGAGGTCCGGTTCGCACATGACAGCTTCCGAATTCGCCGCGCTGTCGCGGACACGTACCGGCGAACGGTGCTGGGGCCGGCTCGAGAACTAGGGGAGTCCCTGCGCGCGAGCCATTTCGAAGGTGAGGCGAATGCCTTGGACCTGCTGGAGGCGGTGCGGGCCAGACTGGGAGCGGAGCTACGATTGCTCGAATTGCAGGCTGACGCGAAGACTGCGGAAATCGAGTTCGATCGGATCCTCGGCAACCCTGCCCCGTAGCGGGAGTCGAACTGCCGGCAGTCCTTGGGGCAGGGCCGGGGACTAGTGCCTGAGATATCGAGGGCGAGCCGGCTTGCCACGGTGCGAGAAGAGCGAAGCGCGCCCTCCCAGCTCCGGGCCGTTCGATCTCGATCACTTGTCTTAGACAGGCGAGTGCAGCACTCGGGAACCGCAACCGGGATAGACCGTCGCTCAAAGCCACCGCCGGGCGTTCCAGCAGGCTCGGCTGTGACAATCCACTCTCGGGTGGGGTTGTAGCTGTCAGGGAATGGTCGAGACCCAGATGATCGTTACCCACAGGACTGGCGCCAGTGGGGTTTGCTTGAGAGGTCTTGCGTCAGGCATTGATGCCGACGAGTTGCTAGCGTCTCACGCCACGTCGATGGAGAAGGAAACCAGCAAATCATGACGGCCCTAAGAAGAAAGTCCGTCGGCGGTCCCCCGACGAGCCCTGACCCCGGTCTGGGGTTCGGCACCGCGCCCGTGTTTCTCGCCTCGGTCAGCACGATTCTAGGCGCAATTCTGTTCCTGCGGTTCGGCTACGCGGTCGCGCACGTTGGCCTGTTGGGCACGCTAGGGATCATCGTGCTCGGTCATCTCGTTACGATTCCGACCGTTCTGGCTGTGTCCGAAATTGCGACGAATCGCCGAGTGGCCGGCGGCGGCGCCTACTACATCATCAGCCGCTCGTTCGGCCCATCCATCGGCGGGTCGATAGGAATCGCGCTCTATTTGTCGCAAGCGATCTCGGTCGCCTTCTATTTGGTCGCATTCGCGGAAGCATTCGAACCCGCCTACGAATGGGCCGCAGCGACCTACGGCATGGACCCGGACCCCCGCTGGGTGAGCCTGCCCTCCACGGTGCTGCTGGTAGCGCTGATCCTCACCAAGGGGGCGGATCTCGGCGTCCGAGTGCTTTGGGTAGTCAGCGCGATCCTTGCCGCCTCGATCGCGGCTTTCCTGCTCGGGAGCGGGCCCGAATCGATTCGTCCCGACGGACTCAACCTGACCGCTCGGATCCAAGGCGGGGATAGCTTCGGCACGGTGTTTGCGACATGCTTCCCGGCATTCACGGGGATGATCGCGGGACTGGGTCTGTCCGGTGATCTGAGGAATCCGGAGAAGAGCATTCCCCTCGGCACGATCGGCGCGACGCTGACCGGCATGGTGGTTTATGCCGTGGTCGCCGTCAAGCTGGCGCAGAGCGCGACGCCGGAGACCCTCGCCGCCGACCAGTTTGTTATGGCTCAAGTCTCATTGTGGGGGCCGGCGATTCACATCGGGCTGGCAGCAGCGGCGGTGTCCTCGGCGCTCGGTTCGATTCTCGTAGCCCCGCGAACTCTGCAAGCGCTCGCTCGTGACGACGTGCTCGCTGTGCCGAAGCTGAACCGCATCCTGGAAGCGGGCCGCGGAGCCGGGAACGAGCCTGTCATCGCGACGTACGTTTCAAGCGCCATTGCGGTTGTTTTCGTCGCATTGGGGGACGTCGATTTCATCGCCCAGATACTCAGCATGTTCTTCATGGTCACGTACGGCACGTTGTGCGCGGTTTCGTTTCTCGAGTACTTTGCCGGCAACCCGTCCTATCGCCCAACCTTCCGCTCGCGCTGGTACCTGTCCCTGATCGGCGCGCTGATGTGCGGCGTGCTGATGATCCAGATGAGCGTGCTGTACGCCTTCCTGGCGATCTCGTTGATGGTGGCGATCTACTACGGATTGAGGCGTACCCGCAAGGACGGGCGAGACCTCACGGCGATCTTCCAAGGCACGATGTTCCAGCTGACGCGGCGCCTCCAGATCAAGCTGCAACAGAACCGCGTCACGAGGGCGCAGGGAGGATGGAGGCCGTCCGTCGTAGCGATAACGCGATTCGGAGCCCGCAGGGTGGGGCACTTCGACCTGTTGCGATGGATCAGCCAGCGGCATGGCTTCGGGCACTTCATCCAGTACCGTGAGGGCGAATACACGTTCGCCGAGGAAAGCGAAGCGCAGATAGATGTCGACAAGCTCATCCAGAGGACCGCGGACAGCAAGGCCGAGGTCTTCGTGGACGCGTTGATATCTCCGTCCTTCCGCACGGCCGTCGGACAGTCGCTCCAGATGCCCGGCATTTCCGGCTTGCCCAACAACTGCGTCTTGCTGGAGTTCTTCATGCAGCATTCGGACGAGGTTGACGAAACTGTCCAGGCGGCACGGATCGCAACTGGCTCGATGTACAACGCCCTGATCCTGCGGTCTACTCCGTTTCGTTTCGGCTATCGGTCGAAGATCGATATCTGGATTACCGAGAGAGACACGGATGATAACGCCAGGCTAATGCTTCTGCTGGCCTATATCATCGTCGGGCACGCGGACTGGAAGCGCGCCAAGATCAGGCTCTTTGCCTATGTGAATGAGGGGAATTCCGAGCGCGAAGCTGACAAGCTGTCAGCTCTCATGAAAGGAGGGCGCCTTCCGATTCCAAGAAAGAACCTGACTACCATCAGGTCCGGGGCAGGCACTTCGCTTGAGAGTGAGGTGAAGCGGCATTCCTCGGACACTGACCTGCTAATCGCGGGCCTGCCAGCCACAGACTTGGATTCCGAGATGGCGGCACAAGCCCTGCTTCACGGTTTCGAGGGTGCGAACGATGTGCTGTTCGTCCACGCGAGCGAAACGGTGGCCATGGAGTGAGTCAAGTCCATGGTCGAGATCGTCTCTTGTCCGCGCTGGGATCGGTCCGTGCTAGCTTGCGCTCCGAGGAGCGGATCGGACTTGGCCGCGACGTTTCGCCCAAGGGACCTACGATGAGGGCGGTTTGATCGTACATGGAGGCACGCGGATTGACTGAAGGGGATCGCGCCCAGCTCTGGCGCGGCAGCGTCTCGGACGGCCGCTTGATTGCAACGGCAATCCATGACGGCCACGAGGTTCGCACCGAAGTGGCACAGCTACTCGCGCTGCCCGAGGAGGATCGCCTGCGCGAGGAAGATCCTTTCACGGGCGCGTGGACGGCGGTCGCCCCGACGAGTATCGTCGGGCGTCGGTCTCGGTTCGAAGTGGACCTGAACCGTCCCCGGGAGAAGGCTGTCTACCAGACTCCGGCTGACGCTTGGGGGCTTCGCCTCTGGCGAGAGGAGCCCGGGGAGGCATTCGTCAGTGCCTCGCTGGCCGAATACGATGCCTTTTACCACTACGTCCGCGGCGTCTTCAAGGCCGTCGAGAAGCGACATGGATTGTTTGTTGTCTTCGATCTCCATTCCTACAACCACCGGCGGTCGGGGCCGGACGGCACGCCGGCCGACCCAACCGCCAACCCTGAAGTCAACATCGGCACGGCATCGATGGATCGGACTCGATGGGCGCCGCTGGTGGACCGATTCATTGCAGATCTGCGGCGGTTCGACTTTCGCGGGCGCCACCTGGACGTCCGAGAGAACGTGAAGTTCCGAGGCGGCCACTTCTCCCGCTGGACCCACGAGCAATTCCCGGACTCTGGCTGCGCTCTGGCAATCGAGTTCAAGAAGTTCTTCATGGATGAATGGTCGGGCTCGCTCCACGAGAGCGAACACCAGGCGATCCTAGCAGGACTCCGCTCGACTGTCCCCGGCCTGCTTGAAGAACTCAGGCGACTCGAGAGCGCCTGAAATGGCCTTGGCGCGACCAGAACAGATTGACGAGCCCTTCATCGAGGGGGTCTTGGAGCGGCTGCGGGAGGACCAAGCGGTCCGACGGACGCTTCCTCTCTGGGGGCGGGTACACGTTGATCGGAGGCTTCCTTTCCTCTTTCTGTACAGAAAGCCCCTTGAACGTCCCGATGAAGGGACCGACCAATTGGTTTTGGGAGAAGCGTCCTACGTGCTCGGATCCTCGGAGGCACGTCTGCAGCGGGGCCTGGCGGCACTGATTCAAGCCATTGTCGATGTCAATCTCCCGGTGTTTGGCGCGTTTCTCGTGGTCGAAGTGTGGTCGGCTAGCGATGCACGGGCAGGGACGAATGGACCGGGTTCGCGAGAGCCCGCATTCCGCCTCTGGCACGGGGGCTCCAAGGAGCTGTTTCCCACGGTCGAAGCGTTCGAGCGCTCCCTGCGCTCGATTCGGATTCTGCACATGCGGCCGGAGGTGGAATCCGTAGTCGAACGAGACCCCGGACCTCCGGGTCTCGACTGCTGCCTCGCTGGGCCTGGACTCGCTACTCGGGGCATCTATCGACTGGGCCTTGAAGTGCGGCCTGTCTACAGATCCATCAACGGTCAAGATTTGTTCCCCGTGGCCTTGCGGGAACTGCGCCGGGCGTTTTCCAAGAGCACCAAACACGCATTGGTCGAGTTTGTCCGCCAACGAACCTCCTCGCGCCCGGCCCACTACCAGATGCTAGGGCGTCGCTCGGTTGTCAAGGCCGTTTGGCAGGCAGACCGGATGCTTGCCGGAATCTCCGACCGGATCGATTTCCTGCGCTTCGTGACTCCGATCAACCTCCACGAGGCTTGGACCTCTTTCGACCGCAATGGCGGGAGCGAGCTTCCAAGCTTCGGCTACCGGCCTCTCCAGATCTCTCCGCTTGAGTTGAAGCGGGAGCTCTTCTCGGCTCCGGTCCAGAGGATCGAGGACCCCGAACTGGGGTGGATGCTCCGCAAGAAGCAGCGCGAACTCGACTGGCAGCTCACGGCCCTCGCCGCCAGGGACTCGCGCGAGTTTCTCTATGCGAGCCTGCTTGTGTTTGGCGACGTAGACCAGCCCCTGCTTGATGAGGCCCGCAGAATCCTGGAAAGGGTTCCGCCAAGTCCCGAAGCCAATCCGGGATCTCAGACGGTGACTGCTTCCGAGTTCTTAGCCCGAGCCCGGGAAGAGATCGAGTTTCTCAAACTGCAACACGACGAGGTACGAGTCGGGATCGAAATCAACGCGAACATCGCCGGACTCATGGTCTCTAACGGAACTCTGTTTATCGGAGCGGATCTCCAAGTGCCCAGCGCTCGCATTGAAGCCTTGGTGCAGCACGAGGTGGGAACGCACCTCCTGACCTTTATCAACGGGCAAGCCCAGCCCTTCCGGTTGCTGCGATCCGGGCTGGCGGAGTACGACGAGTTGCAAGAGGGGCTGGCTGTGCTAAGCGAGTACCTTGCAGGCGGCCTGAGCCCGGCGCGCCTGCGGCTCCTTGCGGCTCGAGTCATTGCGGTCAAGCACTTAACGGACGGCGCCGATTTCATCCAGACCTTCAACCGGCTCCATCGAGACTACGGCTTCTCCAAGCGAACGGCATTTGGCATCTCAACGCGTGTCTTTCGCTCCGGTGGGTTGACCAAGGACGCGACATACCTTCGTGGACTGATGCGTATCCTGAGGCACCTTAGCGGCGGTGGTAGGATTGAGCCGTTGCTGGCCGGGAAGATCGGCTTCGACGACATAAGCGTTATGGAGGAATTGCTGCGGAGAAAGGTCCTGCGTCCTGCTCCGCTCCGTCCTCGCTATTTGCAGGATCCTGCCTCACTGGGGCGGTTGCAATCGGCCAAACGCAATGCCGATCTGGTTGACCTAGTGATTGAAGAGACACCACCAAGGAGGGGGTAATGAGGGTTGGATTGATGGTCAACGACGTTCAGACCGAGCAGCCTGAGTACACGACAGTCCGACTGGCCGCTCGGCTCGTGAATTCCGGGCACGAGGCGTGGCTGATGGGAGCTGGGGATTTTGTATACGACACGGACGAGAAGGTGCATGCAATCGCTCGCACGGGGCCCAAGGCTTCGTATGGCAACGACGCCGCCTTCCTGCGAGATGTCCAAGGACCGAAGGCACGTGTTGAGAGGATCACTGTCGATGATCTCGACGTCCTCTTGTTGCGGAGCGATCCGTCAACCGAGCAAGGCGAGCGGGCCTGGGCCCAAACGGCCGGAATCGTGTTTGGCCGAGTGGCGATGCGGCATGGAGTGATCGTCTTGAACGATCCGAATGGCTTGGCGAAGGCTACGAACAAGATGTACTTCCAGCTATTTCCAGAGTCGGTTCGCCCGCGCACTCTGATCAGCCGTGACAGGGGTGAGATCAAGAAGTTCATCAAGGCGGAAGGCGGCCGGGCCGTCCTGAAGCCGCTACAGGGTTCGGGCGGGGCGGGAGTGTTTCTCGTGCAGCCCAACAGCGGAGCGAACCTGAACCAGATGATCGAGGCGCTCAGCCGCGACGGCTACATCATTGCCCAGGAATACCTGCCAGCAGCGGCTGAGGGGGACACGCGGCTGTTCGTCATGAACGGCGTCCCATTCCGCTACCGCGGGAAATACGCGGCGTTCAGACGGCGCCGGACTGGAGAAGATATGCGAAGCAATATCCATGCCGGCGGCACGTTGCAGCAAGTCGAGATCTCGGACATTCACCTAAAAGTCGCCGAAATCGTGCGGCCAAAGCTCGTTCAAGACGGGATGTTCTTGGTGGGGCTGGACATTGTCGGTGACAAGCTCATGGAAATAAACGTCTTCAGCCCGGGTGGGCTCGGGAGCGCGCAACGGTTCGAGAAGGTCCGCTTTACGCAGGGCGTCATCAACGCGTTGCAGCGAAAGGTTGACTATGTCCGGCACTACCAGCGGGCCTTCGACAACGTGGATATGGCCACGCTGTAGGCCAACCCTTCACCGGCGGCTTCGGTGCCTACGTTACTGCCCAATTCGCACGATTGGCCCGGCATATACCCGGCACTTTGGCCCAAGGGCCAAACAGCCGTGCCAATCAAGGGTCCAGCGCGGCCCGCTCGAAGCAGCATGTATCACCGCTCGGGACTGCCTCCTGTGGCGTCGGTTCGCCGAGCAGTCTGCACACGTCGATGAAGCGGTCCTGCGCCGCGGAGCGCTCCTTCAGCGCCGAGGCTTGTCACTTGGCGATGAATTCTTGGGAGCATGCGGCCTAGCCGATGAACGCCGCCACGGGCCCTGTGTTAGGTGTCTGCACCGGAATTGGAATGTGAGGCTAGGACCCGATGCGGGTACCCAGCGTACGCCCCCGGAATTCTCAATTCTCGCTAGACTGGGCGGCGACGGGCCGGGCGCTCGGTAGAATCGAATCAATGCCCCATCTCCGTTGTGTCGCCTTGGCGGCGGTCCTAGCTGTGACCGCCTGCAGCGTGTCCCCGCCTACTGTCGGAGACGAGTTCGAGGTCGCCCCGGGACTGGAGATGACGCTCTGGGCCAGCGAGCCGCTGCTGGTGAACCCGACCAACTTCGACATCGATGAGCGCGGACGGGTCTGGTTCATCGAGTCGGTCAACTACCGCAGCGATCTCAGGAGCCGACCCAAGAACGACGAGCAGGGCGACCGGATCGTCATCCTCGAAGACACCGATGGCGACGGCCAGGCGGACTCGCGCAAGGTCTTCGACCAACACGCCGACATGCTCGCTCCGCTGGGCATCTCCGTGCTCGGCAACAAAGTTATCGTTTCCCAGTCGCCGGACCTGTTCGTTTACACCAAGGACGAGGACGATCGGATCGTCTCGAAGGAGACGTTGCTTACCGGTTGGAGCGGAGTGGATCACGACCATGGCCTGCACGTCGTTTTGTTCGGCCATGACGGCCGCTACTACTTCAATTCCGGAGATCAGGGCTTCCAGACCACGGACCGGTCTGGCAGATCGTTCCGCAGCAGCCGCGAGGGTCCCTACTACGCCGCTACCGTGCAGACGATGCAACCTGATGGCAGCGACTTTCGCGTGCTCGCCCACAACGCCCGCAACCCCTACGAGATCGCGCTGGATTCGTTCGGCTCGATCTGGCAGACCGACAACGATGACGACGGCAACCAGTGGACTCGGCTGCTGTACGTGATGGAAGGCGCCAACTTCGGCTACTGGGGGCCCGGAGGTCGGCGCTGGCGGGAGGATCGCGGCACGCACTTTCACGAAGAGCGGCCGGGCACGCTGCCCTACGTGGCGCGCACCGGCCCGGGCTCGCCGACCGGCCTGGTGATCTACGAAGGGGATTTGCTGCCCGCCAAATATCGCAACCAACTCCTGCATGCCGAGCCCGGCAAGCGCCTGATCCAGACCTTCTTCGTGCGCCCCGATGGTGCCGGCTACGGGATGGAGGCGGAAAACACCGTGACGAGCACGGATCCGATTTTCAGGCCGAGTGACATCGCCGTTGCTCCCGATGGCTCGCTCTTTGTGGCCGACTGGCAAGATCCCGTCGTGGGCGGCCACGCCATGTTCGACATCGAGCGCGGCAGGATCTTCCGCATTGCCCCGATCGGTCATCGCGGCTCGGTGCCGGAGTTGGATCTCGAGAGCGACGCCGGGCTCTTGGCCGCATTCGGCTCCCCCAATCAAGCCACGCGCTACCGTGCCTACCAAGAACTGCTGCTGCGTGGCGAGGACGAGCGTCGCGAACTGCTCTTGGAAGCTTGGCAGAGCCCTAGCGAGAGCTTGAGAGCAAGAGCGCTGTGGCTGCTGGCACCACTCGGGGAGGCGGGCCGACGTGCTTTGGAGGAGGCGCAGCAGTCCGAGGATCCGCGCTTTCGCATACTCGCCGTGCGCGTCTCCAGGGAGCACGAGCTCGACCATCACGAGCATGTGGCGCGGCTGGCCCAAGACCCAGATGCTCAGGTGCGCCGCGAAGCGGCTTTGATGCTGCGCGGAGTCGAGCCTGCCGAGCGAGAAGACATCTGGCTGAGGCTTGCCGAGGGGTACGACGGCGTCGACCGCTGGTATCTGGGCGCCCTGGGGATTGCTGCGG
>Ga0209021_1003625_pt1 | contig 12151 bp, 12 predicted proteins | sample PinacodermFT_FD_187299 | JGI IMG/M metagenome (GOLD analysis project Ga0209021, IMG submission 187299) | Host-associated microbial community of the marine sponge Aplysina aerophoba from Gulf of Piran - sponge pinacoderm, lysed by freeze-thaw... | ecosystem: Host-associated > Porifera > Sponge >... | reverse complement strand
CTCAAACGTCAACATTCCAAACTCCTTTATTCATAGGCATTTTGGGACGCTATTGGAATATCTTGGACTGTGGGAAAAGAGAGATTGGAGCGGGTGCGGGGGGCGGCCGGTACCTAACGAACGATCAAGACCGGGCACGGCGCTCGGTGGACAAGAGTGTGCGAGACGCTTCCCATCAGGAACCGGCTCACGCCGCTTCTTCCGTGTGACCCCGCTATCAGCAGATCGGGTTGCAAGGCCTTGGCTTGTTCAAGAATGGCAAAGGCCGGCTCTCCCATGCCAACCACGGCACGGGCGGTAACGTTGTGTTGAGCGAGTTCCTGCACGATCCGTTCAGTGATTTCACCAGCGTGCTCCAACGCTCGTTCTTCAAGCTGCTTGGATTGCCCCAATGTGGCCGGGAAGGGTAATTGAGGTTGCGGCCAGACGGTCATGACGGTGATTTGCACGGACTGGTTGAATGAAAGGCGATAGAGAAACCGGAGGATGTTTTCCGCATCTTCCTGGCCCTCCACGGGAATCAGAATATGGTTGAGGGCCGGCATCGGGTTTCTCACGACCAACGTGGAACAGGGTGCGTGGAGGAGGACGCGGTGCGAAACGCTACCCAAGAGCATTTCCTTGATGGGCCCGAGACCTCGAGCGCCGATGACGATCAGGTCCGCTTGCGTCGATTGTGCGGATTCCAGAATAACTCTCGACGGCTCACCGATTTCATGGATGCGATGCACCTGCCCAACCCCTTGGGGAAGGGCGGCGACGGCTTGATCGAGGAGCCGCTCGCCGTCGGCACGCAGGGTCCCCTCGATGGCCTTGCTGGCCTCTTCACGCAATTCAGGCGGTATCAGAGGATATTCCAGGTTCGGCAAGTGAAGCACATGAACGATCGACACTTCATCCAGCGGTCCTAAATGTGTCAATGGCTGAACCGTCTGGGAAACAGGGATCGATCCATCTATGGCGAGCAACATACGCATACGGGAATTCTCCTTGTGATCGGGTCACGCATCTCGGTTACGACCATTCTATACCTATAGACCGGGTGAGAAAAGGCTTGCCGGCCCCAGACAGCCTGAGCCGACCAGCCGCTTTGTCAGGCTGAAGAATGGGTCACCCACCCCGGCGACCTTCTTGATCATCGTTTCGGAGGCCGACCGGGGTCGCACTGGAGAGAAGTTTTTTATAGAATACCCGGGAGAGGGCTCTGGAATCATTTTGGCAGTCACGGGGAGGCTGGCATGGTCAACGTCCGCTGGTTATGGATTCCCCTGGTCGGGGCGAGCGTATTTCTGGCCTTGCCCGGCAACGAGACCATCGGCGGGGTGCTGGGCGACGTGGTGGGGCACTTTTTCTCGTCAGCCATGGTGGCCGTCGTGCCGGTTGTCGGATATCGCCTGATGTACAAAGAGATCGGGGAAAAGGAAATCACCTACATTTTTGCGGCGGCCTGGGCCTATCTCGTGATCTCGCAGCTCTTGAAATTATAGAGACCCCCTCCTTCTCCTTGTCACGCCCCCACACATTCTCGCAAAAATCCATTTTTTTACATGTTCATTAAACGACGTTAACGGAACCGACATCCGTAGCCTGTACCTTTCCTCTCCATGCATGTGAACCCCGGCCGTCATGAGACGACGAAACCATGGTAGTATTGAATATGAGCAGAAACCGCCCATGTTCCAAATGCCAGGGCTGGATGGTCCTCGAAGATCAGGGCGAATTCCTCGATGCCCTTGACGTGATGAGTCTCTTCGAGTATCGGTGCCGCGCCTGCGGCCATCTTGAACGATCCGAGACGGGTTCTGTGCACAGGGAGACGAAGGATCGACTCCATGACCGGGGTACGACCCAACACCGCCGGCGGGAATCGGATCCCTGCTTTACGCGTACACCCGCCCAAAACGGTTCGAAAGAACCGCTGCAAGCGGGAACGTCTCTTGCTGAATGAACCCCTGGTAGTGAGCCGGATCGGCGAGGACCAAATCCACCACGCTGCACACGGCGGCGGCCGTGGTCACCTGAATGGCTGACCACAGGCTGCCCGCAATGGTTTGCGGATAAATCTTCTTGACGTAATTCTCTTCCATTAACGTTCCGCTTTTTCTCCCCACCACGGACACGTAAATCAGAACCACGTCCTGATCGGTTTGGGGAACGGCGTTCTCAAGCAGGTGTTTGAGCGTGTCCCGTTGCCGGTTGAGTTTCAGGTCGTTCATCAGAAAGTGAATTTTGTCGCAATGGCCGGGATACCGGAGTGTCTTGTAATTCATCGTCTGGACTTTGCCGGCATAGGTATCCGCCAGGGTCCCCAATCCCCCTGAAGTATTGAATGCCTCGTAGAGCAAGCCGTCGACTTCGATAGTCTCATACCCTTCGAGCGGTCTCAGTGCGGTCTTGACCCCGTTTTCAATGCCGTAACACACGTTGCCGTATTCGTTGATCAGCCCGTCCGTGGACCAGGTCAGGGAATATTTCAATCCGTTACTGGGGTGGACCGGCAACGCCCCGACCCGCATTTTGACGGTCTCCAACGTGTCGAAGTGTTGCATGACCTCATTGGTCACGATGCTGATAAACCCCGGGGCCAACCCGCATTGGGGCACAAAGGCCTGCCTGCTGCTGCGACTGATGCGTTCAATGCGTTCGGTTACCTCGACGTCTTCCGTCAAATCGAAATAATGGAGACCGTGCTTTCTGGCCGCCGCGGCAACCGTAGGATTGGAGAAATACGGGAGACTGGAAATGACGGCCTCGGGCTGATGCATGAGCACGTAGTGTTCCAGGCCGCGGACGTCGTCGGCATCCAGGACCACGGGAACGATCTCCGGCCTGTCTTGAGCCGTCGTGGCCCGCGGGTCGACGTCGGCCAGATGCACCGTATACTCGCTGGTCTCCGCCAGGAAGGTTGCAATAAGCGAACCGATTTTTCCGGCGCCTAACAGGAGAAGGGTTGGCATGGGATACCTGCTCGTTAATGGTTCACCGTGGATTGCATCAGTGCGTCGGCCTGAGGCGGGGAGAACCCCTGGTAGCCGGCGTGCCGTTCAATCAATTCCAGCACGGAAAACGGTGTTCCCCGGACCAGTTCGGGCATGCTGAAGACTTGCCGGAGAACCTCGCCTTTTTCTCCGATCACGGACCCGGCGAAGGCCACCCCTTTGCGCTGCAACCGGCCCATGGCCGCTTCAATGTCTTCCGCCAACAGGGCGATATGATGCAGGGTCCGGTCCCCGAATGCGTTCACCCAATCCGGGATGATGCTGGTCTTGCCCCGTTCATCATCGTAAGCCTGATCAACGAACAACGCCGGAAATCCGGGAAGCCGGTACACCTTGGCGTACCAGTCGCGGTACTCCAGCGTCTCGGAATAGACGTACCCGAGCCGGACGAATTCCTCGGCGCGCCGGTCGATATTGCGGGTCCGGAAGGTGATGTGATCGACAAGCGGTCTGAGCCCGGTTCCGGCGGCATCCAGGACGCCTTTGGCGATCAGCGCCGCACGGTTTTGTGACACGTACTCACGAATGTAGGCGTGGAGCGTGCGTTCAAGTTGGGCGTTGTTCATCATGCACCTCACCCGTGGTTCACACCTTTCTTCAGGTGGTGTCGATTTGGGCGCGTTGGAGTTGGCCGCTGTAATCGACGTAAATGGATTTCCATTCACTGAAGGTATCCAAGGCCGCCTGCCCGGCCTCACGATACCCGTTGCCCGTGGCTTTCACGCCTCCAAACGGCAAGTGGACTTCACTGCCGATGGTCCCGGCGTTGATGTACACGATCCCTGCGTGCAGCTCACGCATGGCGTATTGGGCCCGGTTGACGTCTTGCGTGTACAATGCGCTCGAAAGCCCGTACTCCACGGAGTTGTTCAGGGCAATCGCCTCGTCAAGGCTTTGGACCTCCAAGACGCTCAGGACCGGCCCGAAAATCTCCTCGTTGGCGATTCGCATGGACGGCGTGACTTTGTCGAACAGGGTCGGCGCGAAAAAGGAGCCGGCGGCATACTCCCCTTCGGTCAGTGAATGCCCGCCCGCGAGGAGCCGTGCGCCTTCTTGTTGACCGGCCTTGACGAGATCATGGACGTGGTCGCGTTGGCTTTGATTGATGAGGGGACCCACGTCGGTCTCGGGATTGAGGCCGTTGCCCACTCGAAGCGTCTTCATTCGATCCAGCAACAACGTCACCAGCCGGTCTGTCACCGCTCGATGGACAATCAACCGGCTACAGGCCGTACAGCGTTGCCCGGTGGTGCCGAAGGCGCTCCACACGATGCCTTCCACGGCCAGTTCCAGGTTCGCATCCTCCATGACGAGAATGGCATTCTTTCCACCCATTTCCAGCGCGACTCGTTTGTGATGAGTCGCGGCATCCAAGGCGACCTTTGCGCCCGTGGCTTTGGAGCCCGTGAAGGAGATGAGCGCGACGTCGGGATGTTTCACCAAGGCTTCCCCGACTTGCGGCGTGCTCCCGAGGACCAGGTTCACGACTCCCGGGGGAATTCCCGACTCGTCCAGTATTCTCACAAAAAGCGCCGCCGTGAATGGAGTATCGGGCGATGGCTTGAGCACCACCGTATTGCCCATGATCAGGGCCGGAAAACTCTTCCAGGCTGGAATGGCCGAGGGAAAGTTCCAGGGGGTGATCAAGCCGACCACCCCGAGCGGTTCTCGTATCGAAGAGGCGGACTTGTTGGGCAACTCGGCCGGTGCACTATGCCCGAACTGTCGACGGCCTTCTCCTCCCATGTAATAGGCCATATCAATAGCTTCCTGGACGTCGCCTCGAGCCTCCACGAGGACTTTCCCCATTTCACTCGTTAAGACGTGGGCTAAGGCCTCTTTCTCATGCACCAACCGTTCGGCGACGCGGTAGAGCCATGCACCTCGTTGAGGTGCCGGTAGACGGTGCCAGGATTCAAAGGCCTCCCGGGCCGCCGCGACGGCCGCCCGGATGTCTTCGACGCCGGAGTCGGCGCAGTGGGCAATCACTTGGCCGGTGGCCGGATTCCGGGTTTCAAAGGTCCCTCCGGATTGGGCGGGAACCCACTTACCTCCAATAAAATTGCAGGCTTGGCTTTCCATGGTTCTCCCTCGCAAGCTGTCGAATCCAGGTCCTACTTACAAGGTACTCCCGGAGGGGGATGAGAACAAGGAAGCAGAGAAGAAAAGGATCAACAATCGTTGATCCTTGCAACGTGGGTCGGGCTACCAGACGAGAAGGGGAAGCTTGTGCGCTAAAGCTACGTTAGAGGTCCGGCGAGAACGCGACAATCAGGAGAACCGGCGCAGAGAACTGGCGAGTCCCATGCGGGACAGACTGTAGATGAGCCACTTTGATGGATCGAAATTGTACCACTTGGGGCCGTTCCGATAATCACTTTGATACATGTGGTGATAGTTGTGGTATCCCTCTCCGAAGGTGATGAGCGAAACCAACCAACTGTCACGACTGGAATCGGATTCTCCATGTGGTTGGGTGCCCCACAGGTGGCAAATGGAATTGATGCAGAACGTGGAATTCAAGACGAAAAACGTTCTCGCGATACCGGCGAGCAAGAAACAGCCCAGTCCCTCAATCCAGCCGTTGTACAAAAATCCCACGACGAAAGGAAGTGCCAGGCCGGACACGACAATAGGGATATAATAACGATTTTGCCACATCACCACGGAGTCCTGTTTCAGCTTGGTGGCATATTTATCGTCTCTATGGGGATCCTTCGAGAATAGCCAACCACAATGACTGTACCAGAATCCCAGCTTCGCATTATACGGGTCTTCTTCCTGGTCGCACTTGGCGTGATGGCGGATATGATCTGCCGCCCATTTGAGACCGGAATTTTGTAGCGCCCATCCGCCCGCGATCAATATCGCGCCTTTCACCCAATTGGGGCATGTAAAACTTCGATGGGCGAGTAAGCGGTGATACCCTACCGTGATGCCCAGACCCGTGATGATATAAAGCAGCACAAACAGGGCCCACGCGAGCCACGAAAAATCGTAGAGATACGCGTAGGTCGGCAACCCGACGACTGCACTGCCCGTGATACTGAAAAACAACGTAAAGTTCAGGATATCAGGGGGACGTCGCGTGGGAATGGCTGTGTTTGAATCGGTCAGTGTCGTCATGACGTTTTGATCCATCAAGCGATCAGAAGAGTCGTTTCTGAGAAAAAGCGGTCTTCAAAACTTTGAATGATTAACGAAACGGACGGTGCTGCCCTTCACCAAAAACTCGCGTCAGTCTCTTCTTCCCGATAGCCCGTTCACCTTTTTGATGAAGCAGCGTTCCAAAAGGAAAGTTTTCTAAGAATACCTTCTCCCGGACGGATTGTAAAGTCTTAACCTTGCGCTACGATGAATTAGTCCGGATCAATCGCACGGGAAAACGTAGCAGGTATCGCGCGCGCGGGTTTTGAGACGATTCCGCTTTCGGTCAGGGACTGAAAGGGTACCGGGAGCCATTCCGTCGGGAGTTACCCGCGCGGGCGGAAAGATTTCTCTTTGGGCCTTGCCTCATTCACCACGAGACTTCTGCCCTGGAAGTCTGTTCCATTGAGCGCCTCAATGGCTTGCCCCGCTTCCTCTCCGCTCCCCATTTCCACGAATCCGAACCCTCTGGACCGTCCTGTATAGCGATCCGTGACGACGTTGGCGGATTGGACGGTTCCGTGTTGTGCAAACAGATCCTGTAATTCCTGGTCCGTTGTGGAATAGGACAGGTTTCCGACATAGATCTTCTGATTCACTCAGGCCTCCATCTTGTGAAAGTGAAACAAGGAAATGAACGAAGACGGGTGGTATCAAAAAAAGACCGACTCAGGAGGCTGTTGATGTCAGAAACGCCCCTCTATAGGATCCGGCGCACGATTCGCTGTCGCCAACCTTTCTTGGCGATCGACAAACTCCGTGTCGCAAGGAGCGTCATAGCACCACGCGTATGATCGTGTCAAGAAGGACAAGGCCATGAAGACGCGCCACGTGGTGTCGACGACAGGGCAACGCACCGGTTTGCCGAATCCCTGAGGACAACCTCCGGAGCTGTGGTTCCCATGCGACCGGAGCGACTCAGAGTTCCAGAGTCTTGGGGGCTTTGTACGAATTGGGCTTTTCGCGAAACTTCTTGACTTCAGTCAGCGCGGCCTTGAACGCGGAGCGAATCGCTTCCTCGAAACTCTTGGCTTCTTTCCGTGCGGTCACGGTATGGCGTGGAGGAAGATTCAACACGATGAGCGCTTCCGCATTATTGTCTCCCTTTTTATGATGCGGGTTTTTCGTCAGGGTAATACGGGCATGGGTGATGTTGTCGTACTCGGTTTGGAGTGTGGTGACACGGTCCTGGATCTCCTGTTTCCATCTCGGCGTCATGCCGACGTTCCGGCTGTCAATTTTTAAATCCATCGTCTTCCTCCTCCGCTTGAGTTGATTTGCGATCCTGAGGTGTGAACGACGTTACCTGGCAAAATTATCTCATGAATGCCCCCCTGTTGTCATGAGAGATTGTGCACCGGCAGGACAAAAAACACCCCAGAACGGGATCTCACGTGAAAAATCCTTCAATTTCAATCTTGTGTGACCCGAGCCCCGTGCGGTACCATTCGCATCTTCATGTAAGGAGGAGTCATGGATAAAACAAAAGGGTCTGTGAAAGAGAAAAACAGCGCGCTCGATCAGAATATCGAGCGGTTTCGTCAACAAATCGCGAGCCTGAAGACGTTTATTATCGGAGGCGCGTCCACGCAGTCATCCATAGAAGAATTTGACATGGCCACTGAAGAACTCATTGCCGAGGTGTTGGGAAGTTCCTCGAGTATGTTGGAAGCCTATGAATATTCCCAGTTGGGGGAAGCAGGGGGACTCGTCAATCTCTCGGATGAAGCTCCGGAAGGGGCGGGGCTGGATAATGAACGGGAAGCCCTCCGACAACGGCAACGGGTGTTGGAGAGTTGTGTTGCGGACCTGGAGGCTCGCCGGGCTCAGGCCAGTGCCAGCCAACGCTCGAAAACAACGAGCGGCCCCACGGTGAGTGACTATATGTCCAGGGCGATTCGGTCCGTGCCGCATGACGCCACTCTTCGGGAAGCCGGAGAACTCATGCAGACGTGGAAAGTCGGCTCCCTCCTGGTCGAAGGCGCCGATGAATTCATCGGAAGCATCACGGAAACCGAATTGAGCCGGGAAGTGGTGGCCAACGGAGTCGACCCCGCGACAACGACGGTCAAAACCTGCATGCGGGAACCTCTTCTGACGATAGAAAATAGTGAACCGGTGGTCGCGGCTGTGCAGCTCATGAAAGAAAAAGCCACGCGCCACGTGTGTGTGACCGAAAGCGGGAAAATCATCGGCCTGATTTCCGTATCGGACGTTCTGCGGTACTATTCCGGGGTGACGTAACGTCAGCCTTGACAGCGAGGTGACTTCACCCCTTTGTGCTTTTCGTCGAGCATTCCCACCACCTGAGCAGGGTCAAATGAAGCCCCTGCGTGAAGCATCACCGCTGTGGCTCGTTCATCCGGCCCGAGAGGTTCCTGAACCCGCTCCTGTTGTTCGAGGACGGACAGATCGACTTCTGAGACGTTATCCGACGCGACGGCTCTTGCCGTGACTCGTTGGCGAAGCGTAGCCGGCGTGGCCTGCATATTCAGGATCAGGAAAGGGACGTTCAGTGAGGCAGCCAGCGTTTTAAACGCATCCCGATGCTGCCGTTTCAAAAAGGTCGCATCCGCGATGACCGGATATCCGAACCGCAGGAGCTGCCGGGCCAGGGCTTGCAGGCGGTCATACGTCTTTCGTGTCGCCTCCTTTCCATACATGGCGGGCTTCAGGATCCCGGAACTCTGATCCAAAGGCGATAAACCGTACAAGCGTTTGCGTTCCACGTCCGACCGCAGACGGATGGCGCCTGTCTGTTCCAGCAACGTTTCCGCGACAGTCGATTTCCCGGTGCCGGATACCCCGTGCATGATGACGAGCCAGGGCGCTGCGGATTCTGTCAGGGATTGGGCGGCCGAGAGATATTGACCAACGTCGTCGACGTGGGATGAATCTTCAAGGTCTTGGCGGCGGGCTTGTGCGGAAGTCAGACCCGCGACTTTCACCCGGACGAGAGCCCGGTAGACTTCGTAAAACGGCAGAAGCTCCAGCCCTTCATAGTCCCCCGTGAATTCGAGATATCGATTCAGGAATCGCCTGGCCAACGCCGGATGCCCTCTGGCCTGGAAATCCATCACCGTAAACGCCACGTCGTTGATGACGTCGATCCATCGCAGGCGTTCACTGAACTCGATGCCGTCGAATGCGATAATCCGATCGTCCAAGAGCACGAGATTGGCCAGGTGCAGATCACCATGGCACTCTCGAACGAACCCCTTTGCTTTTCGTTGCTCGAACTCACCGGCATGGGCGGTGTGGAATTGAATGAGCCAATGCCGAAGCGACTCCAGGGATGGCCGATGCTCGACAAAGGGGCTATGGGAAGGGATCTGTTCAAAAACTTCCGTGATGACCCGTGCAATCAACCCGGGTGTTCCAAAGGACCCGTCCCGGTCTGCCTCGGCAACGTCATGGTGAAAGGCTGCAATATCCCGGGCCAGTTGATCGACCTGTTCCGGTCGAATCTGAGAGAGCACGTGATCCAAGGTGGCATCAGCCGTGAACTGCCGCATTTTCACGGCGAATTCAAAGGGTTCGCCTTGTCCATCCAGCCGCGGATGATCAGGCGTTCCGGAAATCGGAAGCACGTCCACGTAGATGTCCGGTGCCGACCGCCGGTTCAAACGAATCTCTTCATGACAAAAAAACCGGCGTTGCGCGGGAGAAGAAAAGTCCACAAACCCGAAATTGACGGGTTTTTTGATCTTGTAGGCAAAGGGTCCGGTCAGCAGGACCCAGGAAATATGCGTTTCCCGAAGGTCGAAACGTGTGACCGGATGAGGGTAAAGAAGAGGATCTTGCAGGGCTCGAAGCAGTGTGCGCGAATTGTCGGATTTCATGGTTCAAAACAAGATGATAAGGGTGAAACGAGAATATGAGGTATCACGACAGTCGAATGTGCCTGACGAACGATGCCAATAGCAAAAATGAAGCCAATTAATCTTTCCCCAGAATCTGGGGATAACGTGGTGAAAACTTTTTTAGAACACTTATTCCATGTCCATATGATTGTATGGTGAGCAGATTGCACATTTTTTGTGCATTGTGGCAAATAATAATTTGACACGACATATAGTGGATATGAAATATCTACGTGTATTTGGAGTTATATTTCAAGATGTTATGAAAATATCCCCGGAGCGGTAAAGGATTTTGCCCATGACCCGCTCAGGCTGACCGAGAGTGGGTGCTTATCCACAAAGGGTGTTGACAAATGAGCGAGTCAGCCGCAGTAGTCTAGGGCGGCACCGCCCAGCCCCCTTCGGGCAACCTGGCTGTTTTTTCGAGGAATCACGTCGCGCGCATGCAGGGAATCTCCACACTGGCCACCATCATTTCCGTTTTCAGTTTTTCGTTGACGTGTGTCGTCGTGCTGTACCCTAACCTGTCACCTTTCAAAAGTCGATGGAAGGGTCTCGCATTCTATGGAGGCATTTCAGTGGGCACGTTATTGGTGGCGGCGCTGACCGCCCCTGATCCTGCCTTGCCCGCCCGGGCCTGGTCCTGGGTGGATTGGACGGTGATCGGTCTCGGCGTCGGAGGCGGTCTCACCCTGATGATGAAACGTTTGGGGTGGCCTCGAAAGAAGCCGGCGGATGCCCCTGCCGTTCAAGCAAGGGGTGAGGGGTCCATCAACAAGAGATCTCAGGCGGCGAAAAAGAAGCCGTCACGATAACGGACCGCCATCGGCGGCACCATGGGTCAGTCAGGTTCGATCCCCGATCCCGTCTGTGCCGGCGCGACCAGATTGTCGTGATGGCGTAGCGAATGCCTGGTCGAGATGATTCGTTCAAGCGACGTCCAGTCGAGCGGCGGACAGTCGGATTGGAAAAGCTGGTTCAGGGTCCATTGCAGAAATCTTTGTAAAAAGGGGTCCAGAATGGTCGATTCATGCAACACGTCGCCACCATCTTCGATCCGGAAGTGATTTTCGAAAGGCGGGCCGGTGAACCTCGTCTCATCACGGGGTTCCAATTGCAACCTGAACCGGCGCGCTCCGGCGTTCACCTCGATGTACCGATGGCAGATCAGTTGGTCATACGGCACGAACGAGGCAAACTCGTAATTGCCCAGCATCGACGACCTGAGTTCGACCTTCGTGCCGGACGGTAACACGCTTCGTTCTTCAAGCTCGGCGACGAATTGAACGTCATCAAAGGTCGCCTGCAACTCCGAAGGCCGGTCCTGATACACCGCCCAACCGTCTTGGCCGAGGAGTTGTTGAATGATCGTCAGGATATGCGACCATTCGTATCCAAGAACCCCGAAGTGCGAGTCGACGAACCTGCCCGCGTCGATATCGGGACGGCGATCCTTACTGAACTCGATTCGAATCAGGTCAATGCGCTCAACGTCGTACCGCTTCAGGGCATGGACCATTTCCCGAACGGCGCGGGAATCGGCATACTGCCTGTTGCTCAGAACACGCGCCTCCCCATATTTCTCAAGAAGCGCCTGGAAGGGATCGACTTGAAAACTCAGGCACGCGGGTTTCTCGACGATGACCCGTGCGCGTGGATTCCGCAACAGAATCGTCTCAAGGCTTTCGAAGTGGTTGTCCGTAGGGGTGCAGATGCACCAGACTTGCACGTGATTGAAAAGGTCTCCGGGCACGTCACCCAACGTCCCGTAGGGCCGGGTTTCCAGGTCATCCGCCGCCCGAGGGTCTACAATCACGAAACGGTCGCACAACGGGTCGAAGACCTTGCGATAGATGCGACCCATCTTTCCATATCCGACGATTCCGATGAGTTCAAAATTCTTGTCCACAGCAGCGTCACCTCTCGGTATGAAAACAGCCAACGACACGCTGAATCTGTTATTCTCGACTTTTCCTCTCTGTCATTCTCGACATTTTTAATCGAGAATCCAGCGTCTTTTCCTTTCCCTCCGTTCGGGAGGATACGACGCTGGATTCCCTAAATTCACAAACGAAGTGCAACACCTTGTTAAGGTGTTGCCATGGGACACTCATACACACATCTCACCCTTGAAGACCGCTG
>Ga0209021_1003611_pt1 | contig 12194 bp, 8 predicted proteins | sample PinacodermFT_FD_187299 | JGI IMG/M metagenome (GOLD analysis project Ga0209021, IMG submission 187299) | Host-associated microbial community of the marine sponge Aplysina aerophoba from Gulf of Piran - sponge pinacoderm, lysed by freeze-thaw... | ecosystem: Host-associated > Porifera > Sponge >... | reverse complement strand
CCGGGCTCGGTTCGGTCTGGAAGTGCTGGAGGAGATACGCCGGCGGGTCGGGGACGACTTCCTGGTCGGCTTCCGGATGATGGGGGACGAGCTGAAGGAGGGCGGGCTCACGCAGGACGACTGCCTCGCGCTCGCGAGGATCTACGCCGACACCGGCATGTGCGACTTCATGAACGTGATCGCCGGGCAGGTCGGGGACGAGCGCGGGTTGTCGAAGGCCATCCCGAGCATGGCCGGGCCGCGGGCGCCCTTCGTGCACATCGCGGCCGCGATGAAGCGCGAGACCGGGCTCGCCGTCTTCCACGCCACCCGGATCGCGGACCTGGCGACGGCGGAGCACTGCGTGCGCGAGGGTTACGTCGACATGGTGGCGATGACGCGCGCCCACATGGCGGACCCGCACATCGTCGCGAAGATGATGCGGGGCGAGGAGGAACGGATCCGTCCCTGCGTGGGCGCCGGGTACTGCCTCGATCGCATCTACATCGGTGGAGATGCGCTCTGCCTGCACAACCCCGCGACGGGGCGCGAGCGGACGATGCCGCACGTGGTCGAGCCCGGCCCCGGTCCGCGGCGCAAGGTCGTGGTGGTGGGCGCGGGGCCGGCCGGGCTGGAGGCGGCCAGGGTCTCGGCGCTACGCGGGCACGAGGTCGTCGTGTTCGAGGCGGCGAGCGAGCCGGGCGGGCAGATCGTGCTCGCGGCGAGGGCGACGTGGCGCGGGGATCTGCTCGGTGTTGCGCAGTGGCTCGCTTCCGAGGTCGAGCGCCTCGGCGTCGCGCTGCACCTCAACCGCTTCGCCGAGGCCGAGGACGTGCTCGCCGAGCGTCCGGACATCGTGGTCGTCGCCACCGGCGGGGTGCCGAACACCGAGTGGGTCGACGGCGCGGAGCACGTGGTGAGCGCATGGGACGTGCTCGGCGGCCAGGTCGAGCCCGGGGCCGAGGTCCTGGTCTACGACGACCACGGAGACCACCAGGGCCCGAGCGTGGTGGACTTCCTCGCCACGCGCGGGTCGAAGGTGGAGCTGGCGACGCCGGATCGGATGAGCGCCCACGACGTCGGCGCGACCAACTTTCCCGTGTACCTGGAGAGCTTCTACTCGAAGGGGGTCACGATGACCCCGGACCGCCGCCTGCGCAGCGTGGAGCGCGACGGCAACCGGCTGCGCGCGACCTTGCGCAACGAGTACAACGACGCGGAGGAGTCGCGCACCGTCGACCAGGTCGTGGTCGAGCACGGCACGCTGCCGGCGGCGGAGATCTTCCACGATCTCGCTCTCCTGGCCCGCAACGAGGGCGAGCTGGACATCGGGGCGCTGATCGCGGGGCGCGCGCAGACGATTGCGTCGAACGAGGAGGGCGGGTTCATGCTGTTCCGGGTCGGCGATGCGGTGGCGAGCCGGAACATCCATGCCGCGATCTACGACTCGCTGCGGCTGTGCAAGGAGTTCTGACGCGCGTCGAAACCACCGCCCGAGATCGACGCGGAGGCTTCGTCGTCGACCTGCCGGGGCCCCGGCGCGTCGCCGGGCACGTAGATCGTGCCGTCGAAGATAAGGCGAGCGGTGCGCACCAGGCCGGCCGAGACCACCTCGATACCGTCGGCCGCACGATGAACGTCTACGGAGACCTCGAGCTGCCCCGCCGGGTGCTCGACGGTGACGGCGAGGGGGTTCGGCGCCGGGTCGAGCCTTGCGACCTCCGACGCCAGGGTGCCCGGCGCCACCGCCGCACAGGCGACGCAGATCGCCCCCGTCGCCGCGTGGGCCTGGTGGGTTCGAGTCGACAGGAGGTAGCGCGACGAGATACTGCGCCCAAACCGCGGGGGCGCCACCAGGGAGACCTTGGGGATCACCGTGTTCGAGACGTCGCCCAGCCCCATCATCTCCCCGGCGGTTCGCCGCATCCGCTCCACCCGCGCGAACAGGGCGGTGTCGGCATCGAGCTCGGCCGGGGTTTCGTACCCGGTCTTGCCGAGCGAGTCCGCCCGCACCACCATCATCGGCATGGCGACGTCGACGAGGGAGACGGGCACGCCGTCAATCTCGTCCTGCCGCCGTCCGGAAGGCAGCATGGCGCCGGTCGTGGAGCCGACGCACCGCAACAGGTTGAGAACGACCGGTGCGCTCGTTCCCGGCACGCCGTCTATCGCGACCTCTCCGTCGTAGCGAACGCGTCTCCCCGGTGTCTGCACCACGGCCTCGGCGAACCCGCCGGTGTTGACCATGCGGATGCGCACCCGCGTCTCGCCGTCGACCGCCTCGATCATGCCGCGCTCGATGGCGAACGGACCGACGCCGGCGAGGAGATTCCCGCAGGTCGGGTTCAAGTCCACGATCGCCTGCTCGACATGCACCTGGGCGAACAGGTAGTCGACATCGACATCGTCCGTCGCGGAGGGGCCGATGATCGCGACCTTGCTGGTGAGCGGGTTCGCGCCTCCGGCGCCGTCGATCTGCCGGGAATCGGGCGACCCCATCGCCGCGAGGAGCACATGGTCAAGCGCGCGCCGGTCGAGGGGCAGGTCGGCGCGCCTGAAGTACAGCCCCTTCGACGTGCCGCCGCGCATCAGCGCGCCCGGAATGCCGAGCTGGACGCCTTGTCGCCCCGATGGAATCGGTTGCGAGCTCATCGGAGGGTGAACGCCCCGACTATCTGGAGAGAAAAAGGGGCACTGCGGCGTGCGCGAACATGTGGTTCGTCACGCTGCCGAATGCCTGTTGACCGAGGCGTTTCCGGTCGTAGGCACCCATGACGGCCAAGTCCGCGCCGTAGTGCGCAACCTTCTCCGCCAGGGCCTGTCCGCTGGACATCGTGCCGGATGCCACAATAGCCGGCTCGCCGGCGATTCCGTGTGCGGCGAGGTATTCGCAGACCATCCGCGGACCTGGTTGCACATCTTCACCATGAACGACGGAGGCCACGACGACCCGTTTCGCCTGCCGCAGTATCGGCAGTGCGTGGGCGAGACTGCGGCTCGCTTCCGAAGTGCCGTTCCAGGCCACCAGGACGGTGTCCGGGGAGAACCGCTCCATCGCCCTCGGAATCACCAGCAGCGGCCGGCCCGTTTCCAGCACCGCCGCCTCGTACGTCCCCGTCGGCCGCTTCTCCGGAGGCACCGCCACCACCACCCAGTCCGCCACTTTGCCGTGGCGGGCAACGAGACCGCTTCGCAGTCCCTGCAGTTCGGCCCAGGAAGCGCTCGGACCCGGATGGTCCATGCTGTCCACAACGGGTATCGACTCGCGCTCGCAGACCTTCAGGAACAGCTTCCTCACCCTCTCGGTGTCCAGCCCTACGTGCCGATCGAACGCGTCGTACATCCCGCCCAGCGCATCGCGGGACATGAGAAACACCTCCTCGGGGATGATCGACTGCGGACTGACGCTGATGTGAACCACCCGAAGCTGGGCGTCGAACCGCTTCGCTACGCACAGTTCGCCGTGTATACGCTCCTGTACCTCGCCGCCCATCCCGAGCGGCATCAGCAACACCTTGGGACCGTTCACTGGTTCGATTCTCCCTTCGAGGTCAGCCGATGGGCCACGGCAGCTCGACTGCGTCCTGCAGCAGCCCGCGCGGGAAATCCAGAATCATCAGGTGGGCCAGGGTGACCAGGAAGCCGATCCCGGCCGCGGTCAGAATCAGGGTCCGGGCCCACGAAGCGCTGGCCTTGACGCGGAGGAAGACAAGGAAAAACAGCCCGATGGCGATGAGGTAGCCGACCATCCAGGCGCCGACCATGAAGCCGGCGAGCCAGAGGATGTACTCCTTCAGCGACGCCACTTCGGCGTTGTCCACGTAGCCCGCAGCGATCTCGTTGTCGAAGTTGACGGGATCGTCGACGCGTTTCGTCGCCAGCTTGAAGAGCACGATTCCGGAGAACACGAGCATCACCGCGGACACGCCGCCGGAGAAGACGCCGCCGAGGAACGACTGCCGGAACGCGTCGTAGAGGCCGAAGGCGAAGGCGGCCGTCACCAGCGCCGCGAACGCCGTCTGGGAATCGAGGCTGACGCGCCGGCGCGCGTGCGTGCGTTCCTCCGGTTCGGACTCCGCATCCGAGGTATGCCCGAACTTCACGCCGCAGTAGATGGAGATCAGCGTCAGCGCACCGATGATCAGCACACCCGGCTTGGTCAGGAATCCCCACCCGTCGAACTGCACGGCCTGGTAGAGATAGGTCTCCATGCCGCCGGCGAGCACGAAGCCGATGAGGAACGCCGGCCGCGGCCAGCCGAAACGCTTCATCAGCACCCCCAGCATGCCGATCGCGAACAGCGCGGCCAGATCGCCGAGGTCGCGGGTCGCCTGAAACGCCGCGAAGCAGATCACCATGATCATGAACGGCGCCATCAGCGCGTAGCGGATGGTGGTGAGGTAGGCGACGTGCTTCGAGATCAGCAGGCAGGTGCCGGCGCCGATGACGTTGGCGAGCGCGAGCGACCAGACGATGGTGTAGGTCGTCTCGAGCTCCGACCCCACCATGGCGGGGCCCGGCTCCAGCCCGATCAGCACCATCCCGCCGAGAAAGACCGCCATGCTGCCCGAGCCCGGGATTCCGAACAGCAGCGTGGGAATCAGCCCGCCGCCCTCCTTCGCGTTGTTGGAGGACTCGGGCGCCAGAACACCGCGGATTTCGCCCTTGCCGAACTGCGACTTGTCCCGGGTGGTCTGGACCGCGTGGCCGTAGGAGATCCAGTCGACCACGCTGCCGCCGAGGCCGGGCAGGGCGCCGATCATGCAGCCGATCCCCGAGCAGCGCAGGCACAGCCACCGGTGCCGGATCATGTCCCTGATGCCGTCGATCCACCCCTTGCCCAGCGTCGCGGTCTGCGAGATGGCGCGATTCTGGCGCAGCAGGTCGATGATCTCCGGCAACGCGAAGATCCCGAGACCGACCACCACCAGCGGAACGCCGTCGGTGAGGTAGTCGATGTCGAAGGTCATGCGGTACTCGCCGGTTGCCGGCGCCCCTCCCACGCTGCCGAGCAGCAGTCCGATGCCGCACGCCGAGATCCCCTTGACCATGCTCCTGCCCGCGAGCACCCCCACCATGCTGAGCCCCAGGATGGTGAGCATGAACAGCTCGGCGGACCCGAACGCGAGGATGACCGGCCGGGCGATAAGCACGAACAGGGTCAGGATCAGCGCGCCGATCAGCCCGCCCATCAGCGAGGCCGAGAAGGCGGCGCCGAGCGCCCGCGCCGCCTCGCCGCGTTTCGCCAGCGGGAAGCCGTCGAGCACGGTGGCCTGCGATGCGCTCGACCCCGGAATGCCCATCAGCACCGAGGTGAACGTGTCCGAGGTGGGGATGACCGCGACCAGCCCGATGAGCATGGCCAGCGCGGAGGTGGCGTCCATGCCGTACAGGAACGGCAGCAGCATGGACAGGCCTACGATTCCCCCGAGTCCGGGGAAGATGCCGATCAGGAGCCCCAGGAATACCCCGGTGAAGAGGTACAGGATGTGGACACCCGTCAGGACGGTCGCCAGGGCGCCGAGCAACGCTTCGATCATGTCGGGCTCCTCGCCGCAGTGGTGCGGCCCGCGATCCGAAGCCGTGTCGAATCGGGCCGGGGCGAAGCGACGTGCACCCGGCCCGCGAGAGTCAGAGCTTCACGTTGTACTTCTCGGTCAACCAGTCCTTGACGAACTGCTTGGCCTCCGGGGCGACGTCTACCGCGAGCTTCATGCGCGTCACCGCCGCGTCGCCGGTGGCCTGCGGGTAGGTGCCCAGCACGAGCTCGGATTTCTCCTTGAAATCCGGCGCGCCGACGGCTTTCGCGGCGGCCTCGCGCCACGCGTCGACGATTTCCGCCGGTGTGCCCTTGGGGAGGAAGATCATCTTCTGCGCGGCGAATCCGGCGGTGAAGAACGCCTTCCAGGCGTCGAACGCGCTGCCCGAGGGCGCCTTGCCGTGCACCATCTCGTAGACCTCCGCGAAGTGCGGCAGGTCCGGGAAGGTGGGGTCGCGCACCAGGTTGCCGGCTTCGTCGAGCGCGCCCCAGGTCATGACGGGAACCGCGCCGCCTTCCTCGACCAGCGGTACGACCTTCTTGAGGTAGGACGACGAGGTCTGGTAGTCGATGTTGGTCTCGCCGCGCTCGAACGCGAGGCGCCCGGCGCCGCGACCCTTCATGCCGAATACCGCCTTGACCTCGATGTCGAGCAGGTCCATCGCCAGCAGGGGGATGATGTCGAGCGAGGTCGCGCCCTGGCTGCCGTACTTCAGGGTCTGATCACGGAGCCTGGCGATGTCCGCCGCCGACTGCACGCCGGTCTCCGGCTTCACGTAGAACACACCGCCGGTGGCGGTGGCCAGCACGATCTGCCAGTCCTTGTACTCGTACCTGACGCGCTTGTCGCCCAGCAGATAGGGAAACTGGGTCGAGCCGGACGTGCCGAGGATCGTGCGGCCGTTCGGCTTGGCCCTGGACTGGAACTGGTTGGCGCCCTTGGTCGATCCGCCGCCGGGAATGTTCTTGACGGCAATGACGGGATTTCCGGGGAGGGTTGCGGAGAGCAGCGGCGCATAGAATCGCGCCCACGTGTCCGATCCCCCGCCTTCCTTGAACGGGATGATCCACTCGATGCGCTTGCCCTCGAAGTCGACGGCCGAGGCGACGTTCGGAACCAGGGTCAGCGCGCCGAGAGCGGCGATCGCGAACGCGGCGGCGGCCGCGAGGAAGGAATGCCGTTCGATGCGGGTCCGGTAGCTCATCGCTCCTCCTCCATCTCGAAGTTCACGGGGATCTTTCGGCACTTGCCGTCACGCTAGCCCGTTCATCCTTACAAAGACCTTACAGGGGGACACGGCAAACGCAGCCTCTGCGTCGCCGTGTTCGCCGCTTCCCGACATTCGCCGGTGGGGGGCGGTCCGTCACGGGTTGTCGAAACTGGCGGGAAGACGCGGTTGGCGTCCGTGCGAACGCTCTCGGGATCTTGTCTCCCCGGCATGCGGGGACGACGACCTTGCGAAGGGACGTCAGGACGGATGCGAGTCGTCCGCAAGCCGTCCGGTCTGGGACTTCGGCAGCTCGATTCGGACGACGAGTCCGGATCCGGAAGGCGGCGCGGAAAGGAGGAGCTCCCCGCAGTGGATCCTCACGATCTCCTGGACGATGGACAGACCCAGGCCGCACCCCCGCCCGATACCCGGGTCAAGTCGCACGAAGCGCTCGAACACGTCGTCGCGGCGGTGTGCCGGGATGCCGGGCCCGTCGTCCTCGACCTGCAGGTAGGCGCCCCGGACGGAGGATTCGCCCACCCGAATGGTGATTCGGGCACCTTCGGGACAGTAGCTCAGGGCGTTGTCGATGAGGTTGTTGAGAACCTCGCAGAGCAAGGCCGTGTTGCCTTCGACGATGAGGCCCTCGGCCTCGGCTTCGAGCTCGAGATCGATTCCACGGGCAATCGCCCGACTCACCCACTCGCGGGCGACGTCCGCACAGAGGTCTTCCAGGTCGATGTTCTCCTCGAACCCGCCGCCCAGGGCTTCGGGCTCCACGCGGGCGAGGCTCAGCAACTGGTCGGCGAGGCGCGACGCCCGCACGGTGTCGAGATGGATGCCGTCGAACGCCCTTCGGCCCCAGTCGGTTCCGGCATCGCGCCTGGCCAGCTCGATGCGAGTGGTCAGGGCGGCGAGCGGGGTGCGCAACTGATGCGACGCCGTCTCCACGAACGCCTTGGTGTTGCGGATGTGTCCGGCAATCCGGTCGAGCAGGTTGTTCAGTGCATGAATGACGTGCCTGATCTCTTCCGGAACCTCCTGGCGTATGGGGCTCAGATCGTTGGGTGAACGTTCGCGTATCGAGCGCTCGAGACTCTTGAGGGGCAGCAGGCCCCGACTGACGCCGAGCCAGATGAACGTCGCGGCGAGCAGCAGGACCGCAGCCAGCCGCAATCCCGAACGGGTGACCGCCTGCCATACCATGGCGTGCCGCTCGCCCATGGTCTGCAGGACCTGGACCGTCAGCCAGCCTTCGAAATCCAGGTGCTCGACGAAGTAGGACAGGGCGACCATGCGTACCGGCTCGCCCTCGTGGACGGCGTCGTAGAAGATGGGGACGCCGCCTTCGATCGTCTCGTTCGCCGGGATCGGCGGGATTCCGTGCAGGCCGGTCACGAACGCGCCGTCCGGTCCGGTGACTCGATAGGCGATCGTGTCGCTCGTCCTCTGGGTCATGATGTCGAGCACCTCGTCCGACAGAAGGTCTCCCTCCGTGATCACGGTGTGCTCGGAGATGCTGAACGCGAGTCCGAGGAGCAGCCGATCGTAGATGGCCTGCGCGGAGTCCCTGGCGCTGAGGTACGCCTCCGAGAGGATGGCGATGCCGATGACGAGCACCGGAATCACCAGCCAGACGATCAGACGGCGGTGCAGCGAGTAGGTGCGCAGTTCAGGCATGTTCCAGCATGTAGCCGAGACCCCGGATGGTGCGGATGCCGAGACGAGGGTGGTCGATCTTTCGTCGCAGGCGATGGATGTACGTATCGATGGCGGACGCACCCACGTCTTCATCGAACGAGCACAGGTGCTCGTGGATGTGTTTCTTGGGAACCACCCGGCCCGCCCGAAACAGCAGGATTTCCAGCAGGCTCCGTTCCCGTCGCGTGAGATCGACGGCCTCGTCGCCCAGGGCCACCGTGCGTTCGGCGGTGTTGAACGACAGTGGGCCGAACTCGATGACGTTCGTGCGCAGTCCATCCCTGCGACGCAGGAGACAGCGGACGCGTGCCTCGAACTCCACGATCTCGAACGGCTTGGTCATGTAGTCGTCGGCGCCCAGATCGAGCCCCCGCACCCGCTCGTCGAGCCGGCTGCGAATGGTCAGGATCAGCACCGGGGTTTCCTGGTTTTTCGCCCGGAATCTCTTGAGTACCTCGAGGCCGTCCAGGCCGGGCAGGCAGAGATCGAGGGTCACCAGGTCGTACTGCTCCGTGCCCAGAACGGAGTCCGCCATGACTCCGTCGGTGACCACGTCGACCGAGTGGTCCATGGCGCGCAGAGCGTGTTCCAGGCTCTCGCCCAGGCTCGCGTTGTCTTCGACGACCAGAACCTTCATGCGGGACCGTCCCGAACGAACGATGTTCGGCCGGATCGAGCGAGATCCTTCCGGATCGTCCGCAATCCAGTCTGACCATCGCGTCGCCGCGACGCAACCAGCCCCGTGCGACCGCGCGTGCGAGCGCGGCGCCGGCTCGAACCCGCCGGTCTCCGCCGGTACGGGCTCCTACAGCGCCCGACCCAGCTTGCGGCCTTCGTAGATCGCGGCCGGTGCCTGGCGGGCCGCGACGCAGTCGCCGACGGCGTGCACCTCGCGGCCGGATCCCGCGAGCGCATCGGGGAGCCAGCGCTCCGGCGCGTTCACCGTCGCGAGCACGAGCGCATCGGCGTCGATGCGCCGCTCCGATTCATCGAGCAGGTCGATCACCGTCGCCCCGTCGCCGTGCCACTCCTTCACCGCGGACTCCACGGCGAACTCGACCCCGAGGCGCTTGAGCCGTTCGCGCAGCGGCCAGTCGGCGGACGTGCGCACGATTTCGCGCCCCACGAAGGGGTCCGGAGTCACGACGATGACCGCGTGCCCCCGCTCGGCGAGGTGCCAGGCGGTGCCGCCGCCGCGCCAGGTGCCGGTATCGTCGAGCACGATGACCCGGTGCCCGGGCCGTGCCGCACGGCTCATCACGTCTTCCACGGAGAAGACTCCGGACCGATCGACGCCGGGGAGCCGGTCGACGGTGGGAAGACCGCGCTGCCAGCCGTTGCCGGCGGGCTGCGACCCGGTTGCGAGCACCACCACGTCCGCGTCGAATTCCTCCACCTCGTCGGGGTCCATCGGGGTGTTGAGACGCACGACGACCTGGAGCTTCGTGAGCTGGCGCTCGTACCAGTCGAGGAGATCGAGGATCTGCGCGCGGCGCGGCTGCATCCCCGCCAGCCGGAACTGGCCTCCCAGCTTGTCCGACGCCTCCGCGAGGGTGACGCGATGCCCCCGCTCCGCCGCCGACCGGGCCGCCTCGAGCCCGGCCGGACCGCCGCCCACCACCAGGACCGTGCGCGGCGATTCGGTGCGGGCGAACCGGTCCCCGCCCCACTCGAACTCGCGTCCGGCGGACGGATTGACGAGGCAGCTCACCCAGTAGTCGCGCGAGCGCCTTCCCCAGCACATCTGGTTGCACGACAGGCACGGCCGCACGTCCTCGGCCCGCCCTTCGCGCGCCTTGTTCGCCATGTGCGGGTCCGCGATCTGGCCGCGCACGATGCTCACCATGTCGGCCTGGCCGGACGCGATGACGTAGTCCGCGTTCTCCGGGGTGCGGATGTGGCTCTCCGACTGCACCTTCGCGTGGCGCACCGCCTGCCCGATCCGCTCGGCGTAGGGCGGGCCGAGCTTTTCCTCGTAGACGAACGTCGGCATCAGGCGCGTGAACTCGAAATAGCTCCCGGTGCCCACCGTCACGTAGTCGTAGAGTCCGCGCTCGTCGTGCCACGCCGCGATCTCCTGCTGGTCGTCGACCGAGAGCACGTCGGGCCGGGTGGGATCGACGCTCACGCAGACCCCGATGACGAAGTCGGGTCCGCACCGCTCGCGGATCCGGGCGAGGGTGCGTGCGGAGAACTCCATGCGGTTGTCGAACGCCCCGCCCCAGGCGTCGTCGCGGCGGTTCGAGTACGGCGACCAGAACTGCTCGAACAGCGCGTTGTAGGCGGCCATGATCTCGCAGCCGTCGAACCCCGCCTCCTTCGCCCGTCGAGCGGCCTCGGCGAAGCCTTCGACGAGCTCCTCGATCTCCGTCTCCGTCATCGCGTGGCTGCCGTCCTGGTCGTGCATCGAGGGCAGGCCCGACGGCGACCAGTTGGGCTGGTAGGAGAGGTCGAAGTCGCCGTGGGCGCCGACGTGGTAGAGCTGCTGGATCATCACCGTGCCGTGCTCGTGGCAGGCGTCGGTGATGCGGCGAAAGTGCGGGATGACGCCGTCGTCGCCGTGGCGGAAGTTGCCCCGGGTGAGCACCGCGGTCGGGTGGATCGGCACCGGCTCGACCACGATCATGGCCGCTCCGCCGATGGCGCGCTCGAGGTAGTAGCCGAGGTGGCGCTCGGCGGGCAGGCCCTCGGCGCTCATGTTGGCGGTGTGGGCACCGAAGTTCAGGCGGTGCTTGAGCGTCTTCGCGCCCACCTGGATGGGGCGGAAGAGGTGGGGGAAGGGGTTTGGCGCGGACATGGAGGACGACTCCCCTCGCAACCGGCGATTGGCGAGCTCAACCCGCGCGGCGCGCGTCCCGCCACGCGAGCCACCGCTTCACCGTGCTGAAGTCGAACTCCGGTCCGGCGACCCCGACCGAGATCTCGTCCGCGCCGGCGTCCGCGATCGAATCGGCCAGATCAAGCGAGGCGGCATCCACGCCGATGGACCGGTCGATGGCCCCGGGGTCGCGGCCGACCCTGGCGCACCAGCCGTCGAGCACCGCGTTCTTGTGACGCACCTGCTCAGCCGGCGATCGCCTGCCTTCCCGGTCGCTCGCGAACCCGTGCCAGATGTCGGCGTGCTCGGCGGTGAGGCGAAGGGTGACCTTCTCGCCCCCGCCGCCGATCATCATGGGCAGCGGACCCGCAGGAGGCGGGTTGAGCTTGCCGAGACGCGACTTCATGCGCGGGATGGCGGCCGCGAGGTCCTTCAGCCGGCTCGCCGCGGTGCCGAACTCGTAGCCGTACTCGTCGTAGTCGCGCTCGAACCAGCCCGAGCCGATGCCCAGGATGAAGCGGCCCCCGGAGACGTGGTCGATGGTGCGGGCCATGTCCGCGAGCAGCTCGGGGTTGCGGTACGAGTTGCACGCGACGAGCGGCCCGAAGCGGATGGTCGAGGTCGCCTCCGCGAGCGCGGCGAGCATCGTGAAGCACTCGAAGTGCTCGCCCTCGGCGTCTCCGAACAGCGGGAAGAAATGGTCCCAGGTATAGACGCGGTCTGCGCCGAGGTCTTCAGCGGTCAGGAACGCGCGGCGGATGTCGGCGAACGCGCAGTGCTGGGGATATACCTGGACGGCGATTCTGGTCATGTTTTCGGCTTCCTGTCCGGCAGGGCGGGGGGCCCATGGTGGAGGGTGGGGTGCAGGCCAATCAGGATACGGCCCGCAACGGTCTCACGAAAGGCCGCCCCGGACGCCGGATTGCCCCGACCCGTCGGGGCGCGG
>Ga0209021_1003610_pt1 | contig 12196 bp, 8 predicted proteins | sample PinacodermFT_FD_187299 | JGI IMG/M metagenome (GOLD analysis project Ga0209021, IMG submission 187299) | Host-associated microbial community of the marine sponge Aplysina aerophoba from Gulf of Piran - sponge pinacoderm, lysed by freeze-thaw... | ecosystem: Host-associated > Porifera > Sponge >... | reverse complement strand
GAGACGCTCGAAGCGGTGCGCGCGTCGGTCGACGTCGTCACCGTGACGAGCGCCGAGGCGCTAGAGAACCTCGCCGGCGCGGCTCCGTGGACCACCTCCTGGCTGTCGGAGCGGATGCTGGTCACCGTGAGCGAGCGGGTCGCCGGCATTGCCCGCGCGCGCAACCTGTCGCGGGTCACGGTGGCGGCGGGGGCGGACGCCGCACGGATCGTCGATGCCGCGGTGCGAGCCGTGGCAAATTCGTGCGGGGGTGTTGCGGGTCCCGGCGCCGGTCCGCGGCGATGCGGGTACGATGTCGGGGCGGCCGCGCGAAAACGACGATAGGGGCGTCTTGGTGTACGCCGTGTGGACTGTCATTCCCGCGTACGTGGGAATGACAGTGATTTTCGCAACCACAACCATGTCGATGGCATCATTCCCGCTGGCGCGGGAATGACATGAGCGATGGACGCCGAAGTTCGCAGGACGCTGAGAATCGTCAACAAGCTGGGGCTGCACGCCCGGGCCGCGGCGAAGCTCATCGAGCTCGCGTCGGGCTTCGAGTCCCGGATCAGCATTTGCAGCAACGGTCGCGAGGCCAATGCGAAGAGCATCATGCGGGTGATGATGCTCGCCGCGTCGAAGGGGGCGAGCGTCGAGGTCGTGGCGCAGGGCGCCGATGCCGCCGAGGCGGTGGACGCCATCGAGCGTCTCGTCGCGGAACGATTCGACGAGCCGGAGTGACGGGCGGGGTTCTCGATGACATTCACCATCCACGGCATCAGCGCCTCCAAGGGAATCGCGATCGGGCGCGTGCACGCCGTGGACCGCGGCCGGTCCGAGGTGGTCGAGCGCAGACTCGATCCGTCGCTGATCGAAGCCGAGATCGAGCGGTTCGGCCGGGCGGTGGATGCCGCGCGTCTGGAGCTCCGCGCCGTGAAGGCCCGTATCCCCGAGGGGACGCCGAGGGAGATCGCGGCGTTCATCGACACCCACCTGCTGATGCTCGAGGACGAGGCAATCTCCCGCGCGCCGATCGCCTACATCCGCGAGATGCGATGCAATGCGGAGTGGGCGCTGAAGCTGGAGTGCGACGCGCTCGTCGCCGTCTTCGACGCGATGGACGACCCGTACCTGCGCACGCGCAAGGACGATGTCGAGCACGTCGTCAACCGCGTGCAGCTTCACCTCCGGGGGGAACGCCGTACCGCTTCGCCCCCCGACGGGGCCGCCGCCGGAAGGATCATCTACGCCGACGACCTGACTCCGGCCGACACCGTGCTCATGCAGCACCAGGGCGTGGCGGGGTTCATGACCGAGTTCGGCGGTCCAAACTCCCACACCGCAATTCTCGCGCGCAGCCTGAACATCCCCGCGGTGGTCGGTCTGCACCGCTCGGCGGCGCTGCTGCGCGACGGCGACGAGGTGGTGCTCGACGGGCGCCGGGGCATCGTCATCGTCTCGCCGGCCGACATCGTCAAGCAGTTCTACGAGCGCCGCCGGCGCGAGATCGAGCGCATCCGGGCGGCGCGGCGCAGGCTTCGCGCGACGCCGACGGTGACCGCGGACGGAGCGCCGGTAGTGCTGCAGGCCAACGTCGAGCTGCCGGGCGAGTCCGCCGGCGCGGTACGGGACGGAGCGGCCGGGGTCGGGCTCTACCGGACCGAGTTCCTGTACATGAACCGCAGCGAACCGCCGGATGAGCAGGAGCAGTTCGAGGCGTACGCGACGCTGGTCGCGGGGATGAAGGGGGCGCCGGTGACCATTCGTACCCTCGATCTCGGCGCGGACAAGCAGGTCGACGGTACCCGCCCGGATGCGCCGGTCACGTCCAATCCCGCCCTCGGCCTGCGGGCGGTGCGGCTGTGCCTGAAGGAACAGGAGGGCCTGTTCCGACCGCAGATCCGGGCCATCCTGCGGGCCTCGGCAAGCGGTCCGGTGCGCATGATGATCCCCATGCTCGCGAACACCACCGAGCTCGACCAGGTGCTGCGCATCGTGCGCGACTGCAAGCGCGAGCTCGACGAGCGGGGCGAAGGCTACGATGCGTCGATGCCGGTGGGGGCGATGATCGAGGTTCCGGCCGCCGCCATCTGCGCCGACATCTTCGCCCGCCGGCTCGACTTCCTCTCGATTGGGACCAACGATCTCATCCAGTACACCATCGCCATCGACCGGGTCGACGACGAGGTCAGCTACCTCTACGACCCGCTGCATCCGGCGGTGCTGCGGCTCGTCGCCACCACCATCGCCGCGGGACGCAAGGCGGGTATTCCGGTCGCGATGTGCGGAGAGATGGCGGGCGATGCGCGCTACACGAAGCTGCTCCTCGGCATGGGGCTGCGGGAGTTCTCCGTGCATCCGAACGCGCTGCTGGAGGTCAAGCAGATCATCGGCGAGACGCGGGTGGCGCCGGCGCGCAGGCTCTCGCAGCGGGTCATGCGCTCCACGCACGCCGCGACGCGCCATGCGCTCGTCGAGGAGCTGAATCGAACCGGACCCTGAGCAGGCCTGCGACGCGGGCGAGGGTTCCTGCGCGGACATCGCCGGCCGCGACGCGGAGCGGCATCCGTTCGAACGGACCGACCCGACATGGCGGATATCCGGGTCCGGGCTACCCCGCGGCCGGAACGTTCACCGGCGCTCGCTCGCCGAGCAGGTAGCGAACGGCATCCACGTAGTCGAAGGCGAGCGAGACGACGATCGTCACCATGAAGACGTAGACCACCCAGCGCAGTTGCCAGGGCGACGAAAGATGCTTCCGTCGCCAATACAGGTACACCGCGAGCGGCGTCCACACCGGGATGTGCGGAAGGCCGACGAGGCGGACATAGCCGACCTGGGAATGCCACAGCGGAACGGCGACGATCAGGACCACGGTCGAGGCGGCAACGAGCAGGTGGTCCCGCCGCGCGGCCCCGTACTTCCGCATCGCGACCGGTGCGGCGACGATGACGACGACCATCCACACGGCCCAGAGCTGAACCCACACGGGCTGCGCGAACACGTCGCTCAGGAAGTTGACCACCGCGTCGATCACGGAGCTCATCGCGGAAAGCCTCGCTGTCGCCGGTTCGCCGTGTCCCGCGACGGGGCCCGGCACCACGGCAGGCTACACCGCATTGGCGTCGCACCGAAGACCTCGCGGATGAAGCAGGGCTCGCAAGAACATCCGTGCAGCTCTCGTCGTGCGAGCAGCACATAAGCTGCCCTTTGGGTGCGGATAGGAAAACGATCTCCACCCGCGAATTCGTCCCAATACAATGGATAACGACCGGCACTCCGCGTCCCAACCGTCTTCGGGAGAGATCACTTGGCCAGGCAACCGATGCAGGTGCTGCTCGCACAGCCCCGAGGGTTCTGCGCCGGAGTCGTTCGGGCCGTCGACATCGTCGAGCGGGCCCTGCAGGTCTACGGCCCGCCCGTCTACGTTCGGCACGAGATCGTGCACAACAGGCACGTTGTCGACAGTCTGCGGGCGAAGGGCGCCCGCTTCGTCGAAGACATCGCGGACATCCCGGAGGGCGCCATCACCGTGTTCAGCGCCCACGGCGTGTCCCGCAGGGTCGCGGCCGATTCCGGTGCTCGCGGCTTGCAGGTGATCGATGCCACCTGTCCGCTGGTGAGCAAGGTGCACAACGAAACCAGGCGCTACGCGCGACAGGGTCACGAGATCGTCCTCATCGGACACCGCGGGCACCCGGAAGTCGAGGGGACGATGGGACAGGTGTCCGGCGTGGTCCACCTGGTGGCGAGCGTGGACGACGTGGAGACGCTGCAGCCCGTCGATTCGTCGAAGCTCGCGTACGTGACGCAGACGACGCTCAGCGTCGACGACACGCGCGAGATCATCGCGGCGCTGAAGGCGCGGTTTCCGGGAATTCGGGGTCCCGACGTGAAGGACATCTGCTACGCGACGCAGAACCGCCAGAGCGCGGTGCGGCTGCTGGTGGACCGGTGCGACGTGATTCTGGTGATCGGAGCCGACTACAGCTCGAACTCCAACCGCCTGCAGGAAATCGGAGCGGAGGCCGGCACCGACAGCTATCTGATTCCCGACGCCGGGAGCCTGGATCCGGCCTGGCTGGAGCGCGCGCGGACGGTGGGAATCACGGCCGGCGCGTCAGCCCCGGAGGAGCTCGTGCAGGCGCTGGTCGACCGGCTCGGCAAGATGTTCGACATCACGGTGACCGATGTCGACGGCATCGAGGAGAACGTTACCTTCAGGCTGCCGCCCGAGCTGCTCGTCGCCGAAGGGCCGCCGGCGAACGCGGCGGTGCGGGGCCAATCCGGCTGATCATCCCGGCCGGGCGCACGCCCGTGCCGCTCACTGCAATGCCGGCCGGCCGCGGCCGGCGCGACGCGGTGCTCATGGCTTCCTGCGATCGATGGCCATCAGCAGGGGAGGAAGGAGCAGGAAATCGGCGAGGAGCGCGAAGCCGATCGTCATCGTGACCATCAGGCCCAGCGCCCAGCTCACCTCGAAGCCCGAGGTCGCGAACACCAGGAATCCCAGCGACAGGACCGCCGTGGTGGTCCACAGCGCATGGCCGACGCTGCGAAAGGTCGAGCGCACCGCATCCTCGGAATCGAGGCCCTCGCGCCGGGCCCTCAGGTACTTGCTCAGGAAGTGAATCGTGTCGTCGACGATGATCCCGAAGGCGATCGCGACCATCACCGAGCCGGCAAGCCCCACGTGTCCGACCAGGTAGCCCCACAGCCCGAAGCTCATGGCGGCGGGAAGGAAGTTCGGCACGAGGCTCGCCAGACCGAGACGCACGCTCCTGAAGACTCCGATGAGGATGAGCGATATCAGGGCCATGGCGATGATGGTGCCGCGCAGCATGCTCTCGATGTTCCGCTGCGAGAGGTGGGCGAACACGATGCTCACGCCCGACGCGTGCGTCGCGAGCTCGGGTGCGTTGGCGCCGAGCCAGGCCTGCGCGCGGGCGTCGAGCTCGCGCTGCTGGCGGGAGGTGAGGCTGCGAAGCGCAACCGTCATGCGAGTCCTGGACTTGGCGACGTCGATGCGGTTGTTGAGGTCGCTGCCGAAGGGGAGCGAGAGCTCGTAGAGCAGCAGGTACTGCGCGGCGAGCTCCGGATCGTCGGGCAGGCGATGGAAGGCGGGGTCGTCCCCGTGCATGTTCCGGTTCAGGCGCTTCATGATGTCCGGAAAGGCCTGGACGTGCACTGCCTCGGGCTGGCCCCGGAACCATTCGGCGAAGGCGTCGACCGCGCGCAGGTAGCGCGGGTCGGTGACGCCGCCCTCGCGCCCGGCGTTCAGCGAGTACTCCAGCGTCTCCATGCCGGTCAGGTTCTTGATGACGAAGTCGGTGTCGCGCCGGAACTCGTAGCGCTCGTCGAAGTACCGCGTCCAGTTGTCGGTCAGCACGATGCGGGGAATGCCCATGACCAGGCCGGCGGTCAGTAGGCCGACGAACCAGAGCAGGAACGTGCGGCGCGCGACCACGAAGTCGCCGAGGCGATCGAACACCCCGGGCCGGTCGGGACGGGCGGGAGGCGCGCGCAGCGGCAGGATGGACAGCAGCGCCGGCAGCAGCGTCATGGAGTAGACGAAGGCGCACAGCACACCGAACGCCACCAGGTTGCCGAGGACCCGGAACGGCGGCGCGTCGGAGGCGTTCAGGCTCAGGAACCCGATCGCGGTGGTGGCGGTGGTGAGAAACACGGGCCAGGCATTGCCGCGCAGCGACTCGGCGACGGCTTCGTTCCGCTCGAGGCCGCGTCTCATGCCCGCGAGCACGGCCGCAACGATGTGCACCGAGTGCGCGACGGCGACGGTCATGACGATGATCGGCACGCCGGAGTTGGCCGGATTGAACACGGTGCCGATCCAGCCGGCGAATCCGACCGTGGTGTTGACGACGAACACCAGCGTGATGACGAGAGCCAGCGTGCCGAGCAACGAACGCAGGAGGACCGCGGAGGCGACGACGATGATGACGAACACGAGCGGGGTAAGGGTCCGCATCTCGTCCTGTGTGGTGTCCGCGAAGGCGCGGTCCATGACGATGTCGCCGGTGAGGTGGTAGGCGAGGTCCGGGTGGCTCGTTCGGGCCTCGGCCAGCATGGCGTCGAGGAAGTCGGTGATCTCGACCGTCGCGGCGTCCGCGCTCTCGGGCAGGATGAAGTTGATCGCCACGCCCCCCACGCGTCCGTCGCCGGAGATCAGACGCCCGGCGATGTCGACCGCGTTCAGCGCGATGTCCTCGACTCTCGCCAGTCCGGCATCGCCGAGCGACGCAGCGTCCTCGACGAGCGGCCCGACGATCAGGTCGTCTTCGAACGCCTCGCTGTGGGTGTAGTTGGTGAGCGAGTCGACTCGGGTGGAGTGGGGCGCGAGCCACGCCGCCTCGGTCAGCTCTTCGATCGCTGCGAGCGTCTCGCGGGCGAATATCGAACCTTCCGGGGCCGAATCTTCGCGGGGGGCCACCGCAATCAGCGCCGTCTTCGATACGGTGTAGGTGTTCTCGAGTGCGTCGAGCGCGGCGAGTTGCGGGTTGTCCTCGTCGAACAGGCTGCGGTAGTCGTTGGTGACCCCGATGAAGCGGGCGCCGCCGGTCACGACAAGCATGAGCAGCGTCGCGAAGGCGGCGACGAGCCAACGGCGGCGGAGAACGGTGGTGATGCAGCGGTCGAGCGGCGAATCGGTCATCGCTTCGACCGTGGCCGGTGGATAGCGGCGGCACGCGCGCCGGCATGGGTGCCGGGAGCGTTCGACGCTGCCGACCATGGACAGTCTCGTGCCGTCCGGCCGGCGCTCCGTTCCCGGCGACCGGACGGAGGCGGCCCCGTCGCGGCACGGTCATCGCTCACCATTTGGAGGACCGCTCCGAGTGTGCGTGATCGGGCAACTGGAAAGTGAGGCCGTCACTGTCGTACAGCGATGCGGCGAACACCGTGTCGATGTCGCCCCCCTTTCGGAGTGCTTTTGCCATGAATCGCTTGTACGTGATGCCCATCCGGTACTGGAACAAGATGCCGAGCGTTCTGACCTTCCTGCTCTTCGGAAATCTCAACTGATCGGCGAGTCTGTCCCCCACGAGCGCCCGGGAAATCGGGTATATGCGATCCTCCACCAGGAACTTCCGTTCTTCCTCGTCCTTGATGTCGGCGACGGCGGGCGCGGAATTGATCAGTGCATTCGCCATGAGCACCGCATCTTCGGTGGGAGGCGGTTCGCAGACGGAGCCGATGCTGTACAGGCGCAGGGCATCCTCTTCATCGGTGTAGAGGATGGTCTCAGGTATCCCCATGAGATGGCCCGCGTACCGCCAGACGTCACAGAAGCTCCGGCGCTGTTCCGCGGTGTAGACAGCGCCGATGGACATCGAGTGCTTCAGAGTGCGCGCGGAAAAACAGGCAAGGGCGTAGCCGAGGTGCGCAGCACTCACGGGCGTACCCCAGGCATCCGCATCCCAATCCTCCGAGTGCCTCAGCAGGTGCCTCACCTGAGCGTGAACGAATCGGATCCGGACGGAAAGCTTCCAGCCATCGCCTTCCCTTCGCAGCCCGCCCGGGAAGAATATCTCCACCTGGTGACGATTGTTCTGCTTGAGCCGTCTGACGCCTTCGTCGAATACACGGCCGGTCTGCACGAACGACTTGCTGATCAGCGTGGAAAAGCCGTCGATCAGCACGCCGGCGACGAATGCGGAAAAGATCGCGACGGCATTGTCGTGGAAGGCGCGAACCCCCGGGGTGAAGGCATCATGGTCGAGCCAGGGCGGATCAGGCGGGGGAGAGTCGATGAAGAAGTCACGCAGCGCTTTCGGGGCGTTGCGAAGCGCCACATCGTCCTCTTGCATGCCGGCGCGAATGAGCTTGCTCGCCTGCGCCTGGGGCAGTGAGGCGAGCTCCTCGACCACGGCGTCCATCACCGGGTCACCGATGACGGTATGCCGAATGTAGTTGTCCGCGGTTTGCCTGTCGATGAGCCGGGCCTTCTCGTAACCCTCGATGTACGCTGATGGCGGCTGGATCATCTTTCAACTCCGAGCGTGGTTCGAATTCGAACACGAAGCGATCATCTGACGCACGATGGCGGCTTCAACCTTGCAGGGTCGAGCGTGGTCGCCGATGGTGGTGTGCTTGATGTAGTTGTCCGCGGCCGTCGGGTCGTAGAGGCGGGCTTTCGCATAGCCTTCGGCGTACGCTGGCGGTGCGTGTGGCATCTCTCGGATCCCGACAGGTCGGCTATCGCGTGTCCGGGGAGGCGATGGAGAACGAGATTCGGCCCTGCAGCGTGCAGCGCCGGGTTGACCTGCCCGCCGGCATGACGCGAGCGCCCGCCGCATCTTCGCAGCCGGCCCCGACCCGCCGTATCGAACTGCTGCCGCTTGACGGTCCATTGGGGAGGTCCATTGGAGTACGCTTTGCGCCAAATTTCGACCGTTATGGGCCATTACAAATATTGACGCAGATCGGTTGTCAAGTCACGCAACGGCGACTTCAACCCCATCGGATGCGTCGTCACTCCGTCACTTCGTCTTGTCGAGCCGATCTCCGTGGCCGGCGATCCCTTTGCTGCCTCCGCCGGGCGAATTGCGGGCTCCGGCCTCCGGAGGGAATCTCACGGCCGTGCAAACGAGCGGTGGAGGCGGGGGTGGAGACCACACGGGCGCTATACTGAACTCGTCCGCGCTCCCGGCGCTCCACCACCGCCAAGCGAAGGCCCCATGTCCACGACGCCCCGCCGTCTCGTCCTGGTGGACGGCTCCTCGTACCTGTATCGCGCGTTCCACGCGATGCCCTCCCTCACCAACTCCAAGGGGCAGCCGACGGGCGCCGCGTACGGCATGACGAACATGCTCAAGCGGCTGGAGGCGGAGGTGCAGCCCGAGCTCGCGGCGATCGTCTTCGACGCCAAGGGCAAGACGTTCCGTGACGACCTCTACCCCGAGTACAAGGCCAACCGTCCGCCCATGCCCACGGAGCTTCGCTCCCAGATCGAGTCCATCCACGCCATCGTGCGCGCGCTCGGGTTCCCGGTGCTGGTCGAGGGGGGAGTGGAGGCCGACGACGTCATCGGCACCCTCGCCGAGCAGGCCAGGAAGGCGGGGCTCGACGTGCTGGTGTGCACCGGCGACAAGGACATGGCCCAGCTCGTGGACGAGCGCGTCACCATGGTCAACAACCTCGACGATGCGGTGCTCGACGCGGCCGGGGTCGCGGCCAAGTTCGGGGTGCCGCCGGAGTCCATCGTCGACTACCTCGCGCTCGTGGGCGATACGGTGGACAACGTCCCCGGGGTTCCCAAGGTGGGACCCAAGACCGCCTCGAAGTGGCTCGCCGAGTACGGGACGCTCGAGAACCTCGTCGCGCATGCGGACGCGATCAAGGGCAAGGTCGGGGAGAACCTGCGGGCGAGCCTGGAGCGGATACCGCTCTCGAAGGAGCTGGTGACGATCCGCCGCGACGTGCCCCTGGAGGTCGGCCCCCTCGACCTGGAGCTCGTCGAGCCGGACGTGGAGGCGCTGAAGACGCTCTACGGCGAGCTGGAGTTCAGGAGCTGGCTCGGCGAGCTGCTCGACGCGGGCGGCGACGCGCCGGCGGAGGCGCCCGCCGCCGAGTACGAGACGGTGCTGGACGAAGCCGCCCTCGATGCCTGGATCGAGCGCCTCGGCGCGGCGGACGCGATCGCGTTCGATACCGAGACCACGAGCCTCGACTACATGCAGGCGGACCTGGTCGGGGTGTCGTTCGCAGTCGAGCCGGGACACGCCGCCTACGTTCCCTTCGGACACGACTACACGGGCGCCCCGGAGCAGCTCGCGGGCGAGCTGGTGCTCGGGAAGCTCCGCCCGATCCTCGAATCGGAACGCCCGGCCAAGATCGGCCAGAACCTCAAGTACGACATGAGCGTGCTCGCGCGCGCCGGCGTTCACCTGGCCGGAATCGAGTTCGACACCATGCTGGAGTCGTACGTGCTCGACAGCACCGCGACGCGGCACGACATGGACTCGCTCGCGCTCAAGTACCTGGGCCACCGCACGATCCACTACGAGGACATCGCCGGCAAGGGCGCGAAGCAGCTCTCGTTCAACCAGATCCCCGTCGAGGACGCGGGGCCCTACGCGGCGGAGGACGCGGACGTCACGCTGCGGCTGCACCGGGTGCTGCGCCCGCGGCTGGAAGAGCACGAATCGCTGGAGCGGCTGTGCGACACGGTGGAGATCCCGCTGGTGCCGGTGCTCTCGCGCATCGAGCGCAACGGGGTGCGGATCGACGTTCGGCGGCTGAACCAGCAGAGCGCCGAGCTCGCCGATCGGATGCGCGAGATCGAGGCGTCGGCCCACGAGAGCGCCGGCGGTCCGTTCAACCTCGGCTCCGCGAAGCAGATCCGGACCATCCTGTTCGACAAGCTCGAGCTTCCGGTGCTCGCGAAGACCCCCAAGGGCCAGCCGTCGACGGCGGAGTCGGTGCTGCAGGAGCTCGCCTTCGACCACGAGCTGCCGAGGCTCATCCTCGAGCACCGGGCCATGAGCAAGTTGAAGTCGACCTACACCGACGCCCTGCCGGCATGCGTGAACCCCGCCACCGGCCGCGTCCACACCAGCTACCACCAGGCGGTCGCCTCCACCGGCCGTCTGTCCTCGTCCGACCCGAACCTGCAGAACATCCCCGTGCGCACCCACGAGGGCCGGCGGATCCGGCAGGCGTTCGTCGCGGAGGACGGCTACAGGCTCGTCGCGGCGGACTACTCCCAGATCGAGCTGCGGATCATGGCCCACCTCTCCGGCGACCAGGGGCTGCTCGATGCGTTCGCCTCCGGAGCCGACATCCACCGTGCGACCGCGGCCGAGGTGTTCGCGGGCGGGGCCGGGGAGGTCACCGACGAGCAGCGGCGCAGCGCCAAGGCCATCAATTTCGGGCTGATCTACGGCATGTCCGCGTTTGGGCTCGCCCGCCAGCTCGGGATCGAGCGCGGCGAGGCGCAGAGCTACGTCGATCTCTATTTCTCGCGGTATCCGGGGGTCAAGGCGTTCATGGACGCGACCCGGGAGAGTGCGCGCGACCGGGGGTACGTGGAGACGGTCTTCGGCCGGCGCCTGTACCTGCCGGAGATCAAGTCGAGCAACGTCCACCGCCGCCAGTACGCGGAGCGCACCGCGATCAACGCCCCGATGCAGGGCACCGCGGCCGACATCATCAAGCGCGCGATGCTCGACCTCGACGCGTGGATCGCGAAATCCGGGGCGCCGGCGCGCATGATCATGCAGGTGCACGACGAGCTGGTGTTCGAGGTGGCGAGCGATGCGGTCGGCGACGTGACGCCGATGGTTCGCGAGCGCATGGGCGCCGCGGCGGAGCTCTCGGTGCCGCTGGTGGTCGACGTGGGAGAGGGGGACAACTGGGACGAGGCGCACTGACGGCGCCGTCGCTGGAGCGGGTTTCCCTGGGAGCGCGGGCGGGACGCCCGCCCGGGCCGGGGGCCCGCAATGGACGACCCGCCGAAGGCCCACGGTTGTTGAAGCGGGCGGGACGCCCGCGCTCCCAGGATCCGTTCCGAACCTCGGCGGCGACTCAAGGGGTCGTCCCATTACCCGGACGCCGCCCCCCCGTTCGTCGCCCCTCGGACGCCGCAATGGAAACGGAAGTGCCGGAGCGGTGTTCCCGCGGCCGCCGTCAGCCGCCGCGCCCTGCCAGCTCCCGCTTCAGCGCCTGCTTGTCGATCTTCCCGATGGGCAGGCGCGGCAGCTCCGTGTGGACTTCGAAGCGCTTGGGCGTCTTGTAGTTGGCGAGGCGCTCGCGGCACCACTCGTCGAGCTCCGCCGCATGGAGGCTCGCGCCGGGCTTCGGCTCGACGAAGGCGTGGCCCACCTCGCCGAAGGTCCCGTCGGGAACGCCGAGGACCGCCACCAGCCCCACGTCCGGGTGGGCCTCGATCGCGATCTCGATCTCGCGCGGATAGATGTTGAAACCGCCGGAGATGTACATCTCCTTCGTGCGGCCCACGATCTCCAGGTTGCCGTCGGGCCACACCTTCACCACGTCCCCGGTGCGGAACCAGCCGTCGGCGGTATACGCGTCGGCGGTCGCCTCGGGGTCGCGGAAGTAGCCGGCCAGGAGCCAGTCGCCCCGGGCCTGGATCTCCCCCTGCCCGCCCGGGCCGGCGAGCGTGCCCGACGCGTCGGCGACACGGAGCTCGAAGCCCGAATGGGGCTTGCCGATGGTCCGGGAAAGGGTGTCGAGG
>Ga0209021_1003608_pt1 | contig 12201 bp, 7 predicted proteins | sample PinacodermFT_FD_187299 | JGI IMG/M metagenome (GOLD analysis project Ga0209021, IMG submission 187299) | Host-associated microbial community of the marine sponge Aplysina aerophoba from Gulf of Piran - sponge pinacoderm, lysed by freeze-thaw... | ecosystem: Host-associated > Porifera > Sponge >... | reverse complement strand
AATGACGTTTCGGGGGATTGGTATCTCACGAGTCTTGACACAGTCTGTTTCGCGGGAATGACGTTCTGTTCCGTAGTTGCCTCATGAGTCTTGACACAGTCTGGCCGCGGGGATGACCGATTCGGGCGCTGCAATGCCCGGTCCTGGGCACGGTACCGTTCTCGACCCGATGGCACCGAAGATCTCGACCCGGCCTTTCGTCAATCACGGGGAGACTCTGCCGCATCCCGCAACGTCCGCCGCCACAGCGCGAGGTCGCCGCCGCCCTCGAAGTGGTAGCGCCGGAGTGCCTCGGGGTCGAGGGTGACGCCGAGGCCGGGGGCGTCGGGCGGGCGCATGAAACCGTTCTTCGGTTCCAGAGGCTCCTGTAGCAGGGCGCTGCGGAGCGGGTTCTCGTTGTAGTCGAACTCCATGACCGCGCTGTTTTCCAGGGCGGCGGCCAGATGGAGGCTCGCGGCCAGGGCGACGCCGTCGCCGTAGGTGTGGAGGGAGACCGGCAGGCCCCGCTCGGCGGCGGCGGCGGCGATGGTGCGCACCTCGCTGATGCCGCCGGCGCGGGCCACGTCGGGCTGGAGCACGTCGACGGCATCCCGGGCCATGAACGACTCGAAGGCGAACCGGGTGTGGAGGTTCTCGCCCAGGGCCACGGGGACGCCGGTGCGCGCCTTGAGTTCGGCGTGCCCGGCCACGTCCTCCATGAACAGCGGCTCCTCCAGCCAGCCGATGCCGAGCTTCTCGAACGCGTCGGCGGCGGCCACCGCCACGTCGAGCCCGTAGCCCATGTTGGCGTCGGTCATGAGCGGGAAATCCGTTCCCAGCGCGGACCGCACCGCGCTCACGATCTCGATGTCCCGGGCCAGGTCGAAGCCCACCTTGATCTTGATGCCGTGGAAGCCCCGCTCCGCCAGCTTCTCGGCCTTCTCCACCGCGGCGCGGGTTTCCTCGGGATAGAGCGCGGTGGCGTAGACCTCCACCGGGTCCCGGCGCTTGCCGCCCAGCAGCTCGTACACGGGCACGCCCTTCACCTTGCCGGCGATGTCCCACAGCGCGATGTCCACGCCGCTCAGCGCCACCACCCCGACTCCCCGGGAGCCGAAGGCGCGCGCGCCGGCGCGGAAGTAGGCCGTGTCCCAGATCTCCCCGATGTCGAGGGGGTCCATGCCGACCAGGAGAGGTTTGAGAACGTGGGCGACGACGGACTCCAGCAACAGCCCGTTGCCCGAGCAGGACCCCACCCCGGTGACGCCGTCATCGGTGTGGACCTCCACCAGGAACCCGTAGCGGTGGGTGCGCACGCCGGTGCGGCTTTCCACTTGCCCCTGCGCGCCCAGCGGCGCGCGCAGCCGCAGAGACTTGATGTCGGTGATCTTCATACGGGTTCCCAAGCCCTTCCGCCGAGGCGCCCGGTGGCGCGTCCTCGCCAATGTCCAGAGACCGCACCAGCCTTGACACCCCGGCGTCGGGTCTCATAAACGTACCTGTGAGACACACCGGTTGGTTCGGCCGAAACGGGTTCCCACACAGGGCGCCGGCTCGAAGGAGCCTTTGTTGAACACACCGTAGTCGATGCCGGCGGGCGCGCGCAAGCGCGGTCCATGGCCGGGAAGGACGGCCAAACGAGACCCCTTCGATCCCGGGCGTCGCGCCGAACGCGGCGCGCCCGGCGCCGCTGCATCGCTCGAAATCCGGCCGGCATTCGGCGCCGGCCGCCAACGTTCGGAGTCATCATGCAAGTCAACAAGGTCTGTATCCCGGCGCCGCACAAGCTGTCGGTGGGGCGGGACGTGCTGGAGGAAGCGGGGTGCGAGCTGGTGCTGGGGAAGGACCAAGACGAGTTTCCGAAGCACCGCTACACCGAAGACGAGCTGGTGGCGCTGATAGGCGACAGCGACGCCATCTGGGCGGCCCAGCGGGATTTCATCAGCGGCGCGGTGCTGGCCCGCTGCCCGAAGCTGCGGGCGGTGATCAAGGCCGCCATCGGCTACGAGACCATCGACGTGGACGCCGCCACCGAGCTGGGCATCCTGGTGTGCAACAGCCCGGCCCGGGAGAACTTCACCGGCGTGGCCGAAGCCACTATCGGGCTCATGTCCATGCTGTTCAAGCGGCTGGTGCACAACCAGACGCTCTTGCGCGAGGGTGGCTGGAAGCGCAACGAGCACCGGGGCAACCTGATGGTGGGGCGCACCGTCGGCATCGTCGGCATCGGACGGGTGGGCAAGGAGGTGGCCAAGCGGCTGGTCCCCTGGGATATGCGGCTCATCGGCTGCGATCCATACATCACCCAGGAGTCGGTGCAGCACCTGGGAGTGGAGCTGGTGTCGCTGGACACGGTGCTCCAGGAGTCCGACCTCGTAACCCTGCATACGCCGCTCACCCAGGAGACGCGCGAGCTCATCACCCTGGCGGAGTTGAAGAAGATGAAGCCCACCGCCTACCTGGTGAACACGTGCCGCGGCGGCGTGGTCAAGCAGGACGACCTGGTGCAGGCGCTCAACGAGGGCGTCATCGCCGGCGCGGCCGTGGACGTGTTCGAGGAAGAGCCGCTGCCCACGTCGGACCCCATCCGGCAGGTCGACCCCGAGCGGCTGATCATGACCCCGCACATCATCGGCACCAACCCGCAGTCCCAGGTCTCCGGCGAGCGCATGGCGGCGCAGAGCATCCTCACGGTGCTGGCGGGTCAGGTGCCGGAGACGGTGGTGAACCCGGCGAGCGTGGATTCCTGGCGCGAACGATTCAGCGCCCGCTGACGCAGAACCGGAACCTTGTGTCGTGTCCCGCTCCCGGGGAACGAATGGTAGGGGCGACCCGCGGTCGCCCTGACGGGCCGCCGAAACGATTGGAGGAAACCGTGGCTGAAAGGGAAACCATCATCGAGGACATCAACGAGGAAACAGGCGTCGCCTGGATCACCCTCAACCGGCCCGAGCGGAAGAACGCGCTCAGCCGCAAGCTGCTGGCGGAGCTGGCGGACAGCCTCAAGACCCTGTCGGTGAACGACAACATCCGCTGCATCGTCACCACCGGGTCGGGCAACGCCTACAGCTCGGGGCTGGACCTGTACGACCTGCGCGCGTCGTGGCAGGGCAAGCGCCGTCTCTACGAAGGCGGCTCCGCCCGGGAGATCGTCACGCTGCTGCGCCAGGCGCCCCAGGTCACCGTGGCCGCGGTCAACGGCTGGGCCCTGGGCGGCGGGCTCGTGCTGGTGAACGGCCATGACCTGGCCATCAGCGCCGACACCGCGCAGTTCGGCATGCCCGAGATCATCCGCGGCAGCTACGGCGCCACCGCCACCCCGACGCTTTTCCGCAGCGGCATCCCCTTCAAGAAGGCCTTCTACATCCAGCTCACCGGCGAGAACCTGGACGGCGCCGAGGCCGAGCGCCTGGGACTCGTGTCCAAGACCGTGCCCGAGAAGGAGCTGATCCCGTTCGTGCGGGAGTTCGCCGCCACCATCGCCACGCGCCATCCGGCGACCCTGGAGCACGCCAAGATCGCCGCCTACACGGCCATGGACCTGGACAACAGCCGCGGCCTCCTGGTGGACGAGATCATCTCCCACCGCATGCGCGTGTACACCAACCCGCTGAACGACGTGGAGGGCTACCTTCAGTCGCAGAAGGGCGGCGGCAGCGTAGCCTACGAGAAGCCGGACGCGAAGAAGTCGTAGGGGGCGGGAACAGAAATGGCCAAGGACGAGTCAGGAAACGGCGGCGCCCCCCGGCTGTTGGAGGGCTACCGGGCGCTGGACCTCACGGACCGCAAGGGCCAGATGTGCGGGCGCTTTCTCGCCGACCTCGGCGTGGAGGTGCTCAAGATCGAGCCGCCCGGCGGCGACCCGGCCCGGCGGCTGCCGCCTTTCGTGGGCGAGACCAGCCTTGCGTTCGCCCACCTCAACGCCAACAAGCGCACCCTGGAGCTGGATCTGCAAACGCCCGAAGGGTGCGACCGGCTGCGGGGCTTGGCGGCCGAGGCCGACATCCTCATCGAGAGCGGCGCTCCCGGATGGCTGGCCGGACTGGAGCTGGACTACGACCGGCTCAGGGAGTTCAATCCCGGCCTGGTGATGGCGTCGGTCACCGGCTTTGGCCAGTGGGGTCCCCACAGCGGCTTGGCCTACAACGACCTCGTGGTGTTCGCCATGTGCGGGCTCATGTCCATTTCGGGCGATCCCGACGCGCCCCCGTGCGTGCCGCCCGAGACCCAGGCCTACTACTTCGGGAGCCTCGTGGCCGCGCTGGGCATCGTGGCGGCCCTCCATCGCCGGGAGCGCACCGGCGCCGGCGACTGGATCGACGTGTCCATGCAGGAGGCGCTGGCCACCCAGGAGCACATGGTCCGGCTCTACGCCAACGAACAGGAGATCCACACCCGCGCCGGGAGCCAGCACCAGCACGTGGCGCCGGCCCGGATATTTCCGTGCCGGGACGGCTACGTCTACATGTATGTCAGCCGGCAGCACTGGCAGAGATTCCTCGACATCTGGCCCGGCCATCCCGAGGAGTTCGACGCGCCCGAGTACCTCAACAACCTCTTCCGGCGATCCCACGCCGACGTCATCAATCCCGCGGTGAGCGAGTTCACCTGCCAGTACTCGACGGAGGAGCTGACCCACCGTCTTCAGTCCAACCGCATCCCGTGCCTGCCGGTGAACCGGCCGCTGGGCTTCCTGCGCGACCCCCACGTGGAGGGACGGCATTTTGTCCAGGAGGTGCCCTATCCGGACGGGACCTCGCTGACCCAGCCGGCCCTTCCCTGCCTGTTCAGCGGGTCAAGGCCCGAGGTCCTGCCTCCGCGACCCGTAGGACAAGATGGGTCGGAGGTCTGGTCGTCGGCGAGGAATCGCGATCAGGCCGCGGGGGACGGGGACCCGTCCTCGACCGCCGCGCCCGAAGAAGCGGGCACGGACGGCCGGGGCTTGCCGCTGGAGGGCATGCGGGTGCTGAGCTTCGACCACGTGCTGGCAGGGCCCTTCGGCATGATGCTGCTGGCGGACCTGGGCGCGGAGGTGCTCAAGGTGGAATCCGCCAAGGGCGGACTCGATCCCTTCCGTTTCTTCGGCACCGGGGACGATCCCAACGCGTCGCCGCGCTTCCTGGAGTTCAACCGCAACAAGCGCTCGGTCACGGTGAACCTCAAGCATCCCGAGGGACCCGGCCTGATCCGGGAGCTGGCGCGGCACTGCGATCTGGTGCTGGACAACTTCGCGGCTCGGGTGATGCCGGGCCTGGGGCTCGACTACGAGCACCTGGTGGAGCAGAAGCCCGACATCGTGACCCTGCGAATGCCCGGGCTCGGCGCCACCGGCCCCAAGAAGGACTCCCTGACCCTGGGCACCATCATCACCGGCTTCACCGGCTTCACCTGGCTATGGAACGAGTCCGCGGAGGTGAATCCCCCGGTGGGGTCCGGCACCGTGCTGCCGGACTACGTCTCCGGGGTCGTGGCGGCGATCCTGTCCGTCGCGGTGACGCTCTACCGCCGGCGCACCGGCCGGGGAATGGCCATGGATCTGGCCCAGGCGGAGGCGGCCGCGTTCCTCATCGGCACCGCCATGATCCAGGCCGCCAACACCGACACCGAACCCGTCGCGGTGGGCAACCGCTCCCCCTACCACGCCCCCTACGGCATCTACGCCTGCAAGGGCGACGATCGCTGGTGCGTTATCGCCACCGAGGACGAGGCGCAGTGGGACAGGCTGGCCGCGGCCATCGGACGGCCGGAGCTGCCCGGGGACCCGCGGTTCGGCAGCGTGGAGGACCGGGTCCGCAACCGCGCCGAGCTGGACGCCGTCATCGAGGACTGGACCCGCACGCGCGACTGTCACGAGGTCATGCGGTTGCTGCAGGCGGAAGCGATCCCTTGCGGGGCGGTGCAAAACGGCGCCGACCTGGTGATGAACGATCCGCACCTCCAGGCCCGCGACTTCCTCGGGACCCATGACAATCCGCGCTTCGGGCGCCTCACCCTGCCCTGCCTTCCCATCCGCTTCACCCGGAGCGACATGACCCAGGACTGGGCCTTCCCCGACCTCGGCCGGGACACCGACCGCACCCTGCGAGACGTGCTCGGCTACGACGACGCGCGCATCCGGCAACTCCGGGAGGACGGGGCGCTGGAGTGATGCAGGCCCCGCGGCCATCATGGATTCGCGCTTCCCAGGCTGTTTCGAAACTGATGAGGCAGAGCCCCCTGGATTCGTCATTCCCGCGGAAGCGGGTATCCAGGGGCGGTGGTGGGGCACTACAGAAGCGTTTCCCCGCCTCGCCACCCCTGGATACCCGCTTCCGCGGGAATGACGAATCCAGGGGGTTGGCGCGAATTCTTGTCCGGGCGACGCTTTTGACTCAGCCTGTTCCGCGGGAATGCCGGCCGGAAGACAGTACGGTACCGCCCTACGGCTCGTAGGAAATGTTGGACCGGATCAGGTTGCTGATGCGCCGGTGCATGGGGTTGCGCAGCTCTTCGCCGATGTGGGCCATGGCGCCCAGGGTGCGGCCGATGAGGGCGAAGGCCTTGGCCATCTGCCACTGGAGCCCCATGTCCGAGGCGATGGCGGCGATGGCGCCGGTGACGTTGATGGGCAGGCCCCGGTTGTGGCGCGCCTCCGCGGCCTTCTTGATTTCTTCGAGGAACTCGCAGTAGCGTCCGCGCACGCCGGTCTCGGCGGCGATCTCGTACAGCCGGTCGGCGCGGGGGTCGCCTTCGGAGTGGGTGGCATGGCCGATGCCGGCGATCCGCTGCTTGCGGTTGGAGTGATCGTCCAGCACTCCCTGGGCCGCCGCGGCCAGGTCGGCGTCGCCGCTGTCCAGCGGCAGGGCGTCCTGGAGCATCTTGGCGCAATACTCCGACGAGCCCAGATGCACGCTGCCGGCGCCCAGCAGCGCCGCGGCCACCGCTCCCTGGATCGCCTCCGGGGCCGTCGACACCGTCAAGCGCGCCGCGACGATGTTGCCCACCATGCCGTGCTCCACCAGGACGTTCAGCATCGCGTCGGTCATGCGCCCCTCGGCCTCGGTGGGAATGCGCCCCACCAGCATCAGGTACGTCATCTGTCCGAAGCTGAGCTTGCCCAGGATGTCCTGGGTCAGGTCGATGTTGCGGACCAGGACCCGATGCAGCTCGGCCTTGCCCAATCCGGTTACGATCTTGTTCTTGTCGTCGCTCATTGAGGTCTCCTTGTGGTCATTCGACCTGCGGCCGGGCGCAATGCCGGCGGTCCCGGGTCACACGTCGATGCGCGTATCCCACAGGATCGGATCGCCGCCCATGGCCGGGCAGAACAGATCCACCTGCAACTGTACCTGGCAGCCCGGACAACTGTACTCGTGGTACTCGCCGATATAGGGCTCGCCGGACGGCAGGGCGTCTTCCATGTAATCGTTCAGGTCCACGATGCGCCGCAACGCATAGTTCTTGTAGTTCTCCTCGGGGCCGCAGTAGAGATGCCCGCAGTGGACACAGCGGATGGCGTGCTGCCCGTTCCGCCGGGCGATCTCCAGGCTGGCGTGAAAGCGCAGCACCGAATCGTACTCCGCCGCCTGGCCGGGTTCCAGCGCCGAGGTCTTCCCGGACGGCGGAGCCCCGATCTGCTTGCGCTCGGCGCGGATCCGTTCCCGCAGGCTCTTGGTGGCCGCCGCGTCCACGGACCCGCCGTCCTTGGCCAGCACCACGCCGTACACTTCCTCGCCGATCTTGGGGGTGAGCCAGCCCCGGCCGAAGTCCCGCAGCACCAGCGCGGGGTCGCGTTCGAGTGGGTCGCCGAAACCGCCGCCGCCGGCCACGTAGTCGATCAGGAGGCTGCCCTCCGGCAGCATCACACGCTCCGGAACCCCGTCGGGATGCACCACCTGGCCCCAGGTCCCGTCGCGCATGCCTTCGCCGTCCGGGTACTCGCCGTCCTTGACCCGGTCCAGCAGCTCCATGCCCGCATCCACCATGTAGCGCAGCACGCTCTTGCCCGTCGGATAGCCGCCGCACAGGCCATAGCCGCCCTGGGCCACGCCGCCGTACGGCTTGTAGTCGACGCTGCAATCCTGGGAGCCGTAGATCCAGTAGACGCGGTAGCTGCCGAGGCCGCCGCGGTACTTGCCGAAGCCGCTGCCGTCGGGATTGTGTCCCCGGGTGAAGTAGAGGAACGGATACTGCATCTCGATGCGTTCGATGTCGCTGATGCCGGCGGAGGGGATATTCATGTGGCCGCCGGTGTTGACCCCGTCCCGCAAGGGCGCGCCGCCCATGCCGGCGCCGTGGATGTCGTACAGCCCCTGGGCCACCCGGATGCCGTCCCGGGTATGGCCGCCGTAGAAGTAGCCGGGCCCGCCGGCGTAGGCGAGGTTGCCGGTGGTGGAGGCGTTCACGTCGTCCGCCCGGCCGGCGGCGTAGAGCATCTTGGAGACGCATTCGCAGATAGTGGAGACCAGTACGTTGCCCACCCGCGGCGCGGCGCCGCAGGCGGCCGGGAAGGTGCAGTTCAGGATCGAGCCCTCCGGCACCTTGAGGGTCACCGGGCGCATCTTGCCGTCGCTCCAGGGGACGTCCCAGAAGAGCGCGTTGGTGAGCGCCAGGGTGATGTGGGCCGCGGTGCTGGGAAAGGTGGAGTTGTGGTCGGTGTCGGTCTGCGGGCTGGTGCCCTCAAGGTCGAACTCCAGCTCGTCGCCCTTCTTGGTCATGGTGCAGTAGAGCTGCTGGGCCACGGCCTTGCGCGACTTGCGGTCCAGGGTGGTGACGTACTCGCGGGACACCCAGGTGCCGTCCGGCAACGAGCGCAGCTTGGCCCGGGCCTTGGCCTCGGAGTCCTCGATCATGCGCCGGCCCGCGGCCTCGACGAAGTCGGCGCCGAACTTCTCCACCAGCCCCAGATAGCGGTCGGCGCAGACGTTGTTGCCGGCGATCATCGCCTTCATGTCGAGCCCCACGTACTGCGGGTCCCGGCACATGCCGGTAAGGGTGCGGAACACGTCCTCGCGGAACTCGCCCTTCTCCACGATCTTGAGGCCGCTGATGCAGATACCCTCGTGGAAGACCTCGAGCGCGCCGCCTCGGAGCACGCCACCGGTGTCGGCGGTGTGGGTGCTGGTGGCGGTCCATGCGATCAACTCGCCGTCGTGGAAGATGGGCTTGATGACCATCATGTCGTAGGTGTGGGAGCCGGCCACGTAGGGGTCGTTGAAGAAGAACTGGTCGCCGTCGTAGAACCCGGGCGACTCCCGGAAGTACTCCATCATGTTCTTGATGGCCTGGGACGTAGCCGCCGCGAACCGCAGGTGGCCGGAGCAGGCCAGCACCATGACGCCCTTGGCATCATAGAACGAGCTCATGCACTCGCCGCCCTGGGCGACGATGGGAGATGCGGTGACGCGCTGGAGCGTCATGCGTCCTTCTTCCCCGATGGCCCAGAGCCGGTGGAAGTACATCTCGTAACGAATGGGATCAACCGCTGTCGGTTCCATCAGATTCTCCTGATCCGGTGAAATGGCGTCCTTCGACTTCGCTTCGCTACGCTCAGGACGAACGGTGTTGAAACCTCATGCCCGTTCGTTCCAAGCCCTTCGACAAGCCTGTCCTGAGCTTGTCGAAGGGCTCAGGACGAACGGGAACAGAATTGCACAACGTTCGTCCTGAGCGTAGCGAAGCGAAGTCGAAGGACGCCATTTCAATTCCTGGGTCGCTAAATTTCCATCACCAGGTTCAGATACTGATCCACGGTCACCCGGGCGCCGGGCGGTACCGGGATGGTGGTGAAGGGCAGCTCCAGAATGGCCGGGCCGGCCACCTCGTTACCCGCCTTGAGCAGCGCGTTGTCGTACACCGGGGTCTCGATGAACCCGCGCTCGGGCCGGGTGAAGTAGACGTTCCGCTTGCCCTTGACGGCCTGCGAGCCGTCGCCCTTCTCCACGGGCTGCGGCTTCAGCTCCGGCTTGATCACCAGACCCACGGCATCCACGCGGATGGCGCTGATCTCGATGCCGGCCTTGGTGTAGCCCGCGCCCACGCCGTAGAGCTCCTCGTATTTCGTCTCGAACATCTCCAGCAACTCCTGCAGCCGCGCGTCCGTCAGCCGGTCCCACGGCAGCGGGATCTCGACGCCGGCGGTCTGCCTGCGGTAGCGCATGGTGAAGAACCGGCGGTATTCCACTTGGTCGGTCTTGAAGCCCTCGGCGGTCATGGCCTCTCCGAGCTCCGTCTCGATGGTGTCGAGCCGTTCGTTGGGCCCGTCGGGCTCGGTCGGGAGAATGTACTGGCAGGTGATGACCCGCGTGTGGATCACGTCCGCGGAGGCCACGCCGAAAGCCGAGAACACCGGCGAGGTGGGGAAAATGTAAATCTTGTTGATGCCGAGCTCGGCGGAAAAGCCCGCGGCGTGCACCGGTCCGGCGCCGCCGAAGGCGTAGATTACGAACTCCTCCGGCAGGTGCCCTGTACGCACCACCTGCTGGCGGATGAGGTCGGACATCTTGCTGTTGACGATGTCGTAGACCCCGGCGGCGGCTTCGACGGTACTCAGCCCCAGCGGCCTGGCGATCTTCTCCTCTACTACCTTCTCCGCCTTTTCCTTGTTCAACGACTTGCGCCCGCCCAGGAAGTACTCGGGATCGATGATGCCCAGCACCAGGTCGCAGTCGGTGACCGTGACCTCCTCGCCGCCGGCATCGTAACAGACCGGACCCGGGCTCGCGCCGGCGCTCTGGGGGCCCACCAGCAGCCGGCCGGTCTCTTCGTCGACCCGGCCGATGGTGCCGCCGCCGGCGCCGATGGACTGGATGTCGATGATCGGCTGAAGCATGCGGAAACGCTCGACGATGGGCTCCGCCGCGTACCGCCAGTAGCCCTCGGTGATGAGGCCCACGTCAAAGCTGGTGCCGCCCATGTCCGCGGTGATGACGTTCGGGTGGCCCAACAGGCCGGCCACGTAGGCGGACGCGATGGCGCCGCCGGCGGGCCCGGACTGGAGGTTCGACACCGGCGTGGCGTGGGTGCGGTGGGCGACGCCGCCGTTGCCCTGCATGATCAGGAACGGCCCCTCCAGGCCGCCCTGTTCGAGTTTGGTCTGGAGGCCGCCGAGATAGCGGTCCACGGTTGGGCCGAGGAAGCTGTTGATGATGGCGGTGTTGGCGCGGGCGTATTCACCCGCCACCTGGGCGAGCTCGCTGCCGAAGGACCAGAACACCTTGCGCGACGGATCGGCTTCCTGCACCAGGGCGCGCACGTCGTCTTCATGCTTGGCATTGGCCCACGCGTGGAGAAAGCTTACCGCGATGGCCTCGCATCCCTCTTCGTCCACGAGCTTGCGGATGGCCTCCATCACGTCCTCGCGGGACAGCGGCACCACCACCTCGCCGCGGTAGTCGATGCGCTCACGGACGCCCAGGACCCGCTCCCTGGGTACCAGGGGATCGGGCTTGGTGACCCAGGTGGCGTGACGGATCTCTTCTTCCGAAAGGCCGTCCACGCGGCCGATGGCGCGCATGATCTCGGTGGTGTCCTCGAATCCCCGGGTGGTGATGAAGCCCACCTTGACGCCGGTGCGGGTGATCAGCGCGTTGGTCGCCACGGTGCTGCCGTGCTTGAAGAGCACCGCCTGGTTCAGCAAGTCGGCACGGTCCACATCCAGCACGCGTGCGGCCTCGGTAAGGGCGTCCATGACGCCCCGGGAGAACTCATCCGGCGTCGTCGACGCCTTGGCGGTCCAGACCTCGCCGCCGGGAGACATGACGACCACGTCCGTGAATGTTCCGCCCGTGTCGATACCGATGATGTAGTCTTTCGCTTCGGCCATGCCTGTTCTTCCTCCTGATCTCGAACTCTATCCGGTTGCCTTCCCGGCCGGCGCGGTACGGCACCCTCCCTTGCAGGTCGGCTTAACCGAAGGCGTAACCTGACAGGACATGGCAGTCCTGCGCCGGATTACACTCCGCTAATGCGACCTGCCTGGGACGGGAACCGTAGGGTGAAATGACCCCGGACCTTTGTCGCAGCCGGGTTGACGGGCACTGAGGATATTAGCTAGCGCGTCTGGTCACTGGATTCAAGGGACTCACGTCTCCTGGCACTCCGGAGAGCTCCGGGGTCTCCGCCTGCCGGAACTTCGTTCGGAGGCGCCCGCACTTCTCGCCCAGGCCCCGTTCAGTTCATCACCACGCCGCCGTTGACGTTGAGCGTATACCCGGTGATGTAGGTGTTCTGTGGGCTCACGAG
>Ga0209021_1003588_pt1 | contig 12245 bp, 8 predicted proteins | sample PinacodermFT_FD_187299 | JGI IMG/M metagenome (GOLD analysis project Ga0209021, IMG submission 187299) | Host-associated microbial community of the marine sponge Aplysina aerophoba from Gulf of Piran - sponge pinacoderm, lysed by freeze-thaw... | ecosystem: Host-associated > Porifera > Sponge >... | reverse complement strand
GCTCGTTTCCGGCGGAGAAAACGTCTATCCGGCCGAAATCGAGAATGCGCTTTACGGGCACGATGCAGTGGCGGAATGCGCGGTCTTCGGCATCCCGGACGATCACTGGGGCGAAGTACCCGCTGCTCATGTCGTGTTATCCAAGAATGGGACTGCAACAGAAAACGAATTGATCGAGTTCTGCGCCGCGCGTATCCCGCGTCACAAGCGGCCGCGACTGGTACGGTTCGTCGATGAACTGCCGCGCACGCCCGTGGGCAAGATCAGGAAGGCCCAGATTCGAGACCCGTACTGGCGCGGGCGGGAGCGGAATATTTGATGGCGACAGCATCGCCCAACCGGCAATCGCCCAACGGGCACGCGGTTTTCCATGCGGACGCGGCTGAGACCGCAGCCGCGAATGCCACCCTGATTCGCGCTAGGCGCGTTCAATTCTTGCGGCTACAATACGCACCGCGGTATCAGGGTCTTTTTCTGCGAGGACGAAACTTATGACCTACGTCATCACCGAGAGCTGCATCAAGTGCAAGTACACCGACTGCGTGGAGGTTTGTCCGGTGGACTGTTTCCACGAGGGCCCGAATATGCTCGTCATCGATCCCGAGGAGTGTATCGACTGCACGCTGTGCGAGCCGGAATGCCCGGTCGAGGCCATTTGCTCCGAGGATGATGTACCGGAGGGCCAGGAACACTTCCTGGAATTGAACGCGGAACTGTCACAGAACTGGCCCGTTATCACCGAGGCGAAGGATCCGCCCGACGATGCCGAAGATTGGGAGGATGTCGAGGACAAGCTGGAACACCTGGAGCGGTAGCCGCTGCCGACATCCCTGAATCGGGCTGCCAAGAGCCATCCAGCGAAAATTCAACGGAAAATACAATGACCGTTTCTCGAAGTCTCCTCCTGTCGGCACTGCTGGTCCTGACCGCGTTGCCGCTCGCCGGACGTAGCGAAACGATCGCGCTGATCGGTACCGGCGACGTGTCGGCAGCCTTCGGACCGCGACTTGCGCAACTTGGCCATCAGGTCATCTACGGTTCGCGAACGCCGGATCGTCCCGACGTCCGGGAGATGTTGCAGGCAACGGGCAATGGCGCGACAGCCGCGTTACCCGGGGAGGCTGCCGCGCAGGCAGACATCGTCATGATCAACGTACCGTGGAGTGTGGCCGAAGAAGTGGTGCTCGGCCTCGGCGACCTGGCCGGCAAGATCATCATCGATCCCATCAATCCGCGCATCGTTGACGAGGACGGGTACAGGCACTATCCGACGTATACCTCCAACGCCGAACGGATCCAGAACCTGGCTCCCCGGGCATTTGTCGTCAAGGCATTCAACACGATCAGCGCCGATACCATGATCGATCCCGACGTGCTCGGCCACCCCGTCACGATTCCCATCGCCGGGAATGACGCGACCGCCAAGCAGACTGTCGCGGGGCTTGCCGAGGCACTGGGCTATGAAGCCGTCGACGTCGGTCCGGTTCGTTATGCGCATATCGTCGAGGGGTTCTACCTGCTGCGCTCGAATGCGCGGGACCTGCTTGGGACCCACTATGAATACCACCTGAGACGGCGCGAGAACGCGGCGCCTCAGGAGATCAGGTAATCCTCTCCGCCCGGCCCGGACCCATCGGCGAGCGCCAATGGGTCCGGCCACGCCCTACCAGCGTATCGCTCCCCGAAGCTGGATCGTGTGGTCGGGCACACTGCCCGGCTGCGCGCTTCTCCCGATCTCAAGCGCTGCATCCAGATTCGGGCCCGAGGTCAGCTTGACGCCCATTCGCACGGACTGCGCACCGCCATCGGCGGTCCGGGTGCCGATGAAGGGATACCACAACCGGCGACCCTGCAGTCCGGCCAGCCCGTAGCCGAGTTCCGACTCCAAGCGTTGTACTGCACGGCCGGGCACATCGCTCAAGACACCATCCGTTGCCGGCCGATGCCACAACGACTCCACGCCGCTCGCCGTCACGCCCCAGGAGGATCGTGCCGTCATCGACCAACCGTGTCCCTGCGCGTCCGGCTGCCAGGTGACCGCGCCGCTGACGCCCCACTCCCGGTAGTCCTCGTCCCGGTGCGCCAGCAAGGCCCGCGCGTCAACCTGTACCGACAGCCGCCCGGCCGCGTAGGCGAGGCCACCGCCCACTTCGACCCCGGTCCCGTTTTCGGCGTCACCGGCGTCGTGTCGCAGACCGGCTTCGATCCGCGGATTCAATTCTCCGCCTCCGGGCAGCGCAATGGCTCCCGATCCTTCCAGCATCAGCCGCAGCCGCTGCGCCCTGCCCTCCGCGCCCATCAATCCGGTGGTCGCATCCGACCTCGTATTGCTCGCCAGCGCATCGGATACCAACGCCAATTCGAGCCCGCCGGCAGTCCGGCGCAGCAACCCTCGGCCTCCGAATGCCGCCATGGTTGAGGTCAGCCCGGTTTCGATCGCCGTCTCGGCGCCTTCGCTCTGCAGCGTCAATTCCCCGACACCGTAGCCCAGCACGCCCCACAGGCTGAATCGCTCATTGAACCGGTAGCTCGCATAGGGGTGCAGGCTTGCAAGGCTACTGGTCACGTCACCGCCGGTCGCCGTTTCGTGCCCGTAGGCGCCTTCGCCCACGCTGTAGGAAACCGCGGCTCCGGCCAGCCATCGACCGAACCGGCTGTCGAGACCGAGCGTGCCGGTAGCGACTTCGCCGTCGATGGACAACGGCCCATCGGTTCCGTCGAATCGGGTGGAAGCCGCACGTCCCCAGGCGGACCAGTTGCCGAGCCAGTCCGGATTCGCCAGAGCCACGCCGCCCGGTGCGTTCTCGCCATCGCCTGCGCTCAATCTCGCATCGATCGCCTGGACCGCATGGTCTGCGGCCGTGCGGCCGAAGCGCGCCAGCCAGGCCTTCGGCATCGGATCGGAGTTGATGATGGTTCCGGTCGCGGTGCCTTCGGCGATGATCGCGCCGCGGGCATCGTAGAGCGTCAGAATCACTGTTTCCCCGCTGTCGTCGTGGGCGTCGTCGAGGGTGACAACGGAAACAGTTTTCTCCGACTGACCCCGCTCGAAAGTCAAGGTACCGGAAATCGCCTCGAAGTCCGCGCCGGCAGTCGCCGTTCCCTCCTCGGTTCGGTATGACACCGAAACCGCATCATGGGCCGCGTGATCCAGCGATACCCGGAATTGCAGCGGCGCGCCTTCCTCGGCCGATGCATCCGACAGGCTCAAGTTGCGTTGCAGGAACCGCTCTATCGGCTCGACGGCAGATCCGTGCGCCAGGATCGCGTCAATGCCCGCGGCGTTACGAATCGTGCCGCCGTTGGTCGCCAGGCTGTTGTCGGTCAGGTGCAACTCTTCAAATGCACCGTCGCCGATAGAGACCCGATAGCGGAACTCGAGCCGCCGCGTGCCCGAGCCGTCGGCATAGCGCGCCGATTGGCTGGCCGCTTCGCTGAAGTCGCCCAGCCGTATGCCGATCGTCGGCGTACCGTTGGACGAATCCACCACGACCGGTTCGTTGAATGCCACCGTCACGCTGAGCGTGTCGCCGGGTTGGTAGCGCCCATCTTCGCCCGGGTGGGTGAGGACAGCCTGGGCATTGACGTGGGGCTTCAGCGGATCGCCTGCTGCCATGCAGCGCACTCCGACGATCTCCGTCACCCTGCAGTTGTGCTCGCCAATGACTTCTCTTCCGTACCGGCCTCCGGCCACCGGGCAGTCGAGCAGGCTCGACTCCTCACCGTTGCACAGCAGGTCATCGAGCCAGATGGGGCCCGTGCCTGCGCCGAAGTACGACTTCCGGAACCGGCCGGCGTGGGGCTCCGAGCGCTCATGGCCGACTGCCCTGCAGACCACGTCGGCATCGTCGTCGGTCCAGTAGTCGTCGCAGACCACGCCCCAACGTGCGGATGCGTCGTCCGTGATGTCGTCGGCGCAGATCTCGACGCGCCCCTCCTTCGAGTCGGCGCCGTCCACCAGCCGGACGGATCCCTCGGAACCAACGCAAAGCTCGCCTGGCTTTGTAATGTTCGCCACGGGATGATCGGCAAGGTCTTCGACCGGGTTGTCCGCCATGTCCCGAATGGGCTTGCCGTTCCCATCCGGAGTGGTATAGCTCACCGTCACCGTATCGTCGGGGGAAATGGCGGATGGAAGGAAGAGCGCAACGCTGCTCTTGATAATCCCCACGACTATGTTGTCCGACAGGACGGTATCGCCCAACATCACCGAAAAGGCGCTCGTCGGTATTTCGGTTTGCGCCAGGGTCTCATCGTAGGTGAGGTCCACTCTGTTGTCTTGCGCGGTCGCGGAAACCAGGGTCGGCGAGGTCACGTCCACCGTCAGGGTGTGCTCCACCGGCGGGGCCGCCTGGAAGGGCGGCTTTGTCGCATTCACCGTCACCTTGACGCTCGGCTCGCTGATGTACGCTGCCGCGGCGGGTACGTCGACGCACCATGTGCCGTCGCTATCTGAGTTGGCGGTGAACGTCTCGTCGGCGATCTCCACGGTGACCGCGGCGTTGCCTATGGCGTCCGACTTGTCAACGACCACCGTACCGGTGATGCAGAAGCCGTCCGCCTTCTCGCGGATATTCACCACGTCGTCACCCGCGACGGTGTCGATGCTCAGCGACAGCGGCGGCCCCGGCCGGAACACGCCCATGGTATAGGTCTGCTTCATGCCGTTTTCCGCCTCGACCCGCACCCTGAGGATGGTCGCGCCCAACGCCAGGTCAGCCTGGAATCCGTCCGTTTCGTCGTCTGCGTCGGCAAGCTCGCTCTCCTTGACGTTGAGGTATTTGAGCGTGGCACCGGCGTGATTGGCCACCGCGTCCAGCGTGATGGTCTCGGCACCGACAGACACTTCCGCGGAATAGTGGCGAACGGCCGGATCGAAAGCCGGAATGAGTGTGATGCCGTCGCCGCTCTCGGTCTCGGTCAGCGCAAGCCCGCTCAGGGTGGCATCGTCGCTGAGCATCTGGTCTGTCTGAGCCGGCACCGGAGATGTCGCGCCAAGTATCGAGGCACCAAGAACCAGGGAAGCCATCATGCGACGCAGCATGGCGCCTGAGCGGCTCTCTTCCATGCGCGTGGCAAAACCACGCGCTGAACGATCAATAGTCCATGCCGTACTCGAGCAGCGCCATGGCCATCCGGGGAAGTGAGCCTCGGTTCCGGAGGCCATTCTCCAAAAAAAACGGGCCTTCGAAAGGCCCGTTTTGGGTTGCCTGTGCAAGTTGTTCGACGGATCTCTCACGACGTTCACCTACTAAAGACGGTCTGTACCTATTATTGACAGCGGAATCAGGATTAGATTCCCTGCGACAGGAGGCTTTCTTAACAGGTGAACGGTCCGGTCATGGAACCGGAGGTGGCGCCGGTCTCAGTGCGTCCCGAATCGGGGACCGCCAATGGCAATTCAGACTACGGCGGCTACGGCTGCAGCAGATAGGAGAACTTGAGAAAAACCTGTTCGCCGTCGCGGTGCATGTTGTGGGTTCTCACCAATTCGGTTCCAATTTCCGTGTCGACCAGGGCGAAGTTGCTGGAATTGGTGTTGTAGCCCGCGTACAGCGCCGACCAGGGATTGATCACGTACCGCACAAGCATATCGAAGTTCAGATTCTGGTCTCGCTTGAGCGAAGTGAGGGGACCCGGGTCGGTTTCTTCGAACTGGGTAATGAATCGCAGCGAGAGTTCCCTGGTGAACTGGTAATTCCACCTGGAACGAACGATCTGATCCGTGAAAACCCTGCCGCCGCCGTTCGGGTCGTCCAGCTTCGTGTACAGGTACGTAAAGTCGTGGCGAAGGCGCTCCAGAGGCCTCCAGAGCAGTTCGATCTGCGCGCTGACGGAATCCGCCACCTCGGGCTGGTACCCCGGAGCAGGCGCCAGATTGATGGTCTGGCCCGCACCCAGTTCGAGGCTGAACCCCACCGTGGAGAACATCTCGGTCTCGAATTCCGCGGTCCACCTGCTTTGCGAATAGTCGCGCGAGCTCAGGAGTCCGGGAACGTCCCGAGGCCGCAACCGCTCCTGAACGTCCTCGTACGTCAGGCTGAGTTCGGTCTGCCCGTCCCAGGACCACTCCAGGGCCGGCATGATCTGCGAGTACAATCGGACCGAATTCTGGTCGACAACATGGTTGACGAAGACTCGTCCCCCGAAGCTGTTCAGGGCTCTCTCCTCGGGCCAGAAGGTATATCGAACCAAGCCGTGGGTCGAACGCGAGTCCGGCTGATAGTTGCGGCTCAGGAAACCGAGATCCGCCCTGAACTCTTCGGTAGTGTCTATCACGTGTGCATGTGCCATGAAATTGCGGCCGCTACGGTCGAAACGCGCATTGGACTGCCGTCCATTCCGTGAAGCGCCCGCACCGTCCTCAAACTCGGTCCCGATCAACTGCAACTCGGTGGTCCAGTTTTGATTGAGCTTGAAGCGAGCGTCGAGACTTGACACCTGGTTGATCTCGTCGCCGAACGACCGCTCCGTATAGAGAACGCCCACACGACTCTGGTCGGAAATATCCCGAAACCCGCGCAGAATCCGGATATCCGCGGCGTCCCCGGCCAGCGGGTTGTCCGCCGCTACCCTTTGCCCCGGCGCCTCGTCGTTCATCAGCAGCGTGCCGAAGCCCCAGGGACCCTGCTTGCCGGTAAAGCGAATGCCCGCGCTCGGATCAACGATACGGCGCGTAAACACGAGCGTGCTCTCGGTATTGAAATAGTCCGCGTTCTCGAGAAAGAACGGACGCCGCTCGTCGAAGCGCACTTCGAAGCGCTCATTGACGGTGACCTGGGGCTCGTCTGATTCCACCTGGCTGAAGTCCGGATTCAACGTGGCATCCAGTACCAGACTGTCATTGAATACGAACTTCGCGTCGAGACCGATGTTCTCCTCGGAATCGTCGTTGAATGCCGGCCCGCCCGCCGCGCGCGAATCCAGTACATCGAATGTGCGCGCAAAGGCAAACGGGATAAGCTGAATGTTCCGGCCGGGCGACACGTTGCGTACGCCCCTGAGAACGGCCGCCTGGTTAAGCCGGCCCTCGATGCTGGACAGGTACTGCGGCCAGTGCGATTGCTCGCTTGAGCGGGGAATGCGCCGATCAAACATGATCCGCCATTCCTGCTCTTCGGTCACCGGAAATCTCAGGTTCCGCAGGGGGATGGTCATTTTGACCATGTAGCCGGCGTCGGTCAGCCGGGCATCCGTATACCAGACAGCTTCCCAGGATGAATCCCAGTTGGACTGCTTGGCGATCTCCGACCAGCGCCCATCCACCTGTACGCCCAGCGGCGACGACCCGAACCCGTAGGCGGTGCGCTGATCATTGAACGTGTCGAGCACCAGGGAGACAAAGTCATCATTAATAATGTTTTCGCGCGGCGCGAGATTCGCCCTGATGAGGTGCGGCTCGGAGTCGAAGGCCAGAAACACCACATACAGATTCCGACTGTCGTACGCAAGGAAAACCGTTGTGTCCTGGCTCGCCGGCATGCCGTTGCCGGGCTCGCGCTGCACGAACCCCTCTATGCGGGTCATCATCGCGGCGATTTCCGTCGATGCCCTCATTTCGCGGAAGTCGTCGAGTTGTGGCGCTCGGTCGATGTACGGGATGACCAGTTCGTCGGTCTGCTGGGCGTCGGACCACGAACTCCAGCACAACAGCAACGCGATCAGGCGGGCGAATACGCGGACGCGGTTCGTCCGTCGACCGTCCGTCAGAGAGAATATTCGACTCATTGCCCCGCGTTACCGTTTCGGCTTCCCCCGACTACAGGGCAATTCTATCGACACGGGGACACTACTAGCGTGAAAGTATTTTCATGCAGGGCGCCGAGAACTGGATCCGCACCGTAAATTTCGAGGATGCGCCTGCGGGGGCTTCAGTGCTATAAAGACGCTCGCCCAGCCGGAACCGGACTCCAACTACGCCATGATTATCGACTGCCACGGACACTACACCACGGAACCGCAACAACTGAAGGACTACCGCGAACGCCAGAAGCTGGAGGTCGAGAAGGACCCGTTTCACCAGGCCGAGGAGGTCGATCTGAAGATCACCGACGACCAGTTACGCGAAAGCGTGGAAGGCGCTCAGCTCAAGTTCCAGCGGGAACGCGGCACGGACCGGACCATCTTTTCCCCGCGGGCCAGCGGAATGGGCCACCACATTGGCAACGCCTCCACCAGTCTCACCTGGAGCATCCAGTCCAACAACCTGATCTACCGGCTCACTCAGCTTTACCCGAACAACTTCATCGGTGTCTGCCAACTGCCGCAGTCGCGGGGAACCGATTTGCGGGCCAGCATCGGTGAACTCGAACGCTGCGTGGAGCAGCTTGGCTTCATCGGTTGCAACCTTAATCCCGATACAAGCGGAGGCTCTTTTGATTTACCGCCATTGGGCGACCGGTACTGGTATCCGTTCTACGAAAAAATGTGCGAACTCAGGGTCCCTGCCATGATCCACGTCAGCGCCGCCTGCAATCCGGCGTTTCACTCCACCGGGTCGTACTACCTGAGCGCGGACACCACCGCGTTCATGCAGATGCTCACGTCGGACCTGTTCAGCGACTTTCCTGACCTGAAGTTCATCATTCCCCACGGCGGCGGCGCCGTGCCCTTTCATTGGGGCCGCTTCCGAGGGCTTGCCGACATGCTGAAGCGCCCGCCCCTGGACGAACTCCTGCTGGACAATGTCTTCTTCGACACCTGTGTGTATCACCAGAAAGGCATCGACCTGCTGGTGGACGTGATGCCCATCAAGAATATTCTGTTCGCCTCGGAGATGGTAGGCGCCGTGCGCGGGATCGATCCGGAAACAGGGCATTACTTCGACGACACGAAACGCTACATTGTGGGCAACAGGAAACTGAGCGAAGCGGATAGAATGCAGATATTCGAGGGTAACGCGCGCCGTGTGTACCCGAGGCTCGCCGAGGCGCTCGGCAATTGACCGAGAAGCGTTGCACAGAGGGGAAAGATTGTATGGACGCTCGAGTCATCATCCGGGGAAGTGCGGCCGCCGCGGCGTGGATCCTTGCCGGCAGTGCCCTGGCGCATCACTCCGTGTCGACAAACTATTTTGTTTACGAGGAAGCACCGGTGGTGCTTGTCGGCACCATCACCGAAGTCGAGATACGCAATCCCCATGCGCTGATCACGCTGGACGTGGTCGACAGCGACGGGGTGACGACCGAGTGGCTGGCCGAGTGGTCCGACGGCAATGCGCTGCGCCGCAGGGCCGTGGATATCGATCTGGTCAAGGTTGGGGAAGAAGTGACCATTCATGCCCGGCGCCACCGCAAGGTCGAACACGTGGTCTACATCCGGGACGTGGTCCTGCCCGACGGCACCATCGTCCGGGACTGCGGCGCCGGAATCTATCGCGGCGGCGAATACTACGCGACCTGCGACGAAGCGGAAGACGCCCAGGGCCAACAGGATCCATTCAATCTGGTGCCGTAACGGTGTCCGCGGAGGTCGAGTCCATGCAGCGAACAAGGGAAGGGAAATATTGGCCACCGACCTGGTCGGCAACTGCCCTGGTTGCGGTCACGGTTGGCTGGTCAGCTACCGTCGCCGCCGCGGGGGTGCGCACCGACCTGGATGGCGTCTGGAACGTCACCGGCAGTTACAGCCCCGACATCGCGCTGAACGCTGCCGGGGAGGCGCGCCGCGAAGCCTACGACTTTCTCACCGACGATCCCCACATGCAGTGCATGCCCGCGAGCGTGACCCGCACAATGATCACGCCCTCCCCGCTGATGGAAATCCGCCAGCACGACAATCACGTGGAATTCAACCACGAATTCATGGACGTACGGCGACGCATTCCCCTGGACGAACAGGCGGGTGTGCAGGATGCGCCGATCGCCGCGCCCGAATACCCCCACCTCGGACGATCGGTTGCGCGTTATGAAGGCGAGAACCTGGTCGTGGACTCCGCCGGGATCCAGGCGGGCGTGTTTTCGACATTCCAGTGGGTCGGCTACCCGCAGTCGGACCTCATGATGACCACCGAGCGCTTTATTCCGGACGGCGATCGCATGGAGGCGCGAATCACTCATTTCGATCCGGTCTTCTACGAAACGCCGTTCACGATCGTCATTACGTACGCGCGCACGGATGCCCCGCTGCTGGAGTGGGGATGCGTTCCCGAAAAGGCGTGCGTGGACCCGCGGGCGTGCGGCGTCGAGGCAGACACCGAGTGAAGTCAGGACTGGGTACAGTTGCTGACCGGATCCCGTAAACGCTGTCGGAAACGGTATCTTTACACTGGATAGCGCTATAGGGTCTCAGGGCTCGATCCCGAGCTGGCGCAGTAACCAGGGCTGCACGACTTCGTCCCGAATCCGCCCGCCCGGCCAGTGTTCCGACCGGCCCATATGACCGCCGACGGGATTCACCCAGGCGGTCTTGGGATCGCCGTTCTTCATCATCAGGTACAGGTCGCTGATGGGTTGCTGGGTATCCTGTTCCCCGTTCACCAGCAGCATCGGCGCCGACGGCTGATCGATCAGACCCCGCTCCACCAGAGAGAGCCTCGGTCCGTAGGCGAGAAAGTCCTCCATCGTCTCGACGCCATAAACGACTGATCGCGCGGGAAACAGATCGAAGAGGTATTCCCGGCTGAGCACGGCATGCTCCTGCCATTCAGGCTGGTAGTAGTGATGGATGCCGACACCATGGACCGCCGCACCCTGGATGCGGTCCCGTTCGGTATAGGCCAACACGGCAGCCCAATAGCCGCTCCAGCTTCGGCCTTGTACCACAATGCGCGAGCCATCGATCTCGGGACGGGCGGCCAGATGGTCCAACGCCGCCGAGAGCATGCGTTCGGAGCCCACGTCGATCAGGATGGGCGCCTGCCCCGTTCCTGGCATGTCGATGGCGGATGCTGCGGCGCCTGCCTCGATATAGGCATCGGACCCCGCCATGACGCCTTCCTTGCGGGAATCCAGCCCATTCATGCCAAAGACCAGCGGGGCTGGCCTGACGCCATCGGGCAAGCGCAGGTAGAGAACGATTTCGCTGTCTTCGAAGGGGATTCGCACCGTCTCCACCGGTGGATCCAGCAACCGGCCCCACTCGCCGAACGCTTCCAGCCCCTGCTCGTAGGACTTGCGCTTGCCTTCGGAGTGCTTCTCCGTCGGCCAGCGGCCCACGTCGAAGTAGCGCCAGGCGTAGTAGAAGTTCTCGCGGGCTTCGTCCTCGGTAGTAGCCGCCCTCGCCCGCTCCAGGTATTCCTCCCCGATGGACGACCAGGCCGAAGCCCAGGTATCCCGCTCCAGGTCGTGCAAAGCGGCGACGGCCCGCTCGGCATCCTCCATCCTGACCACACCGATGGGCCCTTCGCCATGGAGTGCACGCCGCAGCGTTTCCTCCTTCAGTTCATCGAGGCCGCGCGGACCCCAGCTCTGCGCCGAAGCGAGGCTCGCGGCGGTGAAGAGAATCAGCAGTCCTGTTGCTTGCGCACGGTGGGTCATTATTCTTCCCCTGAAAACAAATCAAACGGTAAACGCTCCAAGCTCCACTTCCCTGACGCGGATTTCAAGCTTGAAAATCTTCAACAACACGGCAACCCGCATCCACATGCCGTTGCGTTCCTGGCGCCAATACATCGCCCGGGGGTCCGTGTCCACGGCCGGATCGATCTCGGGTCCCCTGGGCAGCGGGTGCATGACGATGCCTTCGGGCTTGAGAAGTTTCATTTCCTCGATGCCGATGCTGAAGCGCGCGGTATCCACCTTGCTGGCTTCGCCGGCCTGGTCCCACTCCGATTGCATGCGGGTCACGTAGATGGCGTCGAGTTCCGGCAGCGCACCCGGCAGGTCCGCTGTCTCCACGTACGAGATGTTGTGGGAAGCCAGAAAAGCCTTGATGTCGTCCTGCATGGCGTATTGATCGGGCGCGACGAATACCAGGCGTACATCCCGGTAATTCTGCATGAGCATGCACAGTGAACGCACCGTGCGTCCGCGCCTGAGATCGCCCATCATGCCGATGACCTTGCCGTCGATGCCGCCATGTTCGGAGAAGCTGCGGTCCAGCGTGTAGATGTCCAGCAGCGCCTGGGTCGGATGCTGATCGCTGCCGCTGCCGCCGTTGATCACCGGTACCGGGCGGGCGATGGAGTCCATGAGGTTCGCGGCCAGCGCCGCGCGCCCCGGATGCCGGGAGCGCATGATGATCACGTCCACGTAGGAACTGAAGGTGCGGATCGCGTCCTCGAAACTCTCTCCCTTGACCTCCGA
>Ga0209021_1003585_pt1 | contig 12256 bp, 9 predicted proteins | sample PinacodermFT_FD_187299 | JGI IMG/M metagenome (GOLD analysis project Ga0209021, IMG submission 187299) | Host-associated microbial community of the marine sponge Aplysina aerophoba from Gulf of Piran - sponge pinacoderm, lysed by freeze-thaw... | ecosystem: Host-associated > Porifera > Sponge >... | reverse complement strand
GGACCTCGAAGGCCGGAAGGTTGGAGTCCGCAGTTATACGCTGACACCCGGAGTGTGGACGCGCGCCATTCTACAGACAGAGTATGGTGTTGACCTTGATGCCGTGACGTGGGTGCTGTCCGGCGATGAACACGTAGAGGAGTTTGTTGCTCCCGCCAACGTCGTATCATCGCCCAACAGCGATCTTGGGGAGATGTTGCATTCAGGCGAGATTGACGCCGCAATAGGCGCTGGCCCAATGGACTCCCCAGACATTCGGCCACTCTTTCCGAATGCTCACGAAGCCGATAGAGCGTGGCATCAGAAAACGGGCATCTACCCTATAAGCCACATGCTCGTTGTGAAGGATGACCTGCTTGAATCCCAGGACGGAATCGTCAATGAACTATTTGACCTGTTCAACAGAGCAAGGGTGCCCTATATCGAGCAACTGCTTTCGGGAAATGTCTCGACTGATGGCGACATAGCACTAATGAGAAGAGCCGAGATAGTGGGAGACGACCCTATCCCCTACGGTTTCGAAAGCGCAGTACACACACTTCAGGCATTCATCGACTTCAATGTCGAGCAGAGAATTATACCGCGGGCAGTCGATCCGGAGGAACTGTTCCCCGCAGAATCTCTGAAACTTGGATGATCTGATTCTGCGGTTCCATAGGACTGCACATTGAAGCATAGCAGGAGCCACGCCCATTCGAAAACGGGTGGCTCCTGCGAGGCTAGTTACATATTCTGGCAGATTCAGCAGCCGACACGGACGCTACCGCGCCACCACGTTCACCAATTTGCCCGGAACATACACCACGCGGGCGATGTCCTTCCCGTCAATATGCGGTGCTACTCGGTGACTGTCGAGCGCGGCAGCCTTCGCGGCATCCTCATCTATCGATACCGGGACTTCCAGCTTATCTCTCACGCGCCCGTTCACCTGCACAACCAGCGTTATAACCTCATCCGCGGCGAGACCTTCGTCCCATTCCGGCCAGCTTCTTGAATGAACGCTGCCCTTATGCCCGGTCTGCTCCCACAGTTCTTCCGAGACATGGGGCGCCAGGGGCGCCATTAGTGTCAGCAGGTTGCTGATCGCCTCTGCCCAGTGTTCGGAGTGGACGCCCTTCACCTCCCAGATTTGTCCAAGCGCATTAGTGTACTCCATAAGCCCAGCCAGCGCCGTGTTGAACTTGAAACGTTCCAGGTCTTCGCCTACACGCCGAATTGTCTTATGCATGAGGCGTTGCATGTCGCGCACAGCATTGGCATCACGTGGGTAGTCATCCAATTGCCTTGCGTCTCGCGTAGCGACATCCCAGACCCGGTTCATCCAGCGCGACGTGCCGTTGATCCCGGAGTCGCTCCACGTACCGCCCTGATCCCAGGGACCCAGGAACATCAGGAAACAGCGAACGACATCAGCGCCGAATGCTTCCACATACTCGTCAGGAGCAATCACATTTCCGCGAGACTTGCTCATCTTCTCGTGGTCAGGGCCCAAGATCACGCCCTGATTGTAAAGACGGTCAAAAGGCTCGTCGAAGTTGAGCAAGCCGAGGTCACGCAACGCCTTGACGAAAAAGCGCGCATACAACAGGTGCATTACGGCGTGTTCCACTCCACCCGTGTACTGATCAACCGAACCCCACTGAGCGAGCTTTTCCGTGTCGAAGGGGCCGCCCGCGTATTTGGCGTTCGTAAAACGTAGGAAGTACCAGGACGAATCGACAAAGGTGTCCATCGTGTCGGTCTCCCTTGTGGCAGGTCCCGCACAGTTCGGACAAGTTGTGTTTACGAAGGCTTCGTTTAGCGCAAGCGGAGACTCGCCAGTTGGTCGAAATTCGGCATCCTCAGGCAGCAGCACCGGCAGGTCATCTTCCGGTACGGCAACATCGCCACAATCATCGCAATAGATGATGGGTATCGGTGTGCCCCAGTAACGCTGCCGGGAAATCAGCCAATCGCGGACACGATATTGCACCGTCCGCGTTCCCCAGCCCTTTTTTTCGATGTATTGGGCGATGCGCTGCAGCCCTTCGGTGCTACTCATTCCGTCGAACTGAGCCGAGTTGACCTGAGTCCCTGCAGGAATGTAAGCCTCCTCAAGTTCTTCGCCATCCCATCCGGGAGGCGCAACGACAACGCGTATCGGTAATCCATACTTCTTCGCGAAGATAAAGTCGCGCTCGTCATGCGCCGGCACACCCATAACAATGCCTGTGCCGTAGGTCAGCAGTACATAATCGCCAACGAGTATGGGTACTCGCTCTCCATTTAGCTTGTTTACGCAGTATGCGCCGGTGAATACGCCGGTCTTCTCCTTTTCGGTGGAGAGCCGCTCGATTTCCGTTTGAATTCGCGCTTGCTCCACATAAGCTTCAACTTCGGATTTCTGCTCAGGAGTGGTCAACTTCTCAACCAAAGGATGCTCAGGAGCAAGAACGACGAAAGTTACACCATATACCGTATCAATCCTCGTGGTGAAAGTCGTTATGGATTTTTCTTCCAGACCGTATTCGGATATGTCGAACTCGATATCTACGCCTTCGCTTCGACCGATCCAGTTATCCTGCATCCTGTTGATCTTTTCGGGCCAGTCAATCTTGGAGTGATCGAGCAACTCTTCGGCATAATCGGTAATCTTGAAGAACCACTGATTGAGGTCCCTGTGTGTGACAGTTGATGAGCAGCGTTCGCAGAGCCCGTTTATGACCTGCTCATTGGCAAGCACAGTTTGGCACGACGGGCACCAATTGACCGGCGCAAAGGCGCGATAGGCCAGACCGCTCTTGTAGAACTGCAGGAAGAACCACTGGTTCCACTTGTAGTATTCCGGGGCGCATGTGACGACTTCCCTGTCCCAGTCGTAGATTGCGCCCATGCTTCGGAATTGGCGGCGCATGTTTTCCATGTTTTCCATCGTCCACCGATATGGATGGATGCCACGCTGTATGGCGGCGTTTTCGGCGTTCAGTCCAAATGCGTCGAACCCCATGGGGTGAAGGACGTTGTAGCCCTGCATTCGCCGGAAGCGGGCATGTGAATCTGAAGGACTCATGGCGTACCAGTGACCGATGTGCAGGTCGCCCGAGGGGTACGGGTACATTGTCAATTCATACCACTTGGGGCGCGGATCGTCGTCGTCCACAAAGTTGGACCGCTCTTTGAGCCAGCGCTGTTGCCACTTGGCGTCAATCGCCTGATGGTCATACCGCTGCTCAGTTGTCCTGACAACTCCCATAGTCTGTCCTCCGCTCAAGTACAGGTCAAAGTCACACACAAAAAGCCCGTCCCCCTGCAAGGGACGGGTCTTCATTCGGAAGATACCGCGGTACCACCCCTGTTCCCCGGCAAAGCAGTAGCTTTAGCCAGGACACTCGTTAGCTATAACAGGCTTACCCGTCCGACCCTACGTCGCGAATTCAGGCCGGAAACTCAGGGGCGAGTTCGCCGCAGTTCAGCGTGCCAGGATTCCAGCTCCCCTGACTCTCTGCAAGCCTTGCTGCCAGGCTACTACTCCCCTTCAACGCATTTCATTTCTATACTAAAATAACCTAACATTGGGCAGGATTGACGTCAAGATAATGTCGAACCTCGCACTACCGGGCAACTAACTTCGGTATTGCCTCGAAAGAGGTTCTGGTTGTCTGAAACGCATGCAGACGCGCCTAACAGAGAACGAGTAAACGATCGCTGTCAGCATGGACCCCGAGCAAGATACCCGCATCATAATATTGGGCACAACAGGATCCGGGAAGACGACTCTGTCGAGACACTTGTCCCGGACTCTTGATATTCCGGCCGTTGAGTTGGATGCGATTCGCCATGGCCCCAATTGGGCGGAGACCCCGGATGACGAATTCAGACGCGGTGTCGCTGATTCTTTACATGGGGACAGATGGATTGTGGACGGCAATTATAGCGTTGCCCGTGACATTATCTGGCCCAGGGCGACCACGCTTATCTGGCTGGACTATTCATTCCCGCTCGTGTTCTGGCGGCTCTTCTGGCGCACTTTATCGAGAGGAATAATGCGAAGGAAACTGTGGAATGACAACACAGAAGACCTATGGCGCCACTTCTTGACCAAGGACTCACTTTTTCTGTGGGCAGTGCAAACGCACTGGGAGCGAAGAAAGTCGCTTGCAAAGGTTCTCGAGTCGTGTCAGTACAGTCACTTGGAGGTGTTGCGGTTCAGGTCTTCCATGGAGACTCGAAGATGGCTTGAAGGTATCAGTCACCCAGTGTAGTGTATGATAGCGAAGGGTGTTCGTCCGTTAGTAGAGAATAGCGAGAGGTCAGAATGGCCGAGTACAGGGTATCAGTAATCCGCGGCGATGGCATCGGAGTAGATGTCATCGAAGAAGGCATCAAAGTCCTGAACGCAGTCGCTGAGCAAAGCGACTTCGGATGGAATTTCATAGATCACCCTTGGAACTCAGACTACTTCTTCGAGCACGGCAGGATGATGCCCGACGACGCCCTCGACCAGATGGCTGAGTCAGACGCAATTTACCTTGGGGCAGTCGGACATCCCGAACTTCAGGACCATGTGACTCTCAACGGACTGTTGCTCCCTATCAGACGCACTTTCGACCAGTATGTTTGCGAACGTCCAAGCGTGCTTTATCCCGGCATCACTTCGCCATTGCGAGACCCAAAGCCCTACGACATAGATATGCTCGTAATCCGCGAGAACACCGAGGGAGAGTACGCCGAGGTGGGCGGATTTCAATACGCAGGCTTCGAGGAGGAGATAGGTATCCAGTCCGGCGTCTTCACAAGGCGCGGCTGCGAGCGCATTATAACCTACGCCTTTGAGCAAGCACGCGAGCGGAATAAGCAAAAGCACGTGACATCCATCACCAAGTCAAACGCGCTTGGATTCGGAATGCTGGTATGGGATCGGGCATTCGAGAGGATTGCGGAGCGATATCCTGATATCGAGACTACTTCCCTACTCATTGACGCCGCGTGCATGGATTTTGTCCGCCGACCGGAGAGTTTCGATGTCGTGGTGGGCAGCAATCTGTTCGGCGATATCCTCACTGACATCGGCGCAATAATCACAGGTAGTATGGGACTCGCCCCCAGCGGCAACATCGACCCTGAGCGACGCTTCCCGTCAATGTTCGAGCCGGTTCACGGCAGTGCGCCCGATATCGCCGGAATGGGTATTGCGAACCCGATGGCCGCCATCCTCTCAGGATCTATGATGCTCCGCCATCTTGGACACGGTACCGAAGCAGATATTATTGATAAAGCCGTGATTTACATAGTCGAGCAGGGCGAGATACTGACCCCCGATCTCGGAGGCACCTCAACCACTACGCAAGTCGGTGACGCCGTGGTCAACGCACTCGGCAGAGGCTAGACGCCCCATGCAGATCCAGCCATTGGAACAGCCTCCTAAGCCCCGTAGAAGGCGCAAGGTGCGGGCGCAGGATGTTTTGGACTATCTCGGAGCGGACTATGGTCCGGCACAATGGCATGTGCGCTATTCGCCTGCGGAAGAGCTAGTCTATACGATCCTGTCGCAGCATACTTCTGATCTGAACTCAGAGCGCGCCTTCACCAATTTGATGAGCGTATTCGAATCACTTGACGCAGTTGCCGATGCACCCGTGGAGGCAATTGAAGAGGCGATTCGCAGAGGCGGTCTGGCCAAGCAGAAAGCGCCGCGAATCAAGAATGTGCTCGGTCAGATACGAGAAGAGATAGGATCGTTCGACCTGACGTTCCTGGCAGATATGCCACTGGATGAGGCGAAAGCATGGTTGAAGCGTCTGAACGGCATTGGGCCCAAAACCGCAGCAATAATCCTCTGCTTCTCACTCGGTATGCCCGCGATGCCTGTGGACACTCACATTTTCCGCGTCTCAAAGCGGCTCGGGCTGATTGGACCAAAAGTAAACGCTGACAAGGCCCATGATTTATTGGAGCCAATGGTAGCTCCCCAGGATGTGTTCGCCTTCCACATGTACCTCATCCAGCACGGACGGCAGGTGTGCAAGGCGCAGCGTCCAAACTGCAACGAATGCGTTCTCGCTTGGGGTTGCCGGGAACGGCCAAAGATTGAACGTGAAGCGAAGCGCTTGCGCAGTAAGCGCCCCAGTAAGTCCAAGTAAACCTTGTCCGCCCATTTGCTGACGGTTATACTTGGCTTAATTTATCGCAGGAGGCAATGCGTTGAAAGTGAAAGTTGGCATCATCAATGTGACAGGATACGCTGGAGTTGAACTCGCACGAATCCTTGCCCGACATCCCAACGCAGAAATCACCTCCGTGACAGGACGCAGCGCCGCCGGGCAGAAGCTCGCCGATGTTTTCCCGCATATGTCAGAGATAGATCTGACGATCACCGAAGACATCACCGAGAGCGTAGATGTTGTCTTCTCGGCGCTCCCCCATGCGGCAAGCGCTGAACGCATTGGAAAGGCACTCTCTCAAGGTGTGAAAGCAATCGACATCAGTGCGGACTTCCGTCTTAATGACCTTGATGTCTATGAAGACTGGTATAGCATCCAACATCCTTGCCCCGAACACATGGAGGGCTCGGTGTACGGATTGACCGAGTTGCACCGGGACGATATTTCGGAATCCAGTCTCGTTGCGAACCCGGGCTGCTATCCCACAGCCTCGATTATGGCACTCGCTCCGGCGGTCGATTCTGGCATTATAGAGAAGGACATCATTATCGACGCCAAGTCGGGCGTATCCGGCGCTGGACGCGGCTTGTCGCTGAAGACTCACTTCTCCGAGGTCAACGAGAACTTCATGGCGTACTCCGTGGACGGACACCGCCACCTACCAGAGATCCAACAAGAGCTGGATCTGCTCGATGATGGAGACGGACTGCGCATCACATTTATGACGCACCTCGTACCCATGACGCGTGGGATACTCGCAAGCTGCTACGCCCCACTTAAGGAAGGCTCCATCGGCACAGGCGACGACGCAAAAGCAAATGTGAAAGAGATTTATGACAACTACTACGAGGGAGAAACCTTCGCAAAGGTAGTTCCCGCCCCTCCAATGACCAAGCACACGCTAGGCAATAACGACTGCGTCGTCTATCCGACGGTTGACACCCGCACGAATCGCCTGGTGGTATTCAGCTGCATTGATAACTTGGTCAAGGGCGCAGCTGGGCAGGCAGTGCAGAACATGAACCTGATGTTTGGTCTGCCCGAAGACGAAGGCATCACGCAATTAGCACTGTATCCGTAGTTGTCAGGCAGGAGCGGACCTCGAGCCGACAACGGCGATTTCGTTGCGCGCAGCGTAGGGAGTCTCTACAATAGAGATGGCAGGCGATCCCGCCTGCCAGTTGCGTGGCCCCATCGTCTAGGGGACTAGGACAGCGGCCTTTCAAGCCGCAAACACGGATTCGAATTCCGTTGGGGCCACCACCCTTCCCCACATCTTCGTCGCTTAGGTTCCGCACATCTTGTCCACAGACCACATTAAGAGGGCTATCGGCTTAGGCTGGGACGAGATGTCCGAGTCGTACCAAGCGGAAACTCTCATCTCCCTTGACGATGTTCACTACGCGCCGCTGTGCCCGGGTGAGCGCGAACTCACCATCATCGGCGAGGTAGAAGGCAGGCGCACGCTGGAGTTGGCGTGCGGTGCCGCGCAGAATTCCATTGTCTTGGCGAAGTGGGGTGCGGAAGCAACGGCGGTGGACTTGTCTCCGAATCAGTTGGAGCGGGCGCGGGCTCTAATTGCTCAGGAGCAAGTGCGGGTCAACCTTGTGCAGGGGGATGTGGAGCGGCTCGGCATGCTTACCGATGGCTGTTTTGACTTGGTCATTTCGTGTTTCGGTATGGAGTTTTTGCCGGAACCCGACGCTTGCCTGGGAGAGTGTTACAGACTTCTAAGTAGGGGTGGGGTGCTCGTAATCGGGACGGTGCATCCGCTGACGGCGTTCGAGTGGGACGCTGACGAATCGCTGCTACGCCTGACAGACTACTTCAACCCGCCGGTCGAGGTGTGGGAGGAGCCGGCCGGGGAAGATGGCCAGAAGGGCCTGACCTTCTTTCGCACGGTATCGGAGATGTTCGCGCTGCTGACGGGGGCGGGCTTCGTGGTGGAGCAGGTGGTGGAGCCTGCGCCGTACGACGCGGCAGACCCAAGGCGGGCACTTGCTCCCTATGGCGGAGCGTACTGGGAGAGCCAGCGGGAGCGTCTCAGCAAGGTGCCTTTCGCCATCGTTTATAAGGCGCGGAAGCCTTAATCAGCCGAATCAAAGGCTAGTTAGCCGCCGCCAACTGCTCGCACTATCTCGACCTCGTCTCCTTCGCCGAGCGTTACATCGTCGAACTCCTCGCGGCGAATAACGGTGCCGTTGTGGGCAACGGCGATGGAGCGAGTATTGACCTCGAGGCTCTCTAAGTACTCGATCAGTGGAGTTGGGGCTTCAATTGTGCGTTCTTTGCCGTTTATGGTAAGTGTAATCATGGAAACCTCACCTTGCTTCCAGCGGCGTCGGAACGGATGCAGTCCGCATTTTCTCAAGCAAAGTCGATGCCGCGACTGCCGGATCCGGTGCCATTGTAATCGCAGTGATTACGGCTGCGCCGGCTGCGCCTCCGGCTATTACATTGGCAGCATTGGAGGCGTCGATGCCGCCGATGCCCAGGAATGGCACACTGACGGCGGCGGCGACTTCCTGCACAAGCGGGGATCCTCCGGTGTAGGCACCCGGGTGCGATGCGGTGGGGAAGATCGTGCCGAGAGTGAGCATGTCGGCTCCATTCGCCTCTGCTTCAAGCGCTCCGACGACGCTATGAACGGAGCGACCAAGGAGCAGGCTGCTGCCGGAGACTTGCCGCGCGGCTTCGAGTGGCAGGGCATTTTCACCTAGCTGTACGCCGTCTGCACCCACTGCTAGGGCTATGTCAACGCGGTCATTGATGAATAGAAGCGCACGCTTGCCTACGACTTTTCTTATGCGCAGAGCTAGGGAGTAGAGGTCGGAGGCAGGCAGGTCTTTTTCGCGCAACTGCACCATCCCTACCCCACCTTCAACAGCAGCGTCGACAATGTCCTCGATACGCCTGCCATTACAGCGCAGGCGGTCAGTAACAAGACAGAGCGTCGGATGGGATAGCTGCTGCATCGTTCCTGCCTACCCGGTGCTGCCGACGGGGGCTGCAACGCCTTCAGTCGGGCTTGAAGCGATCGCGGACCGCCTGCGTTCTATGCGCCCGGCGAGATATGCCTTTCGTCCGGCCTCCACTCCCAGCTTGAATGCCTCACCCATTAACTCGGCGTCCGCTGCCTGAGCGATGGCGGTATTGACTAGAACGCAGTCCGCGCCAGCCTCCAGGGCCTGCGAAGCCTCCGAGGGAACGGCTAGCCCGGCGTCCACCACCACGGGGACGCCAGCATCAGCGATAATCAGACGAATTTCATCGAGAGTGAGGATGCCCTGCCCTGATCCGATGGGCGAGCCGAGCGGCATCACGGTGGCACAGCCGATGCTCTCAAGTCGGGTTGCGAGAACAGGGTCTGCGTGAATGTAGGGCAGGACTGTGAAGCCGTCGTCCACGAGACGGCAGGCTGCTTCGTAAGTGCCTACGGGGTCGGGGAGAAGGTGCTTCGGCTCGGGGATGACTTCCAGCTTGATCCAAGAGGAACCCGTTACTTCACGGGCGAGATGCGCGGTGAAGACGGCCTCATCGGCGGTCTTGCAACCGGCGGTGTTGGGCAGGATGGTGTACTCGTCCCAGTCGAAGTAGTCGAGGATGTTCTTTTCGGCAGGATTGTCGAGGTCGAGGCGCCGAATCGCGACGGTGATAATTTCCGCGCCGGAGGACTTTACAGACGCGACCATTTCTTCCATGCTCCGATGGCGGCCGGTGCCGACCATCAGCCGGGACTTGAACTCTTTGCCGCCGATGATAAGGGGGTCGTTCATCTGAGAGTCTCCTGTGAAGTGGGTATGGCAGACCTAAATTCGCGGGTAATTATAGCACTAATGTCGTTCCCAAAAGAAAAACAGGCTGCTGACATGATGCCAGAAGCCTGTTTGAAATGCGCAGTTAGCGCAATCCCTACGCTGGCATTATCCAGGTCAGGTAAGAGGGGTCGCTTCGAATTGTCGAAGCCTCTCAGCCTAGCTCGCCTAAGCTCCCCCAACAGTATGCCTATTAGATTGTGTGTTCAGGATAGCCTACGACAAGGCGCAAGTCAACGCGATAAGCGTCAACCATCGGTAGTCTACGAAGGATAGCCACATAAGGAACAAAGGACACAGAGGCATTTGGTGACCGTCCCCTCACCCAACCCTCTTTCGTGGGGAGAGGGGGATTCCAAAGTGCCCCTTTCCTAACCTTCCCCCTGAGGGGGCAAGGAATTTCATGGGCTGCGGATGTTGGGTTTGCGTAGGGTGCCGGCTAGAGGATTGGGCAGGAGGGGGACGCCTTCGGATGTGGCGGCTTCCCTGATTTGCTTTAGGGCGATGGCGTAGTCGCGGTGGGCTGCCTCTGAGGGCGGCACGAAGGTGATTTCGCCTTCGGTGAATTCGCCGGATTCTATGAGCGAGTTGTAGTTGAAGATTGCCTGGTCTTCGGGGGTTAGGGGTTCGTAGTAGCAGTCGAGGTCATCGAAGATGTCGGATTCGTCGTTGGTTGGGGTGGATTGGGAGTGATGGGGTTCTTCGGAGCCCCTCACCCTAGCCCTCTCCCGCGGGGAGAGGGGACTTTCCGGCCCCGCTGGATTCCTGCTTTCGCAGGAATGATGGGTTGGGGTGGCTGCGTTGTTCTGGGGAGGGCTTGATGCATGGGCGTTTCCCCTCACCCTAGCCCTCTCCCCTGGGGAGAGGGGACTTTTTCCGGGGGCAGAGGCAGCTTTGAAGTCTGCGGCTTCTTCGCGGTCTTCCTGGTCCCGAAGTTCTTGGGCGATGGCCTCGTAGTCCTCGTTGTCGTACTGGGCGTATTCGTCTAGGAACGCAGGGAGGCCGGCTAGTTGCTTTTTCTGGCCGATGCTGAGGCGCGTGGACTGCTGGTCTTGCCAGTAGGCTTGTAGCATTTCGGGGGTGATTTTGTCGTAGTTGGTGTCCCAGCCGCGACGGATGATCTCATGGGCTGCGGACATCTTATGATGCCAGGTGTAGCCTTCCTCGGGGTCGAGGCTGGTGTCGTTCATTACATCCAACAGGAAGCGGATGGCGTCTGTGCCGTGTTCGTTGTATTCGCGCATTCGCTTGGCGAGGTCTGAGTGCAGGGTGTCGCAGTCGTTGCTGTCTTCTATGTCGTCCGCATAGACTTTGAGCTTTGGCTTTCTGCCCCAGTGTCCGTGGCCTCGTCTCAGGATTTCTCTGGCTGCTGCCATTCGGTCTGTGTGGCGGATGCGGAGTTTCTTGGGGGTGAAGGGCTGGTCCCTGCGTGTCATTACGTGGGCGAGGAACTCAGCGATGGTGTGGCCTTCGGCTGTTTCCTGCCTGATTAGGTGGGCTATGTCGTAGTTTAGGATGTCGAGGTGGGTGACTGGTGAGTTTTCAGTTGTCAGTCCTGAGTTGTCAGTCTCCCCGCCCGACCCGTCTGGATTCTCGTTTTCACCGGAATGACGAGAATGGGATTCTACTAGTTCTTCGGGGGTGGGGATTAGGCCCCAGAATTGGGATTCTTCTGACTGCGGTTGGTCGGAGCCGTAGCGGGCCAGGAGCTTTGCGGCTTCCAGTTTGTGGTGGTATTTGGCGTCGGGGTATTCTCCGCGGATGGTGTCCGCGAGGAACTGGGCGATTAGGTCGCCGTTGTCTGTGTGCTTGCGGATTTTCTGTTGTAGTGCGTTTGTAATGCACATTGGTTTGAGTTTCCAGTTTCCAGTTTTGAGTTTTCAACTTGATAGTCACAGAGGGCACAGAATCACAGACTATGCGTGATGACCCTCGGCCTGCAAACAAATGTACTTAATCATTCGCATATGGTACGCACGAATGTTTTGTTTGTCAAGGGGAGATTTCGGAATCGTGGGTCATTCGGGTGGGAGATGTGGAACAAAGTTGACGCTTAATTCGTTAATGGTGTAGAGACGGTGCCTGATTGGGCGCCGAAGAATAGTAGGTATGTTAATGTTAGTTTCGAACTAGGTGGAGGCTGAGAGGTAAATGATGAACAAATTGATGATACTTTTGGCGGGACTTATAGTGATGGCGATTGTGTTGGTGGGGTGTGGGAGTTCTGCCGCAACTGCTCCACAATTCGATGCTTTCACACGAGGAGTGGGCGAGTCAGCGGCTGCACCGGCTGCTCCTGCT
>Ga0209021_1003584_pt1 | contig 12258 bp, 9 predicted proteins | sample PinacodermFT_FD_187299 | JGI IMG/M metagenome (GOLD analysis project Ga0209021, IMG submission 187299) | Host-associated microbial community of the marine sponge Aplysina aerophoba from Gulf of Piran - sponge pinacoderm, lysed by freeze-thaw... | ecosystem: Host-associated > Porifera > Sponge >... | reverse complement strand
AGCCGGCGCCGCCCTCCTCTCCCCGGGCGGTGGAGCCACCCGTTCCGCTCCTCCACCTCCCGGACTGGGAGACCCTCCCCTACGATGCCCTTTCTCCCCACCAGGACATCGTCTCCGAGCGGCTCGCCACCCTCAATGCGCTGCCCGGCTCACGCCGCGGCATCCTCATCGCCACCGCCGCCACCCTCATGGGAAGGGTCGCTCCGCGGGGGTTCGTGGAAGGCAACAGCCTGCAGCTCGCGGTGGGCGACCGGTTGGAGATCGAGGAGACCAGAAGACGGCTCGATCTCGGAGGCTATCGCTGCGTCAGCCAGGTGATGGAGCACGGCGAGTTCGCGGTGCGGGGCTCGCTCCTCGACCTGTTCCCGGCCGGCGCCGAGCGGCCGTACCGCATCGATCTCTTCGACGCGGAGATCGACACGATCCGCACCTTCGAGCCGGAGTCGCAGCGCTCGCTCGAGCGCGCGGACGCCATCCGCCTGCTTCCGGCCCGCGAATTCCCGCTCGACGCGCAGGCGATCGGCCGCTTCCGCGCCGCCTGGCGAGCCCGTTTCGAAGGCAACCCGAACGCGTGCCCGGTCTACCGCGACGTGAGCGAGGGCTTCTCCCCGGCCGGAATCGAGTACTGGCTGCCGCTGTTCTTCGACGGGACCGGGACCCTGTTCGACTACCTGCCCGATTCGGTGCTCGTCATCGAGCTGCCCCGGGTGCGCGCGCAGGCGGATGCATTCTGGCGCGACACCGCCGAGCGGCACGAGCAACGGCGGCACGACAGCGAGCGCCCGGTCCTCGCTCCCGGGGAGCTCTACCTTGCGCCGGACGAGCTCGGGGGCTCGATTGCCGCGTACCCGCGGGCGATCATCCACGAGGATCCCGCGGACCCGGGTCCGGGCGACCGGGCGCCTCCCGGACCCGACGGCGCGGGCGACGGTTCGAGCCCGAAGCCGGTCTTAGCCGCGTCGGGGCACGAGCCGTCCCCGGCGCCCGCCCCGGCGTCCGTCCATGCGCTCGCCCGCGGACGGGTCGAGTTCGGGACCGCCACCGCCCCCTCCCTCCCCGCCGACGCCCGCGCATCCGATCCCTTCGTTCTGTTCAAGGGGTTCCGCGAACGGTTCGCGGGCCGGATCCTGCTCCTCGTCGAGTCTCCGGGCCGGCAGGAGACCCTGTTGGAGACCCTGCGCCGCCACGACCTCAATCCCCACCGGGCCACGGACTGGGCCGAGTTCGTGCACGACCCGGACGAGAAGCGGTTCGGAATCGTCCTCTCGCAGGTCGAGTCCGGGGCGATTCTCGACGATCCGGCCATCGCCCTCCTGCCCGAGGCGCTACTCTTCGGACCCCGGGCCGCGACTCGGCGGCGGCGGCGGGCGCGGGCGCGGGATGCGGAGAGCGTCATTCGCGACCTCACCGAGCTCGCGGCCGGCGATCCGGTGGTGCACGAACACTACGGCGTGGGACGGTACCGGGGGCTCGCGACCCTGACCGCGGCCGGCGTGACCGGCGAGTACCTGAACATCGAGTATGCGGATCGCGATCAGCTCTACGTGCCGGTGCTGTCGCTGCACCTCGTCTCGCGCTACGCGGGCGCCGAGCACGCTCCGCTGCACAAGCTCGGCAGCCAGCAATGGCAGAAGGCGCGCAAGGCGGCGGCCGAGCGGGTGCGCGACGTCGCGGCCGAGCTCCTGGAGGTCCAGGCGCGGCGCGCCGCGCGGTCCGGGAACGAAATCGCGTTCGACGACGGGCAGTACGCCGCGTTCGCCGAGGGATTTCCCTTCGAGGAGACTCCGGATCAGGCAGCCGCGATCGTCGCCACCCTCGAAGACCTGCGCAGCGAACGCCCGATGGACCGGCTCGTTTGCGGGGACGTCGGATTCGGCAAGACGGAGGTTGCGATGCGGGCCGCGTTCGCGGCCGCGATGGAGGGCTGGCAGGTCGCGATCCTGGTGCCGACCACCCTCCTCGCGCAGCAGCACTACCAGACGTTCACCGATCGCTTCGCCGATTGGCCGGTACGCATCGAACAGCTCTCCCGGTTCAGGTCGAAACGCGACCGCGAAGAGATCACCCGCTCCCTCGCCGAGGGGCGGATCGAAATCGTGATCGGAACCCACCGCCTGCTTCAGGACGACGTCCGGTTCAAGCGGCTCGGGCTGGTGATCGTCGACGAGGAGCATCGTTTCGGCGTGCGTCACAAAGAGCGGTTGAAGACCCTGCGAGCGGAGGTCGACGTGCTCACCCTGACCGCTACCCCGATTCCGCGCACCCTGAACATGGCGCTTTCGTCGCTTCGCGACCTCTCGCTCATCGGCACCCCGCCGGAGCGGCGCCTCTCGATTCGGACCTTCGTCGGACAGTGGCGGCCCGAGATCATCCGCGAATCGGTCCTGCGCGAGATCCGGCGTGGCGGACAGGTCTACTTCGTGCACAATCGCGTGGAGGACATCGAGGAGGTCGCGGACAAGGTCGAGGCCATCGTCCCTGAAGCCAAGGTCCGGGTCGCGCACGGCCAGATGCGCGAGCGGGACCTCGAACAGGCGATGCTCGACTTCTACCATCGACGGTTCAACGTGCTCGTGTGCACCACCATCATCGAGTCCGGAATCGACGTGCCGACCGCGAACACCATCATCATCAATCGCGCGGATCGCTTCGGCCTCGCCCAGCTCCACCAGCTCCGAGGCCGGGTCGGCCGATCCCATCAGCGCGCCTACGCCTACCTGTTCGCCGCGGACCGCCGCTCGATGACCCCGGACGCGGCGAAAAGGATGGAGGCGATCGAGTCGCTGGACGACCTCGGGATCGGATTCAGCCTGGCGATGCACGATCTCGAGATCCGCGGCGCGGGAGAGCTGCTCGGTGAAGACCAGAGCGGCCAGATCGAGGCGATCGGGTATGCGTTGTACACACAGATGCTGGAGCGCGCCGTCATGGACCTGCGTGCCGGGCGCGACCCCGTCCTCGACCGTCCCCTCGACCACGGATCGGAAGTCGACCTGCACGTTCCAGCGCTCATCCCGGAAGATTATCTCCCCGACGTGCACGCACGACTCATCATGTACAAGCGGATCGCGGCCGAGGAGAGCGAGGCCGGGCTGCGCGAGCTGGAGGTCGAGATGATCGATCGCTTCGGTCCGCTTCCCGCGGCGGCGAAGACCCTTCTTCTCATCACGGCGCGAAAGCTGCGCGCCGCCCCCCTCGGTATCCGCAAGATCGATCTCGGGACGGGGGGAGGCCGGGTGACCTTCGGCGAGGCCGCGGCCGTCGATCCCGCACGGGTGGTGGCACTGCTGCAGTCGCATCCGCACCGCTTCCGGCTCGACGGGGAGCGCCGGATCAGGGTGCGGTGGGAGCTCCCCGATCTGCGGGCACGGCTCGACGCGGTCGACCATCTGGTCGCGGAACTCGGCGCGTCCCGGGAGGCGGCATGAAGACGCGGCGGGTGAAACCCGGCGCGTGGACGCGGCGGCCGAAGGGCGGCACATGGACGTGGCGGGCAACTCCCGGCGCGTGGGCGCGGCGGGTGAAACCCGGCGCGTGGGCGCGGCGGGCGAAGGGCGGCACATGGACGTTCCGGGCAACTCCCGGCGCGTGGATTCGTCGAGTGGGTCTCGAAGCCGTCCTTGCCGTGCTCGGGGCCCTTGCCCTGCTCGCTCCTCTCTCCGCCACGCGTGCGGACACTTCCTGGTACCAGGTCGAGGTCGTGGTCTTCGCCCAGGACGACGAAGCGGGATGGCAGCGGGGCAACTGGCGTGAGGAGGGGCCACCGCCCCTTGCGGGGAACACGGTCGAGCTGCTCGTCGGCTCGAGTCCCGGCACCGGCGCGGGAGGGTCGTCACGCCGGCACGCGTTCCGGACGCTCTCCGCCTCGGGGCTCGGCCTCGGGAACGCGGTGAGTCGTCTCGAACGCGCGGGCGACTACGGGATCCTGCTCCACGTCGGATGGCTGCAGCCGGGGTTCACGAAACGGGACGCGCCCGCGGTGCATCTGAGCGCCCCCCGGAGCTTCGCGACGGGCGGACGCTTCGACGGTTCCGCCGGTCAGGGTATCGACGGCACCGTGCGCCTCTGGCGGCGCCGGTTCCTGCACATGGATGTCGACATCTCATTCGGCGACATCGAAGGCTGGAGACAGCGGGTCGCGGACGAAGCCGGGCCCGCCGATCGTCCGAACGACCGCGCCGGTACGCCGCAAGTACCACGCGGGGGGCCGGGCCCGGACACGGCGGCACCCGATTCCGGCCGGGACCTCCGCTCCGCCGGGAGCGCGGTCGCGACGGTCGCGAGGGAGGTCGCGCCGGAAACCGAGGTGAAACCGGCCGCAGGCGAGCGGCTTCGGGTGGTGCGACTGGTCCGGAACCTGCGCCTGGACGCAGGCGCACTGCACTACGTCGACCATCCGCTCTTCGGGATCCTGGTGCTCGCGAAGCGGCTGGGCTGACGCGAACCCCGCCCGCCTCCGGTACCCTTCGGATCGCGCCGGTCGCGGGTTCCGGGTATTCGTGCCGCTGGGACGAATCGGGCCGGGATGCACGGATCGGCCCCCCGGTTCAGCCCTCGGTTCAGCCCGGACCCGCCGCGAGCCCCGCCGCGAGGACCCGCCGCACGCCCTCCATGCCGCGCTCGAGGTTCGCGTAGATCTCCTCCAGAGTGATCTCCGCCGCGCCGCGACCGGCGGCCGGATTGGCAACGACCGCGCAGGCGGCGTACTCCATGCCGAGCTCGCGGGCGAGAGCCGCCTCGGGCATCGCGGTCATGCCGACCAGCGTGCAGCCGTCGCGTTCCATGCGATCGATCTCCGCCGCGGTCTCGAAGCGCGGCCCCTCCGTGACTCCGTAGACGCCCCCGTCGTGCACCGCGACCCCGGCCGCTTCCGCCCCGCGCAGCAGCCGCTCGCGAAGCGCCGGCGTGTACGGATGAGTCATGTCGACGTGGACGACACGGCCCTCGTCGAAGAACGTACCGGCCCGGGACATCGTGTAGTCGACGATCTGGTGCGGGACCACGATGTCGGAGGAATCGAGGCCGGGCGCGATCCCCCCGACCGCGGCCACCGCGAAGATCCGCTCGACTCCGGCGTCGCGGAGCGCCCGGATGTTGGCGCGGTAGTTGATCCGATGGGGAGCGATGTCGTGGTCCGGACCGTGGCGCGAGAGAAACACGACGCCGTGCCCGCCGATCTCGCCGAACACGAGGGGGGCGGAGGGATCCCCGAAGACGGTGGTCATGCGCCGCTCGCCGGTGACCACGAGCCCCGGGTATGACTCGAGCCCCGTGCCACCGATGACCGCGGCGGCCGGCATCAATCCGTCTCGTCGAGCCACCGGCGCCTCGCCCGGTCCCGGGCGAACCGGCAGGCTCTCCGTCCGCCCCGTGACCCGCGGTCAAGCGCCCACCGGAGCGCCCGGGCGCGCCCCGTCTCCCATTGCGCCGCGCCGCGGTTCCCGATTCCGTTCCCGGAATCGTCGAGCGCCGCCACCCGGTGACGAACGATCGCGAGACAGTCGTCCTGGCTGAAGGGGTGGAACGAGAGCCGGAGGCCGAAGCGCTCGAGGGATTCGGGCTCCATCGCTTCAGGAGCTACCGCGCAGACTGCTGCACGAAACGCACGCGGTCAACGAAGGAAGAGGTCGTGCCGGCGGCCGCCGAGCCCGGCCCCGCCCGGATCGTGCAGAACCGACAGCAGGAGCTCCTGGCGGCGGTCCCTCTCGGAATACGGGCCGGAATACAGATCCTCGTCCTCATCGGACAGCTCACCGTCCAGTATCAGATGGTTTCGCCGCCGCCGGTAGGACTCGCGGGTGAACACGTAGGAATCGAGTGCGACCCGCTCCCGCATCTCGACCAGTCCGTTCACGTTCGCCCGGGTATTCACCGCCGCGAGGATTGCCACCGGAAGGGCAAGGCCGGAGAGGTCCGCCAGCGCGATGAGGCTGGTCTGCCACGCAACCGGAAAGTTCGAGACGTCGCGTACGGAGCTCGGACCCACGACGGGCAGCTCGAGATAGGCGACCTCCTTCAGGCCCCAGACCGCGAGCGTCTGGCCGAAGTCCTCGTCGTGCTTTTCGAGCCCGATGGCGGAGGCGAAATCGATGAATCCGACGAGCCCGAACGTCGTGTTCACGACGAAGCGCATGGAATCGGTCAGTCCCTGTTCGAACTTACCTTGGAGAAAATCATTCAGAATTACATTGGGATAGGTGATATTGTCGATAAAATTGGTTATTCCCGCACGAACGGGCGCCGGGGTCACGCGCACGTAGCCGCGCGCAATCGGTCCGAGCAGGACCCGATCGACGACCAGACTGAAACGATGCGACATCCGATTGACGGATTCCAACGGATCGCCCGGCTCGCGCTCCAGCCCCGAGCCGGCGGTTGAAGCGGCCGCCAGCACCACGGCGAACACGGCGGCCGCGGCGCGGGGGGTCGAGGTCCGGCGCATGATCGAATCCACCTTCGTCAATAGAACTCGGCATGGCAATCGTAGCTCCCGCACACCCGCCCCCGCAATCGCTCCGTGGCGCGAACTCCCGCCGAGCGATGCCGACCCGCGAACTCTTCGGGAGCGGGACGGCCCGCGCGCGATTCCCGGATCGGCGGTGGCGCCGCATGCACCCGACCGCCCGTCCGGTCGCCGCGTTCGGCTACATGTTGCCGATGATCGCGTCGGCGAACCCGCTGGTCGGAACTTCCGTCGCGCCCTCGGTCTGGCGTGCGAAGTCGTAGGTCACCGTCTTGCTCGCGATGGTCTTTTCGTAGGCGGCGGTGATCGTCCGTCCCACCTCCTCCCAACCGATGTAGTCGAACATCATCACCCCGCTGAACAGCAGCGAGCCCGGATTCACCTTGTCCTGATCCGCATACTTGGGGGCGGTGCCGTGGGTCGCCTCGAACACCGCGACGTGATCCGCCATGTTGGCCCCCGGAGCGATGCCGACCCCGCCGACCTCCGCCGCGACCGCATCGGAGAGGTAGTCGCCGTTCAGGTTGGAGGTCGCGATCACGTCGAACTCCGCGGGACGGAGCAGCATCATCTGGAACATGATGTCGGCGATGCGGTCCTTGATGACGATCTTGTCCTCGGGTTGCTTGCCGCCGTGCTCGTCCCAGAGCTCGTCCTCGGTGATCGTCAGATCCCCGAACTCGGTGCGGGCGAGCTCGTAGCCCCAGTTGCGGAACGCGCCCTCGGTGAACTTCATGATGTTGCCCTTGTGGACGAGGGTGACGCTCCGGCGGCCGTGGTCGACGGCGTACTGGATGGCCTTGCGAACGAGGCGGTTGGTCCCGAACGCACTGATGGGCTTTACCCCGAGGCCCGCCCCCTCGAAGAATCCGGCTCCCATCTCCTCGCGGAGGAAGCGCGCGAGTTTCTCATTCTCGGCGGTGCCCGCCTCGTACTCGATGCCCGCATAGACGTCCTCGGTGTTCTCGCGGAAGATGACCACGTCGACATCCTGGGGGCGACGAAGGGGCGACGGAACGCCCGCGTAGTACCGGACCGGCCGCACGCACGCGTAGAGGTCGAGCACCTGGCGCAGCCCCACGTTGAGCGACCGGAAGCCGCCGCCGACCGGAGTCGTCAGCGGCCCCTTGATCGAGACGACGAGATCGCGAAGGGCGTCGCGGGTCTCCTGCGGGAAGTAGTCGCCGTCGAAGATTCCGGCCGCCTTCTCGCCCATGTAGAGCTCCGCCCAGTGGACCTTGCGCCGACCACCGTAGGCACGCTCCACCGCCGCGTCCCAGATGCGAAGGCAGGCACGGGTGATGTCCGGGCCGATCCCGTCCCCTTCCACGTAGCCGAGGATGGGCTGATCGGTGACGGCAATGCGGTCGCCGGCGATTCGTATCTTGTCGCCGGTGTCGGGGATCCGGGTGTGCTGGTAGCTCATGACGCTCCCTTCTGGTGGGTCCTGGAAACGAGGCCCGCGGCCCCGAAGAAACGAAGCCGCGCAATATATCGCCCGCAGCCTTGCCGGTACAGCCGGAACGAGGCCCGGCCGAGCCTCCCTCGACGCGGTTGGCCTCATGAAAAGGTTTCGCTGTTCATGTTCACCGCGTTCTGCGCCACCATCTTCGCCGCGACCCAGGTGTTCGACACGAACACGGCGGACGCCGCGAAAGGGAACCTGAAGGAGCTCGAGGCGATCGCCGCCTCGGTCGTGGGAGGCGTGATCCTGTCCGGCGGTTTCGGGTCGATCGTCGGCGTCGTCTTCGGCGCGGTCATCTTCGGTCTCGTGCAGAACTCCGTGTTCTACATCTCCTGGATCGACGGTTCCTACTACCGGACGTTCCTCGGCACGGTGCTGCTCGTCGCCGCCCTGAGCAACGAGACCATCCGAAAACGGTTCACCGGGGGAATATGACGTGTCCGAACCGCTCATCCGGCTCGAGAACATCGTGAAGCGCTTCGGCAACTTCACCGCCCTCGATGGGGTCTCGATAGAGGTCCATCCCGGCGAGGTGCATGCTCTCCTCGGCGACAACGGGGCCGGAAAGTCGACGCTCATCAAGGTGCTGGCCGGGGTGCACCAACCGACCTCCGGCACGATTCTCGTCGACGGACGGCCCGTCGTCTTCCGGAACCCGCTCGCCGCCTCCGATGCGGGAATCGGCACCGTCTACCAGGACCTCGCGCTCAATCCGCTGACCTCGGTGACCCGAAACTTCTTCATGGGAAGGGAGATCACCAAGGGCACCCGACCCTTCGGAATCATGCAGACGACGGAGATGAACCGAATCACGCGCGAAGAGATGGCGAAGATCGGCATCAACATCGCCGACCCCGAGCAGGCCGTGGGAACGATGTCCGGGGGACAGAAGCAGACCCTCGCGATCGCCCGGGCCATCTTCTTCGGAGCCCGCGTGCTGATCCTCGACGAACCGACGTCCGCTCTCGGCCAGAAGCAGCAGCTCGAGGTGCTGAAGACCATCAAGCGCGTCCGCAGCCGCGGCGACATCGCGATCATTCTCATCACCCACAACGAGGTCCACGCGCAGCTCGTGGCGGACCGCTACACCTTCCTCAGCCTCGGACAGGTGATCGGGAATGGGGTCGCCAAGGAGATCGGGGGCGAGGACATCCGGCGGCTCATGGCCGGCGGGGCGCAGATGGCCGATCTCGAGGAAGAGCTCGCCACCATCCACTAGCCCGGCTGCGCCTTGGACCGGCGAGACATGTCCGAAGCCACCCCTCCCTGACGGTAGCAGCCCCATATGCTTCGTTCCCGAGACCGATTTGCAAACTTGACTCACCGGTAGGGATCGGGGCCCCTCAAGGAGTCTGGAATCGGGACGGGACGGCGGGGCGGCCTCCCGGAACGGAGGGCGCCCCGCCGTGACCCCTCAGGGAACGAGGACGGTCGAGCCGGTGGTGCGGCGGCCTTCGAGGGCGCGGTGCGCCTGCGCCGCCTCCGCGAGCGGGAACGTCTGGTTGGTCCGGATCCGGACCGCCCCCGACCCCACGACCTCGAAGAGGTCCTCCGCCATCGCGAGGAGGTCCGCGCGCCGCGCGGTGTAGGTCATCAGGGTGGGGCGCTGGAGAAACAGCGAGCCCTTCGCCCCCAGCATCGCGATATCGAACGGTGGAATCGGCCCCGACGCCTGCCCGAAGCTCACCATCGTGCCGGCCGGGCGGAGGCAGTCGAGGGAATCGGAGAACGTGTCGTTGCCCACGGAGTCGTAGACGACCGGCACCCCTGCGCCGCCGGTCAGCTCGCGGACGCGCTCGACCACGTTCTCCCGGGTGTACACGATGGGGTGCTCGCATCCGTGGGCGCGCGCGAGCTCCGCCTTCTCGTCGCTTCCGACGGTACCGATGACGGTGACCCCGAGATGCTTCGCCCACTGGCAGGCGATGAGCCCCACCCCTCCGGCCGCGGCGTGGAAGAGGACGGTGTCGCCGGCCTTGACCGGATAGCTGCTCTTGAGGAGGTACTGGACGGTCATCCCCTGGAGCATCATGGACGCGGCCGCGACGTCGCTCACCGCATCGGGGACGCGCACCAGCCGGTCCGCGGGAATGATCCTCTCCTGCGCGTACGCCCCGAGCGAGCCCGCGTAGGCCACCCGGTCGCCGACCGCGAGGTCCGTCACTCCCTCGCCGAGCGCGAGAATCTCGCCGGCGCCCTCCATCCCGGGCGCGAACGGCAGCGACGGCGCCGGATAGAGCCCCATCCTGAAGTAGACATCGATGTAGTTGAGCCCGACGGCGGCGTGGCGGATGCGCGCTTCACCCGGCCCCGGATCGCCGGTCGAAACCTCTTCGAGACGCATGACGTCGGGACCTCCGGTCTCGTGCACCTGGATGGCATGGGGCATTCGCACTTCTCCCTATCGTTCATGGAAACTGAGCTTCGCCACCGCCCGGCGGCGAAGCGGACGTGAATGATCGCGCCTCGCCCCGGTCGAACGCAAACCGATGCGGCGCGACGGCGCGACCGCAATTGCAATTTCGCGGCGGATTCCAGTAGCGTAAGGGGAGGCCCCGGTTCGCTCTCGCGTCCCATCTCCTCGCCCTTTACTTCCGGAGTCCACGCATGACCCAGCGACCTGTCATCCGAGTCCGCGATCTCATGGCCGAACGATTCGGAACGATCGAGGGCAAGGCAACGGTCTCGGAGGCGCTCACGCTGATGAAGGGCCTCGGGACCGCGGTCCTCATCGTGGAGCCGCGGAACGAAGACGACGAACCGGGCATGCTCCTCGTCTCCGACATCGCTCGCGAAGTGCTCGCGAAGGACCGCTCCCCGCGGCGGGTAAACGTCTACGAGATCATGCGCAAGCCGGTGGTCTGCGTACATCCGGACATGGACATCCGCTACTGCTCACGGCTCTTCGTGCAGCACAGCCTGACCCGCGCCCCGGTGGTCGAGAACGGGAGCATCATCGGGATCATCAGCCCGAACCGGCTCGTTCTCGACGGCATGTACGCGCTGCTGGAAGAAGAGGGGTGAACCGCACCGCGGCGGTACCCGGCGTGGCGGACGGAAACGGGGCCGAAGCCCGAGCCGGAAGCCGCAGGTCCGAACGGAGCCCGGGCGCCGGAGCGCAGGGGCAAGCGGGTGCGACCGGGGCAACGCGCCGCGCTCCCGCGGTGCGGCGGCGGACCGGCCTTGCGTACGACCCGATCTGCCTCCGCCATGATCCCGGGCGCACCCACCCGGAGCGGAGCGCCCGCCTGACCGCCACCATGGAACGCCTCGCGCGCGAGCCCTGGTTCGCGGAGCTGGTGCCCGTCGCGGCCGCTCCGTGCCCCGCGGAACGGCTCGAGGCGGTCCACGCTCCCGACTACATCGCCCGTGCGGAGGAGGTATGCCGGTCCGGCGGGCCTTACCTGGACGTGCCAGACGTCGGAGTCAGCCGGGAGTCGTTCGACGTGGCGCGGATCGCGGCCGGCGCGGGCCTCGCGCTCGCGGACCGGGTCATGGCCGGCGAAATCGACAACGGGTTCAGCCTCGCCCGCCCGCCCGGCCACCATGCCGAGCGTTCGCTCGCCCTCGGCTTCTGCGTGTTCAACAACGCCGCGATCCTCGCCCGCTACCTTCAGCGCCGGCACGGGCTCGAGAAGGTCCTGATCCTCGACTGGGACGTTCACCACGGCAACGGCACCCAGCACGCGTTCGAGGAGGATCCGACCGTGCTCTATGCGAGCCTTCACCAGTATCCCTTCTACCCCGGGACCGGAGCGGCGAGCGAAGAGGGGATCGGACGGGGAACGGGAGCGACCGTCAACTGCCCGATGCCGGCGGGGGCGCGCGACGCGCTCTACGAGGAGGCGTTCCGCGCCCGGATCCTGCCCGCGATCGACCGCTTCAAGCCGGACGCGGTGCTGCTCTCGGCCGGATTCGACGCCCACGCGGAGGATCCCCTGGCCGCGGTCGAGCTCTCCACCGGCTGCTACCGCTGGATGAGCGAGCGGGTGCTGGAGGCGGCGGACCGGCATGCCGGCGGCCGGGTGGTGTCGCTCCTGGAGGGAGGGTACAGCCTCGATGCGCTGCCGGAGTGCGTGGCGGCGCACATCGAATGCCTTGCGGGCGCGGACCGCGACGCGCGGGCGGCGGGAACGCTCGAGGCCGGCGACGGATTGACGAAGGGGAACGAAGAAGAATGAACCAGAGAATCCGACGGGAGGCCGGCCAATCCCCCCAACGGGAACGGGCATGCACGAGGAAGGGTCCGCCGGGCGCGGAGCCGGGGCTCGCGCCGGGCGCGGCCCGGCACCAAGGCGCGCGTGCCGCGCGCGTTCGGCGCTCCGCCACC
>Ga0209021_1003577_pt1 | contig 12273 bp, 19 predicted proteins | sample PinacodermFT_FD_187299 | JGI IMG/M metagenome (GOLD analysis project Ga0209021, IMG submission 187299) | Host-associated microbial community of the marine sponge Aplysina aerophoba from Gulf of Piran - sponge pinacoderm, lysed by freeze-thaw... | ecosystem: Host-associated > Porifera > Sponge >... | reverse complement strand
ACCCGTCATCTACGACCTGATACAAGTCCCCATCAGTCGTGCCCGGGGTGGCCTAATGACTGTGGCGACGACTGGCCTAATGACCCTGGCGAATGACAGGCGCTCATATCGGCCTTCACGTTCATCCTGGCTCACGTGAGCTGGCCCCGTAGAGCACCCCAGTGCAGACGCTTGCTTCAGGCAGGCACGGGTATAGCGGCGCTGCTGATAGCAGCCCTCATGTTCATCATGGTCTTTTCCGCTCCCACCCAAACAGGTGCACGCATCCCGCCGACCCCAACCCCACTGCCTGTTACCCCCACCCCGGATATCGCGCCGGTCGGCGCCTCGGAGCGTTCCGAGCCCACCCCAAGTCCGACGCCAACGCCCACGGCCACCTCCACACCAACGCCTACGCCCACGTCCACCCCTACGTCTACGCCCACTGCCACGTCTACGCCCACGCCCACGGCCACCTCCACACCCACACCCACCCCTACGCCCACGCCTACCCCCACGCGTTCTCTGGAGCGTTCCGTCTACGCCACACCAACGCCTACGCCCACGGCCACGCCCACGTCCACCCCCACACCTACCCCTACGCCCATATCTACCCCTACGCCTACGTCCACGCCCACGTCCACCTCCACACCCACCCCTACCCCCACGTCCACGCCCACGCCCACGCCCACGCCCACAGCACCCCCCACACCCCAGCCCTCGACTGCCAGGTTGACCGGCATCGAGATCACCTCCACCCCCGCGAACGGGCACACTTACGTGATGGGTGAGCGAATGACGTTCACAGTCAGCTTCAGCGAGCCTGTGGTGATCCGCGACCGCGGACACGGCGTGTTGATGGTGGGCCTGGCCGTTTGCATCGACCCCGCGCCTGGACCTCACTGCGAAGCAAATTGGGCAGACAGTCTGAACACGTCGGGCAGCACCCTCCTGTTCGAAAGGTACGTATCGGATCGGGAAACCGACACCGATGGTGTCGGGTTCCCCAAGCATCCGATGGATGTCTATATCGCCGGCATTGAGGACGCCGATGGCAACGCGGCCATCCTGACCTACTCCGGGCCAAAGAATGGCCTGGGCCACCCTGTGGACGGTTATACTCCGCAAGCGCCGTTCTATCCGGAAGCCACCGCCGGCGACGGTCAGGTGACCCTGTCTTGGACAATCCCGTTTGACTTCAGGGGCTACAAAGACAAGTCGATCATCAAGTACCAGTACCGGCAGAAGGCTGGCGATGGCGCCTACGAAAGCTGGACGGACGTCCCGGGCGACGGCACCACCACGGAGTACACCATAGGGTCTCTGCAAAACGGAACGACGTACACTTTCCAGATACGGGCTCGGGACACCGTCAACACCAGCGACGAAACCGAGGAGGTGACTGCGACGCCCACCGGCAACCCCTGAACCCCCGCATCCGCCATTACGCTCGACGTTCCCACCGTAGCACACTAAGAATCGCCCATCGTGGAAGCGACCGGACAGGGCAACACCTATTCGGATTACGGGGAGAGCGGGAGTGCGCAGAGAGATGAGACGCACGTCTGATCGTGCGTGCCTACCTCACCTCGCAGTTGGACGACAATCGCCGAGGCAGCCGGTAGCGCTGTCAATAATCAGGAACTATGTACCAGATATCTGGTACATAGTTCCTGATTATTGACACCCACACCCGTCGTGTGTGAGTCCGACAGCGTGACGTTCGAGAAGAAGGGTAGCGTCCATGACGACTACGTGGACCTCTGCGTTGAAGACGGCGGCTACTATCTGTACCTGACATTGAACAACGACACAGACGCCATCTTTCTCCTGAACCTGCTGCAGGGGGACAACAAGCCCAGAGAGCTCTACTCGGTAGGTAGGAAGTCCCTCCTGGACGCGGCAATCGCCCTGTTCGAGGTATGCCCGTCCGATTGCGATGCGGTGCAGGGACGGGTGCGGATAGAGGTCGACGCCCCGGACGCCCCAGCGAACATCGAGTGGGTGATTCGCATCAAGAAGAAGACCGATTCAACGTAGATGGCGGCACGGCGCTCGTGGCCGCGGGCACGCGTGCCCTGACGGGCACGATGAATTCAAGGCTGCCCTCCTACGTCAGCAGCCGCCACACCACGAACACACTGACGATAGCAGGATCGCCAGTACACGCCACCAGATGAAGCACGACCCCGGATCTGTAGTGCCGGGTGACGATGGGCGGCCGAGCGGTGGCGTTCACCGATACAGAGTACCGCCCTGCTCTGCGAGCTTGCGATGAACGCTCATCAGGCGGTGAGCCGGGAGCGCCTGATGAGCCGGGTCTGGTCGGCGCGGGAGTCCATCGATTCCAGGGTGGTGCGGGCCTACGTGAAGCGGCTGCGCCAGAAGCTGGGGAGGGTTAGTAGGTCCGGAATCTTACACCGGGAAAGGTGAGACAGGACACTGAAACACACGACGGGGCCTGCCTCACGGAGAAGCAGGCCCCTTCTCAAGCGTCAGATAGTTCTAACGGCTACGGACGGCAGGTCCCGCACCGGTGCGGCGTATGCCCTCGCGCGCGCATGGCACGTTCCGCGGCCTCCGCGCTGGGATACAGTTCGCTGTCCCATTCCGTCGTCGCCGTGGTGTACCCGGGCGGACGAACGTGATCGCACGTGCTCCTGTGGATTCGGCTCAGACGGTACCTGTCCATGTCGTAGCGAACGGCATACGATACGGGCTCTTCGTCCTCCACGGCCCCTTCCACTTCCACCGGCTCATTCCTCAGTATCCGGAGTATCTCGTCGAGTTTCTGGTCCTGTTCTTTCAGATGGGTGCGTTCATTGAGAGTGACCACGAAAGCAAACCCCACCGATATGACTGTGAAGAGAAACGCATACCCGACACTCAGGTCTAGTACTGCCAACGACACAGCAGCGATGGCGACATAGAAGATGAAGAGCGCAACCAAGCTACCCCTTCCAATGCGGGCTGCCATGGTGCGCAGGCGGTTAGAGGTTGGCATCGTATACTCCTCCGACCCGGAGTCTACTCCTCCATCACCGCCTGGATCAGGTCGGTTGCTATGTCAAACAGGAACTGCCGCGGCACCCCGCCGAAGTATTCGAACGCGTTGACGTGGCACTGCAGAAGCTCGCCACGTCCGCACGCCGGACGACTCCACGTAGATCGTTCGCGACCAGCCCAGCACCCATCACGAACGCCCAGAGCCGGTGCGTGCGGCCGTCTGCCCCAACGTAGCTGAAGCTGCCCCAGTCCACCTGCGCCTGCTCGCCGGGCTCCGTCTCGAATCACATCGTCGCGCGCGGCTCGCGCCGAGGGCGCCGCAGCCGCACATATTGCGACTGGCCTCCATCCAAGCCTTAGTAAAGGAGCCAGTTCCGGGTGATTGCCCGGCCCTTACTGGGTTGCTGGAGAAATCCCGGCCTATTGAGAGTTGGGTACAGGAGCGTCGACCGACCGGGTGTCAATCGTTGGTGGATCATTTTCGAAACTGGCGCTATGTCTAACAGGAGGGAACTAATGCCAAATGCGGGGGTACACCATCTAAGTCGAGGTGTACTGCACCGTGAACGTTATAGATCGCGTTTCTCGTGTGATTCCCCATCAACGTTGCCTTCCCACTTACGAATCGGTGGAAGTTGTCCCAAGTCCAGCAGAAACTGTCTCAGGGGTGTTGATACTACGCTGCCTAATGAAACGCCGATGATAGTAAGCGATACGGCCAACCATGTCCGATCATCCGTAACCACTATAGGAACAACTATCGCGAGCAATGTCAGAGGCAGGAACATAAAGATCATGGTGGTACTTTCCATCGCCGGGCCCCATATAGCGGTCTGGCGTCGCTGACGAGCCTTAATCAGCAAGAACTGTGCCACACACATCCATATGGCACTGCCGATTAACAAAATGGGCAACGGAATTAGCAAATATTCCAGCCTAATACCTCCGGGGCTTCCAGCTACAACAAGGAATACCTCTACTATGATTGCAGACGGCACTTGTGCAACTCCCAGCAGAGGTGTCCGCCGGACAAGATCCCCGAAAACCAGTAAGGACAGCGCTGACATCAGTATAAGAAAGACGTTTAACCCCAGTAATGGTCGATCAAGTCTATCGCTGATAGCTATCAAGAAGAAAGCTAGATTGACTAGGACAAGCAAGAAGTGCCACCAATCGAGTCGACGACTGGCTCTTGCGTCCTTTTGCTCCAAGAATGTTGACAAGGGAACCGCTGCGTAAATCAGATTTAGCAGTGCCTTGTTCCACACGCCACCAATAGGGTCATAGCACCAAATGAATGCCGTGAACAGAAGAAAGCCTAGGGTACTAACCCAGAATGTGATGCCAGTTCGCTGGCGGAGTTCTGTCCAAGAGGGACGATGTACTCTCACCGTCTCTCGCTGCAGCATAGCGAGTGCCTGCTTGAATTGCACTCTCCATTTCATCGGCATCACTCTCGTTCATCTAGTCGCTGAGTAGCCAGCTGGCCCGACCGAGGTATTCTAGGGTCTCGTAGGGGTCACCGTCGCGTCCATCGGCGCGTTCCGGGTACCAGCGCAGACCCACGGGAACCGTGACGTCCGCGATGGAGGTTGCGAGCCGATGGACCGCTCCGACCGCATCGAGCCTCCCCAGCAGGGTGCGCTGCCAGTGCGCCGAGACAGGATAGCGCTCCAGCACGGCCGCCTCCTCCACTCCCAGTTCTCAGGCAAGCCTGTCGAGGCCCCTGGCGATTACGTAGAGGCGGCGCGTCGGCGCGATCAGCTCCGTGGCGTGCGGCACGGCATCGACGAGGCCCGCCCGCCTCAAGTCCGCTCCGCGGGTCGTGCATCGTCCGCGCGGCCGTCCCCGACACCGACGCCTGATCCAGTGCATCGAGCAAGGGCATCGAGGCTACAGCGCGCAGCGCGTGCATCTCCCGTTCTATCGGACTCATTCCTGTCCTCGTCGTCGATGATGTGCTCTCCGTCAGGCTCCGCCTCGTGCTCGGCGCTGCGCAAGGGGCTCGTGTCAGCATGTGCGCCTTCCGACGCCGCCAACATGTCCTAGGAGGGAGCGCATGTGTGCCCCCGTGTGTATAGCACGCATGGCGGAAGGGGGGTGGCCGGGGTGCGGGGGTGATACAGAGAAGAGGATTGGCGGCAACGGGTCAACTATGTCTCGGGCATGGCCACTGTGCGGTTCCGCGCGTGCGCGGGAGCGGCGCAGCAAGCAGTTCCGGTTACCGCAGGTGGCGGGAAGGACTGCAAGGGGCACGCCTGGCGATTTCACTTTTGCAATCGGCGGTGACTGGGGACTGGACAAACGCCACGAGTGGAATGGACAAGTTTGCAACCGGTGGATGGAGGGTGAGGGCGAACTTTGGCGCGGGGGTGATGGGGTACGGTGACGTGTCACTGCGGCGGATGTAGGCGAGGCGCTGGGCATGGCTTGAATCGTGAGGGAGCACCTCGTCCGGCGCCTTCGGCGGGCTGATGTCGGGAAGCGTCGACGGGACACCGAGTTTGGCGGGAACATTCCCTGGTGAGGACGAGGCTCACCGGCGTTGACGACGACCGTGGGGCAAACGGCGAGCACAGTGAGAGCGAGGGGCGGCGCGACGACGCCGTGGGCGCCGGCGGCGAGCCGGAGGAGCACGAGGACGACCACCGGCAGCCCGATGACGACCTCGAAGCTGGCACAGCCGTGGTTCGGGACCACGATGAGCGGGTGGGCTGGCTTGCGCTTGGACACGCGGAGGCCGAGCCGATCCTCATCGACCACGGGCGGGTGCACGACGCTAATTTCCATGTGAGGGACACCGAGGCACTCCACGATGAGGTTGAGATCCGTGATGACGGTGAGCACATCGCCGGCGACCTGCTCGATGAAGCGGCTGAGGTCTCCGCGGACGGCGGGCGGGACAGCGAGCGCGTCACCCGCACGGACGCGGTCAGGGGGCGACTGCGGAAGGGGCGTGTGGCGCTGCGTCTCCGTGACCGCAAAACATGTTGTGCTATCCTGCCGTGGGTAGCAGTATGGAGGCCGCCATGGAGCAGAAGGTACGAGAGCTGGCAGCCAGGTTCGTCCGTGAAGACTTGGAGAGCCGCTTTGGGGATGCGTTCGTCTTCGACCCTATCCTCGTAGAGCAGCGCGTAGACCACGACGGCGAAGAGTACCTGCGCGTCGACATCGTCTTCGACGGCGACCAGCGCAATCTGGATGCCGGTTGGACCAGCGGGCTGGTGCTGCGCCTCCACCTGAAACTACGCGAACACGGCATCGATTCCATTCCGTCGCCGCATTTCATCAAGAAATCGGAGTGGAAGGAATACGCACGGGCGATGGACCGGAGGAAGCGGCAAGTTGCAGCCTCGTGACTTCATCGCGACGGCGCGAGACCTCGCAGGAACGAACCGGCGCCGGCCCAGGCAGACCAACCTTCGCAGGGCAGTAAGCACTGCCTACTTTGCCTTATTCCACTGCCTCACGGCCTGCTGCGCCGACACTTTCGCCGGTGGGGCTGGTTCAGGCCGCAGCACGGAGGCATGGCAGCAAGCGTATCGCGCGCTCGACCACGGCCAAGCCAGGAATCGCTGCAAGGACGCCGCGAAGCGGAACTTCCCTCCTGAGATCCTGCACTTCGCAGCGCACTTCACTGACATGCAGCGGGAGCGCGAGCGTGCGGACTACGACCCTGACGCCAGCTTCACGAAATCCGAAGTGACGCAGCATATCAACGACACGGCCGCGACGGTCAGCCAGTTCCTGGCAACGTCGCTCAAAGACCGGCGCGCCTTCGCCGTTTACGTGTTGCTGCCCATCCGGCAGGGCTGAGGTCACGTCCCCCTCCTCCACTCCACTGACCAGCGTACGCGGCGAGGACACGACCGCAGAAGGGCGGGGGTGTCACACGGCTATGCTGGGCTGAAGGAGCAGCAGATACAGCGCTACGAGGCCACGGACTACGCCTCCGCCAGCCTCACGAGGATCAGGGAGGTCGCAGGCGCCCTCGGTGCTTCAGAGAGGCAGTGACCCCATGCCGCCACCGACCAGCGTACGCGGTCAGGGGACGACTGCAGCAGGGGCGGGTGTTAGTAGGCGTGAGAGAAGTCTGGTGCGGCGGGTGGGACTCGAACCCACACGGAGCGAACTCCCCCAGATTTCTCTGCGTCCGATAACGTATCAGGCGCAGAGACAATCTGGTGTGTCTGCCATTCCACCACCGCCGCGCAACCGAATGCTAACACTTTAGCCCCAGTCCTATGCTATCAGGAGCTCCACTATACGCTCCGCTTTCTTGCGCAGTATCTCTCCAGGAGATTCACTTGCTGGCATTCCAAGAAAATGATCAGCGAAAGCCCTCGCATATCCATATGCGTATGCCTGTGCGGAAGGTGGTGAAACCCTTAGTTTGTCGTTAGCGTATTTATATCCGTTCATACCGGCCTTAATCCTATCTAGTTGCCCTGTCCATTTCATTGAGAACTGTACATGGAGTTCTGATTCTTTGGCCTGAATAGCGGACTCATCCGGAGCGTGCTCACCAGAGAGCCTCGCTTGAACGAAGCCATCCAAAGCGATTCCATATCCAGTTGCGAAGCCTTCTGCCTCCGAGTGTGAAAGCTCCAATTGCTCCGTTCCCTCAATATAACCCTGTGCATAAATGTTCGCATCCAGAGATTTCCATCCCTTATCGAACTTCCATCCGTTGTTGAGGGCATGATCGCGGGCCATCGCACGCAATTCACCTTTACCCATATTCGTCTTGTCCGGGTCTTCCGGCAGAGGGCCTGGGTCATGCAAGCACTCGTAGGCCATCGCTCTCCTCCTGCGTATGTTGTGTTCCCCACCCCGTCAACCTACAACCTCAACCCGACCGACAGCGAAGCACTCACCCTCCGCCGCACACGAGCCGCAACCCTACCCACACCTCTCCACCCCGTCAACCCCCAACGTCGACCCGCCCGACAGCGAAGCGCTCATCTTCGGGTGGAGATGCTTGGCCTCTACTATCGTAGCCCCAGCAGACAGCGCTGCCGTCTGGCCGTAGCCCACATGTGTGGAACGACCCGCTACTGAGTAGTGCCAACCGCTCGCTCTCCGGTGGGGACGCTTGGCCAAAACTACGATCGCTTCCCTTATTCCCCCAGCAGAGCGAGCTGCCGTCAGCACGCAAGGCGCATATGTGGCCTGTCCCACTACTAACTGACGTGAAACGTTCGCCTTCAGGCAATCCCGACGGGGCTCTTCCCCAACAAACTACGCTCCCATTGGGACGGAGCGCGCACGTATGCGACGGACTGATGCCGCCAGAACCAGTGCTGATGGATGTAAATCGCTCCTGTCCTGGAGGTGATGCTTGGCCCCCAGAATCTCTTCCCCAACAACTGGCACTCCCGTCTGACCGCAGAGCGCACGTGTGCTCTGAACCACTACTAATCGCGACAAACTGTTCTTCCTCAGGGGGTGTCGATTGACCGAGGTTGTCGTCACCCCAACAGACAGCGCTGCCATCAATTCGCAGTGCGCATATATGTGACCCGCCGCTGCTAATGGATACGAATTGCTCCTCCTCGGGCGGTGTGGACTGGCCATGGCGGTTCTGGCCCCAACATGTGGGGGTGCCGTCGGGCTGAAGTGCACACGTATGCAGATATCCGCTGCTGATGGACGTAAATCGCTCACCCTCAGGTGGCGACGACTGATTCGCCACATTGTTCCCCCAGCAAACGGAGGTGCCATCAGTCCGTAACGCGCATGTATGTGTCCCACCACTGCTAATCGTCGTGTGCTGCTCCGGCGCGCGGAAGTCCTCCGGCACCGGGTACGGCGTCGCCGTGGGCGTGGGCGTAGCCGTAGGCGTGGGCGTCGGGTTGGGCTTCAGCGTCCACCAGCCACAGCCCTCCGACGCGCGGAAGCCGGCGTCGGTCGGCAGGATTGCGACGGTTGCGGGGGCGGTCGTCGAGTCCTCGAACAGCACGTCCGCGCCGTCGGCGTCGAGCCTGCTGAGCCGCGCCCACTCGCACGTCTCCATGATGTTGGTGGCCTCGTACACGCCGGGGACGATCAGGGCGAGGAGCGCGGGCGTTCGCAAGGGGCAGCGTCTCCGGCCTTGGGGTGGCGGCGAGTGTAGCCACAGGGGAACAGGCGTGGTTTCCTCCTGCATGCCTTCACTCCTCCAACGCGTGGGAACCACTAGGGCATATAACGTAACCCCAGAGAGCCTTCTTGCTGTTTAGATCCTTGCGATTTTTACGAATTGAGACTATGCTTACCTCTGAGTAGGTATCCTCGCTCTCAGTAGGAGCACCACGATGACCACACTGATGCGTGAACACACTGTTCTGCCGCCCGAGGGATCACTCGATCAACTCGTCAAGTTGCTCAGCCGAGTGGGAGCTGAGCCGACGGCATCCCTCACTGGACCCAATGGCGAGCACCTGGTACTGCCTCCCGCAGTCTTCGCGGTGTTACGGGATGTGGTTGAGGCGATGTCGAACGGGCAGGCCGTCACGATTGCTCCGGTGCACCAGCGCCTTACGACGCAGGAAGCGGCTGACCTGCTCGGGATCAGTCGACCGACGCTTGTCAAGCTCCTGGAGTCCGGCGAGATTGCGTTTGAGCAGCCTGGCCGGCACCGTCGAGTACGGCTCGCCTCCGTGCTTGCCTACCGGCAGCGGCGGTCTTCACAGCGGCGTGAGTCTTTGGACCGAATGGTCGAGATTGCCAGCGAGAGCGGGATGTATGAACAGACCGCTACGCCCAGACGCACTCGCTGAGGTCCGCTGGTGCCGTTCGCGGTCGTTCTCCGCCTGGGATGTTGTGTTGCCCATCTGTTTCATTGACAGCGAAGCAGGTGGGGCACTTCGGTAAGCCCAACGTCTCGTCATGCTCGGGGACAATCGGCATCTTGCGATTGCAGCAAGTGATTGCTAAGTCTCCTTCCCAGCCACATATGCGGTGCTGGTAATTGAATGCACCCACCATCTGTACTCCTTCCGCCCCGCACTTGCTGATTGGCGTCTACCCGGTATGGGGCCATTGCTTATCCTATCCCGGATCACACCACATATACACCAACCCTACCCAACGTGACCCTCAGCCCGCCCCCGCCACCCGCCACCGACCAGCGTACGCGGTTGCGGGGCGACTGCGGAAGGGGCGAGTGTCACAAGTGGGTGGGTCGCGATGCCCTCAACTATCTTCTAAGGGTATGAGGGCACCACTTGGTATAATTAAGGCTTGGATGCAGCCCTCTCTCTCAATGATGCATCAATCAGACGTTCGCGATCTGCTTTTTTCTGTTGCCAATCGGCAGAAACCAATCGTAGGACACTCTTGGTGTCTTTTCGTGCTTTGACTGGTAATGCTGCATGTATTCGCATTGTAGTTCCAGATTTTTGAGCTATTAGATTGTACAGTATTTTCATATCTGCCAACAGATCTTTGACTTGCCCAAGTGGCTCTTTCGTATCGTCGCCATTCACAAACATCTTGTGGTTTTGCTTTATCGCCTGGTACTTGGTCTTTACTGCAGGTCTCAGGTTACTTGGAGGTATGGAATGCCCCAGAACGGTCCGTAGAAATTCTATAAGGGTTCGAGCATCGCCATGAGTCGATAGCGTACGCTTAATACCTCGTATCTCACTTGTGTTCAAGGTAACACCTGTGCTATTCCGTTGACTCCCTGCAGCCTTTAGGATGGTCCAAAAACTTGCTGTATCTGAATCGTAGTCCAAGGCCTTAGCTGCATGTAACAACGAGTAATCAAAACTCGAACAGGCCACTAATTCGAAGAAATCAGGGTACTCTTCATAGGCAGTCGCGAGTTGCGTAATGTTGCTATACATGCCATCCCAGACAGCAAATCCCCATATAGCCCTAGCAACTGTATCACCCAGCAAGCCAAGTTGCTCCAAGTAATCGGCACGGTTCATGTCCTACCTCCTTACGCCTGTTTGTACTCCTGCCCCTCCCCACCCCATCAACCTACAACCTCAACCCGCCCGACTGCGAAGCGCTCGCCCTCTGGGGGTGAGGCTTGGCCCTCAGTGTTCTTCCCCCAGCAGACGGCGCTGCCGTCAAACCGTAGTGCGCATGTGTGCTTATAGCCACTGCTAATGGATACGAATTGCTGCCCTTCGGGCGGTGACGCCTGTCCATCACCGTTCTCTCCCCAACAGACGGCACGCCCGTCTAGTTGTAGAGCGCAGGTGTGTCTCCCACCGCTGCTAATGGACACGAACCGTTCCCCCTCGGGTGCCGTGTGGCCATCAGCATTCGACCAGCAAACAGGGCTTCCATCTTGGCGTAGACCACATGTGTGCCTGCCGCCGCTGCTAACCGATGAGAAGCGCTCTCCCTCGGGCGGCGACGCCGTTGTCCCCTCATGGTATCCCCAGCAAACAGGGCTGCCATCGGGCCACAGCGCACATGTATGGGAATAAGTGCTGACGGATGCGAATCGCTCACCCGTCGGTGGCGATGCTTGCCCTCTATCATTCTCACCCCAGCAGACAGGGCTGCCGTCTGACCGCAGCCCGCACGTGAATCGCTCACCGCTGCTGATAGTTACGAACTGCTCATCCGTTGGCGGCGATAACTGATCATTCTCATCCAACCCCCAACAGATAGCACTCCCGTTTCCTCGGAGTCCGCAGACGTGCTGCCAACTGCCGTTGACAGAGGTAAATCGCTCTCCTTCTGGTAGTAGGCCATAGAGATATCCCCAGCACACGAGGCTGCCGTCAGGCCGCAATGCGCAGGTGTGATCCAAGCCACTGCTGAGCGTCGTGTGCCGCTCCGATGCTTGGAAGTTCGCAGGAATAGGATGTGGGGTCGGCGTTGGTGTAGGGGTATACGTAGGTGTCGGGGTAGGATCGGGCGTGAGCGTCCACCAGCCGCAGCCCTCCGACGCGCGGAAGCCGGCATCGGTCGGCAGGATGGCGACGGTCGCGGGGGCGGTCGTCGAGTCCTCGAACAGCACGTCCACGCCGTCGGCGTCGAGCCTGCTGAGGCGCGCCCACTCGCACGTCTCGGATACCTGGGTTGCCTCGTACACGCCGGGGACAATCTGCTCGCCGACGCGCCACGACCCCGGTGGGAACGCGGTCCACGGGAACGGGGCGGGTGTAGGCGTTGGGGTGGGAGTGGGAGTCGGTGTAGGCGTTGGTGTCGGTAATGGAGTCGGGGTTGCGGTAGGAGTTGGCGTCGGGGTGAAGGTCGGGGTAGGGGTAGCGGTCGGAGTCGGAGTTGCCGTGGGGGTCGCCGTCGGCGTGGAGGTGGGCGTGGCAGTGGGGACCGGCG
>Ga0209021_1003573_pt1 | contig 12283 bp, 8 predicted proteins | sample PinacodermFT_FD_187299 | JGI IMG/M metagenome (GOLD analysis project Ga0209021, IMG submission 187299) | Host-associated microbial community of the marine sponge Aplysina aerophoba from Gulf of Piran - sponge pinacoderm, lysed by freeze-thaw... | ecosystem: Host-associated > Porifera > Sponge >... | reverse complement strand
TACATGGACGCCAGTTCGCCCATGGTATCCAGGATGATGACGTCGAGCTGTTCAGATTCCGGGCCGTACGTATGGCCCGCGCCACCTGGACCGTACGCGCCACCTGGACCGCCCGGATCGCCCGGACCGATCTGAACGCTCGCATCGCCTGCATGACCCGCATCATCCGCGCCTCCCGGACCGCCCGCGCCATCTGGTCCGTCCACACCTTCCGGGCCGCTCATGCCGATCGCACTGCCCGCGCCGTCTGTATGGCCCAGCCGCGTGCGATGGGTGAACCTGAGGTCCGCCGCCTTCAGCATCTGCTCGACCCGGGATATGCGGTTTAGATGCCGGGGCGCCCAGATCAGTTTGACCTCCGGATACCGTTCGTGTACGCGGGAGAAGGCCGCCAGCACGGCGCGTTCCTCTTCCACGGGCCGGGCGCAACCCGCCATGATCACCGGCACGGACGCGGACAGGCCTAGCGAACGGCGCGCCGCTTCCCGCGAAGGACCGGCCTGTTCGGCGGCCAGGTCGAATTTGACGTTACCCGTCACACGTACCCGCTCCGGATCCGCACCGTAGGCGATGAGCCGTTCACCGTCGAGCGCGTGCTGGACACCCACGGCGGCCAGTTGCCCCAGCATGCGCCTGAAGAGAGGCTTCACGAAACGGTTTCGCGCGAGACTTCGGTCCGACATGCGGCCGTTGACCAGTGCCACGGGGCAATCGTGGGCGGCCGCCGCTTTGAGCATAGCGGGCCAGAGTTCCCCCTCGAGCAGGATCAGCGCGCGGGGACGTACCCGCCCGAATACACGATGGACGATGAACGGCGCGTCGAGGGGCGCCAGTCCGTAGAACCGCGCCTGGGGTACGTGCTTCCGGGCATAGGCCAGGCCGGTTTCCGTCATCGTAGTGACCAGTACCGAAAAGCCCGGATGGCGTTTCACGAATGCGCCGATCACGGCCGCCAGGCCGGTGGCTTCGCCCACGGACGCGCAGTGGAACCAGACGACCGGCCGAGGCCCGCCGTCGGGGACAAGCGGCCGCTGGCCTAGCCGCTGGCGATGCCCGCCGTCGGGGACGAGCGGCCGCTGGCCTAGCCGCTGGCGCATCCCCAGGCGGTCCAGGATGGACAGGAAAACCAGGATCGGCGAGAGCAGCACGGTCAGCGCGGAAAACAAAAGGGTGTAGATAAAGGTCATGTCAGGTATCGGCTGGAATGGTCAGGTAACTGCCGGAATGCCGGCCGTGGTAACGTCCCGCGCGCGTGCCGCTTACTCCCTCCGGTGCTCCGTCGGCGCTCAGGACGCCTCCAGGCTCCGTCGCGCGGATTCCCTCGCTTCAAGCAGGCGTCGCTGGAGTTCTGCCCGGAAGGGCTCGAGGCCTTCGACCGGTGCGTCTCCGGGTACAGTCAGCGGTTCTTCGAAGGCAATCGCCGTGCGGGAAAACGGGCGCGGAACCATGAATTGGTCCCAGCTCGAGAGCACGCAGGGCTTGTGCGAAGCGACTGCGAAGGGCACGATGGGAAGGCCGGATCTCCCTGCGATGAACAGCGTTCCCGGTTTGACCTGGAGCCGGGGACCCCGCGGTCCGTCCACGGTTACCCCCAGGTCGTCGCCGGTCGCGCCGGCCGCCGCCATGCGGAACAAGGCGCGCGTCCCTCCCCGGGTGGAAGATCCGCGTATGGTCCCGTATCCCATGCGCTCGATGGCCCGGGCAATCAACTCGCCGTCCCGGTGCTGGCTGACCAGCACCTGAATCCCCTGACGGCGAAAGGCGTAAGTGGCCACCAGCAGACCCTCGTGCCAGAAGGCGTACAACACTTTCCGGCCGCCTTCCCGGGCCCGTTCCAGGTACTCCTCTCCGATCAGGTGGATGGAAAGCGTCCGCCCCAGCAGGCATATGGCGCCGGCGCTCAGTTTACTCACCAGGGTATGCGCGGGGCTTTCATTGCGCGTCATTCGCCGCCCCCTTCCCCTGCAGCCTGCTTTCCTCTTCATCCAATGGATCCATGCCCTTGCCGCCCGCCAGTTCGAGGGCCAGATCGGCTACACGCGACGAGGCGCCGGGCGTGCCCAGGCGGTCCTTTACCTCGCTCAACCTGTGCGTCATCTCCAACCGTTTCTTCGGATCCCTGAGCAACTCGAGTACCACGGGCGCGAGGGTGTTCGGCTCGACTGCGTCCTGAAGGAATTCCGGTGCGATGCGCCGTCCCGCGACTACGTTTACAAGACCGATGTCCGGAATGCCGACCAGGCGCCGGGCGATCCACCAGGACACCCGGGACATACGGTAGAGGACAAGCAGGGGCGTGCCGAAACAGGCAGATTCCAGGGTCGCCGTACCGGACGTGACCAGCAACAGGTCGGCATGGCGCATGACTTCGTAGGTGCTGTTTTCCACCACGGGGATCTCTTTCGCATGCCCTTCGAAATGGCCCGCCAGTCCGGCGCGCGGGACGGTCGGCGCCAGACCGATGACACCCTGGGTCGCGGGCAGGACGTGCCGCACCTTTTTCAGGGTGCCGGCCATCGCGGGGAGCATACGCTCCACTTCCATCACCCGGCTGCCCGGCAACATCCCGATGATCGGCCGGTCCGGATCGAGGCCGGCCCCTTCGCAGAAACCGGCTTTGGACTGCCGGCTCTCGAGCGCTTCCAGCATGGGATGGCCGACGAAGACCACCTTCCCTCCGGCTTTCTCGTACAGTTCCACTTCAAATGGAAAGACCACGGCCATGCAGTCGACAAGCCTGACGATGGAGTGAATACGTCTCGCCCTCCAGGCCCAGACCTGGGGACTGATGTAATACAGGACCGGTATCCCTCGCTTACGCGCCTTGCGGGCGAGACGGAGATTGAAATCCGGATAGTCGATGAGGATCAACAGGTCGGGCCGCCGGGATTCGAGGAGACCGTCCATCCGCCGCAGTGCCCTGCGAATGAAGGGCAAATGCCGGATGACCTCGGTGATACCCATTACCGAGAACTTCTCGATATGGTAGATCAACGCGCAGCCGGCCCGTTGCATGCGGTCCCCACCGATTCCGTATAAATCGATTCCGGGGCGTCTGGCCTTGAGCGCGGCCACGACACCCGCTCCATGCATCTCCCCCGACGCTTCACCGGCGATGATCATGACCCGCATCGGCCCCGACTCCTTCGCTTGAACCAGCCCGCCTGTCCGGAACGGCGTTCATTCGAATTCCAGATGGAAATTCTAAAAAAACGAAATCCTGTATCGAATTTGTCCCGCCTCGGATTCGTCCCCGTCGAAGAAACATGAGCGCGGCCAACCGTGAGCGCTGTCCGTCATGTGAGCGGCCCGCTATGTGCTCGGCGTGTAATGAGCCCGGCCCGCCATGTGCGCTGCCGTCATTGCATGCCAACCGTGCAGAATGATAACAGAGACGAGAAATCTAAAATCCAAAATACACTTTGAGGCCGCAACCTCTGAGTTTATTTTAGAGTCTTACTCATTAAGGAAGCCGTAAACGCAAAACAGGAGGTCGGAAAAAGCATGGCTGATTCCCCGTCAGGGCGCACCATGGTATTCGTTTCGTTAACCGGCGACGAGCAGATCAAGGCTTACGACCAGGACCGGGAGACGGGTTCCCTGACCCTTCGGTCCACCAGCGACGCCCACGGTCCGTCCGGGGCGCTGTGCCTGCATCCGGCGGGCAACCTCATGTACAACGCGCACGTGGAATCCACCACGCTCGCGGCCTATGGGCTGGATTCGCGTTCCGGTGAACTTTCCCTCATCAACAAGGTGGATACCGGCATCGACATACCCGCGCACCTCGTTACAGACCGGCGCGGCCGGTTCCTGCTGACAGTATACTACGGGGGCGGCGGCATCACCGTGCACCGACTGGGAGAAGACGGCGCGATCGGCGAATTCCTCCAGTACATCAACACCGGAGAGAAGGCCCATGCCGTTTACCTGGCGGTCGAGGACCGGTACGTGATCGTGCCACATGTCTGTCCAACCAACAAGACCTGCCAGTTTCGATTCGACGCGGAAACGGGACGGCTGACGCCCAATGAACCCGCGGAGCTGAGCCCCCCGGACGACGAAACGGGTCCGCGGCATATCTGTTTCAGGCCGGCTGGTGACGTGGCCTATATCGTCAATGAACAGGGCAATACGGTCACCGCGCACCGCTTCGATGCCGATCGCGGAACGCTTGCGATTTTTGAGAACGTCTCCACACTGCCCGACGGTTACGAAGAGGGTGGATTCACCGCCCACGTCGAGGTGCACCGGAACGGAAAATGGGCGTACGCCTCCAACCGGGGGCACGACAGTATCGTGGGCTACGACGTGGCGGCCGACGGCGCACTGAGCGCCTTCGGGCACGTTTCCGTTCCCGCCAGTCCGCGGTCCTTCAACATCGACCCCGACGGGCGGTATCTCTACTGCGCCGGCGAGGCGGCGGGCGTGATGACGGCGTACCGCGTGGACCCGTCAGACGGTAGCCTGCATCCGATCCGGGATTATACTGTAGGCGATAAGCCATTCTGGGTGATGGCGACGACGCTGGGTTGACCATATGAGCGACAAACAGAAAAACGGCGAGGAACCCAAGGGCCTGGTGGGGATGTTCACGGCGGAGCGTCAGCGTGAGCAGGACAACACCATGGACCGCAGGATCGAGCGGAAGCGCTTCACGCCGCGGCGGATCGCCATTTACGGCGCGGCGGCCCTGGTGATCGTTTTTGCCGCCTGGCAGCTGCTCACGATCAACCCGTCCTCGCTGAACGTGGACGCCGAGAAGCTGACCCTGGCCCCGGTCACCCATGGTCCCTTCCTCGAGTACATCGTGGAGCAGGGCGAGGTGATGCCGCTCACGACGATCTATCTGGACGCCGTGGAAGGCGGCCGCGTGGAAGAGGTCTTCGTCGAAGAGGGCTCGAAGATCGAGGAGGGCACGCCCATCCTGCGCCTGTCCAACGCCAACCTTCAGCTCAACGTCATGCAACGCGAGGCCGAGCTTTTCCGCGAGGTGAACCGCCTCCGGGAGACGCGGGTGACCATGGAGCAGCGGAGACTGGCCATGCGTGCGGAACTGGTGCGATTGGAATTCGAGTTTCGCAAAGCGGAGCGGGAATACACGCGCCAGGACGAGATGTTCAAGGCCGACCTTGCCTCGCGCAAGGAATTCGACGAGGCGAAGGACAACCTGGAATACCTGACGCGTAGCCGGGACGTTACCGTCGAGACGCTGCGCCAGGATTCGCTTTACCAGACGATCCAGGTCCAGCAGCTGGAAGAATCGATCGACCGGCTGCGCCTGAACCTGGAACTCATCAAGCAGAACGAGGACAACCTGACGCTTCGCGCGCCGATATCGGGGCTGCTCTCCTCGCTCATCGCCGAGGTGGGCGAATCCAAGCCCCGCGGCGACCGGCTGGGTCAGATCGACGTGGAGGACGAGTTCAAGGTGCGCGCGGCCATCGACGAGCATTACATCGCCCGCATCCGTTCAGGCCAGGCCGGTTCCTTCGATTTCGCCGGGGGGACCTACGACCTGGTGATCAGCCGGGTATATCCCGAGGTGATCGAAGGGCAGTTCGAGGCGGACATGGTGTTCCCCGAGGGCATGCCGGACGGCCTGCGCCGCGGCCAGACGCTGCAGGTGCGGGTTGCGCTGGGCGAGCTGGCCGACGCCATGCAGGTGCCCCGGGGCGGGTTCTACCAGACGACGGGCGGCCGGTGGATCTACGTGCTGGATCCCGCGGGCGAGTTCGCCGTGCGGCGGCAGATACGGCTCGGCAGGCAGAACAGCCAGTATTTCGAGGTCCTCGAAGGCCTCGAAGAGGGCGAGCAGGTCATCACCTCCATGTACGACAACTTCGGCGACATGGAAAGGCTGGTGTTGCAGTAGCAGCAGCGGGTACGGACGCTTATAGCAGCGGGTACGGACGCTTATGGTAAGGCTTTCTCGACAGGACAGGGCGGCGCGCAGCGGCGAACCAGGCCTCGCGCCCAACCCGCCCGGAGCCTCATTTCATTACGGGAGCGCACCATGATACGGACAGAGCATCTCCAGAAACTCTATGCGACCGAAGAGGTGGAGACGACGGCGCTGAACGACGTGAGCATGGCCGTGGACCAGGGCGAGTTCGTGGCGGTCATGGGACCCTCGGGCTGTGGCAAGTCCACCCTGCTCAACATCCTCGGCCTTCTCGACAACCCCACGGGCGGGGAGTACCATTTCCTGGACCAGGAAGTGTCCGGCCACTCCGAGCGGCAAAGGGCCAATCTGCGCAAGAACAACATCGGCTTCGTGTTCCAAAGCTTCAACCTGATCGACGAGTTGACCGTGTACGAGAACATCGAACTGCCGCTGATCTACCTGGGCACGTCCAAGCAGGAACGCAAGGAACGGGTGGATGCGGCGATGGACCACATGCAGATCCCCCACCGCCGGAATCACTTCCCGCAGCAGCTTTCCGGCGGCCAGCAGCAGCGCGTGGCCGTGGCGCGGGCGGTCATTGGAAATCCAAAGCTGATCCTGGCCGATGAGCCGACGGGTAACCTGGATTCGGCCAACGGTTCGGAGGTCATGGAACTGCTCAACGGCCTCAACGAGGCGGGTACGACCATCATCATGGTGACCCATGACCAGGTTCTGGCCGATCACGCCCACCGGATCATCCGCCTCTTCGACGGACGCATCGTGACGGAGGCCGCGGCTTAGAAAGACACGTACCGGGATTCGGCGTGGGAGGCGATCGGGAAATACGGTGAAGAAGTGTCCCGCGGATGCTGTGAGAACTACGCTGAGTTTCGGTGAGGACGTACGCCGGTTATTCGGTGAGGACGTGTACAGCCGGAACCTACCTCGTGGTCAGCCAGTCCCAGAAGCCGGTGGATTTCTGCTCATCGGCCGAATCCAGGACATCCTCCGATATGTACAGGGTCGGCATCAGGTTCAGCATCTGGTTGCCCCGCCATGCCCTGTATCCCCACCTGTTCGTCTCAATCGCCGCACCCCGTACGTAGGGCCGCCACATTTCATTGATCAGGGTATGCCACAGGAACACGCCGCCCACGTCGCGGACGAGTATTTCCTCCGCTTCCTGGTATAGCTCGATCCGCCGGACCGGGTCTCCCACCAGCACGTTTGCCCTGAGTACCAGTTCTTCGAACCGTTCGTTGTACCAGGGATGGCGTCCATTCGACAGCCAAAGCGTGAGCAGGTTGCTGGCGTCGACATAGTCGTAACGGTAGGGGATGAGCGCCAGCGTGAGTTCCTTGGCGTTCATCGTTTCTGTAAACACCTTCCTTTCCACGTTTCGTACGCCTACTTCGATGTTCAGGCTTTGTTTCAACATGGCCTGGACCGCCTCGGCGGCCGTGTTGATCACGATGGGTTCTCCCCGCAGCCACATGTTCACGGCCGGGAATCCCTTTCCGTCCGGAAAACCCGCTTCCGCAAGGAGTCTGCGCGCGAGGTCCGGGTCGTATGCCTGAAAGGACGCCAGCGCTTCGGGGTTGGCCGCGGGGAACCCCGGCGGCGACATGGCGGAAGCCGGCAACGCAATGTCCCGCAGGGCGGATTTCATGAGCGAGGCCTGGTCGACGGCATGGCTGAAGGCCTGGCGAACCCTCAAATCATTGAATGGGGGATTGTGGGTATCCATCATCAGATAGAAAGTCTGGAAATCCACATAGGTGTTCAGGTGATCCTTCAAATCAGAAATCGAATTGACTCGGTTAATTTCGGCCTGGTTGCTCAGCACGATGTAGTCGACTTCGCCCGCCTCGTAAGCGGCGAGGTAGGGCGGCTGCGCGGCGGCGTTGAAGAGCTGCGCCGTGATGCGTTCCAGGTAGGGCTTGTTGGGTCCCCGGTACGTCGGACTGGGCTCGAGGACGATGCGGTCGTTGATCGTCCATTCCTTGAGCCGGAACGGACCGTTGCCCATGTGGGATTCGGGCCGGGTCGACCAGGCCGGACCGTATTTCTCGTACAGGTGGGTAGGGGTCACCCAACTGTAGTTCAGCAGTTCCGGCGTGTAAGGCGTCGGCTGGGTCGTGGTGAAAGCGATCGTATGCCGGTCAAGGGCTTCGACGCCCAGGGAATCCAGGGGCAAACGGCCGTCCACGACCTCGCCCCAGTTCTTGATGGGACGGTAGTACCATTCGAAATCGAAACCGGTTTTCGGATCGGCCCAGCGTCGGAACGAAGACAAGTAGTCGTAGGCCGTGGCGGGCCGGCCGTCGCCAAAAACCAGGTCCCGCTGCAGATGGAAAATCCATGTGTGGCCGTCTTCGGTCACTTCCCAATGGGTCGCCGCGGCGGGAAGCAGGTTGAAATCCCGGTCGACCCGGGTCAATGGCTCGTTCGTCAGGGCGAAACCGAAGATCTTCTGGTAGGAGGAAGTGGCCCGGTCCATGAACCGGTTGTTCAACTCGAAGGTGCGCAGATGCTGGTGTTCCGGCGGCGCGGCGTCCGCGGGAAGGGTGACGCCCACGGAGTTGACCTGGACCGGCTGCTTCTGGCCGGATGAGCCGTCGGTGGTGATGCCGAGCGCCGAGGCACCGATGCCGAGCGCCGAGGCACCGATGCCGAGCGCCGATGCGCCCAACATGGTGGCAAGGAGGATCGCCGCTGCGCGAGGCAGGGACGCCGCCGCACCAGACAGGTTCGCCGCCGCACTAGACAGAGTCGCCGCCGCTCCAGTCAGGATCGCCACTGCGCGAGGCAGGAACGCCGCCACGCGAGTCAGGGCCACCGCTCCAGTCAGGAACGCCGCCGCTTCGAGGATCTTCCGGTTTCGTTTGACAGGCTGCATTGGCATGAGTGTGGACCCATCAGACTGTTGCTGCGTAACGTTTCTGTCTTCATCGACCGGTCAGCCAACTCCATGGTCCGCCGCGCTTCCGTGCCGTCGTTTCCCGGGTTACATCCGCTGTAATGTAAATCGTAGTCATCAGGTTCAGCATCTGGTTCCCGCGCCACGCCCTGTATCCCGATTCGTTCGGTTCGAGCGCGTCACCGCGGACGTATGGACGCCACATCTCGTTGACCAGGTCGTGCCAGAGGAAGACGCCGCCCACGTCCCGGACAAGGATCTCTTCTGCTTCCTGATAGAGCCTAGTGCGCCGTTCGGGATCACCCACCATGTGGTTGGCCCGTTCCACGAGCTCCTCGAACTGCTCGTTGCGCCAGGGGTGTCGGCCCCGGGACAGCCACAAGTTGAGCAGGTTGCTGGGGTCCAGGTAATCCCAACCATATGCAAGCATCGAAAATGGAATCTCTTTGGCGTTCAAGGCTTCCGTGTAGACCTTTCTTTCCACGTTCAGGACCTCGATCTCAATATTCAGATTCTGCTTAAGCATGGCCTGAATGGCCTCGGCGGCCACCTTTCTAAGGTAGGCTTCGCCTCGCAGCCACATGGCCATTGGGGGGAATCCCCTGCCATCGGGATATCCCGCTTCCGCGAGCAGAAGGCGCGCCCTTTCCAGGTCGTATTGTTGTATGTGTCCCAGCGTTTCGGGACTGGCGGCCGGAAATCCCGACGGCATCATGGATACGGCCGAAACCGCGATGTCTTTCAGGGCGGATTTCATGATGGCCGGCTGGTCGATGGCGTGGCTGATGGCCTGGCGAACGCGCAGGTCGTCGAAAGGCGGAACCCGGGTATCCATGAAGAGATAGTACGTGGTGAAATTGGTATAGGTATTCAGTTGGCTTCGCAGTACCGGGTCGGACCGGCCCCGATTGATCTCGGCCGGGTTGTTCAGCAGGACGTAGTCGACCTCGCCCGCTTCGTATGAGGCGAGGAAGGGTGGCTGGGCCGCCGCGTTGTAAAGACGGGCGATTATCCTTTCCAGGTAAGGCGTGCTGGGCCCAGGATACGTAGGATTCGGTTCCAGGACGATGCGGTGGTTGATGGTCCATTCCCTGAGCCGGTAGGGGCCATACCCAATGTGGGTTTCGGGCTTGGTGGACCACGCCGCCCCGTACTTCTCGAACTGGTGCGTCGGCGTCACCCAGCTGTAGTTGAGCAGGTGTGGCGCGAAGGGCGCCGGCCGTGTGGTGGTGAATGCAATGGTGTGCCGGTCCAGCGCCTTGACGCCGAGTGAATCCAGGGGCATGTCCCGAGCGACGACCGCGCCCCAGTTTTTAATCGGCCGGTAATACCATTCGAAATCGAATCCGATGCCCGGATCCGCCCACCGCCGGAAAGTGTCCTCGTAGTCGTAAGCGGTAACGGGCTTGCCGTCGCCGAACATCATGTCTTTCCTGAGGTGGAAAACCCAGGTGTGCCCGTCTTCGGTCACTTCCCAGTGGGTTGCGGCAGCCGGAATGAGTTGAAAGTTACGGTCAACCCGGGTAAGTGGTTCGTTCGTCAGGGCGAACCCGAAGGACTTCTGGTAGGAAGACGTGGCCCGGTCCATGTACCGGTTGTTCAGTTCGAAGGTACGCAGGCGCTGCATCGAGGGCGGCGCGGCGTCCTCTGGCAACGTCACGCCGACGGAATTGACTTGTTCAGAATCGGCGCGTTCAGACGTTATGGAGGGTATTTCCACGGCGAAAGCGACGGTGAGCGCTAGAAACGTTACTGGGAACATCAGGACGATCACAGGGCGCATGGCAACTCCGTCTAGCCGTCATTCCGGTTACGCACCTCAACGGGTTTCCCGTACAGCATGGAAAGGATCTCGGTGAACTGGAGCGGGCTGACCCCCACGCCGTTGACGTTTACCGTCCAGTGCAGGTGCGCGGCGGTCACCCGGCCCGTGGATCCGGATAGTCCCAATAACTGTCCCTGGGTAACCACGTCACCGGTTTTCACGTACAGCCTGCTCATGTGAGAATACCCGGTGTGGATGCCCATGCCGTGTTCGATAAGGACATGGTTGCCCGAATAGAACAGGTTCTGCGCCAGCTTGACCACGCCGGACTGTGCGGCGTATAGGGGGGTTCCTTCGTAGGCCCGCAGGTCGAGGCCGCCGTGAAAGCTTCGAAGCTGTCCATTGAACACCCTCCGGGTACCGTATGGGCTGGTGATGGTCTTCTTCTCCACGGGATAACTGAACGTATCTACCATCATGGCCGTATCCCGGACCGCCTCGTAGGCCGCGGCGATGATCTTCCGTTCCCTCGCAATGCGGCGGAAATCCTCCGCCGAAGGCGTAACCCGATTCTGCGGCACGCCGCGGATTTGCTCCGACCGGTAAGGACCGGCTACAACGCTGAAGGGCAGTTCCCGGTCGAAGATCCGGTCGCTTTCGGTCCACTCCACGTGCAGGGTATCCGGACCCGGCGCCGTGCCATAGGGAATGCCGATCAGGGTGAACAGGACACTGTCGACTTCGGTGGGATGAGGGTACAGGCGATGAATCCGGGTGCCCGTCGAAACGGTCAGGTCAGCCACGCGACCGGCCGGACCAGCAAGATCGGCCCGCGCCACCGGAAGGTCAGCCACGCGACCAGCTTCAACGCCGGGACCTTCCGGGATGCATTCCAGCAAAAGGGTGTGGCCATTCGCCACCCGCCCATCGGAGAGGCGGAGCGAGAAAGCCTGTTCTCCCAAATAGGCCCGCGGCGCGTGGAAGAAAGTCTCGCCCCCCAGGCAGATAGCGGTCAAAGCCAGGGTAAGAACAAGATTCATTGAACAGGGCGGGAATCCGGGTCGATCCGGGTTTTACACAGGGACTGGCCTCGGCGGTATCCCCAATCTGGAAGACACGACCGGTCCGGGCTATACCTAATCATTATACCCTATTGCGCGAATCCCAAAACTGTTTTTTGAACCGGCCGCGGGGGCTTCGGCAGGCAACCCTCGCTACCGCGGATTCGAATCCGGGATGCCGCGGCTGACCAGGACTTCGAAATCCCCGTCCGGCAGCACGCGCCGCGCGAACGGCTGAGCGCCGCCCTGGTCGGACCAGTCCCGGAGGATGCCCCGAACCGAACCGGTCGTCCGGTCTAACATGATCGCGGCGGCCGGCCCTCCGCTTCGATCTATCGTCTCCACCCCTTCCGGGCCGGATAACCCGATCCGATGCAATCGATCGAGCCAGTCCGCCTGGACGGGAAGCACGAACGCGAAAACGCTCCCGGCCCCGTCCGCGACTTCCACCGCGCCGAAGGACAGCTCGAACAGCGTGTTCCCCGCTCCGTCTTCTCCGGTGAGACGATACGGACCGCCGGTCTCCGGCAGGGCGGGCGGGGCGTCGACCGCGAAGGCAGGATGGAGGACGGTTTCCGAGAACTCGTTTACTTCGCCCCATAGCAGCAGGTTGGTCTCGGAAGCGGCGCGCGCCGCCGGAACGGGCG
>Ga0209021_1003567_pt1 | contig 12300 bp, 11 predicted proteins | sample PinacodermFT_FD_187299 | JGI IMG/M metagenome (GOLD analysis project Ga0209021, IMG submission 187299) | Host-associated microbial community of the marine sponge Aplysina aerophoba from Gulf of Piran - sponge pinacoderm, lysed by freeze-thaw... | ecosystem: Host-associated > Porifera > Sponge >... | reverse complement strand
TCCATACTCCAGACATACACGAATGCGCGCAAAATAGCCAGCCCCTTGTCTAACTTATTGAGCCTGAGGTTACGTCATCGAATAAAGAATCAGCCGTGGGCTAAGGCCTGGGCCTAGCCTACCCAGAGATCCATCAGCGGCTTGCCCTTGACCAAGTCGCGCGGCTGAGCCAGGTGGTTGTAGATCTCTTGGTTCGGATCGATGCCGAGCGCGTAGTAGATCGTCGCCAGCAGGTCGTTCGGATGGACCGGTTTTTCCTTCGGGGACGACGCTGTCCCGTCAGATTCGCCGTAGAGCCGGCCGCCCGGGATGCCCGCGCCCGCCACCAGGGACGTGTAGCAGTACGGCCAGTGGTCCCGTCCGTCGGGGGAATTCGTGTTGCCCGACGTCGAGACGCCGAGGCGCGGAGAGCGCCCGAATTCGCCGACCGCGACGACCAGCGTCTCGTCCAGCAGACCCGTCTCGTCCATATCGGTCAACAGGGCTGAGAGCGTTCGATCCAGCTTCGGGCAGTGCAGGTCGCGCAGCGGCCCGAAATTGGACGCGTGGGTGTCCCACGCCGTAGTCTCAGGATCGCCATTGGCCACCGACGGCCAGTTCAGTTGCACCATGCGGGTTCCGGCCTCCACCAGCCGCCGCGCCATCAAGGCACCCTGGCCAAAGGTGAAGCGCCCGTACTTGTCGCGCATGTCATCGGTCTCCATGGACAGGTCGAAGGCATTGCGCGCCTTGCCCGACAGCACGAGGTCGAAGGCGTTCTGGTAGTACTTGTCGAGCGCGTAACTGCTGACGGCCTTGTCCAGTGCAGGCATCGAGCCGTTGATGCCCCGCAGCAGCTCGAAGCGGCTCTGCAGTCGCTCCGCCGGAACTTCCTTCCGCAGTTCCAAGTCATCGAGCTGGATTTGCTTGTTCGGATCTTGGTAGAGCCGATACGGGTCGTACGCCTTGCCGATGAAGCCCGCCGCACCCCCCTTGCCGATCACGCTGGACTCCTGCAGTGGACGCGGCAATTCCACGAACGGCAACACCGGGTCGCTGGGCGGGCGGAATTTCGTGATCCACGAGCCGGCCGTGGGGAAGTCGTTCGGAGAGGGAGGCTCGAGCTGGCCGGAGGGGGAGACCTCGGTCGGCTCGTAACCCGTCAGCATCTGATAGATGGCGGCAGTGTGATTGAACAGCCCGGCCGGCGTGTAGCTCATCGAACGGATCAGCGTGCACTTGTCGACCGTGTCCGCCAGCATCGGCATCGTCTCGCTGAGGTGGATGCCGGGAATCTTCGTCTTGATCTGCTTGAATTCCCCGCGCACGTTCGAGGGCGCATCCGGCTTGGGATCCCATATGTCGATATGCGACGGGCCGCCCTGCAGGAAGAGCACGATGACCGACTTGGCGGAACCGAAGCCGGTCGAGCCGTCATAGCGCCCCGGGCCGGTCGAAGCCCTAGCCTTGTCTTGCAGCCGCAGCACGTCCTGCAGCGCCAGTCCGAACAAGCCGAGCGAACCGACCTTCATCAGATCCCTGCGTGTCGAACCATCGCAGAATCGAGCGAGGTGACGATTCGGAATTGTGAGCATGGCTAAACCATACCAAGAAATCGGCCATATTAGGACTGTTTCGGGCCAGAATCCACCAGAATTGGGCCCCTGAGTGCCACACCGACGGGTGTACCGGGGCAGAATCAGCGCGGAACGGCCTCTCCGCTTCCGTCGAAACAGGCGGCCTCCGCTCTGTTCCGGCACTCAGTCCACGGTGTGGACGCTGGGCAGGTGGCGGAAGGCACCGCCATAGTCCATGCCGTACCCGACGACGAATTTATTCGGGACCTCAAAGCCTACGTAGTCCGCTTGCACATTGACTCTTCGCCTCGACTGCTTGTTGAGCAAGGCCGCCATCCGCAACGTGGCTGGCCCAAACGAGCCGAGCATGTCCAACACTGCCTTGGTGGTCCGTCCCGTGTCGACGATGTCGTCGACCACTAGCACATGCGTGTCCGCCAGGTCCAGATCCACGTCTCCGCGCACTCGGACCCGACCGGATGAAACAGTGCCATCCCCGTAACTTGCAACCTGCAAGAAGAAGACCTCCACATCCAGACTGACCTGACGCATGAGATCGGCGGCAAATACCATGGCCCCGGTCAGGACAACTCCGAACTTGATGGGCCTGCCTTGGTAGTCCCTGGTGATCTCTCCCGCAAGCGACTGGACTCGGGCCGCGATTTCCTCGTCAGGGATCAGCACCGGGCCCGGACTCGAAGTCTTAGCGACCTTCACGCCCCCGTCTGTCATGGCACTCGCGTCTCTCGCAGTCCGACCAGAGCCAACATCCTCCCCGAATTGCCCTGTTCGGCCCGGTGGGAATAGTAGCTGCCAAGATCGCAACTCGTGCAGTGGCCGGCCATCGCAACGCGATCAACTCCCGCCTGCGACAGCTGGGCCCTCAGCACAGCCGCCAAGTCTACATGCGGCTTCGAACCGCTGCGGTCGACGAATTCGCCGGAAAACTGGCCAGCAACATCTTCGCCCACCTCGAAGCAGCAAGGCCCTATACCCGGCCCGACGGCGGCCTCGACATCGCCGGCATTGCTGCCATATTCGGACGCCAGCAGCTCTAGTGCGTTCGGTACTACCTGCGCGACGACCCCACGCCAGCCGGCATGGACTGCCGCCACGGCCCGGCTGCGCGGGTCTACCAGCAAGATGGGCAGGCAGTCCGCCGTGCGAACGCCGACCAGCACGCATGGACGATTCGTGCAGACTGCGTCCGCCTCAGGGCGGTCACCACCCCAGGCTTGGTCCGCTCGGACGCACCGCCCGGAATGAACCTGCCTCAGCATTGCGGTCCCACACGAAACCGCGCCGAACCTCTCAGAGATCACGTCGTCGCTCGGCCAGTCGAGGAAATCCCCGGTCGAGCGTGTGGAGAATCCATGAACGAGCCAGTCCCAATCGGCCCACCTGCTCACGCGCAGGACGCCTGAGTCGTCTGGCCTGAGCATGCCCGGCTACAGCCCCAGCAGCCTTGCGGGATTCAACTTCGACATCTGGTCGACTTCGCCGCGGGTGAAGCCGGCTTGCAAGAGCTGAGCCAAGAAGACAGCCAATCCGTCGGTATGGACCGGATTCATCGACTGGCCCAGATCGCTCGAGATCACCACATGCTCGGGCCCGACCGCTCGAATGGCTTCTACGTAGGCGCGCAACTTTTCCTCGCTCGTGCCATCCCAGGTCGGGTTTGAGCCCAGGGCGTTGCCGACCGGATACTCCAGCAGCGCGCCCGAGGCGGCCGCCCGCCGTTGTTGCTCGACCGACATGCTGACCGGGGGGGGCAGCGGATGCGTGACGATGATGCGGCCAATTCCGCGCTTGCGGGCTTCGCCGATGAGCATCAGCGACTCCTCGGGCGAGGAGTGCCCGGTCGCCAATACCAAGTCGTGCTCGGCGATCTTGTCTAGCACGGCCAGCACGCTCGGCAACAGGGCCCCATCGGCCGAGATCGGGACGCGGTTGGGGTTGGGCCGGAGAACGCGGTGGTAGTGATCGGAATCGAAGGTCGGCATCCAGACGACCTTGCCGTGCCCTCCGGTGGTACGCGCCATGTGTTCGACAGCAACGACATTGATTCCGCTGGAAGCATTGAGGGCGATGCCGCCAAGTACGCGAATCCCGGGCACCGCCCGCTCCACTAGGTAGGCAAGGCCCGCCGTGGACGCGTAGTGATTCTTTAGCAGGAGCCCTCGCATCCCCGCGTTCCGGGCAAGCTGAGCCACTTCTAGGGCGCCGATCGAGCGCGGCCCACTGTCTGGAGCACAGTGGACATGCAGGTCTACCACGCCCTCCACCGAAACGGGCGCCACTCCGCCAGTGGTGCCACACCACGGGCACTCCTCCTGCGCCGACACCGGCCGAGGAACCAGCAGCAGGACCAGCAGCGCCAGCCCAAGCCAAGGCACGTAAGGCCCCGTTCGCATGGGACCCCTCAGAGGCCGTTTGGGTGCGGCCAGCGAAGACATGCGGCAACAGGTCAGGGCGATCCTCCCAAGCGGACTTCCGCTTGAACTAAGAGAATGCCACAGTTCGACTTATACATTCTTGCCCGACAGCGGGCGAAACCCGAGCAAGCCGGTGGGTGGATCTAGCGACCGCCACGGGTGCCTGTGCACCCGGTCCGCTGCCGATTCCCACGCAGGAACGAAAGAGGTCCGCTCGGCAGCCCGAAATCCTGCTCCTCGGACTGGGCGGCCGTTGCGATCGCAGGGTGCCAGCTAGCGCAAGCATCGCAGCCCTCGATCCCTGTTTCGCCAGCCAGAGTTGGGCCCGTCGAGCCCCGCGGATCAGCAATGCCGACTTCCGCTAGACTGATCGGTAATTCGGTACCAAAGGCAATCCACATGAAGCTCCAAGGACAAGTTGCCATCGTCACGGGTGGTGCGACGGGAATGGGTCGCGGAATCAGCGCGCGACTGGCAGCCGAAGGCGCCAAAGTGCTGGTCAACTACCGGGCGTCGGCCGACGCCGCCAACGAGGTCGTCGCGGAGATCGCGGGCAACGGCGGCGAAGCGGTGGCCCACGCCGCCAACGTCCAACATGACGACGAGGTGCGCGCCATGGTCGGCGCGGTCGAAGACCGCTGGGGGCGGCTGGACATCTTGGTGAACAACGCGGGCTGGAGCAAGCTGACACCTCACTGGAAACTCGACGACCTCACCGACGAGATCTGGGACCGCACCCTCAACACCAATCTCCGAGGTGCGTTCTACTGCAGCCGGGCGGCAGTGCCTCTAATGCGCAGGAACGGGGGTGGCTCCATAGTCAACAACGCGTCGGCTTCGGCCTACAACGCAGCTGGCAGTTCGATCGTGTATTCGGCTTCTAAGGCGGCGATGGTCAACATGACCAAGTCCTTGGCACGGGCATTGGCCCCGGACATCCGCGTGAATGCTATCGCTCCGGGCTTGGTCCATACCCGGTTCGCAGGCTGGCCGGACGAGGCGTTCGAGCAGGGCCGAGAGCACTCTCCGCTCGGGCGGATCGCGTCTGTCGAAGAGGTGGCCTCAACGGTCCTATTCTTGGCCGCCGACGCCACAGCTATCACCGGCGAGACAATCCTGATCGACTGTGGCTCGACCTCGCTCGCTACGTCGCGCCCGCGCGGGCCGGCCAAGACCAAGACCTAGCCGCTTCCCAACAGCCCAGCTAAAGGAAGACCAAACAAGTGCGCGAGCGGTGGAGCACTGGCATCAGATGGGCAGCCGTCGCTTGCTTCCTCCTTGCGTTGGGCCTGTTTGTCGCGGCGCTGCCTGTGAAGGACCTGATGGACGCGCTCCAAGTCCGCATCGCGGGCTTGGGGATCTGGGCACCTGTCGCGTATGCGTTGACATATGGCTTGGCGGTCACGCTTTTTGTGCCTGGCTCCGCACTCTCCCTGGCAGCAGGCGTGTTGTTCGGTTTGTGGCTCGGGACGGCGGTGGTCTGGATGGGAGCGAACATCGCCATCGTGCTCTCGTTCTTGATCGCACGCTATGCCGCACGCAGCAAAGTCGAATCGATGGCGAGCACTCGACCACGCTTCGCCGCCGTGGATCGGGCCGTCGGGGAGCAGGGCTGGAAAATCGTCGCGTTGATGCGCTTGTCGCCAGTCTTTCCATTCGGCCTGCAGAACTATCTCTTCGGCGTGACCGCCATCCGCTTCCTGCCCTGCGTCCTGGCCAGCGCCACCTTTATCCTGCCGGGCACCTTTCTGTACGTCTACCTCGGCTTTGCCGGGAGCGAAGCCGCGGCAGCGGTTGACGGTGCCAGCGGCACCGACACCCTGCGTTTGGTCTGGCAGTTGGCGGGCCTGCTCGCCACTGCCGTCGTCACTGTAGGAATCGCACGGATCGCGGCGAGGGCGGTGGCAAGCCATGCTCCGGAAAAGACGACCTCAGCCATCGCAACAGAGCCCGAGCCAGTCCAGCCCCGATCAACATCCAAGGCCCTGCTGGCGCTCGCCGTCGCTCTGGCCTGCTTGATTGCGGCTGGGTTGGTTTTCAAGGGCAGGGCGTCGATACGATCACTGTTCCTGCCGCCGGAAGTCGTGCTGGCCGAACGGTTCGGACAAGACTCCGGCACGGCTGCATTCGACCACGGCGACTTCGACGATCTGTTGCGTAGACATGTCAATGCCGCTGGCCTTGTGGACTACGGTGCGCTCGCAGCGGATCTGACACCCCTGAAGGCCTATGTCGCGCGACTGAAGACCGCGCCGTTCAGCGCACTGAGCCGAGACGCAAAGCTGGCCTTGCTAATCAACGCCTACAACGCTTTCACGCTGCAGTTGATCGCGGAAAACTTCCCGCTGGATTCCATCCACGACATACCGGCCGAAGATCGCTGGGATTCCCAGCGCTGGGAAGTCGCGGGTGGCCGCTATAGCTTGGACCAGATCGAAGATGAGCTGATCCGCCCAAACTTCCGCGAGGATCGCATTCACTTCGCCCTAGTGTGCGCCGCCATTGGCTGCCCGCCGCTGCGACGCGAAGCGTACACCGCCCACGGCATTGCGGGCCAGCTTGAGCGCCAAGCTCGCTCCACGCACGCAGACGGCCGCTGGTTTCGATTCGACGAGTCAGGCGGAACGGTCTGGCTCACCCAGGTCTATAGCTGGTACGCATCCGACTTTGAGCAGCTGCATGGCTCGGTTCTGGAAGCTGCGGCACGCTACTCTCCAGCTCTGCGCAACGCAATCGACGCGGGGCGCTCTCCACGAATCCGCTGGCTGCCTTATGACTGGGCGCTGAACGACCAGGGTGCGCCAGAGGCTGGCAGCGTTGAACCAGCACACCCGGGCGACTCTTGGGTTAAGTGACGAGTTCGACTTCCAGAGCCATCGATCCGCCTAGCCACGACAGAGATACGGTAGTTGCACTTGACTCCACCTCTATGCTGATTCAGAGGGCTAAGTGAGCCACCTTAGCCTTGTTACGCCTCGACGGTGGCTGATTGCGAAATACAACGGACGCCGAAGTTCGGTGATGTGCCATGCCAGCGGATTGCAACGAAGTAGACCTGCCAGAGGGATCGCAACGTATCTTCGACGCCGTCCTTCCAGTGATCCTCGAATTTGTTCCCCCCGAGCATCTCTTACTGGGTGGCGGCACAGCTCTCGCAGCACGCTGGCAGCATCGAGACAGCTTCGACATCGACCTATTCACAAGTCACTCGGAGTTTACTCAAGCAATTTATCGCCAAAGCGCCCGCTTCAAGGCCCGCTTTGAAGAACTGCCTGTCGGTCGAATCGCCACATTTGGCCCCCAGGGCTGTACGCTGTATCTCCATGACGGCAAAGCAGACATCGTCGCTTCGCTGCCCCAGACTGATCACAGCCGTTCGAAAGATTGCACAGTCAATCCAAGGATCCCGCTGGAATCAAATCTCGAAATCCTGGCCAAGAAACTGCACCAACGGATCATCGCCGATGGCAGAATCGTTCCTCGCGACCCCTACGACATGGCTGTTGCGCGATCCCTAGAACCGCGCACGATGGATGCAGCTTGGTCGGCAGGACCGGTCATGGATCCGGACGTTCTCATTGCCGCCCTGAGTAGCTTCGGCCATGGCTGGATGGAACGCCACCAAGAGCCCGTGGTCAACCCACGTTATCCCGCACTGAGAGACGATGCCGTGCGGGACATGCTCGATGACGTTTGCTCGCGGTTCCCACAAGCCCTAGACCCTTGGACCCGGTAGATCCCATGCCAATCGACTACCGCGCCGTTCGCCGGGCATTCTACGGCCCGCCCCTAGCAAGTCCGCCCGACCATCTCCCAACTCAGGAAGAAGTGCTCGCTGAGCATCAGCGAATCTCCATACAATGCACCATCGAGATGGGGTTGGACCCTGCCACCCGTGCCATAGGCGAGCACGGATCGCTGATCGGGGGGCCTGGCAAGCCCCTCACGGTCATAGCCCGACCTGTCGAGCGGCTGTTGCGCCTGGAGCCTATGCCGCTGGAGTGGTTCGACTATCCGCAAGCGCGACGCGCTTGGCGTGGGAGGGCCGACGATGACACCGCCGGCCGTGAACGCATTGAATTCCTCCAAGAAGTGATTCACTCCCACCTTGCGGGCTTCCCTGATCCACCGACGGCGACCGAACTCTCGTCTTGGATTTGTTCTCCCGCCTCTTCCCCTCCCAAGACGGCCGCCCTTTACAACATTTTCGAGAACATCTCCTCAGGCCAATGTGCGCGAATGCTCAGCAGAGGGCATTTTTCCGTCTACAAAGTAGCCCGCATCATTATCCTCTCAGGGGCACGCGCCCCGGAAGTGATCGCTTGGCTGCATCAGTTTGCGGTTGATCCCAGCCAGCGCTCAGATAGTGAGCTCGACGATGAACTGAGGGCTGAGCCTGTTCTGAACTCACCGTGCCCCGGTTCCGCTGGATAGTCCAGTGGCGGGAAGCCCCCCGAGCCAAGAGCGGCAGCGCTGTGATACGGGGACGAGTTGCCGCTTGAACTTCTACCGAAGAGGAGCAGAGTCTTCTACGGAAATGGCAGGATCCGCGTTTTTCTGGTATTGAGGTCATATACCCACCCCTCTAGTCGCAGGCGTCCGCTGGCCGCGCGAGCCGCGACCCAAGGATGCGTCTTTAGATTCGTGAGCTGCTGCAATACGTTCTGCTCAACAAGCGCTAACCACCGAGCATCGGACGCCAGACGCGGGTGCAGCTCATCGACCACCAATCTCGCCGGTTCGACGAACTTGATCCAGTTCCTGACGTTTGGAACGGTATCAAGGCCGGTTGGGTCCAAGGCGGCCTTCATCGCACCGCATTGCGTATGACCGCAAACGACGATGGTGGGCACCTCGAGCACGGCAACGGCGTACTCGACTGTGGCGGTCACTCCCTCGGCGTCGGTGTCGTACGGAGGCACGATGTTGCCCGCGTTGCGGATCACAAACAGCTCGCCAACGCCTGTCCACGTAATCGCGGCCGGAATCAGGCGTGAGTCCGAGCAAGTAATGAACAGGCGACCCGGTGCCTGCCCTTGAGCCATCGCTTCAAACTGTGGCGACCGCGACCCGATCCGCTCGGCGGCTCGGGCGGAGATCTCTCCTGTATCGCCGCCATGGACCTGAGCACCGAGCGGCTCGATATTGAACGCGACTGTGCCTGCCAGGGGCAAGAAAAGGATGCCAAGAAGAAATCTCCGAAAAGAGTTCTTGCTATGTGCCATGCATTCACCTCTCAGCCGGCGCAACGTCTTGATCTACGCAGCCAAGACCGAGCGCCAATGGTTTTCGATTTTACAAGCTCCGAAGATAGTGGCCTAAGCAGCCGTGGAAGAGCTCGGTTCAGAGCTACCATGGCCTAGATCGAGCACAGCTCACTGCCCGCGCTCAGCGGTGCAGGAGTCTCAGACCAAGCCTCTGGCACGTGCTGAGTAAGATGTATCGTTTCCAAGCGTGCGGCCAGGCCGCACGCTGCGATCGCAATGCCGGAGATCACCCTGCCCCGCCCGATTTCAATCATCATTCCCGTACTCAACGAAGCCGAGCAGATTAGCTCGACACTTCGGCAGCTTAGTGGCGCAGACGTGACGGAGATCATCGTCGTCGACGGAGGCAGCTCTGACGCCACCGTGCAAATCGCGGAATCTCTTGGAGCGCAAGTCTTGAGAGGCCCGGCAAGCCGGGGCGAACAGCAGAATCTAGGGGCAGCGAGCGCCGTGGGCGAGATCCTTCTGTTCCTGCATGCAGACACGAGACTGCCCGAAGATTGCGCCGAGCAGGTCCGTTCAACCCTGGCTAAGCCCGGCACCATCGCGGGTGCATTCAGATTCAGCCTTGACGCTTCTGGTTGCGGGATCGGCCTGGTGGAACGCATGGTGAGCATTCGCTGCGCACTCTTCGCTCTTCCCTATGGCGACCAAGCCCTGTTCATGTCGCGCGATGCATTCGAGCAGGTGGGGCGCTTCGCAAACCTGCCCGTGATGGAGGATTTCGATCTGGTGCGCCGACTCAAGCGACTTGGCAGGGTCCAGATCGCCGAGGGCGCGGCTGTGACGTCGGCCCGGCGCTGGCGCGAGCACGGTGTGTGGCGCGTGACTTGGAGACATCAACTATGCATACTGGGGTACTTCCTGCGGATCTCTCCAGCAAAGCTCGCGCGTCTGCGTAATTTCGAGCGCCCGCCCAACTCCGGCGCGTGAGTGTTCCGACGCTTGAGAGCGCTACGCCTACGATAGGAACTGAGCCTTACATGCCCGCTGCGGATTCGGAACGCCTTGATCATCTGCGCCCGGGCGTCACAGCTGTGATCGAAGACCTCGCCTTTGAGGAAGCCGACCGTGTCAGGCTGATGGAATTGGGCTTCATCCCGGGATCCTCCGTGTCCTGCCAGCGCGTGGTGCCGCTGGGCGACCTAGCCATCTACCAGGTCGAGGGGACGCAGATCGCCTTGCGCAGGGAAACCGCGGCCCGGATCACACTCCAGCCCAGAGCCGCTGGGAGGAACCCCGATGTCGGCAGCGACTGAGACGCAGATCGAGACTCGCCCCGTCGTGGCTGGCACCAACAGCGCGGTTGCCATCTGCGGACCTCCCAACGTAGGCAAGTCCAGTTTCTTCAACCGGCTCACCGGACTGCACCAGAAGGTCGCGAACTATCCCGGCATCACCGTCGAGAAGCGCGTGGGCCGTCTCCGCTTGGAAAACGGCGATCAGGTCGACCTGATCGACTTGCCGGGTATTGTCGGCCTGCACCCGCGCTCGGAGGACGAGCGCGTTTGTGTCGAAGTGCTGCGCGGCGAGAGCGAGACGCTGCCGCGGCCCGCAGCGGCGATCCTGCTCTTGGACTCGACCAACCTGCAAGCCCACCTGCGCATGGTGCCCGGAATTCTCAGCCTGGGCCTGCCGACCCTGGTGGCCCTCAACATGTCCGACGAACTGGAGGCGCGCGGCGGCAGTGTCAATGCCGAAGCGGTATCCGCGCAGATCGGAGCTCCGGTCGTCCTAGTCAGCGCCCTGCGCGGCACCGGCATGGAGAAGGTCGCAGAGTTCTTGCAAGGCAGCCTCGCCCCGCCGCGCAACGTCGAGCTCCCGGTGCTCAACAACATCCCTGCCGAGCGGAAATGGGCGCACGTAGTTGCCACCCAAGGCAGCTACCACGCCCCAGAGCCCTCGCTTTGGGGCCGTCGGCTGGACCGTATATTCCTGCACCCGGCCGGGGGGCCGTTGATCTTCCTTGCCGTGGTGATTGCGGTGTTCCAGAGCATCTTCACGCTGGCCGTGCCACTCATGGACGGGGTTGAGAAAGTGATCGGCGTGACTGGCGGCTGGATCGGGGCCTCGCTGCCGGACTCGATGCTCAAGGGGTTGTTGCTCGACGGGGTTTGGGGCGGCGTCGGCTCGGTTGTGGTATTCCTGCCCCAGATCCTGATCCTGTTCTTGTTTATCGGGATTTTAGAGGATTCCGGCTACCTGGCGCGGGCGGCTGTGATCGCCGACAGGTCAATGCGAGCAATCGGGCTAGAGGGACGCTCCTTCATCCCGCTGCTGTCGTCCTACGCCTGCGCTATCCCTGCGGTGATGGCCGCGCGCACGATTGAGAACCAGCGCGACCGAATGGCGACACTGCTGATCGCACCGCTTACGACCTGCTCCGCCCGATTGCCGGTCTACGCGTTGCTGATCGCTGCCTTCATACCCGAGCGCCCACTGATCGGCCCCCTGCTCGGCACCCGCGCCGCTGTGCTGCTGGGGCTGTACGCGGCAGGGTTTTTCGCGGCCTGCGGCACCGCTTGGCTACTGAAGTCCACCGTGCTGAAGAGCAAGCCGGCGCCATTCGTGCTGCAACTGCCGGCGTATCGCTGGCCCACCATACGCTCGCTGGCCTACCGCCTGATCGACCGCTCGAAGATCTTCCTCCGGCGCGCCGGCACCGTGATCCTCGTCACCACGATCGTGCTGTGGTTCTTGGCCAGCGTGCCCTACCAGAACGGCGAACCGCCACCGATCGGGGAAAGTTTGGCGGGGTCGATCGGCAAAGTCATCGAACCGCTGGTGGAGCCGCTGGGCCTGAACTGGAAGATCGGCATCGGTCTGATCACCTCGCTGGCGGCTCGCGAGGTCATCGTAGGCACGCTGGGAACGATCTACGGCATGGAGGCCGATGAGAGTTCCCCGGCCCTGCAGGAGGCTCTGCAAGCAGAGCTGTCCTTCGGTGGGGCTATCGCACTGCTGATGTACTTCGCCTTTGCGATGCAGTGCATGTCGACCGTGGCCATCGTGCGCCGCGAGACCGGCGGCTGGAAATGGCCG
>Ga0209021_1003566_pt1 | contig 12304 bp, 10 predicted proteins | sample PinacodermFT_FD_187299 | JGI IMG/M metagenome (GOLD analysis project Ga0209021, IMG submission 187299) | Host-associated microbial community of the marine sponge Aplysina aerophoba from Gulf of Piran - sponge pinacoderm, lysed by freeze-thaw... | ecosystem: Host-associated > Porifera > Sponge >... | reverse complement strand
GAAATAACTAGATATATCCCATATCCCTCGTTTTGTGCCTACTTTGACGGATGGAGATTCATAATCAAAAGCAATCCAGGTATTCTCTTCTTTATTCATTCCATCCAGAGAAATGCGCAGACAGACAGGCACAGGAGCAGTTCCCTTTGTGTCTTTCCCAAACTGCACAGCAAGCTTCCACTTGCCTTGTCTGTAAGCCTCGGAAACCCAATTCTGACAACCGTGCCAGCTATCCTTGTCAAACAAGGCAGCAATCTCCGCACTGAATGTTTCTGGCCTGCCCCGCTTGCCGCCTGGGTAATGGGCAACCTCGTCAAAGCTGCCCAAATCATAGGGCGGCCGCTTGAAGTCTGGAATGTCGTCATGGAAAAAGTCGTCCAGCGCCCTGAGCAGAGCCAGGAAGGAAGTTTTGCCGGTGCTGTTTTCGCCCACCAGGAGCGTGAGCGGAGCGAGACGGGCCGTCTGTTTCTCGCCAAAGCAGCGGAAGTTCTCGATGGTTATGGAGTGCATGGCGGCACCCTGCGGGCTGTGGCAGAAGTTCCCCATAGGCTAGCCTGGCGCCAGCGGAACCAGCCCTCGGGTCGCTGGCGGCTCGGCATTCTGGTGGGCTGCCTGGGGGTGGTGCTGTCCCTCAAGACCCAGTTGCCCTGGTATAGCCATATCCTCTGGCCCCCCTGGCCTGTGTGGAAGGCCCAGCCCTGGCGCGGCTCTGGCGGGAGCGCCATACGGGGCAACCGGGAATTCCTCTGCTGCTGCTGGGATTGGTGCTGTTGCTAGCCACTGTTTTGCAGGCATTGGCCATTGTTCAAGGCCTGCCCCTCTGGTCCCTCCTGGGTGCTGGTATCGCCTTTACCACCTCGGCGATTGCGCTGCTCGGAAGACGGTCGGTGCGCTGGGCTCTCGGGGTGATGCTGGTGGGCTGGTGGGTTGCGCTGCTCTGTCTCTGGGCCACACCCCTATGGCTCTGGGAACTGAACACAACCTGGCCCACCCGTGCCGTGGGCCACTTGGTGCGCACACTGCCTCCCGAGGAGTTGGTGTTCATCCAGGGCACGCGCCGCCCTTCTCTTTCCTGGTATGGGGGACGCCTGGTTCCACCCGGACCGGCTCAGGCGCCACGTCCTCACCATCTGGTGGCTCCCGGTGAGCAACCATTGACCGGCTGTCAACTCCAGGTGCTCTTCCCTCCTCCGCCTCAACCTGGCCAACAGGAGCCCGTCAGCTTGCAGTGGTGTGGGCCGGAGGACAGGCCTCTCACAAGTCAGCGCCTCAAAGGTTCCCCTGAACCAGCTCCATAGCCCTTGGCCATGAGGCATCCAAGGGACGGCAGACGGGTAAGATCGGCAGCCATCACGGCAGCCGGATCACCCACAGCCTTGAGGAGGGGCTTGTCCTGGGCGCGGGGGTGAGCATGAGCCACGCGCCGGGCCGCCCATGGCTTCCAGTCCATCAGCAGCACCGCAGCGCGACAGGTTGTTGGCCAAGGATGATCAGGCAGCAGGGCCTCCAGTTGGGCCAGCCAGTGACTGCTGCTCCGGTGTCCTGGGGCAGGATGGCCAATTCCGCTGGATGAATCGGGCCAAGCCTTGAGGACCCTCAGCCAGTCCTGAGACGTACTGTAGGGGTGAGACAGTCAAGCCGGGTTTCATGCACAGTCGCCTCCAACAGCTACTGCCATTCACGCCTTTGCTGCTTTTCCCCCTGTTGCTTTGGAAGTTCTTTGATGTTGATCAGCAAAGTCTCCGTCCCTGGGATGAAGGCTTGTATATGTGGCGAGCCCGTCTCTTTCTTGATCAGAACGAAGCATGGGCGCCATTTGCCCAGGCACATCACAAAACACCAGGCCACTATTGGATTGTGGCGCTATCCATGCGGCTTTTGGGTGTGAGCGATAGTGCTGCCAGGCTTCCTTTTGTCTTGCTGGCCTTACTCTCGGCCTGGCTTGTTTACGAGATTGGTTCCCTGATTCTGAACCGTCGCGCTGGAGCCATGGCCAGCTTCGTTCTGGGAACTTCATACCTCTGGGCTGTCCACAGCCGTACGGTTAGCCCTGACATGGCCTATATCAGTTGTTTCCTGGGCGGCGTCTTGCTGCTTACGCAAGAGTTGGTCAAACCTGCACAATCTTCGGGGCAGCTCTGCCGCTGGCGCCTCTATTTTGCAGGCGTTCTATTTGCTTTGACCGTTTTCCTGCGTAGCGCCCTGGCTTTCTTGCCGCTGATGGGGCTGATGCCCTGGCTCTTCAAGCAGGCGCGTGGCCGGAAGATCCTGATGAGCCCATGGCTCTGGCTTGGCCTGGTGTGCGGTGCTCTGCCAACCCTGATCTGGGTGTGGAAGAGTATGGCCGCCTACGGGACCACAGGATTTACAACACTACTCAGGTTCCCCTTGGGAAAAGCCACGGAAACGGGCTTTCCACTCAGTGGTTTTCCCTTTTATTGTGTCGCTGTCTTCGCGGGTTTTTTGCCCTGGTCACCCTTGCTCCCTTTTGCTGTCGCCAGCCCCAGCTTATGGGATAATCAGGACAAGATATTTCGTCGTCAGCTCATGGTTCATCGGCGCTGGCTTCTTTTGGCAGCACCCGCAACCATGTTTTTATTGCTTGCTTTCACATCCTCTCAACACGACCAGTATGCACTACCGATCTATCCATTTATGGCCCTACTGATTGCCGCAGATTTGGAGCATCGTTTGGCAGATACCCACACTGCCAAACTTTTTCGTGAGAGAAATTATAGTACGCGATGGCGGTCTTTGCCAGCCATTGTGGCAGTCTACTGTTGCTTGGCCAGCATTGTCCTGGTCTTTTATTTTAGCGGTGGTTTGCTCAAGATTGCTGAACGTTCCGATACGACACTTGACATGGAAAACCTGGGCCTGCTCTTAATCCTGATAAGCAGTGCATGGCTGTTGGGAGGCTTGATGGTCTATTGGCCTCGTAGAACCCTCCGGCAAAAGCTGAAACCATGGATAATGTATCATATCCTTAGTGCTTGGCTAGTAATTTTTGGAGCGGTCCACCTGGGTTTTGTGGGTAACTATTCTCCTGAAGTAAAAGCATTCCTCAAGCAACCCCACCTGCAGAATGTTCTGTCAACGACTCCTGCAGATCTGGTGAATATGGATGGTACGACCATTGCAGTTCTGCTTAGAGCGTATAGCCCGATCATGGGTCGATCCTGGGCATCGTTTGACGAATTCAAGGCGCAGGGAAGTGAGCTGGCCTGGATTCGTGAGTCCGACGTAACAGAGCTGGATTTTCCTTATCGCGTTCTCGCCCAGGATCATGGAGTCCTGCTCGTTCATGTGGAGTCGTCCCAGGAACGATCTGTGCCTGATAGAGGGATTCCTGTCCATCTCACTCCGTCTCCGGTACTATCCCGCTGAACGTCACCCCACCACGGGCTGAAATCGTTCCTTCCTGCCGATCCCAGCGGCACTGTTGTGCGTTCAAGGTTTCATCCGGCTGGCGGAATCGGCAATCCTCGGCAACGGTGAGCACGCCCTGCTTGAGATCCAGCGCCGCGGCGCGGCCGGAGATTTGCAGGTCTCCTACCTGAGCTTCCAGGAGACCCGGGCTTTCCAGTCGTTGCCGGTCCAGCCACCAGAGCACGGAATCCCGAGCTTGCCATTGTCCGGTTTGCCGCGTCTGCAACTGGACAGGCGCCTGCAGCTCCAGCCATCTCTGCTGGCTGTTGCCTGTCAGGTTGATACCTTGTACGGATTGCACTGCCCCACCCGGGGCATTCTGCCGACCCTTCACCAGGCCAGGCGCCCTCAGATCACCACTGGCCAGGTTCCAGTGGAGCGTTGTGGCCTCGAGGTGCAGATCGTCGGCCTGGGGAGACCGGTCCAGCACAACCACCTGGTCATGGAGGGTGAGATCCCTGCCGGCAAAATCGAACTCGGCCCGGCCAGCGGTCATCCGCACGTCCTGGCGAATCACCTCCAGGTTGACGGTGACGGTCATGTGGCCTCGGTGTGTATCCCAACGCAACCGCTCACCCCTGACCACCGTGGACGGTTCCCCTAGATGCACCAACTCCACCGTCCCGTCCAGTTGCACCAGTCGGTTATTGCCCAGAAACAGACCTCGCTGGGCCCGGATCGTATAGACGGGTACCCCGTCACGGTGGATCAGTGCTTGCGGTGTGGTCACGACGGAAGTTTTGCGGGTCCGGTCGTGACGAGCCCCGGGACTGCTGAGGGACAAGCTCAACCGACCGTCGGAGGGATGGTGCTGTAACGTGAACGACTTCAATTCGTGGGGCGTCCCCTCCCTCAACGCCGTCACCAGGGCGGGTGAGCCGCAGCCCACCAGCAGTGGACATGCAGCCGCACACAGCAGGCCGGTGACGGTGGAACCACTGGGGATCCAAGAGTTCAAAGGTCACCTTCCAGCTCCAGGCGAGCCAGGAGCGGTGTGGCCTGGGGGAGCGGCTGACCGTGAGGGAGGCCTCCCCAATACACCAGTTGTTCCCATGCCCCTGGGGACAAGCCATGGCGACTATCCAGGGGGTCACAGCCCAACTGAACCAGCAGACGGTTGGAGAACTCCGGAACCAGTGGTTGAAGGCAGACCCCCACCAGACGGGTTGCTTCCAGCACGCCATAGAGAACAGCCGCTACCACATCCTTGCGGCTGGAGTCCTTGATGGCGCGCCATGGGGCCTGCTCACTCAAATAGCCGTTGACGGTCTCGGCAAGGGCCAGGGTTGCCATGGCAGCGCCCTGGAGATCTTGTCGGGCGAAGCACCGGCTTACCCGGGCCGTCGTGGTCGCAGCTACGGCGGCGAGGGGATGGGGGGGGGCGTCGTCGTTCTCCCCCCGTGGCGGAACACAGTCCGCAAACCAGCGGCGTGACATGGAGACGGTGCGGTTCACCAAATTGCCGACGGTGTTGGCCAGGTCGTTGTTGACCAGGTCCAGAAAGCGCTTCTGCTGGATGTCTCCGTCTTCCCCGAACTGGATATCCCGCAGCAGATACCAGCGCACCGGCTCCACCCCCACCTTGGCAAACAACGCCTCGGGATCCAGGGTATTGCCCAGGGTCTTGCCCATCTTGCGGCCTTCGCGGGTGAGAAAGCCATGGCCAAACACCCGCTCCGGCAAGGGCAGATCCGCTGCCATCAGCATGGCTGGCCAGTAGACCGCATGGAACCGCAGGATGTCCTTGCCGATGAGGTGGAGTTGGGCCGGCCAGCCGCTGGTCAGGGCTGTGGCCAGATCCTGGGGACCGTCGGGATCGGGTAGGGCGGTGACGTAGCCCAGCAGCGCATCAAACCACACGTAAAAGGTATGCCCTGGCTGACGAGGTACGGGAATACCCCAGGGCAGGTCCACCCGGGAGATGGAGAAGTCCCGCAGACCCGCCTCCACGAACCGCTGCACCTCCCGCCGCCGGCTGGCAGGACCAATGAAGGATTCCTGCGCAACAAGTTGGGCGATGGGTTCCTGGAAATGGGAGAGGCAGAAAAACAGGTTCTCCTCGTCGCGCCACTCCAGAGGGCGATCGTGAATGGCGCAGTGGGGCGTTCCACCGTCCTCGCTATTCCCGTCCTTGAACTCTTCACAGGCGACGCAATACCAGCCCCGTTGCTGACCCGGGCGAATGTGCCCATTGCCATGCACCCGTTCGTAAAACTCGTGAACCAACTGTTGGTGCCGGGGGGTGCTGGTGCGTACAAAGCGGTCATGGCTGATGCCGATGCGTTGCCAGAGCGCTGCAAAGTGACCCGCCATGCAATCCACGTAGTCCTTGGTGGGGACACCGGCGGCTGTGGCGCTGCGCTGGATCTTGAGGCCGTGCTCGTCACAGCCGGTGATCAGACACACCTGATCGCCCTGGAGCCGGTGCCAGCGGGCCATGGCATCTGCCGCCAGGGTGGTGTAGACGCTGCCGATATGGGGCTTGTCGTTGACGTAGTAAAGCGGTGTTGTCAGGGTAAAACGATGAACCACGCGAGCCGACGCGCCCCGGAGGCGCCTGTGCAGTTCTGAACTTTAGCGAGTGCATGATGGGACGGGCACCGGTGACCCTATGGAGCAATGCCGCAGTGACGTCGTGGTCTGGGGTGGAGGACTGGGGGGCACCTGTGCCGCCCTCCAGGCGGCTCGATCCGGCGCCCACACCATCCTCCTGCTGCCTGGTCCGTGGTGTGGCGGCATGGTCAGCGCTGCTGGGGTCAGTGCCGGGGACGGGCATGAACTCAGCGCTTGGCAGACGGGTCTTTGGGGAGCGTTTTTGCGGGGGATGGCCGCGGCGGAGCCCAGCGGACTGGATCATGGCTGGGTGAGTTGTTTCAGTTGGCGGCCGGACCGGGCCGAGGCGCTGCTGCAGGGCTGGCTGGCGGCGGAACGTACACGGCTGCAGGTGTTGCGGGGGGCACAACTGGAAGCAGTGCAACGGTGTGGTGACCGCATCCAGGCGCTGGAGGTGAGCCATGGAACTCAGGCCCTGCGCATCCAGGCCGGGGTGGTGATTGACGGCTCCGATCTGGGGGATCTGCTGCCGGTGGCCGGGGTTCCCTTCCGTTGGGGTTGGGAGGCGCAGGAGCGTTGGCAGGAACCCAGCGCCCCTCCTGCGTCTCGCCTGCGGGAGGAGCCATGGTTTCGCCAGCAGCCGGTGCAGTCCCCCACCTGGGTGGTTCTGGGGCGGCTGGATGCCCGTGCTGTCGTTCAACAGCGTCAGCCCCTGCCTCAACCCTTTACCGACGCTCCGGACGGCCATGGTCTGGAGCGCCTTCTGCGCTACGGCCAGCTTCCGGACCGGTTGGTGATGCTCAACTGGCCCCGGCAGGGCAACGATTTCCACCACCACCTGGAGCGGGCCGTTGCCGGCAAGGAGCGGCAGCAGGCCTTGACCATGGAGATGCAAGCCCACAGCCTGGCCTTTTTGCAGGCCCTGGAGACAGCCACAGGTGGTGTCCTCACCCCCGCCGCCCATTTCCCCACAGCCGCGGGCGGGCGCAGTTGCGTGGCCTTGATGCCCTATTGGCGGGAAGGGCGGCGGATGAAGGGGATGGCTGTGGTCACCGAAGGAGATCTGCTCCCGGACAAGACCACAGGCCATGGACCTGTCCCGCGCCAACCACAGGGGAGCTGCGCAACGATTGTCGTCGGCAACTATCCCAACGATCACCATTACCCCGGTCCCCCATGGCCTCTGGCGCCCAAGCAGATGGTCTGGGGGGGACGTCGTAGCGGCACCCCTTTTGCCTTGCCCTACGGCGTCCTGCTCTCGTCCCACTGCAGCAATCTGCTGGCTGCGGACAAGGCCTTCAGCACCAGCCATATGGCCAACGGCGCCACCCGTCTCCAGCCCATGGTCATGAATCTGGGTCAGGTGGCCGGGCTGGCGGCGGCCTTGTCCGTGCAGGACCGTTGCCCTCCCCATGCCCTGGACGTCACCACCCTGCAGCAGGCCCTGCTGAACGACCCCCTGGCCCCTGCCGGACTTCTCCCCAATCCCCACCTGGCCTGGCATCACCCCCGGTGGCGGCAACACCAACAGCGGGGCCTCAGGGCTTTACATGGTGGCGATCCCCTGCCTGCCGTTGAGCCCCTGCCCCTGCCCGAGGGCTGCCGCAGTGTCCATGGGCGCCACTGGCGGGGACGGGTGACACGGCAAGGTCAGGGCTGGTGTGGGGATTGGGACGACGGTCCCATGCCCCTGATCACCCTGGAGCCCCACGTTCAGGGGCAATTCCGGCGCTGGCGGGACGGGCAACAGGTGGAGCTGTGGGGCTGTCTCAATGGCAGTGGCCCCTGGTTCCGGGTGGAGCAGGTGCTGGGTGGCGCGGCCCCTGACCCCAACCAGGAGATCCTCTTAAGCGGCTTGGGCTTTGAGACGCAGCAGACCCCGCTCGGGGTTCACCTCCAGCAGGCTGATAACGAGCGGGTCGTCAGGGCGACTCCGGGGGGGACAGTTGCACGCCAGTTCCAAGGCCATGTCTTCACACCACGCCAGGCCCAGCCCCTCGGACTCCCGTAGCCAACGCACAAAACAGCCTGTCCATGGACCGCGCTCCTGCTGCAGCCAACTGTGGAGCCGGTAGATGCGATCCTGTCTGGCCCGCTGTCCTGCTTCCTGGGCGCCTGCCAGGGCCTGATCCAGCCAATGCTGCAAGTCCGGTTCCGTCAGCACGGACTCCTGACGGCGGTGAGCCCTCAGTTGAAGATGGGCCAGGAAGTCCGTAAAACGCCGAATGGGTGAGGTCACCTGCACATACACTGCAGCCCCCAGGGCAAAGTGGCGCTGGGGGCGGGTGCCGGTGCTGCTCCGCTGTAGACAGGCCTTCAGAGCACCGTTGCGCACTGCTCCAGGGGAAAGGGCCGCCAACTCCTGTGAAGACGGCACGTTGCTGGCCACCTGACCCCGATAGGGCAGAGGCAAGCCATGGCGTTGACCGTAGCGGCCGGCAATTTGCCCAGCCAACACCATGCACTCCGCCACCATCCGGCGGGCCGGTGTGGGCTCCAGCACGTCAAGGGCAATGCCTCCACCCGCCACGGGACGGAAGCGGGCTTCGGGCTGCTCCAGGCACAAGGCGCCGGTAGCGCAGCGCTCCTGATTCAGTTGCCGGGTGATGCGGTGCAACTCCAGGAGGTTGTCTTCTTCCGGTGGAGCCATGCTCAGCAGGTCATCCACGTCGTTGTAGGTGACGGCTGTCGATAGCCGCACCCAACTGGGGGTCCAGCCCTCGGCCAGGACATGGCCTGCGTCGTCCACGTCCACCCGGAAGCTGAGGGCGCGACAGCGCTGCCCCGGTTGCAGGCTGAACACCCCCAGCGCCAGGGACTCGGGGAACATGGGTGTGGCGCCATGGCTGAGATAGGTGCTGCACCCCCGACGGCAGGCTTCAAGGGTGAGGGGATTGGCGAGGGAGAGCAATGCCGTGGGATCGGCCACATGAATCCACAGGCGCCAGACCCCCGTGTCCCGGGGCTCCAACGCCAGAGCGTCGTCCACCTCGATGGCGCCGGCATCGTCGATGCTGACACTGGCGAGGCCGGTCAGGTCCTGGCGATCGTCGTCACCAGGGCAGTCCCGGTTTGCCAGGGAACGCAAATGCTGCATGGGCGCCCGCAGGGCTGGTGGAAAGCCCCTGGCCGGTTGTTGCCGTGCGGGTCGGGATGGTCTCGGTTGCCTCAGCCGTCTGTGTTGATAAAGGGAAGCAGCGCCATAATACGTGCCCGCTTCACAGCCGTGGTGAGATCCCTCTGCTGACGAGAGGTGAGTCCTGTCATGCGCCGTGGCAGGATCTTGCCCTGCTCGGTGAGGAACTTTTTCAGGAGGTCCACATCTTTGTAGTCGATGGGATCACCGGGTCTGATGGGAGAAAGACGCTTGCGGTAGCGGGGAGCCATGGCGGCAGGAGGGAATGATGTTCAGGAAAGGAAAGGAGATGCGAGGAGACGCTTCGTGCCCTCACTTGGTTTCCTTGTGGACCGTGTGCTTGTTGCAGTGGCGACAGAACTTTTTCACCTCAAGCCGCTCCGATGTGTTGCGGCGGTTCTTCTGTGACGTGTAGCGGGATACGCCGTTGGAGCGTTTCGTGGGATTGGACCGGCATTCCGTGCACTCCAGGGTGATCACGATCCGGACGCCCTTGTTTTTGGCCATGGGGAGGACGTTACTCCACTGCTGAGCAGTAGCTGCACAAACCTCTTATCCTACCTTGCTCCGCCCATGGACTGTGACAACCCGCCTACCCTGCAAGCAGGCCCTGCAGCAGGTGGGAATGAGTATGGCTGCGTAGGATCGGCGCTGCGGGTCTGGAAATTGGACAATGCGAGTTTCGCTGCAGTGGCTTCAGGAGCTGGTTCCCTGCCCCTGGCCTGTGGCCCTGTTGGCTGAGCGCCTGAGTATTGCCGGCCTTGAGGTGGAGGACGTCCTTGAGCTGGGCAAGCCCCTGGCTGGCGTTGTTGTCGGCAAGGTATTGGACTGCGTACCTCACCCCAACGCCAACAAACTCAGCCTGTGTCGGGTGGACGTGGGTGGTCCCCAGCCTCTGCAAATCGTCTGTGGCGCGTCGAATGTGCGTGCCCACGTCCATGTGCCGGTTGCCCCGGTTGGTTGCCGTCTGCCCGCCGTTGACCTGACCATCAGGCGGACCAGGCTGCGGGGTGTGGACAGTGAGGGCATGATCTGCTCCCTCTCCGAGCTGGGGCAGGAGGACAACGGCGCCGGCATCTGCGTTCTGGAGGACCAGCCGTCCATGGATGCGCTCACGCCAGGTGCGGCAGTGGCCCCGCTCCTGGGGCTGGATGATGTGGTTCTGGATGTGGCGGTCACCGCCAACCGACCGGACGGCCTGTCCATGCTGGGCATTGCCCGCGAGGTGGCAGCCCTGTGTGGTGAAGCGGTCAGTCCCCCCACGGCGCCGCCGCAGACGGCATCCGCCATGGACCTCAACCGCTTTGCCCGGGGCTGCCGCCTTTTTTCCTTGAGTATCGTTGAGAACGTCACCGTCGGCCCCTCTCCCCTGTGGCTCCGGCGGCGTCTGGAACGGGCCGGGTTGCGCAGCATCGACGCTGCCGTGGACATCACCAACCTGGTGATGCTGGAGACAGGTCAGCCCATGCACGCCTTTGACGGGGAACGGGTGACCGGTGGCGCCGCCGCCCTTCACGTGCGCTTTGCCCGGTCAGGGGAAGGTCTTCATACCCTGGACGGTCAGCAGCGTTCACTGGCAACGGGCCATCTGGTGGTAGCTGATGCCGCAGGACCCGTGGCGCTGGCTGGGGTGATGGGTGGCGCCCCGACCCGGATCACGTCCCGAACCCGTCAGGTCCTCCTTGAAGCGGCGGTGTTCGACCCCACCGCTGTGCGGCGCTCGGCCCGTCTGGCGGGTCTGCGCAGTGAGTCCTCTTCCCGCTTCGAGCGAGGTGTTGCTCCCCAGGCAACGCTGGCGGCAGCCGACCGTGCCGTGGCCCTGCTGGAGCAGATCTGTGGAGGCAGGTGCGTTGAGCGACAGGTGGCCTGTCATCCAGGTGTGCTGGAGGAGCGGCAGGTGCCTCTGCGCCGTCAGGCGATCCATCGTCTTCTCGGGGTCATGGCCGACGGCACGCCTGTGCAGGATGCCACGGTCGAGGAGTGTCTCCGCGCCCTGGGCTGTGGTCTTGCCACCACGGACGAGGGCTGGTCGGTGACCGTTCCCCACAGTCGCTGCCAGGATCTGTGCCGGGAGGTGGACCTCGTTGAGGAGGTGGCTCGTCTTGTGGGCTATGACCGTTTCAGTGCGGTGCTGCCCACGGCCCTGGTTCCCGGTGGGCGCAACCGCCAGCAGAGTCTTCTCCACCAACTACGCCAACGGCTGATTGCCACAGGGCTTCAAGAACTCTGCCACATGAGCCTCGACCAGGGCAGTGCTACAGCCATGGCCCTGGCCAATCCACTGGTCAGCGACCACAGTTGCTTGAGAACCGTGTTGTATACCGGCCTGCTGCGGGCAGCACAGAGGAATGCCCAGCAGGGGAACGGGGGACTGTGGGGATTCGAGGTGGGCAAGGTGTTCTCCACCGTCGGCCCCCAACGGGAGCAGCAACGTCTTGGTGCAGTGCTCTGCGGCCAACAACAGCATTCCCTCTGGCGTGACGGCGGCAAGGCGGTCCCCCTGGACTTTCACCAGGCTTTGGGGGTGATGGAGCGGGTTCTCGTGAGCCTGGGGATCCAACTGCAGCGCCAGCCCATGGCTGCAACCGAGGGAGTTGAGCCCTTGCTTCACCCTGGCCGTTCGGTGGGACTGACGCTACAAGGGGGAGCCTTTGCGGGCTGGTTCGGTCAGGTTCATCCCCGTGTGACCAGGGCTTGGGACTTACCGGAGGACGTGTTCCTGTTGGAAGCGGAGCTCATGCCGCTGCTGGTCGCCGCCGAGCAGCAGCATGGCCCGGTAATCCGCTTCCAACCGTTCTCCTTGATGCCTGCCGCGGAGAGGGATCTGGCCGTGGTGGTGAACCAGGCCATCGGCAGCGGCGCCTTGATGGCAACCATCCGGACTGCAGGTCAACCCCTCCTTGAGGCTGTCCACTACCTGAGCCGTTTTGACGGTGGTGACCTGGCGCCCGGCGCCTGCAGCCATGCGTTCCGGTTGGTGTTTCGTGGTGATCAGACCCTCACCGATGCCCAGGTGGAAGCAGCTCTTACCACCGTCATGTCCGCGCTGGAAGAGCGTTTCAAGGCGCAACGGCGTGCCTGAGCAGAGCGCCTCTGTGTATTACACCTTGCATACACCTTGGCGTGGTGCCCCCAACGTCAGGTCCGGTGGGGATAGCGTGATGGTCCTTCCATATGGGTGCGATG
>Ga0209021_1003565_pt1 | contig 12304 bp, 8 predicted proteins | sample PinacodermFT_FD_187299 | JGI IMG/M metagenome (GOLD analysis project Ga0209021, IMG submission 187299) | Host-associated microbial community of the marine sponge Aplysina aerophoba from Gulf of Piran - sponge pinacoderm, lysed by freeze-thaw... | ecosystem: Host-associated > Porifera > Sponge >... | reverse complement strand
GCCTGAACCGCGCCGCCTTGCGGCGCTCATCGTTGCGTTTCGGCCGAAATACACCCGGTATTCCGGTCTCACGCGCCTTGTCAGCCGGGCGCCTCGCCCGTCTCGGCGCTCACGCGGGTTTCACCACAGGCTATTAAAGGGCTTCAAACGCGGATGCCGCTTTTCATGCCGGCGGGGTGCGCAGGAGGACACGCGCATGGGTGTTTCTCCCGGTGGGGGCCTCGGCGCTCACGCGGGTTTCACCACAGGCTGCTAACGAAACCGCCCGGAAACCGGCGCACGAGCCCTCGCCGTTCGAGCTCCGAGATCGCCGCCAGCGCCACCGGAACCGGGAGGCCGGTGACTCCAAGGAGGGTGTCCAGGTCCATGCCCGAGGGCTCGTTTCGGAGCGTCTCCAGCAGGCGGGCCGCATCCGTTCCCGCGGCCTCGGTCCGGGACGGAGCTTGCGTTTCCCGGCCTCGGCTGCCGGTGCGGGCCGCGCGGGGTCCGGCGTCCCCCAGCGGGAGGCCGAGTTCTTCGACGACGTCCGCGACGCTCGTGATCAGGGTGGCGCCCTGCCGGATGAGCGCGTGGCATCCCGCGCTCGTCGCCGCCCCGATCGGGCCGGGCACCGCGAACACCTCGCGTCCGGAATCCACCGCGTGTCGCGCCGTTGCCAGGGAACCGCTCCGTTCGGCGGCTTCCACCACCAGGGTTCCCAGCGTGAGGCCGGCGATGATCCGGTTTCGGCGCGGAAAGTGATGGGGAAGCGGACGCGTCCGGGGGGAGAACTCGGTCAGCACTGCCCCGGCCGCGCTACAGGCCCGGGCGAGTTCGCGGTGCTCCGGCGGATACAGCGAATCGTGCGCGGAGCCGAGGACGGCGACTGTCCGGCCCCCGGCCTCGAGTGCGGCCCGGTGCGCCGCCGCGTCCACGCCCCTGGCAAGCCCGCTCACCACCACGAACCCCGCTTCGGCGAGTCCGGCGGTGAGTCGTTCCGCGACCGCGATTCCGTAGGGGGTCGCCCTTCGGGAGCCCACCACGGCGATCGCCGGGGCCGCGAGGTCGATCTCGCCCGCGGCGTCGAGGGCGATCGGCGGAACGGCGATTTCCGCAAGCCGCGCCGGATATCCCGGTTGTCCCAGAATCAGCAGACGGCGCCCGGCGGCCGCGGTCTCTTCGCGCCAGCGCCGTGCCGCTTCGAGCCGTTCGCGCGGCAGCGCACCGAATCCCTGCCGAAAGGCTGCAACCGACGCTTCCAGGTCGGCGTTCTCGAAACAGCGGGCGCGCTCCCGGGGTGAGGGCCGCTCGGCGAGTGCGATCGCGAGCGCCGCCTCTTCAAGGCCGCGGGACTGCTCTGCCGGCGGCGCGAGATGATTCGTCATGGGTTGTTCCCTCCGGGGCTGTCTTCGCCTGCCTCCAGTCGGACCGGTCAAAAAACCCCCAGAAGTACTTGACGTAATTCGTGTCGTTTTTTTCTCACCATGGTGGGGTTTTCCCCCACCGGCCGCCTCGCGCTACTATCGGAGACCGCCCGGATTCTCATCTGGAGCTTTTGCCAGGGCAGTTGCCCGGGAATTCGCGAGACATGGCCTGTTCATTGCACGCACCACTGACGATGCCCCGGCTGCCCGGATCCGTCCGCACCGTCGCGCTATTCGTCGCGGCGACCCTGCTGCTTGGGGGATCCGCGGTAGCCCAGCCCGCCACGGCACTGGACACGTCCGCATCTGCCGGCGGTGAGCGATCCGGCCAGGAGAATTCCTTCGGGGTGGAAGTGGCCAGCAAGGGCCTGTGGAAGGAGGCGGCCTACCGGTGGGAAAAGGCCGTGGAACTCGACCCCCAAAACCCGAAGGCCCACAACAATCTCGGGGTTGCCCACGAGCGGTCCGGGAAGTTCGAGGAAGCGCTCGACGCCTACGAGACGGCCCTCGAGCTGTCGCCCAGCAATGAACAGATCCGCCAGAACTATGAGTTGTTCCGCGAGGCCTACGAGCGCAAGAAGCGGAAGGATCGCGACGCCGCCCGGTCCCGGAGACGCTGAGCGGCTGATGGGTTTGTCTCGCGTTCGCCGTTTCGCCCCGGGAGTCGCGCTATCGCTGCTCGGTTTCACCGCCTGCGCGGCCGGCCCTTATGTCGAGGTGCCCATCGAGATCCCCATCGACGCCAAGCTGGACCTTTCGGAATACGGCCGCGTACTCGTCGGCAGCTTCGTCAGCCAGACCAACGAGAACCTCGACCTCGACTCCGAAACCTCGCGACTGCTGCGGAACCAGCTTCGCCTGAACTCGCGCCTCGCGGTGATCGAGGCCGAGGTCGAGCCGCTTGGGGACTTTTCGGACGCGGCGCTCGAAGCCAGCGGTCTGGCCGAGCAGTTTGACGACATGGCGGCCGAGGCGGTCGCGATCGGCGACGGGGAGATTTCCCGCCAGGAGTGGATCGATCTCGAACAGGACAAGCTTCTCGAAGACGAGGAGTACTGGCGCCAGCTCGGTGAGGAGTTCGAGGAGCCGCTGATCGTCAGCGGCCGGCTCCGCTTCGCGGCGGAGGAACGTTCCGGATTCTCCCGGCGCGACCGCTACGTCCGCGACAGCTTCAACCGGCCCCGGTTGGTGCGCAGCACCCAGTTTCAGGAACGAAGCGCCTACACCCTTACCGCCGAGTTCTATTTCATTGACGGCGCCAGCGGCCGCACGATTCACCGCGAGCGCTTCACCGAGGAGGTCATCTTCGGACGGGACGAGGAGAGTTCGGCACTTTCCTCATACTTCGAGTTGATGGACCGCATCCTCCCGAATTTCCTGAGCGTGGTAACGCCGCAGACGTTCCGAGGCACCCGAATTCTGTTGCGTTGACTGGCTCTCAGGCAGCTGAAAGGAGAAGGCTCGTGATTCGCGACTCTTCGAACTCCGGGTCCCGCGCCCGGGCGCCCTTCGTTCTCGCCGTGCTGCTCGCGGCACTCGGAATGGCGGCAACCGCGCCGGCGCAGTACTTCATCCCGTTCTACGGAAAGAACAAGGTCAAGTACGACAAGCACGACTGGCAGGTGTACCGGTCGCCGCACTTCGACGTCTACTACTACCCCGAGATGGAGGAGGAACTGGGCCGGCTGGTGAGTTATGCGGAGAGCGCCTACGAGACGCTTTCCGACGAGTTGAAGCACGAGATCCCCTTCGCCATTCCGCTGATCCTCTACAAGACCTTTTCCGAGTTCGCGCAGACAAACCTCTCGCCGTCGGAGATCCCGGAAGGGGTGGGAGCGTTCGCGGAGTCCGCGCGTGACCGGATGGTGATCCCCATCGACAACCCCCCGGATGAACTCCAGGAGCTCTTCCTCCACGAACTGACCCACATCTTCGAATTCGACATCGTTCCCCGGTCGCTCTTCCGGCAGACGGTGCCGCTCTGGATCGACGAAGGGCTCGCGACCTACATGGAGGATGAGTGGGATCCGCTCGACCTGATGGTGATTCGCGACGCCGCGGTCGCCGACCAGATTCCCACCTTCCAGGAACTGAACCAGGCCTTCGCACGCGCTCCGTATTCGTTCGGGGCGTCCATCTTCAACTTCATGGAGGAGCGCTTCGGGAAGGAAGGCGTTCGCCAGTTCGTGTTCTCGCTGCGGCGGGCGGTCACCGGGGGCGTCAGCGAAGAAGTGTTCGAGCAGGCCTTCCGGATGCCTTCGGAAGAGTTCTACCGCGAGTACAAGCGCTGGATGAAGGAGCGGTTCAAGCCGTACCGGGACAAGGAGATTCCCGAGGACTACAGTGTGGACCTGTCGCCGCGGGAGGGCCGCTACGTCGGAGCGATCTCCGCGGCGCAGTCCCCTTCCGGCGAGGTGATCGCGGTGCTCGCCGGAAACCGCCGAGAGTCGGAATACGATGTGGTGCTCCTCTCGGCCCGGGACGGTGAGGTCATCCGCAACCTGACGCCGGGATACGCAGGTGAGTTCATCAACGTGGTCGGGCTCACCGGTGAAGATCAGCTCATCGGCAGGAACCTGAGCTGGACGCCGGACGGGTCGCAGGTGGCCTTCTTCGGCCGTTTCCAGAAGCGCCGGGCGCTGCTATTCGCCGATGTCGTGGATTCGAAGATCGTCCGGCGGATCGAGATGCCGCTCGACCGGGCCAAGTTCCCGCACGTCGGGCCGGACGGCCAGTGGGTCTATTTCACTGCGCTCAGCAACGCAATCTCCGATCTGTATCGGGTCAACATCGCGACCGAGGAGATCGAGAACCTGACCCGGGACGACTTCCACGACAAGTTCCCGACGGTCAGCCCGGACGGCGAATGGGTCTACTACAGCCGGCGGATCAGCGGTTACGACAAGCTCTACCGGCTCCGGATCGCCACCGGCGAGAAGGAGCAGGTCACCTTCGGCACTTTCAACGACGTGGCCCCGATTTTCGCGCCGAACGGGCGTGACCTCGTCTATTCCTCGAATGAGGACGACGGGATCTTCAACATCCGATCGCTGGACACCGAGACCGGCGACATCCTGCAGTACACGGACGTCCTCGGCGGGAACTTCGCCCCGAGCGTCATCAGGGATCCCGACACCGAAGCGGAGACGCTGCTCTTCACGAGCTACTACAAGGGCAACTGGGGGTTGCACACGCTGGGCATGGACGAGCCGGTGAAGGAGATCTTCGCCGACACCATCGTCAGGACTCCCGGGCCGGTCATCGACTTCGTCCCCACGGTCAATCACCAGGTCATCAGTGAGAACAAGCGGGAGAAGGGGCGCTTCGAAAAGCTGTTCCTCGATGGGCCGCCCCCGATCACCGCCGGGTTCACCAGTGACTTCGACTTCCTCGGCGGAACGGCGATCTCGCTCTCCGACGTGCTTGGTGACGACCGCCTTTCGTTCACCGCCTATTCGGTTCGTTCCTATCGGATCTACAACGCTCAGTACGCGAACCTGTCCGGACGGTTGCAGTACGCCGTGGAGGCGCACGATCAGACCTCCTTCTTCTATCCGGGACTTCCGTACTACCTCCAGAGCTTCTGGTCGCGCGCCGACAGCATCGGCACCATCCGGTCGTCAGGCGCCTCGGCGCGGGCGCTCTACCCCCTCAGCCGTTTCCGCCGGTTGGAGATGGGGATCGGCTACGACTACCAGAGTGCCGGCTTCGAAAACGTCTACCTGCAGCCGGGAGAGGACCCGTTGTTCCCCACCCAGTTCATCGACCAGTACGACGACTTCTACTCCCGCATCTTTCCGACGGGCCACGTCCTGCCGGCGCGGTTCGCGTTCGTTCAGGACACGATTCGATTCCGCCAGCTCGGCCCGGCGGTGTTTCCGCAGGCGGGTAGCACGGTCTATGCCGGTTTCGAGTGGTCCCCCGGTGGCGCCTTTCTCTCAAGGACCACCTTCAACCTCGACGCCCGGAAGTACTTCCAGGTCACGACCTCCAGCGTGCTGGCGGCGCGCCTCAAGTGGATGCACAGCTCCGGTGATGCGCCGGCGTTTTTCTGGTTCGGTGGAATGGGCGAGCTACGCGGCTACGACCTCTATTCCTTCGTCGGCAACCGCGGCGGTCACGCCACCGTCGAATTCCGCTTCCCGATCATCGATGCCGCCATCACGCCGCTCGGGCTGATCGGCCCGTTCCGCGGCAGCGTCTTCGTCGATGCCGGCGGCGCTGCCTACGCGGGCGAGGAGTTGAACATCTACTCTTCGGAGCGCAGGGAGTCGAGGCTCGGCAGGCTCTGCGGCCCGCGGCAAAACGTCCTCTGTGTTTCGGAGGGCGGCGGTCTGGACGACTTCGTCGCCTCCTACGGGTTCAATGCCCGCGTCTACTTCCTCGGCCTGCCGCTGAACTTCGCGTGGTCCAAACGGACCGACTTCGCGACGACCCTGGACGGCTGGAAGTTCGACTTCTGGATGGGCTGGCCCTTTTAGCCACGAGCGGTTCCGGGGCGGGGCGCCCGCCCGGTTGTTCGCGGCGTCTGCTGCGTCGAAAGTAGTCGTCTCCGCTATCGGCTGGATGAGGCCCGCTTTGGTTCACGGCACAGATACCGTCGGCGACAAGGCCGCCGTGCGACGCCGTGCAGGATTCCGATTCCAGACGGCCCACGCGTCCGGCTATCCGTCCCAGGCATAGCGAAGCCGGGCGTAGAGAAAGATCCCGTTGAAGCCCCAGGGGGTGTACTCGCTGTACCGCTCGCCCACGTCCCCAGCGTTCGGGCTTTCATCGGAGAAGGTGTTGAAGAGGTTCTGGGCGCCGAGGGCGAGCGTGGCGCGGCCGGAAACCGGCAGGCTGATTTGAAAATCCGCCACCGGCTTCCCGCCGAAGAGGGTCTGGGCGCTGTCCCAGTCGAACCAGGCCCCGTAGTAGCCCACCCGGACGAGGATCTCCGCGAACCCGACGCGGCTATGAACGCTGACGTTCCAGCGGTTCCGCGGCAGGGAAGACTCGAACTCCCGTACTCGGCGTTCGGCCTGGAGCATCTCCGGATCGAAGTGAGTTACCGCGGTGGTGGTGTGGTTCAGCACGGCGCTGAAGCGCGTGCCGCCCCCAAGCGCCCGCGGCGTCCAGGTCGAGACAACGTCCACCCCCTGCGTGCGGGTCGCGATGTCGTTCGTGAAGAAGCGGAAGCTCGCCAATCCGCGCGCGCTCTCCACACCCGCGGCGAGGAGCTGGTCCACTTCCTCCGGGGTCAGGGTGAAGTCGCTGGTGACCGCGAGGCGGTCTTCGAGATCCACCCGGAAGACATCGGCGGTGAGGGTGAAGCGGCCGCGCTCGACCAGTGCCCCGACCGAGTAGTTCCAGGACGTTTCCGGGGCGAGCGGTCCTCCGCCGCGAAGCCGGGCCACCGGAGAGATGGAAGGGATCGTGCCCCGCTCGGTCAGGTCTCGGAGAATCGGATCGAACTTCGTGGAGACATTGAAGGAGTTCTGCTGCCCGGGAGTCGGCGCCCGGAATCCGGTACCCGCACTGGCGCGCAGCGAGAGTCCGCGGTTGAACCGGTAGCGGCCCGACAGCTTGCCGTTGACGGTGTTCCCGAAATCTTCGAAGCGCTCCGCGCGGAGGGCGGCGCCGAGGAGCCAGCGTTCGCGTCTGCCGCTCAGTTCGACATCCCCGTACGCCGCGACGCTGCCGCGGCCCCAGGCTCCGGCGGCCAGCGGCCCGTACCCGCTGAAGCCGTTGGAACCGGCGCCGAAACCCTGGGCCGCGTAGGGGCCGACCTGCCAGGATTCCCGTTGGCCCTCGTGGATCTCGTACTGCTCGTGCCGCCATTCGGCGCCACCCGCCAGGTGGAGGCGGTTACCCAGCGGCCGCGACAAGTCCAGGTTCAGGGCGATCTCGCGTTGCCGGTTGCTGCCGAGGTCGAAATCGGTGGGGGTTTCGGGCCCGAGCGAGGCGTTGACCGTGTCCTCGAGAAAGAAGGTCGCCCGGTGGCTGCCCATGCTGAGGCTCGCGTCCCAGGTGACGCCCCCGGCGGAGAGCCGACGTACTCCCCAGACAAGCGTCGCGTCGGTGGCCGTCCCGCCGAAGGTGGGGGTGAACCCGCCGGGGAAACGCTCCTGGAACGAAAAACAGTTCTCTTCGGCGAGCACCCGGGCGAGCGGGCCGGGATCCGGGACGCTGTCCACCACCGAAACCACCGGGCATCCGGCCGAACCCACGCCGTGGGCCGCAAGCACGTCGCCGATGAGCAGGGTGCGCCCGCCATCGGCGCTGAAGACACCGCTCCGGCTGTTCGGATTGCGGAAGAAGAAGCTGCCGCTCGCTGTCCGGCTCGCGTATCCCGCGTGCCCGTAGAACTGGAGGCCACGCTGGAAGAGGTGGCCGAAGTTGCCGAACAGCTTCAGGTCGCCGTCCACCTCGGGTGAGCCCCATACCTGGGCTGGATCCCGGATATGGGGGTTTCCGGCCGCGATCAGGGCGGCCACGTCGCTCCGCTGGGCACTCCGGTCGGTGGGGGCGGCGCCTCCGTATTCCAGGCTCAGGTTCACGAATCCGGCGTTCCCGATTGGAAGCCCGACGTTCCCGGCGAAGTTCCAGGTCTCCCCGTCCCACGCCTCCCCGTGAACGCCGCTCAGGAACTCGACGGCGCCGCCGGAACGGTCGTCGCGGAGCAGGAAGTTCATGACCCCGGCGATGGCGTCCGAGCCGTACTGCGCGGCCGCGCCGTCGCGGAGCACCTCCACGCGGCGAAGCGCAATGGCGGGGATGGCCGCGAGATCCGGCCCCTGGGACCCGAAGGAGACCCCGTTCCCGCCGTTCCAGTCGATCACCGCGGACCGGTGGCGGCGTTTGCCATTGATGAGGATCAGGGTGTGGTTCGGCGCCAGGTTCCGCAGCATTGCCGGGCGCACCAGGGTCGCGGCGTCGCTGATCGGCTGGATGTTCACGGCGAACGACGGGACCAGGGTGCGGAGCCGTTCATAGATGGAGGGCGGCCCCTGGCTCAGCAGGTCTTCCGGGCGGATCGCGTCGATAGGGGCGGCCGATTCGAGGATCGAGCGCGGCGTGGCGCGCGTGCCGACCACCACGACCTCCTCGGTGAAACGGGGCGGTCCCGACGCGGTTTCGGGGGCGGGCTGTTCCTCGAGCTGCTCTTGTTCCTCTTCCGCGGGCGGGTCCGTCTGCTGCTGGAGTGGCCGGGCACGTGGTTCCGGGACGGCCGCGGCGGGCGCCGGCATGCCGGCAGCGAGGATGAGCAGCAACGCGGCTCCCACGGGTCCGACGCCGAGGACGCGGTAGAGGGTTCGCCCGAAGACGTGGCAGAAGCGCTGCGGCCCGTCGGAGTTGTGGGGGTTCACGGCAAGTCCTCTATTCGCTCTTGCTGGGACTACCAGCGGTCTCGGTTCTTCAGAAACTCCCGTCCCAGCCAACGGAACCCGTCGCCGACGTTGACCACGACGTATCTGATGACAACCCCGAGGAGGAACCACAGCGTCCTCCGCAGAGGTGGCGGCGACTTCGGACCGCGCCCCCACTTCCCGGTCACTTGACGATTGGAAGGGGCTGGCACAGCGTTTCCCCCTCCCCCACATATCCCGTTGCGGTCATGACGCAACGCCGACCTGACAAAGGATCATCACGAATGAACGCCGATAATTCGTCACCGCCCGAGAGTTCGATCTGTCGATCACGGCGGGCGATTGCGGTGGGGTGAACACCCTGCGCGATATGGTGGCCCTGATGGACGCCCATGCTGGCTGACCCGCCCGGAAGGCGTACGCCGACCCGGGCTCCCAAGCACGGATCACCCGGTCCTCCGGGGCCAGTGTGCATCATCGAGGTCGCATCATAGGCAAGCGTGAGGAGTATTCTCGGGCCGACGTCCGCCCGTCTCCCCAGCGAGGCGCGCGCCTCTCAACTGGTGCCGGGGAAGCTGCGGAGACTCACCGCGGGGCGGAAGCGCACCACCCGTCCCCGGGGGATGCCCACCGACTCCCCGGTCCGAGGATTCCGGGCCACGCCCGTCTTCCGGGGGGCGGTGTGGAAAAGACCGAACCCCCGAAGTACCACCCGGTCGCCGCGCTCAAGGGCCGAGCCAAGGCTTTCAAACAGCGCCTCCACCGCTCGCTGCGCAGCGGGCGACTCCAGATTCGCGGCCTCCGTCACGCGGTTGGTGAGGTCGGCCTTCACCATGTCGACCGTATCCTACGCGACTTGAAACACCCGGATCAGGTGCCATCCGGGTGCCGAACCGCTAATGGGTCTGTCGCGGCACAGGTTGCCAACAAACGGCTGTTCGAACGCCCCGGGGTGCCGTTGACGGGGGCCTGGCGGCCCGCTGGACCCGCCAGCGGCGATGCTTGGGACAGAGACACGGTACTGGGATCCAGCACCCCAGTGTGGCGTGAGTGCAGTAGCACAAAGGGCCGATGGTACCAGCACAGAGAGCGATACGGTCATGACAAATAGACGTAACTCAGCGATATTTTTGTGATGGCGTACGCGGCACCTTCGAATCGTTTCTCGTTCGAGATCGGGAGTAGCACCGCCATCACGTCCGACGTGTTGACTTGACACGGTGCACCACGATGACCTTCGCGACGGCCTCCTCGACGCGTTCCACGAAGACTGGAGTGCGGGTGGTGCCAGTAGCCCATAGAAGCCGGCTGCTCGTTTGGTGCGTCAGTGTTCCCGTGCAGGCTCAAGACGGCCCGCAAGGTGCCATCCGCGCGGGGGGCCGCGCCGGGGGCCGGTGCAGCGGATCAATCCCCATAAACGCAAGAGAGTCAACGGGTTATGCGTGCGCCAGTGGCGGACCCCCTTTTCACACTTTCCCCCGAACCCGCGGGCAGCGAACGAGTTCGCTGCCGTCAATTTTTCCCGCTCGTTCAGACAGTGCAGCGCTGGGAGCGCCGGTCTCCGGGTCGACACCCGCTGCGCGAAAGCTCGGAGCGCCGGCCTCCGGCCGGCATCGACCGCCGAGAGGCGGTCGAAATCGTACCCCTCAACCCCTAGCGTAGCCGGAGCCAGAGAGAACGCCGGCCCCGGGCACCGCGGGCCAAAGGCCCGCGCAACGGCGTTGATTGTGAAGAAGGCTCGGCTTCCCTACGCCAGGCCCTGGATCCAGGACACGGCCTCGGGGGCGAGTCCCGGGCCGTCGTGCTTGACGTAGAGATAGAGCGTCTCCACCCGGTCGCGTAATCGTTCCAGCATTCCGGAGATCACCTGCTGCTCCGCGGGGCTGTAGGGAGGGTCCCGGCGGAGGCGGACGTAGGCGAAATCGGCGGTGACGGAAATGTCCGGCGTTTCCTCCAGTTCCGAGACGCCCGCCACGAGCGCTGCGCCGGCGGCCCGGCAGGCTTCCCGCACAGGGTCGCAATCCCAGGAGTCGTGCCGGAATTCGAGCGCGTAGCGGCCTCCGGCAGGGAGGCTCGCCAGAAACGTCCCCAACCGATCGTCATCCCGGCGAAACCAGGGGGGGCATTGAAAGAGAACCGGCCCCAGGCGATCTCCCAGCGGCTCAAGGGCCCTGAGAAAGGAGATCACCGACTCCTCGGTATCGGCCAGCCGGGCCCGGTGGGTGATCCCCTGGTGCGCCTTGACCGCGAAGCGGAAGGACTCCGGAGTGCTTGCGGCCCAGGACGCCGCGAGTTCGGGTTTGGGAAAACGCCGAAACGTGTGATTCACCTCCACGCTCCGGAACACCGACGCGTAGTACGCAAGGAAGTCCGCGGGTTTCGTCTTCGCCGGATAGAAGGCACCCACCCATTCGCGGAAGCCGTAGCCGGAGGTGCCGGCGAGGAGGTTCAACTGCTCTTGAAGAGGCTGTCGAAGGCGGCCTTTGCGTCCTTGGCGGTGTCCAGCTTTCTTCCCGTCACGTCGAGAACCTCGGTGGGGCGGAAGTGCAGACACTCGTTGCCGGCCCACTTGTTCACGATGCGTTCCGGAATTTCGGCGCGGCATTCATACCGTTCCTTCGGATCGAAGAACGCGCAGTGGCGGCAGGAGCGCAGCGGCGTGTTGCAGGTGGGACAGGTCGAGCCGACGACGATTGAAACCTCGCCGGTCGGCCACTGATATCCGCAGCGGGCGCACCGGGTCACGACGGTGGCGCGCCGGTCCCCCGCGAGCCGGAGGGTACGCAACTGCTCGGTGTTGCCGAGGTCGGCGAGCCGCTCGCCGACTTCGCGTTGGAACCGGCGATGCTCGTCGCTATCGCGACGCTTGCGCTGTCCGCGGCGGCGGTACTTCATTCGGGAAGAGGGTCTACGGTGAATTCGAGGGATGGCCCTCAGGGCCATCCGGAACAGTCGCGCAGTAGAGGCGCGACGCTATGGTCAAAATCGGATGCCCGGGACGACTCAGCGGCGCTGAATCGCCGACGAAAGGAGCAGATCGAGGAGCGTCAGGGACAAGGGGCATCGGCCCCGACTGCTATTCCCGAAGCCTAACACGCCCCGAAGAGCGGCCGTCAACAGCCTGTGATGAAACAGCCCGAGTTCTCGCTCGCGGCGCAGAGCGCCGCGGGGGAGGGGTGTGGGGAGGGGTTTCCCCTCCCCACGAAGGACGATGGCGCGGATCGCAGAGCGATCCGCGCCAACAGCCTGTGGCACAACCCGCGCGGCGTTCGACGTGCGATGCATCCCGGCTGAACCGCGCCTCGATGCGGCGCTCATCGTTGCGTTTCGGCCGAAATACACCGGGTACTATGGCCTCACGCGCCTTGTCAGCCGGGCGCATCGCGCCCAGTTGCTGTGAAAATGCGGCTTGGTTGAGTAACGGATCTCGGACCGGGCAGGACCGCAGAAGCGTCTTGGAACGCCGGGTTCCCGAGCTACGAGGAATGGATGCCGGCTGGCGCCGTCTTCCATCCCTCGTGCTCAAGGGGTCTCCGCAGAGCTATCGCTCTG
>Ga0209021_1003563_pt1 | contig 12312 bp, 10 predicted proteins | sample PinacodermFT_FD_187299 | JGI IMG/M metagenome (GOLD analysis project Ga0209021, IMG submission 187299) | Host-associated microbial community of the marine sponge Aplysina aerophoba from Gulf of Piran - sponge pinacoderm, lysed by freeze-thaw... | ecosystem: Host-associated > Porifera > Sponge >... | reverse complement strand
TGCGCCAGGGTGGTGGGGATCCGATGTTGCTCATACATGTCCAAGGAATGGCACAGAGCGACCTCGTCTGTCAAGTGTCAATTTGTGTGGCATCGGCAGGGCGCGGCTCAGACAGACTTGAAGGCCGCATCCCGGCGGCTGCCGACTCAGGCACCATGAATCAGCGTAGCGAGATGAAGGGGCCCTAGCTAACTGCGTTTAAATGAATCGCGTACGGTCTCGACAGGTATGAACATCCTCGACGGTAGCGACGGAAACGACCGGAAGCCCATGGCTGCATAGAACGCGCGGCGGCGCCTTGCGACCTCGGGTCCGCCGTCGTCGATAACGTCAAGAACCACGGCCTTTACGCCGATTTGGACCGCCGCGGCCACCGAGCGCTTTAGGGCGTCAGCAAGGAGGAACCGCCCTATGCCCCGGCCCTGATCGCGGCGGTCGACCGCAATCATCGACAGGTAAACAGCCGGTATTCCGCCGAAACGAGGTGCCTTCCGTACTAAGGCCTGTGGCAGGTCGACTGCTTCGAGCGAATGTGCATTCAGGGCGTAGTAGCCGAGGACTCTTCGTTCACGGCCATCCGTGGCGACCCAGACTCGCGTGAAGCCTCCCGCCTGGTGCTTCTTCGCCGTGCGCTTGAGGAAACTATCAAGGCGATTGGTCCCACAGCTGAAAGTTGATCGGTCATGCCTCTTCGGATCGAACGCTTCGATACATACCTGCATCCCCGTAGGCGACTAAGAGCGACCTCAGACGGAGCTCTCTACATGGGTGCTGTGCAGAGCCATGACCTCGCGCAGGTCATCGGTTGGAGTTGGCGGAGAGTCGAGCGCTGCAAGAATCGATTCGCGATCCTCGGCACAGAGAACAGTGCGCTCATGATCGGCGATGGTGGCGCGGGCCCGCTCCAGCGCGACACTGGTAATAAACGTGGTGTCGTCCACACCGAGCAAGGCCGCCGCCTGCTGAATCTGAGCTTTAATGTGCGGCTTCATGCGCTGTTCCATCCGCGCTTTCCCCGGCTCGTCGATGTTAGCTGTGATGTCATTGAAGTTCAGCATGGCCCAGTCCTCAGAATCACCTGTCAGTGTACGGTAATTTGCCGTATGATTCAAGCTGCTGCCCTTTCCGAGTCCGGAAACGGGGGTACACATGGCAACGCATTGCCAGTTGCTGGGCCGGGCCGTCAGGCGACAAGACACCTGATTTCGATACCTTGGGGAGATTGCCGCGGCCTCAGGAGGGATGAAGTTCCGGCTAGGGTTCAGGCGCTCATCTCGCGCTTCCAGCGACCACGGGTTTCGCACCACTTGCGCCAAAGGCTCTTGTTCTGTCGGTGGACGTGCTCGCGGAGTCGAATCTTGTAGTCGGTCGGAGATCCCAATCGATGGAGTTCCACCAGAGTCGTCCAAGCTGCGCTGGAGTCGTCGATGGCCGGTGTGGAGATGCGGGCATTGATCCGTACGAGAATGCGTGGGAGCGGGGTGGTGCTGAGCGGTTTTGTCATTGTCGATACCTGGGGAGCTCAGCGGCGGAGAAATCGCCCTCGTGTCCGTCAAGCCTGATGGAGATCTTGACCGGCATCCCAGAGGCAGGCAAGGCGCTTGGCGGGCTCGGTTGGAGGGCCAGGAGCCTCGGGTGTATCCGGCGCGGATTGTAGCCCCGAAGACGAAGACCTCGACATCATGCACAGTCGCCGGGATATCGGAAGCAGGGCGAAGTACGGCCGTCGTGGCCAACGAATGAGCCATCAGAGTACTGCTGTCGCACACGCACTGCCCGGGCCAATCGATACGGAGGACGGCAGACGAGTCGCACGGTGATCACGCTCGGCGCTTCGTGCGAGCTTCAAAGTGGCAGCGGCGAGGAGCAGCGTGACGATTGCGTAACGCTGTAGACACGCCGACTAGGTCAGCATTCTTCAATGGCTAGGCTCCGGCGTTCTACTCAGAGACTGCACGCGAACAGGACCCGCGGCGCATCCGACTGCAAGAGCAAAGCGCAGTCGCACACAACCGAACGATTCAACGCAGCCAATTGGGCCGCGTCGCAATCCGAAGCACGCGGCCTTGACGAGTGTGACGATGGCCTGAGTCAGAGTCTGGGATCCCCTGACGGCACCCCCTGCCGGACTCTTTCTGCGGCCCGATTTCCTCAGGCAGTTGGAACTTCGAGCTAGCGCAGCGCCGCCAAGACGGACTCGCCGGCTAGGTCGATGAACCGCTGCGGCAGAACGCCGATCACCACCGTCAGAACGCCGCTGGCCACCAGCGCCGTGCGCGTGCCCAAGTTCATGTCCAGCGAGGCGGGCCGCTCGGCGGCCTGGCCGAGCCAGCAGGCGCGGATCACGCGGAAGTAATAGTAGGCGGAAACCGCCACGTACAGCGCCGCGAACACCGCGAGTATGTAGTAGCCCTCGCCCAGCAGCGCGAGGAAGATGTAGTACTTGCCGTAAAAGCCCGCCAGCGGCGGAATGCCTGCCAGCGAGAGCATGAAGATCGCCATCAAGATGGTGTATCCGGGCGCGCGCCCGAACAGTCCGTTGAGGTCGTCCAGCTCTTCGGCGGCCTCGCCATCGCGGCGCAGGGCCGCGACTAGGGCGAAGGCACCGAAATTCATGAACACATAGGCCAGCAGGTAGATCGCAATGCCGCGCAGCCCCGTCTCGCTGAACGCCACCAAGCCCAGCAAGATGTAGCCGCCGTGCGCCACCGAGCTGTAGGCCAGCAAGCGCTTGAGATTGGACTGCGTCACGGCTGCCAGGTTGCCGATGGTCATCGTGGCGATGGCGACGATCGCCAGCAATGGGACCCAAGCCTCGGCCACGCTGCCGTAGGCCGTGACGAAGAGGCGGATCATCAGCGCGAACGAGGCCGCCTTCGAAGCCACAGACACGTAGGCCGTGATCGGCGTCGGGGCACCCTCGTAAACATCCGGAGCCCACATGTGGAAGGGAGCGGCCGCGATCTTGAAGAACAGGCCGACCGACGTCGTGATCAACGCCAAGGCCATGATCCAGTCCAAGCCCGCGCGCTCGCCGATGGCCGCGCCGATCGCCGCCAGGCTGGTCGAGCCGGAGATCCCGTACAACACCGAGAAACCGTACGCCAGCAGCCCGCTCGAAAACGCGCCCAAGATGAGGTACTTCATCGCGGCTTCGTTGGAGCGCTTGGAGTTTCGCAGGAAGCCGACCATGACGTAGAAGCTCAGCGCCATGGTCTCCAAGGCGACGAACAGCACTACCAGGTCCTGGCCGGTGGCCATGATCGACATGCCGGCCTGAGCAAACAGGATCAGCGCGTAGTATTCCCCGCGCTGCTCGCCCTCGGCCTCCATGTAGCGTGCCGAGAGGATCACCGCCAGCGCTGCGGCCAGCATGAAGATGACGTTGAAGAAGACCCCGAATCCGTCGACCAGGATGGATCCGCCCAAGCCGCTCAGCGAGCCCCCCGAGCGCACGTCGGGCAGGTATTGCAGCAAGACCACGGCGACGATCGCCTCGCCGACCAGCGCCGTGACGGAGTTCAGCCAGCGCTTCCCGATACGCCGGACGAAGAAGGCGTCGGTGAGCAGGATCCCGCAGCCGAACAGGCACAGGACGATCGCTGGCTTCAGGACATGGAAGTCGCTGAGGGTGAAGGTGATCGCGTCCATCATTCGCTCGCTGGGGTGTCGACCGACAGCAGCCGCGAGAGTCGGACCGCTTCGTCCGCCGGCTCCGCCGCAGTGCGGCTGAAGTAGTCCGGATCAAGCCGCTCGACCAGCTTGATCGTGGGCGGCTCGAGGATCTCGAAGCACGGCTTGGGATACAGGCCGATCCACAAGCACCCGGCCACGAGCGGCGCCATCACGATGATCTCGCGCAGGTTCATGTCCTTGACGCCCTCGTTCTTGGGGTTGGTGATCGGTCCCAGCATCACGCGCTGGAAGAGCCACAGCAGGTAAGCCGCGCCCAGCACGATGCCCAGCACGGCGAAGCCGGCCCACCAGATGCTGACCTCGTAGGCGCCGCGCAATATCGTGAACTCGCCGATGAAGCCGTTCAGGCCCGGCATGCCCATCGACGCGAACAGCGAGATCGCGAACAGCACTGTGTACACTGGCATGCGGTTGGCCAATCCGCCGTAATCGGCGATCTCGCGGGTGTGGCGCTGATCGTAGACGACCCCCACCGCAAGGAAGAGCAGGGGCGTGGACAGGCCGTGGTTGACGCCTTGCAGCATGCCGCCGGCGATGCCGTTGGGATTGAGCGCGATCAGGCCCAGCGTGCAAAAGCCGAGGTGGCTGACCGACGAATACGCAACCAGCCGCTTCCAATCGGACTGCATCAGCGAGACCAAGGCCCCGTAGATGATGCCCACGATCGAAAGCAGCGCTACCAATTGCACCGTCAAGTCGTCGGTGGCCCCCTTGGGGAACAGCGGCATGGCGAAGCGCACCAAGCCGTACAGGCCCATCTTCAGCAGGATGCCGGCCAGGATCACCGAGCCCGCCGTCGGTGCCTCGGTGTGCGCGTCCGGCAGCCACGTGTGGAACGGGAACATCGGCACCTTGACGGCGAAGGCGATGAAGAAGGCCCAGAACAGCCAGAACTGCGTGTCCGGGCCCGTGTAGGCGGCCACCCGCAGCAGGTCCTCGAGCGCGAAGCTGTAGTGGCCGAATTGCTCGAAGTGATCGAAGTAGACCTTTAGCATCCCCAGCAGCATCAGCACCGAGCCGGCCAGCGTGTAGAGGAAGAACTTGATCGCCGCGTACAGGCGCCGCCCGCCACCCCAGATGCCGATGATGAAGTACATCGGCACCAGCATGATCTCCCAAAAGACGTAGAACAGGAACACGTCCAGCACCATGAAGACGCCGAGCATGCCCGCCTGCAGGAACAGGAAGAAGGCATAGTATTCTTTGACCCGCTCTTGGATCGAAGACCACGAGCACAGGATCGACAGCCAGCCGACCACCACCGTCAGCAGGATCATCAGGTAGCTGAACCCGTCGATGCCCAGGTAATACTGCGCGCCCAGTGCCGGGATCCAGTCAAACCGCTCGACGAGTTGGAAGTCGCCGTTGGAACTGTCGAAGGCGCGGATCATGGGGATCGTGACCAGCAGCCCCAGCACGGCGAAGCCGTTGGCCACATAGCGGATCAGGTCCTTGCTCTCTTTCGGCAGGCACATGACCGCGATCATGCCGACCAGCGGCGTCAGCCAGATGATGCTCAGAATGTGTTCGCTCATTGTGTCCCGCGACCGGTCAGGTCCAAGCCGCTCTCCCTCAAGTCACCGTGAAAAAGAAGTACGCTGCGACCATCCCCAGGCCGAGCAGCAGCCACAGCGCGTAGTTCTGGACCAACCCGGTCTGGAACATGCGCACCGGGTACGAGGCGAACTTCACGCCGTACCCGACGAAGTTGACGAGGCCGTCCACCACCCACTTATCCAAGAACTTGGTCAGGTTCGACGACATGCGGGTCAGTCGGCCGCACCAGTTCACCGCCGCGTCGATGACCCGCAGGTCGAACCTTGCGAGCCCGCGCCCGCCGCCCTTGGCAGCACCGTCGACGAAGGCTATGCCGTAGATCTCGTCTACGAAGTACTTGCGCAGGAACAGGCGGTGGAGAAAGGGCCCCAGCAACCCCAGCATCGGCTCGCCCTCGTAGCGCGCGGTGCGAAACTTGCGGGTCGCCAAGAAGATAGCCCCCAGCGCGAGGGCCACCGACAGGGCCATCAGGCCCCATTCCAGCAGCGCGCTGTGATGTGCCGCGTCCTCGACCACCACGGACTCGGCCAGCCAGTGCTCCAAGCTCGGCAAAGCATCATGCACCGGGCCGAACACCGGCGGGGTGCCGATCCAGCCGGCCAGGATGCTACCCGCCGCCAGCACGACCAGCGGCAGCGTCATCGAACGCGGCGACTCGTGCACGTGCGTGGCCGGATCGACCCGGTTGTCGCCGTGGAAGGTCATGTAGATCAGCCGGAACATGTAAAAGGCGGTCAGCATCGCCGTCAGCAGTCCCAGCGCGTACAGCAGGGTGTGGTGCGACGAGAAGGTCTTCCACAGGATCTCGTCCTTGGAGAAGAAGCCCGCCAAGCCGGGAATGCCCGCGATGGCCAAGGCTCCCACCAGCATGGTCTTGTAGGTGATCGGGATCTTGTCCTTCAGGGCGCCCATCTTGCGCATGTCCTGCTCGCCGCCGACGGCGTGGATCACCGAACCGGAGCCAAGGAACAGCAGCGCCTTGAAGAAGGCGTGCGTGTAGAGGTGGAACACTCCGACCCAGAACGCCCCCACGCCGCAGGCCAGGAACATGTAGCCCAGCTGTGACACCGTCGAGTAGGCCAGCACCTTCTTGATGTCGTGCTGCACCAGCCCGATCGACGCGGCGAAGATCGCGGTTACGCCGCCCACCACCGCCACCAGCAGCATCGCGTCGGGCGCCAGCGTGTAGATCTCGCTCGAGCGCGCCACGAGGTACACGCCCGCCGTGACCATGGTCGCGGCGTGGATCAGGGCCGAGACCGGGGTGGGGCCCTCCATCGCGTCCGGCAGCCAGACGTGCAGCGGAAGCTGGGCCGACTTGCCCATGGCGCCGATGAAGAAAAGCACGCCGATCAGCGTCAACGGTCCCGCGACCTCTTCCATCTGGAAGCCGCCCGCCGCCAGCGCCCCGCCGACCTCGCTGAACTTGAGCGTGCCCAGGGTCGAGAAGGTCGCCAGCATGCCGAGCACGAAGCCGGCATCGCCGACCCGGTTGACGATGAACGCCTTGTTGGCCGCATCGGAAGCGGACTTCTTGCGGAAGTAGAACCCGATCAGGCCGAAGCTGCAGAAGCCGACGCCCTCCCAGCCGACGAACAGCAGCGCGTAGTTGTTCGCCAGCACCAGCACCAGCATGAAGAACAGGAACAGGTTCAGGAAGCCGAAGAAGCGGTAGTAGCCGCCGTCGTGGGCCATGTAGCCGGTGGAGTAGACGTGGATCAGGAAGCCGATGCCCGAGACCACCAGCACCATCACCGAACTCAGCGAGTCGAGCAAGAAGCCCCAATCGGCGGTGAAGGCGCGGACCCCGGCCGCTGTGCCGGAGTCGAGGCCCGCCAGCCAAGTCCACTTGACGACTTCGTAGCTGTGCCCCTCAACGCCCTGGAGTTGCCAAATGGCGCCCGCCGAGAACAGGAAGGACAGCAGCACCATGCCCGGGCAGAGGATGTCGATCAGCCTGCGCCCGGGCGACGGGGCGTGATGGGCGGCGTGGGAGTCGTCCTCGGGCGGCCCGAGCGGGTGCTGGGTGTCCAGCCTGCGCCCGAACAGCAGCATCAGCGCCGCCCCGAAGAGCGGGAACATCGGGATCAGCCAGATACTGTCTAGGAAGAACACCTGCCCCACTCCACTACCAGCGCAACAGATCGATCTCGTCCGCGTGGACGGTCTGCTTGTTGCGGAACAGGGCGATCAATATGCCCAGGCCGACGGCCGCCTCGGCCGCGGCGACGGTGATGACGAAGATCGAGAAGACTTGGCCATGCACCTGCTGCAGGGCCGCCGAGAAAGCCACCAAGTTGATGTTGACGGCATTGAGGATCAGCTCGATCGACATCAGCAAGACCAAAATGTTGCGCCGGATCAGAATGCCGATCACACCGATCAGCATCAGCAGCGTGCTCAGCACGACATAGTGCGAAGTGGTGACTTCCAGCATGGTGTGTAGACCGCCCGGCTAGCTCTCCGTCTCCCGGTTGCGCGCCTTGGACATCACGATCGCGCCAATAATCGCCACCAGCAGCAGGATCGAAGCCAGCTCGAACGGCAGCAGGTATTGCGAGAACAGCACCAGGCCCACCGCTTCGGAGTTCTCGGTCAGCGAGCCCGGCCCCGACGGCTCCGCCATGCCTGGATGATCCAGCATCCCCACTCCGTTCGCGGCGATGATCGCCACCAACGCGAACAGGGACACGGCCGCCAGCAGGGCGAGCCACTTCTGGTTGGAGAAGCGTCGCTGAGCGGCCTCGTCCTGGACCGGCACAAGCATGATCACGAACAGGAAAAGCACCATGATCCCGCCGATGTAGACGATGATCTGCACGCCTGCCAAGAACTCGGCGCCGCGCAACAGGAACAGGCCCGCGACGCCGATCAGAGCGCTGATCAGCCAGACGGCCGCATGCACCACGTTGCGGCGCGTGATCGTCATGATCGCGCTGCCGAGGATGAGCGCCGCCAAGACGTAAAACAGGACTGTATCGAGCAACATGAGTCGGTCAGCGCGCGCTGGCGGGTATATGAACCCTACAGCATACCACCTGCCGGAGTCGGTTCCCGCGCCGCGGCGGAAACGCCCGCTGGCGGTGCGTCAGTGCGTGTAGCGCACCGGCAGCGGCCCCTCTTCGAGCATCTGGCGATCCCAGATCTGGCCCTCGCGCGTGTACGTGGCGAGTTCGAAGTCCTGCGTCAGCTCCAATGCGTCGACCGGACAGGCGTCCTCGCACAGGCCGCAGAACATGCAGCGCGAAACGTCGTAGGTGAAGTCGGTCAGATCCTTGCGCTTGGTCTCGGGGTTGCGCTCCGAGGTCACCACGATCAACTGCTCGGGGCAGGCCAGCGCGCACAGGTTGCAGGAAATGCACAGCGTCTGCGAGGTCTCGGGGTGCGTGTTCAGGCGGGGAGCCCCGCGATAGCGCTCCGCGACTGGCGGCCGATTGAGGGGGTACTGCTCGGTGACGACCTTCGACGGCTTCTGGTTCTTGAAGGTCGTCCACAGGCCCTTGAGCAAGTCGGTCAACAGGAAAGTCTTGATGAGATTGGCCATCGGTCGCCTCCGCTAATTATCGCACCCGGGCGACTCGCTAGCCTCTCGCAAGAAGCTGCACCACTCCGTTGAGGATCAGGCCCGCCATGCTGATCGGGATCAGCCACTTCCAGCCCACGTCCATGAGTTGGTCGTAGCGGAAGCGCGGGAAGGTGCCGCGGTACCAGATGAATAGGTAGACCATCGCCCCAAGCTTGAAGGCGAACCAGAACAGGCCGATCAGCAGCTCGTTGGCGGCCGGCACGGCGAAGGCGGCGGCCACCAGCAGGAACAGTCCCGCCAAGGCGGCCATCACGATGCGGAAGCCGGCCAGCGTCTGGCGAAAGACCCCCTTGAGGCAGCCCAGCGCGATCAGGGCGAACAAAGCCGCCGGAAAGATCGTGTTGAACGGCACTTCCAGGGCGGCGATGTTCGGGAACGGGCGCAGCCAGCCGCCGAAGAAAAGCGTCACGCAGAGCGAGCTGATGACCACGATCGCCGCGTACTCGGCCAAGAAGAACAGCGCCCAGCGGAAGCCGGAGTACTCGGTGTGAAAGCCGGCCACGAGCTCGGACTCGGCTTCGGGCAGGTCAAAAGGCGCCCGGTTCGTCTCGGCGGTGCCGGCGATGATGAACAGCACCGTGGGGAGCAGCATCAGGCCGTAGTTGTCGAACGCGCCCCACACTCCGCGCTCGAACTGCGACGCGATCACGCCCTGCATCGACAGCGTGCCGGCACACATGATGCCGGTCACGGTCGCAAAGCCCAGCGGCACCTCATAGCTGACCATCTGTGCCGCGGCGCGCAGCGAGCCCATCAGCGAATACTTCGAGTTAGCCGACCAGCCGCCCAGGATCAGCCCCAAAGCCCCGATCGAGGACATGGCCAAGACGAACAGAATGCCGATGTTGACATCCGCCACAAAAAACCTGTCGCTGAGCGGCAGGACGGCAAAGGCGGACAGAGCAGTGAATGTCGACAGAACCGGTGCCAGCCAGAAGATCCACTTGTCGGCCTGCGCCGGGATGATGTCTTCCTTCAGCATCAGCTTGAGGGCGTCGGCCAGTGGCTGGAGGACGCCGTACGGGCCAACCCGCATCGGCCCCAGGCGGACCTGCAGGTCGGCCAGCACCTTGCGCTCCGCAAGTACGATGTAGCCCGCGATCAGCGGGAACACGAGGATGATCACCGCCGTCAGGATCAGCGGCGGCACGTAGGGGTTCGCAAGCAGTTCTTCCATGGCCAGTCCTAGCGGTCCACTTCGCCCAGCACGATGTCGATGGTGCCGATGATGGCGACCACGTCAGCGACCAGGGTGCCCCGGCACATCTTGTCCAACGCGCCCAAGTTGACGAATGAAGGCGGCCGGACCCGCACGCGGTATGGATTGAGCGAGCCGTCGCTGACGATGTAATAGCCGAGCTCGCCCTTGGGCGCCTCGATCGACACGTAGGCCTCGCCTGGCGGGGGCTTGATGACCTTGCCTACCTTGCCCTTGATCGGACCCTGTGGAAGGGCATCGACTGCCTGTCGAATGATGCGGCAGGATTGAACCATCTCCTCCATCCGCACCATGTACCGGTCGAAGGTATCGCCGTTCTCGGCCGTGGGGATGTCGAAATCATAGTTCTCGTAGCCGCAGTACGGCTGCGCCTTGCGCAAGTCCCACTCCACGCCGGCCGCGCGAATCAGAGGCCCGGTCACGCCGTAGTCCTTGCAGTCGGCAGCGTTGAGGATGCCCACGCCCTTCGTGCGCTTGACCCAGATGCGGTTTCCGGTCAGCAGGGCGTGGTACTCCCTGAGCTTCTCTTCCATCAGGTCGCAGAAGTCCAGGCACTGCTTTTCGAATGTGTCGTAAGTCTCGTACTGCAGCCCGCCGATGCGAAAGGCGTGGGTGGTGAGGCGAGCGCCGCAGTAGTTCTCGAAGATCTTGAGAACCTCTTCCCTCTCGCGGAAGCAGAGGAACACTGGCGTGATGGCGCCAATGTCGAGAGCGTGCGTGCCGAGCCAGAGCAGGTGCGAGGCGACGCGGTTGAGCTCCGTCAGGATCACGCGCACGGCCTGGGCTCGCGGCGGAACCTCCACGTCGAGCAGTTTTTCGACCGCCATGCAGTAGCCGAGCCCGTTGGACACCGCCGCCACGTAGTCCATGCGGTCCACATAGGGAGCGAACTGCTGGAATGTGCGGTTCTCGGCGATCTTCTCCACGCCGCGGTGCAAATAGCCGATCACGCAATCGGTGCCCAGCACCGTCTCGCCGTCGAGCTTCAGGATCACGCGCAGCACGCCGTGCGTCGAGGGATGCTGCGGCCCCATGTTGAGGACGATCTCGTTGCTGTCCAGCAGGGTTTCTGCTTGGACCTCGGGCGGGGCAAGTGTCGTCTCAGCCATCACTGTGCGCTCTCGATCTTGAGGTTCTCGCGAACCCAGTCGGAATCCTGCTGCACGATGCCGTACTCCTTGCGCAGGGGGAAGCCTTCCCATTCGTCGGGCATCAAGATGCGGCGGAGGTCGGGATGGTCCTGGAATTCAATTCCGAACATGTCGTAGACCTCGCGCTCGAGCCAGTTGGCGGAGCTGTAGAGCGCACTGGCGCTGGGAGCCGCGGCGCCCTCGGCCAACGCGGCCTTGAGCCGGACCCGCTCGTTGGACGCGAACGAGTAGAGCACCCAGACGATCTCGAACTGCTCTTGCTTGTCCGGCCAGTGGACGGCAGTCACGTCAACGAGGTAGTCGAAGTGATGCTCCTGCTTGAGGCAGGTAAGGATCTCAAGCGCCGCTGCGATGTCCGCGACCAAGAGTTTCTGGCCGCCCAGCACCTGTGTCTCGCTAAGGCGGTCGCCGAAGCGTTCCTGCAGGGCGGCGGGCAGCTCGCCCGCCCATGGCTCGGAGGGCATCTCCGCAGGTTTGCGGGGGGCCCGTGCAGGGCGAGCGGCCGCCGGGGGGCGAGCCGGACGCTCCGGGCGCGGCTTGTCGTCCGGGTTGGGGGTGTCAGGCATAGTTGCGGCGGGCCTCGCTATTCAAGCGTGGAGGGGCGCAAGACTTTAGTGGAGCATAGCACTCCGCATGCTTGCAACCGCGCTCGGGGGCTATGCCAACGACGGCCGGTGGCCAAACACATTCGCGCCAAGGCGATCCGCGGCGGGCCTTGCTTGGGCCAGGCGCGGCGCAGGCCTGTTCCGCGCGCCTGCAACGGCAATCAAGAGCTGTTTGAGATCTGTGTGAGAGGCCGAACGTTGCGCAATTCCGGAGGAAGGGGGAAGTGAACGTTCTCATCGATCGCCTCGACTTCCAATACTGTCTTGAATCCGAGGGACCGCAAGCGGCCGACCACGCTTCCTACCAGAGATTCCGGTGCCGAAGCGCCGGCGCTGACTGCGACAGTCCGCACGTTCTGGAGCCACTCCGGGACGATTTCGTGCTCGTCGTCGATCAGGTGACCGGGCAGGCCACGCTGTTGCCCGACTTCCACCATGCGGCGTGAATTGGAACTGTTCTGCGACCCCACCACCAAGAGCAGATCCGCCTTCGGCGCG
>Ga0209021_1003562_pt1 | contig 12314 bp, 10 predicted proteins | sample PinacodermFT_FD_187299 | JGI IMG/M metagenome (GOLD analysis project Ga0209021, IMG submission 187299) | Host-associated microbial community of the marine sponge Aplysina aerophoba from Gulf of Piran - sponge pinacoderm, lysed by freeze-thaw... | ecosystem: Host-associated > Porifera > Sponge >... | reverse complement strand
GCACCGAGGCGGCGCCCCAGCCGCCACCACCGGCCCCCACCGCCGCGGCACCCGCCCCCGAGCCCACCCCGCCGCCGACCGACCCGGCCCCGGCGCCCACTCCCACCGAATCCCCCGCCGAGACCGATGCCGGCGCCGAGCAGATCGGCGGGGAACTGAATCTCTACAACTGGACGGACTACATCTCCGAGGATCTCCTCGCCCGTTTCAGCGAGGAGACCGGCATCGCCGTCAACTTGAGCAACTACGACTCGAACGAGACGATGCTCGCCACGCTCGCCGCAGGTGCGACGGGCTACGACGTGATCGTCCCGTCGGACTACATCATCCCGCAGCTCATCGACCAGGACCTGATCCAGCCGATCGACGCGTTCGCCCTGGAGAACGCCGCCAACATCGATCCGGCGTTCCTCGATCCGTACTTCGACGTGGGCCGGGTCTATACGGCGCCGTACCTCTACGGGACCACGGGCCTGGCCGTGGACACCTCCCAGGTGCCCGAGCCGCCGACGTCGTGGGCGGAGTTCTTCGCCGTCCCGGAGGGCTCCGACGGCTCCATCGGCATGATGAACGACCAGATCGAGGTGATCCACGCCGTGCTGCGGGCCGTCGGGGCGCAGCCGTGCTCCACCGACCCGGCCGACTACGCCGCCGCCGAGGAACTCCTCGACGCGTTCAAGCCCGCTGTGTCGGTCATCAACTCCGACGGGATCATCGAGCGCATGGCCTCGGGAGAGAACTCCATCCACATGGAGTGGAACGGCGCCGCCTACCGCTCCTCACTGGAGAACCCCAACCTGGTCTACGTCTACGCCAGCGACGGCCTCACGCTGTGGCAGGACAACTTCGCGGTGCCGACCGGCGCGCCGAACCTCGAGCAGGCCAAGGTGTTCATCAACTGGATGATGGACCCGCAGAACATCGCCGAGGCCACCAACTGGAACGCCTACGGCAACGCCATCGTCGGCAGCGACGCCTTTGTCGACGACGACCTGGCGTCCAGCCCGATGGTCGTGCCGAGTGCGGAGCAACTGTCGTACGCGGCGCCGGTCGAGACGTGCCCCCTCGATGCCACCGACCTGTACGACCGCCTGTGGACCTCGTTCCGCTCGTAGCCGAGCAGCCGAGCCCGGAGATGGCGCCCGACAGCATGACCGCAGCGGGCACGGAATCCGTGAGCGACTGGGGTCGCGCTGCGGGTCGCCATCTCTGGGGCCACTTCAGCGCGCCGAGCACTGTCCCGATCATCGAGCGGGCCGACGGCTGCTATCTGTGGGACGACACCGGACACCGCCTCCTCGACGGGTTGGCCGGCCTGTTCGTGACCCAGGTCGGTCACGGGCGGACCGAACTCGCCAAGGCGGCCTACGAGCAGATGGCCCGGCTCGCCTACTTCCCGCTGTGGGGGTACGGCCACCCTGCCGGTGTCGAACTGGCGGCCCGGCTGGCGGCCCTCGCACCCGGCGACCTCAACCGGGTGTACTTCACCAGCGGGGGCAGCGAAGCGGTCGAATCGGCGTGGAAGCTGGCCCGCCAGTACTTCGCCGCCATCGGCCAGCCGACCCGCCACAAGGTCGTCAGCCGCAACCTCGCCTACCACGGCACGACGCTCGGTGCTCTGTCCATCACGGGTCTGGCGTCGATCCGAGCGCCTTTCGAGCCTCTGGTTCCCGGTGCCGTCAAGGTCGCCCACACCGATGAGTACCGCGCCGGGGACGCTTGCGGCCACGACGGGGAGTGCCTGTGCGCCGCCGAGGAGATCGAGCGGGTGATCCTCCGCGAGGATCCGGCGACGGTTGCGGCCGTGTTCCTCGAACCGGTGCAGAACTCCGGGGGGTGCTACGTGCCGCCCGGGGGTTACTTCCAACGAGTCCGTGAGATCTGCGACGACCACGGGGTGCTGCTGGTCTCCGACGAGGTGATCTGCGCCTTCGGGCGACTCGGTCACATGTTCGGCGCCGACCGGTTCGGCTACCGGCCGGACATGATCACCATGGCCAAGGGGCTCACGTCCGGCTACGCCCCCCTCGGCGGAGTGATGATCAGCGACCGCCTCGCCGAGCCGTTCGTCGCCACCGGGCGGGAGTTCAACCACGGCTTCACCTTCGGCGGCCATCCCGCGGCGGCCGCCGTGGCGCTGGCCAACCTCGACATTCTCCGGAGCGAGGATCTGCCGGGGCGGGTGCGAGAACTCTCGCCGGAGTTCCGCGCCGCGCTGGCAACCCTCACCGACCTGCCGATCGTGGCCGACCTGCGCGGCGACGGGTACTTCCTGGCGCTGGAACTGGACATCGGAACCGCTCGTGACCCCGCCGAGGCCGCATCCCGGGCCGATGCCGTGTCGAAGTCTCTGAGTAGGCGGCTCTACGGGTTGGGGTTGACGTGCCGCGCGGCCGCCCGCGGTGAGGTGCCGGTCATCCAACTGTCGCCGCCGCTCATCGCGGGTGCGCAGCAGTTCGACGAGATCACGACCGCGATCCGCGTGGCGTTGACCGGCACGATGGCGCGCTTGGACCATTGACAGCCAGAGTGCCGGCCGCCGGATCGCTGCAAGTTTGAAGGCCGAAGGTGTGATCGGCCCGGACCCGGTGACACGATGACCGAACCCCCGCCAAGCAGCCACGGGGCGACGGAGGCAAGGATGAATGACGTGCTGAGCGTGGACACCGACCGGCTCTGGTCACGCCTGATGGCGATGGCCGAGGTGGCGGCGACCCCGGCGGGAGGGTCCAACCGCCAGGCGCTGAGTGACGACGACGCCGCGGGCAGGGAGCTCTTCGTCGGCTGGGCGCGCCGGGCCGGCTGCTCCATCGAGACCGACGCGGTCGGGAACCTCTTCGCACGGCGCCCCGGCCTCGACCCCGATGCGCCGCCCGTCGTCCTCGGCAGCCACCTCGACACCCAGCCCACCGGCGGGCGCTTCGACGGCGTCTACGGCGTGCTCGGCGGGCTCGAGGTGCTCGAGACCCTCAACGACCGGGCGCTGCGCACGGTCGCTCCGCTGGAGGTTGCGGTCTGGACGAACGAGGAGGGCTCCCGGTTCCCGGTGTCGATGATGGGATCAGCCGTCTGGGCCGGCGCGCTCGGCCTCGGCGAGGCCCGCTGTTTGCGAGACCGCTCCGGTGTGACCGTGGGCGAGGAGCTCGACCGTTTGGGATGGGCGGGCAGCTCGGAATCCGGCAGGCAGCTCGGCGCCTACCTGGAACTGCACATCGAGCAGGGGCCCGTACTGGAGGAGAGCGGTTCCCGCATCGGCGTCGTGACCGGCGTGCAGGGATTCCGCTGGTACACGGTGACCCTCAGCGGTCTTCCGGCGCACGCCGGCACCACACCGATGGACCGCCGCCGCGACCCTGCCCGCGCCCTGGCCGCCGCGCTCGAAGGGCTCTACGAGTCGATCCTCGCCGGCGGTCCGGCGGCGCGGGTCACACCCGCACAGTTCCGGTCGCAGCCGGTGTCGCCGAACACGGTGCCCGCCGAAGTCACCTTCTCACTCGACCTCCGGCATCCCGACGCCGCTGTCCTCGACCAGATCGAGGACTTGGCGCGGCGCATCATCGGCGACTCGGCCGCGAGGCACGGTTGCGAGCACCGGGTCCATCTCGACAACGACTCGCCGCCGGTCACCTTCGACGAACGCTGCGTGGCGGCGGTCGCCGCGGCCGCTGAGACGTGCGGTTACCGCCACGAGCGAATCGTCTCCGGCGCGGGCCACGACGCATGCCACGTGGCGCTAAAGGCGCCGGCCGCGATGATCTTCGTGCCCTGCCGTGACGGGCTGTCACACAACGAAGCAGAATCCATCGAACCCACCGCCGCCGGCGAAGGCGCCACGGTCCTCCTGCACGCAGCACTCGAACTCGCCGGCACCCCGGACCCCTACTGAAATCGACCGCCGCGATGTGTCAACTAGCCTCGCGACACGCCAAGGACCCCCGCAGTTTCCCCTCAGGGGGCTTCTCGGTGCGAATGGGCGTGGCACAACACGCGTCCCGCCGGCTGGAGTGATGGCGTGACACGCACCCACCCCCTCCGGATCCGACACGCTGCAGCAGGAGACGAGTCCGATGTGCGCGCCTGCGTCGAGGCGGCCTACGGCCCCTACGTCGAGCGAATCGGCAAGCCGCCGGCGCCCATGCTCGATGACTACGCGACCCTGATCAGGAACGAGGTTGTCCATGTCGCCACCCTCGAAGGCCGGCTCGTCGGGCTCATCGTGTTGTGGCCGGAGGAGGACCACCTCTACATCGACAACATTGCTGTCCACCCCGAGGCGCAGGGCACCGGAGTCGGGGGAGCGCTCCTCGGCCTTGCCGACCAAGAGGCTCAGCGTGTCGGCCTCGGCGAGATCCGCCTCTACACCAACGCGAAGATGACCGAGAACGTCCAGTACTACCCACGAAAGGGATTCCGCGAGACGCATCGCGCCACCGATGCCGGCTATCAGCGCGTCTACTTCTCGCGCTCTCTCGATCCCCAACACGCATAGCGCTGCTGTGCGCGGTGACGCTAGAACTGACGCCGAGTAGGCCCGTGGGAGACATTCTCGATTCCAGCGGCGCTATGACCTCCGAGTCCGGGGAAGTCACGAGTCCCGTACGTTTGCCTGGTTCGTCTCTGCAACCCGGACAGGGGGAGGCTCAGTGATGGCACGCACGATTGAACAGCGAGTAGAGGACTCGAGGGCGAAGCTTGAGACCGGGGGTGATGCGTGGCTGGCGACGTCGGGCCCTGCGGGACCTCATCTTGTCCCTTTGAGCCTCGCTTGGGATTCGGCCTCTGGCGAGTTGGTACTCTGCACCGAGCGACGAAGCGTCACCTGTCCCCTCGCTGTGTGGGTCGGTCTATTCGTCGAAGTCGCGGGTGAATAGGCGGTAGGCGAGGTTGTCGACGCTGAGCGCTGAGTTCGACAGGATGACGATCCCTTCGCCCGCTTGGGCGTCGAAGCCGACGAAAGAGGCGTAGCCGCCGGTTCCGCCGTTGTGCCAGACGAATTCGCGGTCGCCCTCTCGTGCGATGATCCAGCCGAGTCCGATGTCCATGCCGAGGGCGGGATCGCTCCGCTGGGGGGTGCGAGCGCGCTCCATGGCCTGGCGCAGCGGCGAGGGGCCCAGGCCGAGATTCGCTTCGAGGAACGTCAGAAGGTCGTGGACAGTGGATCGGAGTGCTCCCGCGCCGGCGAGGGCCGGCAGATCCCAGTTGGCGGCCGGCCGGAGTTGCCCATCGTGACCGGTGGCCAGGCGCTCGCGGAGAGCCGGCGTCAGTTCGATTGCCGTGTCGGACATCTGTAGTGGTTCGAGGACCCGCTCGGCGATGAGCGCCTCGAAGTCGGTGCCCGCACCCACCGAGAGGGCGTGGCCCAGCAGGCCGAAGCCGACATTGGAGTACTCGACTGCCTCGTCGATGTCACGCGCCAGCTTGTGAGAAGACAGGAAGGCGTAGAGATCTTCGACGGTGTAGTCGGCGTAAGGGTTGGTCGGATCTGCCGGGTCGAAGTTGTCGGGCAGGCGGGGCAGCCCGGAACTGTGGGTCGCCAGGTGGCCCAGCGTGATCTGGGCGCCGTCGCTCGTGGGCATCGACACCTCGTCGCCGAGCACGCTCTGCACCGGCGTGTCAAGCCCCAACTCCTCCTGCGCTACCAGATCCGCCAGCACAGTGGCCGTGAACACCTTGGTGATCGAGCCGATCTCAAAGACGGTGTCCCCATCGGGCTGGGTCGGGTCGTCGGCGCTGAGGTGCCCGTACCCGACGACCACCCGCCCTTCAGCGCTGGTTGTGCCGGCCACGACGCCGACGCTCTGGCGGTCCTCGTCCACGAACTCCGCCAGGAGCGTGCGGATCTGCGACTCGGTCAGCGGCTCAACACCCTGGACATCGGCAGTCCGAGCATCCCGCTCGGCTCCGGTCGCGGTGTCCGAGCCTGCGCACCCAACGCACCACAGGGCGAGCCCGATCCCAACCGCGAGCAATGTCCGCACCGAACCCCCTTTCAACTCAAACTCGGCTCCGAAATCGAGACAGCTCGCGCAGCCTGTCGGCGATCTCCTCGACAGGAACCTCTTCTTCCGCCACGCGCATCACGAGCCTGTACACATCGTCGTTGAGGGCCGCTGTCACCGAGGCTCCGTTGAGTTCGAGGAACACCGCTGTGGCGAGCCAGCCCAGGCGCTTGTTGCCGTCGATGAGGGCGTGGTTGTTGGCGACGGACTGCAACAGTGCGGCCGCTTTGGTCCAAGTGTCGGGATAGGCGTCGGAGCCGAACGCGCTGGCCTGCGGGCGAGCGGCCGCGGCAGCGAGCAGCCCGACGTCGCGGACCGGCGGCGGGTCTCCGAGCAGGCGGCGGGCGAGTTCGATCAGATCGTCGGTGTCGAGGAACTCGACCGGACCGGTCACTCGCCCAGACGCCGCAGCGCATCGGCGTGGTGGCTCATCACCAACTCGGCCGCAGCGCCGACGCGGTCCTCATGGTCGCGCCGCGCCACGAACTCGCGCACGGCACGGCGGGCCGCCTCCTGCATCGACACGCCGTCGAGGGCGGCGCGCTCGCGTAGGGCACGGCGCTCCTCATCGGTCAGCCGCAAAGTCATCGCCACAACCATGATGGTATCACAGCGATACCGATTGCTGCCCGAAGCCGAACATCCGCTCGCCTTCACGGAACTTCGGCACCGCCTGCTCGGAGGTGTGCCGCTTCCGCTTCAGCGTGGCCATCCTCGGGGACGCAGACCGACAACAAGCGGACTCCAGTCAGGGACCCACCTCAGGGCCGCCGCCAGAGTTGCGCGATCAGGCCGAGGCGTTGGGGGTTCTCGTCATGATCAGCGGCATCGTCGGCAGCAACACCCATCGCAAGCTCGACTCTCGGGAATTCAGAGGGTTCGCGCTGGTCGACAGTCAAGCGCCGGTCGTCTTCGTTAACGGTGCCGATACGAAGGCAGCCCAGATCTTCACGCTCGCTCATGAATTGGCGCACATCTGGCCGGCAGAGAGCGCACTCTCCGACGCCGACCTCCAAGGGAGGCCGACGCGGGACGTGGAGCGATGGTGCAACCGAGTCGCCGCGGAGTTGCTCGTGCCTCTGGAGCGGTTGCGGGCGGAGTTCAACCACAACGCTGACCAGACTCGAGAACTCGACCGGCTTGCTCGCCTGTTCCGGTGCAGCACCCTTGTCGTGCTGCGCCGGCTCCACGAGGCCGGCGATGACGAACTCGCCGTTTGGGCAAGAGAACGGCCGGAGTTGTTCCTACCACCCGATCCGTCGATCATCCCGAGTCTCGGCGAAGGCAGCACCTGGGCGAACGGGTCGAACTACGAACCCGTTGCGATCAACACCTTCCTCCAGACGGCGGACTACTACCTGGTTGCTCACGGCCGGGCACACAATCAAGCTGCATGCCGCGGCGCCTCTGGTCGATCACCCCATCGCCTCCGGTATCGCGCTGGCGCTGGATCCGAGATCGGTAGGGAGCCGCTCAGGATGTATCCGGGAATCGATACACCGGTGCCGGTGACCCGCACACCGACGTGCAAGCCCCGCGCTCCCGCTAGAGGCCTCGCCGACTCCGAGCGCTCACCCGGCAACGCCACAGGCGGCCTTATGCCCGTGTCGTACTTGCATGGGGCAGATCGCGTACTACCGACGTTAGAAGGTCGCGAACTGCCCACCGGCGGGCTCGCTCGCCCAACCGTAGTTTTGCGCAGGTAAGCCGACGCCCGTTGAGTTCCTGGAGCGCCCGTCGTGAGAGAGCTGACGATTGAGGACATCGATGATCTCGCGGCGGGCGCAACGCTGCTGGGAACCGGCGGCGGCGGCGACCCGTACGTGGGGAAGCTCCTCGTCAAGCAGGCGATCGCCGATCACGGTCCAGCCGAGCTCGTCGAACCCGATGACCTGCCGGAAGAGGGGCGTGTGTTGACCACGGCCATCATCGGCGCGCCGACGGTGATTCTGGAGAAGATCCCTGCGGGTACCGAGTTCAGAGCCGGTATCGGTGCCCTGGCGGCCTACCTCGGCGAGGATCCGGTTGCGCTCATGTCAATCGAGGTGGGTGGCGTCAACACGCTGGTGCCGATTGCGACGGCGGTCGAGTTGGGTCTACCGATCATTGACGCCGACGGGATGCGGAGGGCCTTCCCTCAGATCGAGATGACAGTGTTCACCCTGCACGGGCTCATGGCGGCGCCGCTGTCGATAGCTGACGACAAGGGCAACATGTGCGTCTTCGAGGCGACCACCAATCAGAAGGCCGAAGCACTCGCGCGCGCCGCGGTCGTGGAACTCGGTATGGCGACCTCGATCAGCTGCTACCCGATGACGGTGGGTGACGTGAGGCGTGCTGGGATCGGCGGCTCGATCACGTACTGCACCGAGGTCGGGAGGCGGCTGGCACAGATCAAGCAGGGTGCCGAGGGGGCTTGGCAAGAACTGCTCGACTACACCGACGCGGCCCTTGTCTTCAGCGGCAAGGTGATCGACATCGATCGCCGCACGATTGAGGGCTTCGCCCGGGGCACCGTTGTCCTGGAGCATCTCGAGGACGCCACCCGCACGATGCGGGTCGAGATCCAGAACGAGAACTTGATCGCCTTCGAGGAAGGTAAGGCCGTCGTTACGGTGCCCGATCTGCTGTGCCTTCTCGACTACGAGTCGGCTGATCCGATGACTACCGAAAGCCTGGCGTACGGTCAGCGGCTCAACGTGCTGGCCATGCCGTGCGCGCCCGAATGGCACCGGGACGGGATGCTGGAACTCGTGGGTCCGCGCGCCTTCGGATACGACATCGACTACGTCGACTTCCGGGGGCATCGATGAAGCCACAAACCGCCGACCTGAAGAAGCTCAGAATCGGCGTCGACGTCGGGGGCACCAACACCGACGCCGTCGTCACCGATGATACGGGAGACGTGGTGGCTGCAACGAAGATCGCCAGCACTCCCGAACCGATCGACGGCATCAAGGCGGCAGTCGCTGCGGTGCTCGACCAGGTCGATGACCCGTCCGCGGTGGGCAAGGCAATGTTGGGCACCACCCATCCCACAAACGCGATCATCCGACGCCAGGACCTCGACCGCGTCGGAGTGCTGCGCTTGGCCGCGCCGTCGTCGCTGGGCGTGCGTCCAGGCGCCGCGTGGCCTGAAGACCTGCAACGCATGGTCATCGCACACTCCGAGATCGTCGGAGGCGGCTTTGAGTATGACGGCACTCCCATCGCAGATCTTGACGAGGATGCCGTGAGGCGGTTCGGTTCATCGTGCGCGCAGGACGTGTCCGCTATTGCCGTGTCCTGCCCGTTCAGTCCGGCCATCATCGATCACGAGCTTCGCGCCGCGGAGTTGCTCGCCGAGGAGTGCGGAGCCGACTTCCCGGTGTCCCTCAGCCATACGGTCGGATCGCTGGGACTTCTCGAACGCGAGAACGCCACGATCCTCAACGCCTCTTTGCTCACGGTGGCCAAGCGCGTGGTTGCGGGGTTCCGCAGCACGCTGACCGAAGCCGGCCTGGAAGTGGCGAGTTTCCTGACGCAGAACGATGGCACGTTGATGGCTGTTGACGAGGCCGACAAGTACCCGGTGCTGACTGTGGGCTCGGGGCCAACCAACTCGATGCGGGGCGCCAGCACGTTGGCCGGGCTCTCAGACGCGCTCGTCATCGACGTGGGGGGCACGTCGGCGGATGTGGGGATCCTCGTCGACGGGTTCCCGCGTGAGTCGACGGCGGCGGTGGAGGTAGGCGGCGTGCGGACCAACTTCCGCATGCCGGACTTGATCTCGGTCGGACTTGGGGGCGGCAGCGTCGTCCGCAATGGGGACGGCGTCGCTGTCGGGCCGGACTCCGTCGGCTTTGACGTCGTCACCGAGGCTGTCTGTATGGGCGGTTCGACGCTGACCCTCTCGGATGTCTCGTTGGCCGCTGGACGTTTGGAGGGTTTCGGCGACCCTGGCTTGCTGGCAGGTCTGGATGAGTCGCTCACCGACGCGGCGATGGACTGGGTGGATCAGCGGATCGGCGTGTTGTGTGAGCGCATGAAGGCTTCAAGCACACTTCTTCCCTTGATCGCCGTCGGCGGGGGTGCGCATCTGGTTCCGCCGACGCTGCGAGGCATCAGCGAGGTGCTCTGGCCCGCGCACCACTCCGTCGCCAACGCCTTCGGCGCGGCCATCGCCGAGGCGGCCGGATCGATCGACAAGGTCTACGGCTACGACACAGCCGGCAGGGAGGCGTGCCTCGACGCTGCCCGCGCCGAAGCCGAGGACGCGGCTATCCGTGCGGGCGCTGATCCCAAGCAGGTCCGGATCACCAGAATCGTCGAGATCCCGATGACGTATGCCCCCGGGGGCAGGTGCAGGGTCATCGTGAAGGCGGTGGGGCCGCTGGGCTCGTAGCACTCGGGGCCTCGCGAACAGCCCGTGCCGCCTGCAGCAGGGAGACCACGATGGGAGTAGTCGGCGAGAAACGGATAGACCTTCTGAGACGAGTGCTTCCCGCGGAGAGTCCTCAGAGCCACCCCGACTGGAGGAGGCTGCCGATGCCCGATACGCGACAGAGCCCCCGAGCCCTCACCGTCAGACGGCTCCTGGCCGCAGGGGTCTTCGGCGACTTCCACGTGGTTGCCGGAGAATCGGCCTTGGACCGCACCGTGACCGACGTGCTTGTCACCGACCGATGCGACTTGACCACTCCCGTCTCGATGGGCCAGTTGATCGTGCTGGATGCCCGGGGACTCCAGCCGAACTCGTATGTTCTGGACGTTGCTCTCCGATCTGTCAGCGACGGCAGAGGGTCGGGCCTCGTGGCAGTCAACCCCGCTTCCGCCACCGGCATAGCAACCCGGCGCCTTGCAGAGCGCTTCGGCACCGCCCTGGTCGAAGCAGAGGCGCCGAACGTGCTCGCTGCAGCTGCAGCGGCACGCGAGCTTGTATTGCAGCCGTCGGTGTACCAGGCGTCGATGATGTCGCAACTGCTTCGAGGACTCGCCAGGGCGTCGACAGTCTCCGACACGCTGGCGCTGGTGACCGAGGCTCTCGGTCGGCCTTGTTCGCTCGTCGAGGCCAGTGGCGCTGTCATCGCGGGGCCCCACGCGGCGGTGCAACTTCAGGCGTTGCGACCGCATGCCCATTACGCGCCGGATGTCGGAGCCGACGGTGGGTCGGGAATGGTCTGTCCTGTCGTTGTCGTGCCGAGCGAGCCTGTGCGGGTCTGGCTCGTATGCCTCTTCGACGACGCAGACGATGCTGTCCAGCGGGCGGGCCTGGATCTGCTCGGTGTCGCGTCCTGGGCAGTGGGATCTCATCTCGTGCACGACCGACTGGCAATGGAACGGGATGCCCGGCACCGGCTCGCCGTGCTCAACGAGGTGGTCGGAAGCAGCGAAGTTCCCGACGAGGCGATCCTTGCCCAGATGGCGACCTTCGGTTGGTCGGCGGCAGGATGGGTGAGCGCGTACCACGTTCAACTGTCGGGAGTGGTCGACTCCAACTGGGTTCTCGCCAATAGCGACGCTCTTGCCGGAGCGCTCTCCGATGTCGGGATCGATGGAGCACTCATCGAGAGAACCGACGGCTGGTCCGGCTGGGTGTGTGATCCTGACGAGCCACCGGTGGGGGAGTACCAGCGACTGGCACGAAGCCTGCGCGACGCGCTGGCAACCCTGGTCGCCAATTCTGCTGGGGTCAGCGTCTACGCCGGGGTAGGCCGGCCTGCCACCGGACTTCAGGGATTGCGGGCCGGCCTCACCGAGGCCCGTCAGGCAGCGAGCTTGGCCGGCGCGGGCGGGAGTCGCCTCTCGGTTCGACACATCGACGAGCTTGGTATCCAGCGGATCATGTTGGGCTGGTATGGGTCTGTCGACTTCGGTCGTGTCGTGGCCGCCTTCCTCGAGCCGCTGGTCAGGATCGACCCCGATGGCTCCCTCCTCCGAACGCTCCAGGTGTACCAGGACTGCCAGTCCTCGCCGACGGGGACAGCCGCCGCGCTCGGCGTTCACCGCAACACGGTCATGAGGCGAATCGATCGCATCGCAGCAACGCTTCGGGTCGACCTGGACGACCCGGACCAGCGGCTCGCTCTGCAACTCGTGGTGCGCATGCACAGGATCGAACAATCGAGTTAGAGCGTGCGCGGGTAGGTGACGACCATCGACGGTCTTCCACTGTCGTTTCCCGTTGGAGGCCCGCCCAGCAGGTCGAACCACTACGACAACCGAACACCAACGACTCTGTTGGGGGCCTATTCGCTAACGTTCTTAGCCTGGATCCACCGGCGGGTTGGTGGTGTTGGGGGTTGAATTGCGGGGAGGTGCCTCTTTGACCTGGGA